>Ga0105240_10003171_pt1 | contig 25852 bp, 27 predicted proteins | sample KBSC54metaG_FD_80426 | JGI IMG/M metagenome (GOLD analysis project Ga0105240, IMG submission 80426) | Corn rhizosphere microbial communities from Kellogg Biological Station, Michigan, USA - KBS C5-4 metaG | ecosystem: Host-associated > Plants > Roots > Rhizosphere > Soil | place: Michigan, USA...
CGCCCCGAACACCTGCCGCGCCACCGCCACCGGGAAATATAGCCACATGCAGAACAGTCCCAGCCACGTGCACAGTTGGACCCCTGCTAGTTGCCGCATCGTGCGCGGCATCTCGCGGATCGCCTCGACGATCTCGCCCACCGCCGCGCGCTTCTCTACGTGCTCGGTCGCGTCCGGCGGATACTCGCGCGTCGTGCACACCGTCCACAGCACCGACAGCATAAACACCGCCGCCCCGAGCATGAACGAGAGCTTCACCGCCGCGGGGATCGTATGCCCCGTGCTCGCCCCGCTCGCCAGCCCCGCATGATTCAACAGCCACGGCAGCGCCGACGCAATCACCGCGCCCAGCCCGATAAACAGGCTCTGCATCGCGAAGCCCTTGGTCCGCTGCGAATCCGGCAGCATGTCCGCCACGAACGCGCGGAACGGCTCCATGCTGATGTTGATCGACGCGTCCAGAATCCACAACAACCCCGCCGCCATCCACAGCGCCGCCGAATGCGGCATTACCAGCAGCGCCGCCGAACTCAGGATCGCGCCCGTCAGAAAATACGGACGCCGCCGGCCCAGCCAGTTCCACGTGTGATCGCTCATGTTGCCGATGATCGGCTGCACGATCAGCCCCGTCAGCGGCGCCGCCAGCCACAGCATCGGGATCTGGTCGGGCTTCGCGCCCAGGTACTCGTAGATGGCGCTCATGTTCGCCATCTGCAGGCCCCAGCCGAACTGGATTCCGAAGAATCCGAAGTTCATGTTCCAGATCTGGGCGAAACGTAGTCGCGGTTTTTCCATAAGCCCTCACCGATAAATCGCTACTGTGCGGGCAGGCAGCCGGATCTCGAGAGCGCCGCCCGACGCATGGGCCGCCGGCGCGCTGCCGTAAGCATCTTCCAGCGTCGTCCCGTCCGCCACCTGCGCACCCGCCAGCGGAACGTGCAGCGTAGCATCACTCGCGCCGTTATTGAAGATCACGATCGCCCGATCCTGCTGACTCACGCGCGCGAACGCATACACATCGTCCGTCACCAGCAAGTCGATCATGCGGCCCGTCCGCAGCGCTGCCGACGCGTTCCGCAAATGCGCCAGCCGCCGGATCGCCAGGAACATCTGCTCTTCCGCGGCAGTGCGGCCGGATTTCTCAAACGCGTTGCGCGAATCCTCCCGCCAGCCCCCCGGAAAATCGCGCCGATTGTCGGGATCGTTGCCGCCCGGCATCCCGATCTCGTCGCCGTAATAAATCATCGGTATGCCGCGCGCCGTCATCAGGAATGCAAACGCGCGCACCAGTCCGTCGGCCGTCGCGCCCTTGCCGTTCATGAAGCGAGCCTGATCGTGCAGCCCGGCGAACGTCACCAATCGCGTCGGGTCGACATACAGCGCGTCATGCGCGAGCACCTGCGACAGTTCGCGGATCGGCGCTGTGCCCCCGAACACGTTCACGACCGCGCCCTGCAGCGGAAAATCGAACAGCGTGTCGACCCCGCTGTCCACGCCGTCGAAGCGCGCCTTCCCGCCCTGGAAAAACGACACCAGTCCCGGGTCGCCGTCGAACACTTCGCCGACCACGCGGAATCGCGGATAGCTCTGCCTGATGGCGGCCGTCCAATCGCGCCAGAACGTCCGCGGTGCATAAGGCAGCGTGTCCTCGCGGATCCCGTCGATCCCCGTCCGCCCGATCCACCACAGCGTGTTCTGTGTCAGGTAGCGCGCCACTTCCGGATCGTTCTGATTCAGGTCCGGCAGGATGTTGACGAACCAGCCTTCCAGCGTGCTGCGCCGCGTCGCGGGCGTGGCGTGAGGATCCATCAGGGTCCAAACGCGCCAGTCGTTCGCCAGATGCTTCGCCTCGCTGCCGTTCAGCCAGGTCGGCGTCGGCGGATCCTGCGCCCACGCATGGTACGGACCCGTGTGATTCGCCACTTGGTCCTGAATGACTTTGATCCCCGCGGCGTGCGCCTTGTCTACCAGTTCGCGGAACTTGTCCACCGTGCCCAGGTGCTCGTCCACGGCGTAGAAATCGGTCGCGCCGTAGCCGTGATAGTCCGTGATCGCGCCGTCATCGTAGGTCTCACGCTCGTTCAGCCGGTTGGCATTGTCGTACACCGGCGTCAGCCACAGCGCCGTCACTCCGAGGTCTTTGAGATAAGGAAGGTGCTGGATGATTCCGTCGAGATCGCCGCCATGGTAGTACCGCGACTTGGCGCGATTGTGCATCCCGCGGCTGATCGCCGGATCGTCGTTGGACGGATCGCCATTCGCGAACCGGTCCGGCATGATGAGGTAAATGATGTCTTCAGGCGAGAAGCCCTGGAATCGCCCCGTCGCGGCCAGCGGCGCCGCCACCGCAAACGCAGCGTTCGCAGCCCCCGATGCCGTGCGAATTTCGATGGGATAACTTCCCGGCTTCGTCCCTGCCGGAACCGTGAGATCGAAGAACAGGTGCGTCCCGCTGGAACTCACCTTGACGCCACCTGTTGTCAGCGAGCAGTGCACCACCGCTCCCGCCAACCCGCTCCCCGACACCAGCATCCGCAGCGTGATCGGCCTCGGCCCCGCCGGCCAATCGGGCGGCTCGACCTTGCTCACCACTGGCCCCGCCCCAAACACCACCCGCGCAACCACTACCGCAAGAAGAACCGCCCGGCACATGGATACACGGTACCACCGGTGGACGGCGAGCGTAGCGAGCCTTAGCTAATCCCCGGCCCCGGTTTTCCCCAACCCCCAGCTCCCAATCCCTAACCTCGCCTTTGGAACTTCTTCCGACACTCCTCGCTACAGAAATACACCGCCTGCCCGCCGACCACCCGACTCAAACTCGTCGCGGTCGACACATACGTGCCGCACACCGGGTCCTTCTTCAACTCACCCCCGGCCTGCACGACAGGCTTATCCGGACGAGCCTCGGACGGCGCATTGAACGCACTGCGAAATGTCCGCAACACGCTCTTCACTAATGAGATTAAGAGGAGGAAAACTATGGCGGGAAAAACGATCTCGACAAAGAATGCGCGGATCATGGGGAGTGGGCAGGAGCCTGAGCCCCTGCCCTGGAACAACGATTATTTCTTTTTCTTCGGAGGCGTCTTCGCATCCGGGTTCTTGTACTGCGTCTGCACACTCGCGCCCAGCATGGCCAGCATGTCCTTCGCGCCCTGTGCGTCTTTACCGGTCGGCGCCAGTTCCAAATACTTCTGGAACGCCTGCGCCATCTCCGGCGGCGCCGACACCTTGCCGTCCGCCCCCGTCGTCATTTTCGACGACAGGCAAACTCCAAGCTGATAGTAAGAGTCCGCATAAGTCGGCGTCAGTTCGATCGCTTTCTTGAATGCTTCCGCGGCCGGATCGTACTGGCCCGCATTCACCAGCAGCGCGCCCAGATTGAAGTAATACTTGCCGCCGTTTGCCGGATCCAGCGTCGCCGCCTTCTGCAATTCGGTCTGCGCTTCGGGGAACTTCTTATCCTTCGCCAGCGCCAGCGCGTAGTTGTTGTGCAGGCCCGGATCTTCCGGCTTCAATTCCAGCGCCTTCTTGTACGTGTCGATCGCTTTGCCCATGGCGGTGTCGAAATCGGCGCCCGTCTTCGTCTTGGCCAATTCCACGTACGCCGATGCGAGATTACTCCACACAGCGATCTGCGTCGCATCGAGTTCCGAAGCCTTCGTCAGATTCTCGATGGCCACGTCGTACTGCTTGTTGTTCAGTGCCGTCAGACCGTCGTTGTACGCCGAGTTGAGCGCGGCGTTCTTCTTCATGCGCTCCGCGGCGTCCTTGATCGACTTCTCCATCGCAGCTTTCTGCTCCGGAGTCAGGCTCTTCTCCAGCTCTTTCGACATCTGGCCGGTTTCCATCGCCTTCTTTACTTCCTCATCGCGCGCGGCCTTCGTGCTGCCCGCCGCCTTCATGTTGAAGTCTTCGCGATGCGGATCGCCGGGCGACGTCTTCACGCCCTTGATGTTATCGACTTCCTTGCCATCCACCACCAACGTGACGGTGTACACGCCAATCGGCAGCCCGGTGTAGATGTAGTGGCCCTTTTTGTCGGTCTTGACCTTGTAATTGCCCTTGATGTCCGTGCGGACAATCTGTATCACGGCATCTTTCAGCGGCTGCCCGTCTGTTCCCTTCACATCCCCTTCGAGTGCCGTTACTTGGGCGAGCGAAGTAAAGGTTAGAACCAGGAGCCCGGCGGCGGCCGCAGCCAGGTTGCGGAAACTCATTAGTACCTCCAACTTTGAGACTACAGTGTATTAATCTCCAGTATACAATACCAGCGTTTGTCTACTGGTCGAATAGCCCGATCTGGTCCTCCGGCTTCCCCTTGGGCTTTCGGCGATTCAAGGGACTCCCCACCACTCCCAGTACTTCCACCGATTGCACCGCCGTCCGCGGCACAAAGATCCGCTGCACGTTGCCATACGAATCGGGCGGGATCACCGTGAACCCTCGAGGCTCCACCTGCAGGAGGTTGTTGGGCATCACGCCTTCCAGAACCCCCCCGTCCCGGAACCGGAAACTGACCCATAGGCCTTCCATTTTGGGACGTGTCACGAAAACCTGCCGTTCCAGCTCGCCGCCTTCCTCAAAACTACGCACAAACGAAATCGTCTTAATTTCGCCGTAAGCGATCAGCGCCACCTTGCCTTCCGCCGAGAGCACTTCTACGCCGCTATCCTGAAGAAAGGAAACAGGATTCACATAGCCGGACAGGGGTTCTTTCTCAAATCGGCGTATCAGCGCTTTTTTCGTCGTGGATGCTGCCAACTTGACCCCTTTTTCAGAACTATGTTTCAAACATTTCGGCGCTTATTGTATCATTGGCACGATGTCCGAAGCGCTTGCGGCCGGGACGGTCCTGCGCGGTCCCACGACCGCCTTTCTGAATTTTTGCCGCATCGAAAAAGGCTTATCCGCTAATTCTTTGAGCGCCTATTCCGCTGATCTGCAAAGGTTTAACGAGTTTTTTCAGGAATGGGCAACCCTCCCCGGCACCGGCGAATTACGCAATTATATCGATCATTTATACCAGTGCGGCTTAAACGCCCGGTCCATTGCCCGCCACCTCACCACGATTCGTAACCTTTACGGATTTATGCTGCGCGAAGGCCTCGTCGCTACCGACGCCACCGAACACCTGCGCAGTCCCAAACAGTGGCAGAAAATCCCTAACTTCTTGAATCTGGAGGAAATCAATCGCCTCCTCGAGGCCCCGGACCCGGCCAAGCCGACCGGTCTGCGCGATCGGGCCATGCTCCAATTGTTATACGCCACCGGCCTTCGGGTCTCGGAATTATGTCACGTCGGAATAGGCGACCTGGATTTTGGCATGCAGATTATCCGCACCCTGGGAAAAGGAAATAAGCACCGGCTGGTTCCCGTCGGCGCCTCCGCCATCAAAGCCGTAGAGGATTATCTCGAAAACGGCCGTCTCCAACTGCTCAAGGGCAGGAGCAGCAAGTATCTTTTTGTTACTGCCCGCGGGGGCTGCCTCACCCGCCAATGTTTTTGGAACCAGTTGACCGAATACGGAAAGAAGGCCGGCATTTTCCAAGGACTGAGTCCCCACGTGCTCCGGCACAGCTTCGCCACGCACCTGTTGGAAGGGGGAGCCGACCTGCGTAGCGTCCAGGTCATGTTGGGCCACTCCGATATATCGACGACGCAGATTTATACCCATGTAATGCGGTCGCGCCTTCGGGCTACCGTAACCAGGCATCACCCCCGGGCCTGAGCCGAATGACCGTGCGGAAGATAGTTTAAAGCGAGAACGCTTGCAATGAGCGATTACATCTACATACTGGAGAGCCACCTGAGCCCGGACCAAAACCGGGTCGTGGACGACGTCCAGAAGGCCGCGGGACAGGCCGGCGTCAACTTGTTCCTGACCGGCGGCGCCATGCGCGACATGCTGGCCGGATTTCGCATCCGCGACCTCGACTTTGTCGTCGAAGGCCCCGCCCTCAAAGTGGCCAAGGCGGTGTGCGACCAGAGCGGCGCCAAGCTCCTTTCTACCGACGAAACCCGCAAGACCGCGGACCTCGTCTTTCCCGGCGGTGTCACCGCCCAGATCGCCATGTCGCGGACGGAGAAGTATGGACGCGCCGGCTCCAAGCCGCAGATCTCCCCGGCCACCATTCAGGAGGATCTGCGCGGCCGCGATTTCACCTGCAATGCCATCGCCCTCTCGCTGAATAAGGCCTCTCGCGGCCTGCTGCTCGATCCCATGAACGGCCTGGCCGACATCGAGCGCAAGGAACTGCGCGCCGTCAGCACCTACGGTTTCTACGACGACCCGTCGCGCCTGCTGCGCCTCGTCCGCCTGTGCATCCGCCTCGGCTTCACCATCGAGGAGCGCACACAGATGCAGGTCGCCAATGCGCGTGAAGCCGAGGTCGAAAAGTCCATTCCGCCCCGCACGTTCGGCGAAGAACTGCGGCGCATCAGTGCGGAGGACAATCCCGCCGAAATCCTGAAGGCGCTGGACGATGCCGGGCTATTGGCGGCCTTCTCGCCGGTCCTCGCCGGACCCAAACTCAATCTGCTCGGCCTGGCCAAGCTCGAAAAGATCTACAAGATGCTCCCGGACGACGTCCGTCACCGCGCCGCTCGCCTCGGTCCGTTCCTCTACGTGCTGGCCGAAAAGCTCACCGCCAAGGAGAAGCAGACCCTGGTGAAATCGACGGAGATGCCGAAGCCCGAACAGGATCTCTGGCAGAAGCTGGAACTGCGCTCCAAGAAACTCGAGACAGCCCTGCGATCGGCCCGCATTCACAAGGCATCGCAGATCTATCACCTCGTCTCCGCGGCGAACCCGGAAGAGGTAATCTTCCTGCTCTATCACTCGGCCGTCAAGCCCGTCCAGGAGCGCTTGCGGAATTACTACCAGAAGTATCTGCTCACGATCCAGGAGATCACTCCCGATGAGTGGGCCACCGTCGAAGGCACCCCCGGCACGCCCAAATACAACAAGGCGCGCGATGAGTTCGTTACTCACCGCCTCGATCGCCGCGTGAAGAAGCCGCCCGCCCCGGTCGAAGCGCCTCCACCCCCGCCGCCCAGTTCCTGGTCGACCCCGCAAACCGCCCTCGCCCGCCGAGGCCGGTAGCGCTGCTTTGCCCCGGTAACGCCGGCGGTCTTTGCCGCCGGTGCCTTTCCGTGCCCGCCAGCTCGACCGACTCCGATCGGAGCCGCGACCGTGAGGGAGCGCAACGCCCCCCCGTCCCGCAAACTCACCGACGCCGGCGAGTCCCCGAGTATCTTGTCGTCGTCGCCCGCTTCGGACCGCTGCCCGACGGCTGACTGCTACTCATCGAGGCCAGAAATGCATTCAAATCCGTGATGAGCCCGATCGGCCGTGGCAGCAACGGCAGTTCGCGAAACTGCACCTGAATGTTCAATGCACGCTCATAATTGCGCACAGTCGAGCGCTCGACCGGAGTCACAAAAGTCCAGGAAGCGCCGCGTGCGCCGGCGCGGCCTGTGCGCCCCACGCGATGAGTGAAGTTTTCCGGTTCGTACGGCAAATCGTAGTTCACCACATGCGCGATGTCATCCACATGAATCCCACGGGCCGCCACGTCGGTAGCCACCAGGATGCGGTAAACGCCGTCCTTGAACCCCTGCAGCGATTCGTTACGCTGGCCCTGTGATCGGTCTCCGTGGATGCAGGCCACCTTATGTCTCCCGCGCTCCAAAAACTTCGCCAGCCTGTCCGCGCCTTCTTTGGTGCCCACGAAAACCAGGAAAGAACCCTTCTCGTGCTTCAGCAGATACTCCAGCAGATCGAACTTGGAACCTTGCGCGACTTCGTACGCGAAGAAATCGATCTGGGCAGTCGTTTCCGCGGACGCTTCCACTGCGATTCGCACCGGATCGTGCACGTAACTTGCGACCAGGCCAGCCACCGATTGCTCCATGGTCGCGGAAAACAGCATAGTCTGGCGTTTCGGCGGAAGCTTTTCGAGAATCGTGCGCAGGGAGGGCAGGAAGCCCATATCCAGCATCCGATCCGCCTCGTCCAGAACCACAGTGGCGGCGCCCGAAAGATCGATGAGCCGCCGGTCCAGATAGTCGCAGAGACGGCCCGGGGTCGCAATCACCACTTGGGCCCCGGCCTTGATTTCGCGCAATTGATTGCTCTCGCTCATCCCGCCCACCACCACCGCGGTGCGGATGTGCATGCCGTGGGCGAGCTGCCGGAATGCCTCATCGATCTGTATCGCAAGTTCACGGGTAGGCGTGAGGATCAGGATACGGATTGATTTTTCGCGAGGAGCCGCGGCCAGTGCCTCGATCAAAGGAATAGCGAACGCGAGAGTCTTGCCTGTGCCGGTCTGCGCGGTCGCCACTACATCGCGACCCTCCATCAGTCGAGGAATCGCCAGCGCCTGGACGGGGGTGGGTGTGACGAATTCGTTCTTGTCGAGGTTGTTCCGCAACGCGGAGCAGAGGTTGAGTTCGGAAAAGTGCTGCATTAATTGAGTTCGGCTCTTCAACAGTGAACCGGAAAAATGTTGTGAGCCTTCAGGATAGCAGTATTGAGCATTGAACTAAACCGCTTCGCGTCGATGCTTCCCGGTAACACCGGCGGTCTTTGCCGCCGGTAAGCCGAGCGCCAGCGCGGTCGGCCTTCCCCTAATCTCCATCCCCCGCTTTCGGCGTTGACGCGTTCCGCAGGTTTTTCTTCCCAACAGAATCAAGGACTTCCGGATCCGAATTTCGGAGTCCAGCCCTCTCGCCAGTTAGATTGGAGTTGTCTGAGAGAAAGAGAGATCAAACATATGGCTTCACCAGCCCAGATAACCGCCAATCGCGCCAATGCGCTTCTGTCCACCGGACCTGCCACGCCCGAGACAAAATCCGCCGTTCGCCACAACGCCATCAAATACGGCATTCATGCCGAATCACTGATTATCCCCGGCGAAGATCCCGACGAATTCGAAGCTTTCAAAGAATTTCAAGTAGACACCTGGTGTCCCCAGGACACCGCCGAGCAACAATGCGTCGATCAGCTCACCGCCACACTCTGGCGTCTCAACCGTCTCCAAAACGCCGAAGCGGAAATCTGGGCCGCCGCCATGGAGAACGGAGCCAACCTGGGCAATGTCCTCGAAACGAAGTCCACCCTCCTCGACCGCGTCGGTCGCATGATCCATCGCCTTGAAACCTCCATCCGCCAGATCACCAAGGAACTCCAACGCCTCCAGGCCGCCCGCCTAAAAGCGAACCGCGCCGCCTGCATCCCCCCTCGATCCTATCCGGCGGAACAAAGCCAATACCTCTCGGACATCGGGCGCCGTGACGCGGATTTTGACGATTTGGAAGAGTAATCTGACGTCAAACCGTCGGCCCTCCCCCGTTAACTGCTGCTGATCTTTGACAACCGATTCCCCACTTTCGCCATGCGTGTGGCTGCTCTTCAACCCGCGAGCGCCGCGAGCGGCGAGGCTACTCCCCAACCCCCAACCCCCAACCCCCATCCCCGCGGCGAGCACCGCGAGCCGCTGCCCAGCCCCCAACCGCCCGGGGGGCCCCCACCATCGCATGCTCCGTCGCCGTGCCCATCGTCCGGAATTCATGCAGATTCATCAGGACCGCGACCAGATGCCGTTCCGACCGCACGATCCTCCCCGCGATCACCAACTGCATGGGAGCCGTATTGTGCAGCATGACGGGCCAGGACACCGAGAGTTCCACGTTCAGCCCCGCCGGAAGCGACCGTCCCGCGTCAAACATGATCCCGCCGCTGGACAGATCCACCGTGCGTCCCGTACCCGTTTCCAAGACCCGTTTTCGGCGAATCAGTTTCCAACGCAAGTCCAATTGGATGTTATAGCGCCTATCGCTTCTCCGATCGCCTGCGATCTGATCTGCCGTGTTCGATTGCCGTTCCAAAGCCATTGAAATTGTCCTATACCCGTTATCAGCGACTCTCATTATGCGGGTCCCCACGGAGTAACTAAAGTCATGCCGGTACCTCATTTAAGTACCCTGCGTCCTAAGAATTCCCCGAGGCGAATTGCCGGACGGCCAATCTGCGGGCGGACGGCCCCTTGGTATCCTCGTAGGAGTATGATAGCTCCGCGTCTGTGCATAGCACTTCTGCTGGGTCCGGCTCTGTTGCCCGCGCAGGATTTCAAGGCGTTCGAGAAGAAGGTCACCGAGTTTACCCTTCCCAATGGCCTCCATTTCATCGTGGCGGAACGGCACGAGGCCCCCGTCGTTTCCTTCCATACGTACGTGAATGCAGGCAGCGTGGACGACCCCAGCGGCAAGACGGGCATCGCCCACATGTTTGAGCACATGGCATTTAAGGGCACCGAAACCATCGGCACCCAGGACTGGCCGGCCGAGAAGAAAGCCCTGGACGTTGTCGAAGAAGTCTACGACCGCCTGGATGCCGAACGAAACAAAGGCCCCAAGGCCGACCCCAACCAGGTCCGTCTGCTGGAGTTACAACTCAACAGCGCCATTCAGGCGGCGAATAGCTATGTCATCCCGAACGAGTTCTTCCGCATCATCGAGCAAAACGGTGGAGCCGGATTGAACGCCGATACGTCCCTGGATTATACGGAGTACTTCTACAGCCTTCCCTCGAACCGGCTGGAGCTCTGGTTTCTGCTCGAATCGCAGCGATTCCTGCATCCCGTATTCCGTGAGTTTTACAAGGAACGCAGCGTCGTCATGGAGGAGGAGCGCATGCGCATCGAATCGAACCCGCAAGGCAAGCTCATCCAGCAGTTCCTGGCCACCGCTTTCGAAGCCCACCCGTACCGCGTCCCGGGCACCGGATGGCCCAGCGACATCATGAATCTGCGCAGCCGCGACGCCAAAGCCTTCTTCGACGAATACTACGTCCCCGCGAACATCACCATCGCGATCGTCGGCGACGTCGACCCCGCCGAGGCCCGCCGCATGGCCCAGCAGTACTTCGGACCGTTGCCGGCCAAGCCTCTGCCGCCCCTGCTCCATACCGTCGAGCCGCCCCAAACCGCCGAAAAGACCGTCGCGCTGGATTCGCCTAGCCAGCCCATCGCGATCGTGGGCTACAAACGGCCCGATCAGTACGATAAGGACGACGCGGTTTTCGACTGTCTGCAATTGATCCTGTCCAGCGGGCGCACTGGCCTGCTCTACAAGGATCTGGTCCAGGAGCAGAAACTGGCGGTCCAGGCCCAGGCTGTCGGAACTTTTCCGGACGGCCGTTATCCGAACGAGTTCATTTTCTTCCTGGTGCCCAGCGTCGGCCGCACCGTGGAAGAAAATGAGAAAGCCCTGGACGACCTCCTGGCCAAATTCATGGCCACCAAGGTCGACGACGAAACCTTGAACCGCGCCAGGACCAAGGCGCGCGCCGGCGTGATCCGGCGGCTGGCAGACAATGCCGGCCTGGCTAACCTGCTCACCTCCTATTACGCCAATTACGGCGATTGGCGGAAGCTCTTCACTTCTTTGGACGATCTCAACAAGGTGACCGCGGACGACATCCAGCGCGTGGCCCGCAAATACCTCGCCGCGCCCACGCGCACCGTCGCTTACATCCGTACTCAAGCGCAGGTCCGAGTGGCCCCGCGCCCGGGAGTTCGTAAATGAGAAACACGTTCATCATCGCCCTGCTGAGCCTCTCCGGATTGCTCGCGCAGACCGCTCCTCCACCGGCGCGGCCTACCCCGGCCAGACCGCCCGCTCCCCGGCCCACCGCCGCCACCGCCGCCGCGGTTCCGGCGTACAAGAACCTCAAATTTCCCGCGCTCAAGCCGATCCCGATCCCCCCGGTGGACAGCGTGGCGCTGCCCAACGGCATGCGCCTGTACCTCTTGGAAGACCACGAACTGCCCGTCATCAACGGCGCGGCCCGCGTCCGCACCGGCAATCTCTTCGACCCCAAGGACAAGATCGGGCTGGCCACCATCACCGGCATGGTGATGCGCACGGGAGGCACCAGGACAAAGACCGGCGATGAGTTGGACAAAGCCCTGGAAGACATCGCCGCGTCCGTGGAGACAGGCATCGGCGAGAGTTCGGGCTCGGTGTCGTTCTCATCCCTGAAAGAGAATGTCGACCCGGTGCTGGCCATCTTCCACGATGTCATGACCCAGCCCGAGTTTCGCCAGGACCGCATCGACCTCGCCAAGAACCAGCTTCACAGCAGCATCGCGCGCCGCAACGACGATCCCGGCTCCATCGCCCAGCGTGAGTACTCCGACATTCTCTATGGCAAGGACTCGCCCTACGGCTGGCAGATGGAACATGCCACCGTCGACGCCATCACGCGCGCCGACATGCTGGCCTTCCACCAGCGCTACTTCTTCCCGTCGAATATCATGCTCGCCGTCTGGGGCGACTTCGACACTCAGGAAATGAAGGCCAGGATCCAAAAGCTCTTCGCCGATTGGACCGTCAAACAGCAACCCGTTCCGGAATTTCCGAAGGTCACCTCCAAAACCGCCGGCGGCACCTATTTGGCCGTCAAATCGGACACCGCCCAGACGTTCTTCAGCATGGGTCACCTGGGCGGCATGCTCAACGATAAGGATTATCCGGCCTTGTCGATCCTATCCGCCATTCTCGGCGAAGGCGGCCAGAGCCGGCTCTTCCAACTCGTGCGGACCAAAATGGGCAACGCCTACAACATCTCCGCCGATTGGGGCGCGAACTACGACCACCCCGGCCTGTTCGAGATCTCGGGCAGCACCAAGAGCGCATCCACCGTGGAGACCCTGCGCGCCGTACAGCAGGAAGTCGACCGCATCCGCACCACCGAAGTGACCGAGGACGAGTTGAAGGCCGCCAAAGACACCGCCCTGAACAGCCTGGTCTTCGCCTTCGATTCGCGCACCAAGACTCTCGGCCGCATCCTGACTTATGAGTATTATGGCTACCCCAAGGATTTTATCCAGCAGTATCAGAAGGCGCTCGGCGAAGTAACTCGCGCCGATGTCCTCCGCGTAGCCAAGTCGCACCTGGATCCGGAACACTTCACCATCGTGGCGGTAGGCAATCCGGCGCTTTTCGACCAGCCGCTGGACAAGCTCGGAAAGCCGGTCACTCCCGTCGACCTGAACATTCCGGCGCCCGTAAAGGGCAGTCTGGGCGTGCCGGGCGCGGCTGCCGCGGGTCGCGGCATGTTGGCGCGGGCGCAGATCGCCGCCGGCGGCCTCGACAAGCTGACGGCCATAAAAGACTACACACAGTCGAAGGAGATCAACCTCGTAGCCGCCGCCGGAGGCATGCGCGTGCAGTTGCGCGACCAGTGGATGGATCCCGAGCATTTCCGCGAGGACAGTGACACTCCCGCCGGAAAAATCTCGGCCTATTGCGACGGCCAGCAGGGCTGGATCTTCACCCCGCAGGGAGAAACGCCCTTGGCCGGGCCGCAGTTGACCCAGGTGCAAGGCGATCTCTCCCGGCTGTATTTCAGGCTGCTGATCAGCGATCGCCTCCCCGGCAGGAGTATCGCCGCCGAAGACCCGGAAACCGTCGCCATCGCCATGCCCACGGGCGAGGTCGTCCACCTGAAGTTCGATACCGCGACCGGACTGCCCTGGAGCATCACCTACCCAGCCGTCCACGTCAGCGGACCTGAGATGGAGGTGCAGGACACCTTCTCCGATTACCGCGACGTCAATGGCATCAAAGTGCCATTTCGGATCGTGATCCGGCAGGGCGGCGAGAAGTTCGCCGATGTGACCCTGAAAGACGTCAAGTTCAATTCCGGCCTGAATCTGGCCGACTTGGAGCAGAAGCCTGCTCCCGGAGCGAAATAAATGAAACGAACGGCCGGGTTAATCCTGGCATTTGCACTACTCGCCGTCGCTGCCGACGAAAACCGGCAGGAGCGCGGCAAACGTGTCCTCGACGAGGCCGTCGCAGCGTTGGGAGGCGATGCCTTCCTGCACATGCAGGATCGCATCGAGACCGGCCGCATGTACTCGTTCTATCGCGAGCAGATCTCCGGCTTCTCCAATGCGATCATCTATACGCGCTACGTCCCGCCGCAGCCCGGCAAGCTCGGCATCCGCGAGCGTGAGATCTTCGGCAAGAAGCAGGACGAAGGCTCGCTGCTGTTCACCGAGGACGGCGCCTGGGATCTCACCTTCCACGGAGCTCGGCCCTTCGACGATAAGCGCTGGAAGAACTACCAGGAAGCCACCAGGCGCAACATCTTCTACATCCTGCGCCAGCGCCTGAACGAACCGGGACTGTCGTTGTATTCGCAGGGGTCGGACTTCTACGAGCGCATGCCGGTCGAGATCGTCGATATCACCGACGCCGACGGCGTCACGGTCACGGTGTACTTCGACAAGAACACCAAGCTGCCGGTCCGCCAGATGTCGCGCCGGCGCAATACCGAATTCAACGACTGGGACACCGACGTGTCCATATTCGGCAAATTCCGCGACGTCGGCGGCGGAGTGAAATGGCCCTTCGACATCAAGCGCGAGCGCAACGGCGATAAGGTCTACGAGATGTATTCGGAGACGGTCGAGATCAACAGAGACGTCAAGGACAACGTGTTCACCATCCCGGCCAATCTGAAGGTTTTGCCGAAGCCGAAATGAACCTTCCTCCCGTCGACCGGCCGTCCATCGCCGCCACGTATGAGTTGATCACACCCCGTGTTCGCCGTACTCCCGTGGTGGAGGTCGATGGCGATGACTTCGGGTTGCCGGGCGTGCGCCTCACGTTGAAGCTCGAGCTGATGCAGCACACCGGCTCGTTCAAAACACGCGGCGCATTCGCGAATTTGCTGACGCGGAGCATCCCCGCCGCGGGAGTGGTCGCGGCGTCCGGCGGCAATCACGGCGTGGCCGTAGCTTACGCCGCGGGCAAGCTCGGAGCGCCCGTCCGCATCTTCGTCCCGACCGTGGCGTCGCCCGCGAAGATGGAGCGCATCCGCGCATACGGCGCACACCTCGTGGTAACCGGCGAGCGCTATGCCGACGCCTTGGCGGCCAGTGAAGAATGGGCCGCCGGATCCGGCGCAATGCAGGTACACGCCTACGATCAGATCGAGACGCTGCTCGGACAGGGAAGCGTGGGATTGGAATTTGAGGAACAGGCGCCCGCACTCGATTCGCTCCTCGTCGCCGTCGGCGGAGGAGGCTTGATCGGCGGCATCGCGGCCTGGTACGCAGGCAAGACCGCGCTCATCGGAGTCGAGCCGGAAGCCTGTCCGACTCTCGCCATGGCGCTGGACGCGGGCCGTCCCGTGGATGCGCCGGCCGGTGGAATCGCCGCCGATTCCCTCGCTCCGCGGCAGGTCGGCCAGCTCATGTTTCCGCTGGCCGAGAAGTATGTGAAGAGGGTCGCCCTGGTGCCGGACTCCGCCATTCAGCAAGCCCAGCGTGTTCTCTGGCGCGTCCTGCGGGTCGCCACCGAACCCGGCGGCGCCGCCGCTATGGCCGCGCTGCTGGCGGGCCGTTATCAGCCCGCCCGCGGCGAACACGTCGGCGTCCTCGTATGCGGCGCCAACACCACAGCAGTGAATTACGTAGCGTAGGCCTCCGGCCTGTGAATTTCCGTGAAGCTACCAGCGCAATCCGATAGTGACCGGAATCATGGTCGTCGCTACCGGACGCGTGAAGATGTAGTGGTAGCGCGCTTCCATGAAAGCCTTCGCGTGGCTCGAGCCGAGACGGAACGACACGCCGACGCCGCCATCCAAGCCGCCCTTGTACTGGCCGTACGATGCCAGGATCTGGTTGGTGCCGACCAATCCCGGGTAGAAGCCGAACCAGGGGTCGAAGAAGGTCGCCTGCGCCACGCCGGGCTGCGAGAATTCAACCGTGCGATGGTAGATGCCGCCGCCTCCGGTCAAGTAGATATCGGCCGGCCCTTCCTGCGTCACATGGACTACGGGGTCGAGTGTGAAGCCCCACGTGCGCACGGTGCCGTTGGGCGCGCCGACCTGATTCAGCGTGTCGTTGTTGATGTTGATGTCATTGAACATGAAGTCGAGCATCAGGCCGACATGGTTGTTCGAAAGCCCGCCGCCGGCGGAAATATTCCAGCCGACATCGTTGGTGCGTTTAGCGGTCGGGTTTAAGGGAACGGTGGGGCCTGCGCCCACAAAGCCGGTGAAGCGGGGCTGAGCGAGGCCGGGAATCGCTGCCATGCAGCAAAGAGCAAGAAAAGTTGAAAATGTTTTCATGAAGCAAAGATCCTCATTGCTTCAACCGCAAGCCGCGCGCCATTGCAAAGAAACATCCGGGTCAGCCTTGGAACATGGAGATTCCGGCGACCCCGGCCGCGCCTGCCTTCACACACTCCCGCGCGTTCTCCGTTGTAATTCCGCCCAGCGCGAGCACGGGAATTGCGACCGAGCATACAGCCTGCCTCAGCTTGTCGAGTCCCTGCGCTTCGCCGAATGCGGCTTTTGATGCAGTAAAGAATATCGGACTAAAAACGGCGAAATCGGCGCCCTCGTCTTCGGCCTTGAGAAGTTCTTGCAACGAGTGTGTGGAGACACCGATCAGGAAGTCCGCCGGTGTGATCGCACGCAGTAATCGCGGCGCAATCGACTCCGCCGGCAGATGTACGCCATGCGCGCCGCAGGCCAGCGCCACATCCGTTCGTGAATTCACCAGAACCCGCGTGCCATGTGGATTCGGAAGCGCCAGAACGCGCCGGACCAGCATGCATAGTTCATTCGCCTGCAGGTCTTTTTCGCGAATCTGGATACGCTCGATTCCGATTTCCATAGCGCGCGCGATGCAGTCGAGCAGAGCGTCCGCGCCTCCACAGGCATGCCGGTCGGTGATGTAGTACCTGAGCATCAAAGAGGCTGGAAGTAACTCTTGCCTGCGCAAGACAGGCACAGCGCCTGTCCGTCTCGCATGACTTCACGGCGGAAGTTGATGCCTTCGCCGCACTGCGCGCAGATCACCGCGGCAGCTTTGTAGCCGGGCAGTTCTTCGGGGCCCAGTTGGACTTGCCCCCACTGTACGGTGAACAGTTCGGCATCCGCCATTTCGCGGTACGCGCGCATCTGCTGCTGGTTCTTGTTCTCGATCTCAGGGTACAGTTCGCGGGCGCGTTGCTTGGACGACTCGCGCGCCGCCACGCGAACCGCCTTGTTGTCGCGCAGGTCGCAGAAGGTCGCGGCCAGTTTGCCGAAGTCGCGGAACTTCAGGGCGCGCTTCCCCAAACGGCATCCGGTCACCACGCCGATGGCGTCGGTAGCGCAGCGGTCGATCTCGACGAACGTGATCAGGCGCTTGCGATCCGCGCCCGCGGGATCTTCGAGGCCGAGCAGTTGGACGCCGTACAGAGCCAGTCGCAGGCCCAGGATCTGGCCCGCGCACAGGTGGCCGTGCGCTTGTGCGGCCAGTTCTTCGTATTCGGGAAGGCTCAGCATACGCTCAAAGGATCTGCAGGGCGCCGGGAGGAAATTCGACGTGCCATTCCTTATTATCCTTCCCGGCCGCGTACTCTTCGAGCGTCAGGTCGGCGCAAATGCCGTCTTCGAATTCCAAGCGTGCGAATTCGGCCCGGAGCGATGCGCGCACGAGCCTGGTGACGATACAGTTCGGCCCACTGGCCGAGCCGAGGACTCGCAGATCGCGCGGCCGGATCGCCACCCAGATCCGGTCGCCGCGAAATCGTCCCGGCAGGTATGGCGCCGTCACGGCGAAGTGCTCGAACTGAATCAGGCTGGTGTTGCGGCCCGGATCGAGCGCCTCGACCGAGCCCTGGTAGACGTTCGGAATGCCCGTCGCGCGCGCCACTTCCACGCTGGCCGGATGGTCCACGATCTCGCGCGGCGTGCCGCTCTGCGCGATCCGCCCCGCGTCGAGCACGAGCAGGTGGGAAGCAGTGGAGCAGCACAGATCGAGGTCGCCGGCGGCGAACAGAATCGGAGCGGTGGTGAGCGCCCGAATCTGCAGCAGCAAGGATTCCGTGATCGCGGTGTGGTCGAGCAGCAGCAGTTTCGGCTCTGCGATCAGCATGCGGGCGATGGCGCCCTGCAGTCTCTGCGCCGGCGCGAGTTGGTTCGGGTACAACTCGGCAGCCGGCGAGAGTTGCCAGCGATCCAAAGCTTCGGTCACGCGGCGATGCCGGTCCAACCGAGGGAACGCATCGGCCGCGAAGCGCAGGTTCTCGCGGAGCGTCATGTGCGGGAGGAGCGAGTCGCCGGGCGGCAGATAGCCGAACCCGCGGCGGCAGGCCGGAACTTCCACGCGCGATGCCGCGTCGTACAGGATCGCGTCGTCGAAGAGCACGCGTCCTGCGTGCGGCGTGACCAACCCTGCAGCCAGTTTCAAGAGCAGCGACTTGCCCGATCCGGCCGTACCGAATACCGCCGTGATGCCGGGCGGCAGCGGGAAGTCGACGTCCAGCGAAAAGCCGGGCTCTTTCCTGGTCAGGCGGAAATGTGTCATGCAGGCTTCCGCCGCGGCAGGTCGGCAGCCAGCCCAATCACGGCGCCGGCGGCGAGTCCGATAATGCCGCCGATCACCGGTCCGGCCATGGGCCGTCCGGCGAGCAGGAACGTGACCGCGTACTCGGTCAGGATGCGGGCGAAGACAATCGCCGCAGCGGCCGCGATCCGGCGCAATGCGAAAGGCAGCGAGACGCGCCACAGGATGCGCCATTCCGACGCCCCCAAAGAGCGGGCGGCATCCTCGTAGATGGGATCGATCGCCTGGAAACTGGCAGCGGCGGATCGGGCGAGAAACGGGATCGCATACACGACTCCGGCCGCCGTGGCGATCTGCCACGTGAACGGCCGGAACAGGAAGTAGCTGCAGAGAATGGTCGGGGGCAGCGCCAGTTGCAGCGCGACAAAGCCCTGATACCGGCGCCAGCCCAGCCACACGCCGAGTGGTAGAGAGATAGCCGTGACCATCCCGGCCACACGAACGCCGAGCCAAAGCGGAGACCAATCGACGGGCATACGCAGCGTCTGCGTCTACTTTTGTGTGAAGCCGCCCGGAATCGCGAAGACAGAGTCCGGAACATCAACGGCCGAGAACCCGCTTGAGTCGATAGTCGCTTCAAACAGCGACGTGCCGCTGCCGCCGACCGCGCCGCCGGGCATGCGAGCCAAAGCGCTCTTGGCCGCCTCCGCCTGCGGTCCGCCCTGCTTGATCATCTCTTCCAACCGGGCGCGCGCCGGCGCCAGTGTCCCCTGCATCTGCGCGGCCGAGCCTTCCATACCCGGGGCTTTCATCCGCATGACCTGCTGCACCGTCGCGCCGTCCATCGTGGCCATCCTCTTCTGCGCCTCAATCATCGCGCGCTGCATTCCCGGACTGCCGCCTCCCATGGCGTTCAGCCCGCCGGCGTTCTTTTGGTAGAACTCGCGCAGTTTCTGCCAGCCCGGCACATCCGGCGACACCCACATCTCAAGCTCCATCTGCATCTTGACGCCCGGCGTGGGGCCGTCCGTTGAAATGGTCATCACTCTCTGGCTGCAGTTGAACCCGTTGATGGTCTTCTTCTGGCCGGTTTCCTTGACATCCATTTGCGGCGCCGCGGCCGAACCTACACCCGCCATCATCTCGCCCATCTTCTGGACGGAATATGTCTTCGCCGTCTTATTGATAGTGGTGACGGTCTGCGCGCCCAGATCGACAAGAGTCGCAGTGTCGCCGCGGTCGGTCATCATCTTGGACCCCTTCAGAAACACCTTGGTGGTCTGCGGTGCGCCCTGCGAGCTTTTCATCGTCTGCGTGTAGCTGAAATCCGCGTGCGCCGCGAAGCTGGCGGCAAGCCCAAGGATCAGCATTCGAGTGGTCTTCATTCGGCCTCCAAAGGGCTAGTCTACTATGTCAGTCCAATCGAAGCGCAGTCGTCGGATCCAGTCGCAATGCCCGTCGAACCGGAAGGTAACCCGCGATGGCGGCCGCCGCGCACAGCGTCAGCGCCGCGCCGCTGTCCTCCCCTCCCGAGGCTGTAAGCTAAAAACGTGGCGCGATACGCGGCAATCGATATTGGCAGCAACTCCGTCCGCATGGAAGCTGCGGAGGTGATTCCGGGACAGCCTACCCGCATTCTGGCCTCCGATCGCGAAGTCACGCGCCTCGGCGAAAGCGTGTTCCGCACCGGCGGTGTCAGCGAGGAAGCCCTCAAGAGCACTTGCGCCGTGCTCGCCCGCATGACCGACCTTTACCGCAGCCTTGACGTCGTCGGCGTGCGCGCCGTCGCCACCAGCGCCATTCGCGACACCCGCAATCAACGCGAATTCCTGGCGCGCGCCTCCGAGGCAATCGGGGCGCCCGTCGAGATCATCTCCGGCCGCGAGGAAGCCCGCCTCATCCACCTGGGCGTCGAGTGCAGTTGGCCGCAGGCGGGCAAGCGCGTCATCATCATCGATATCGGCGGCGGTAGCGCGGAAATAATCGGCGCGGAAGACGGCCACTTACGCGAGGCGTATTCAAAGCCGCTCGGCGCGGTTCGCCTGCGCGAGAGTTTTCTGGCCGATGAGCCACCCACCCCGCGGCAACTCCACCAGATGCATGAGTATATCCAGGAGAAGCTCTGGAGCGCCGTACGCCGCCTCGGCCACACCGGCTGGGATCGCGCCATCGCCACCTCCGCGACGGCCTCCGCGGTCGCTGGCGCTGTCTCGCGAGTTCCCCGTTCCAAACGCGAAGACATCGACCGGCAGCGTGTCTCCACCGCGCAGATTCGAAAGCTCTATCGCAAACTGGCGCCGTTGAGCCTGGCCGGACGGCGCAAAATCACCGGCATTGGACCGCGGCGTGCAGAGATCATCGTGCCCGGAATAGCCGTGCTCTTGGATTTCCTGGAAGAGTTTCATCTGCCTGGCGTTTACTACTCTCGCGCCGGCGTCCGCGACGGCATCATCGCCGATCTGGCGGTGCGCAACGTCGGCGCGGAACTCTCGCGCCTCAGCCGCGACCAGCGCCGCGAGGTCGAAGATATGGGCCGCCGCTACGGCGTCTCGCTGGAGCGCGCCCGCCGCGTCGCCAACGTCGCCTCGCAGATCTTCACGGCGGTCCACCCCCTCCACCAGTTGCCGCCCGCTTGCGGCAAACTCCTGGAGGCCGCCGCTTATCTGCTGGACGTCGGCCACTACATCAGCAGCGTGGGCCACCACAAGCATTCGTATTACGTGGTGTCCAATTCCGACATGCCCGGTTTCACGGATCGGGAACGGCTCCTCATCGCGGCGCTCTGCCGCTACCATCGCAAGGCGCTTCCCAGCCCGCTGCACAACGCGTACCAGACGCTGTCCCCGGAAGAGAAGCGCATTCTCACGCTACTGATCCCGCTGCTCCGCCTGGCCGACAATCTGGATCGCAGCCACGAGAAGCGCATCCAGTCAGTGGATTGCCGCCTGAACGCCAGCGGCGAAATGGTGCTCCAGGTCCACTCCAGCGGCAATATCGATCTGGAGCAATGGGCCGCCGAACGCGCCGGCGACACTTTCCGCCAGATCTACAACCGGCCCGTCTCGGTGATGAAGGCGCGGAGTTGAGGCCATGCCGCAACCCGCCATGCGACAGTACGCTCTCCGCTGGACAGCCCTCCTGCTGCACCGTTTTTCCGGGCAGGTGACGAGCGCCGCGGAAGCCACGCATGCCGATGCGATTCACGACCTGCGGGTTTCCATTCGCCGCTTCAGCCGCTGCCTGCGCGAGTTCGCCGCGTTTTATCCGCGTGCCTGGCGGCCTATCCGCCGGCAGTTGAGCGGCCTCATGCAATTGGCCGGCGCAGTCCGCGATTGCGACATCGCCCTCGAGCTTTTACAAAAAGCCGGGGTATCGGACCGCTCGCCCATTGCCCGCCAACTCCAGGCGCGGCGGCGTCAAGCCGGTCAGGGTTTGGAGACCGAGGCCCGCCTCTGGAAAACCCAGGCCGTGACGCGCCAGTGGCGGAAGCAACTGGAGGTGTGATCCATGACGAAGATCCGTCACCTCCAGTTGAGCGGACGCAGCAGCGCGGCAGAGAATGCCGGCCGAGTGCTTCCGCGTCTGGCCGCGGAGTACTTCGCGCAGGTTCGCAAGCTTCTCGACGACGGTTCCAAGCCCAAGGACCTGCACCGCATCCGGCTCGCGACGAAGCAGTTTCGCTATACCCTCGAGCTCTTCCGGCCGTGCTACGATTCGGGCTTCGAGTGCCGCATGGCGGCCCTGCGCAAGGTCCAGAAGCTCCTCGGCGATAGCAACGACAGCGTCGCATCCTGGGCACTGCTCTCCAAGCTGATGCCCAAGTCACCGCAGCGAGCCAAGGTCCGCGATTACCTGAAGAAAAGAGCGGAACATGATGCGGAGGATTTCCGTAAAGAGTGGAAGGAGCGGTTCGACGCTCCCGGCCGCGAGCGGTGGTGGAAGGCCTATCTGAAGAACGGCATAAAAACCTCGTAACCAAAAGCCGTTTGCGGAGTATTAGCTGTGAAAGGTTGGACCGATGAAATTCGTTCTCATTGCCCTGCTCGCTCTTGTTCCCGTCTTCGCCTCGTCCGATTGGTTGGACCGGGACGCGAGGACGCGCGTCCGCGCGGAAATGGCCCGGGAAAGGGCTGAGATGGCGCGGGCACGCGTACAGGTCGCCCGCGAACGCGCCGAAGTCACGCGGGAATGGCGACAGAGCCGCCTGCAGGCGCAGCACGACATAGCCCAGGCGCAGCGCGATGTGCGCCGGGCCACCGAGGAAGTCCGCCGCGAAATCCGCGAAGCCACACGGCAAGCGGGACGTTCCATGCGCTACCATCGCTGGTAGGCTTTAGAGAGGACCACGATAACGATGGCAGAAACCGGGCTGCGCGGACCGTTTGCGCTTACATCTGAAGAAGTGAATAAGGAAGTCAGCAACAACTCGCCGGGCACGTACGCGCTCGACCAGGGCCACGATTCGGGCGGCTTTCACATCAGTTATGTCGGCCGTTCCGATACCAACGTGAACGAACGCCTGTTGGAGCACGTGGGCAAGTATAAGCGCTTCAAGTTCGAATACTACCCGACTCCGCGCGAAGCTTTCGACAAGGAGTGCGGCCTGTATCACGACTTCAATCCGCCGGCCAAAATCCAGCATCCCACCCGTCCCAACGGGTCCGGCTGGAAATGCCTGCATTGCAAGATCTGGGGCTGACGGAGCCGCGAACGTAAGAGAGCGGTTTCTCGCTTTTAGCTGCAGCGTTGTTCACGCGCCGCTCGCGTGGCCAACTCATCGCAGCGATTGTTGTCCGTGTGATTGGCATGTCCCTTGGTCCACGTCCACGTCGTCTTGTGGCGCGTGACCTGTTCGTCTAACTGCTGCCAGAGATCCTGGTTGACCACCGGCTTCTTTGCGGCCGTCATCCAGCCTTTGCGCTTCCAGTTGTGAATCCACGTAGTGATGCCGTTCTTCATGTACTCGGAATCGGTCACCACTTCCACTTCGCAATCCTCGCGCAGCGATCGGAGTCCCTCGATAGCCGCCGTCAGTTCCATGCGGTTGTTGGTGGTGTGCTTCTCGCAGCCAAACAGCTCTTTCTTGTGCTCGTTGAAGCGCAGAATGGCCGCCCATCCACCCGGCCCGGGATTCCCGAGGCAGGCGCCGTCGGTGATCAGTTGGACTTTTTTCACAGGGCGGGCACCGGCTCGTTGAAGAAGGCGTCCACCAGGTCGAGAATGGCAGTCGTGTCCTGCGCCGTATAAATGTCCGCGCGCAACTGCGCTCCGTGGCGGACTCCGTGAGTGAAGTACGTCGCAAATTGCTTCATTTTTCCGATCGCGTCTTTTTCGCCGCGCTCCACCAGCATGGAGTAATACCGGCGCATCATCTGGTAGCGGTCGTGCTGCGTGGCTTCCACGTAAGTGCCGGTCTCCAGATACTGCTGGATCTGCCGGAAGATCCAGGGATTGCTGCTGGCCGCGCGTCCGATCATCACCGCATCGCAGCCCGTCTCGCTCACCATGCGGGCAGCATCCTCGGGGGTCAGGATATCGCCGTTGCCGATCACCGGGATCTTTACCGCGGCCTTAACTTCCGCGATGCGCGTCCAGTCGGCCTTGCCGCTGTAACCCTGCTCGCGCGTCCTCGGATGGAGCGCGATCGCCTGCAGTCCGCAGTCTTCGGCCACTTGCGCCATGCGGACGGCCACGAGCTCTTTGTCATTCCACCCGGCACGGTACTTCATGGTGAACGGGATCGTGATGGCCTTGCGGACTTCCTTCAGCAGCGCTTCTACGAGCGGCAGATCGCGCAGCAGGCCCGACCCGCCGTTGCACTTGACAACCTTGTTTACGGGGCAGCCGAAGTTGATGTCCAGGATATCGAAGCCGAGGTCCTGGCAGACGCGCGCGGCGTCGGCCATCACCATGGGATCGGCCCCGAAGAGTTGCGCGGAAATGGGGTGTTCCTCGGGCTCGAACGCCAGGTACTTTTTGAGGGTCTTGGTGGGTTTCCGGGCGCCCATCGACGCACTCACCCCGTGCGAGCTGGTGAACTCGGTCATGATCAGACCACACCCGCCCAGGTCACGGATGAAGCGTCGGAATACGGTGTCGGTGACGCCGGCCATCGGCGCGAGCACGGTGGCGGGAGCAATATGGATCGGTCCTATGGAAAACTGAGTGGGAAACGGCTGCATGCGACTAGCGTTTTTTAATTTTACCGGGTTTTAGCGCCAGAAACGGAATGGGGTGGAGGGCCGTCATTCCTACTTGAGGAACATGGGTATGAAAGCAGAGCATATCCTGCTATTGGTGCTGGCAGGGGCTTTGGGCGGCGCAGGGCTTATGAAGGTCATGCAGAAGCCAAAGCCGGCCGTCGTGCACACGGTTCGAGCCGAAGCGCAGGTACCGCCGGCTCCCGTGTCTTTGCCGCCGAGCGAGCCTGTGCCTGTGCCTGTGCCTGTGCCCGCGCCGACGCCTGCTCCCGCGCCAGCGCCGGTGGAAAGACCCGCGCCCGTTACTCCGCGCGTTCATGCCTCACGGCAGTTGCACCCGGCACCCTATCGGTACCCTGTTAACACTGCCAAGCCGTCGCCCTTCACTCCTCCGCAGGTCGTAGCGAAAGCGGATCCGCCGGCGCTGTCCGCGCCCAGGGTCGTCGAGCCACCTTCGCCTCCTCCAACGCCGCCCGCGCGCGTGGAGCCCGAGCACGTGACCGTCACGCCGGCTCCCCCGCCTCAGCCGCCCACCGTAACTCTGCCCGCCGGAATGCTGATACCGGTGCGCCTGGTGGATGGCCTGTCGTCAGAGCGGAACGCGCCCGGCGACACCTTCGTTGCCACGCTCGATCATGAGTTGGTGGCCGATGGTTTCGTGATCGCCGAGCGGGGCGCGCGGGCCGAGGGGCGGGTGGTGGCCTCCAGCCGCGGCACGAAGACCCAGGGCGGCGCGGCCCTGTCGCTGGAACTCACGTGGATCTCGACGTCCGACGGCCAGCGCGTCGCCCTCCGGACGAACAGCTTCGATAAGCGCATGGCGCCCGATCATCGCCAGGATGCCGAAAAGATCGCTGGAGGGGCCATTCTTGGGGCGGCCATCGGAGCGATCGCGGGCGGCGGCAAAGGCGCGGCGGTCGGCGCCGGAGTAGGCGGCGGCGCCGGTGCAGGTGACGTCCTGCTCACGCGCAAGCCCGCGGACATCCCATCGGAAACTCGTATCAGCTTCCGCCTCAGCAACGCCGTCACCTTGACGGAACAACGGTAACCGCTCTCTTCCGTTCGCGGCTCTGATCGGAGCATCGAGCGTGCCATCGGAGCTTCGAACCAGAGAGGGGGTCTTCGGACTTACACCCCGTTCAATCCCTTGGGAGCCATGGGCATGGAGCGAATTCGCCGGCCGGTGGCGTCGAAGATCGCATTGCCGACCGCCGGAGCCAGCGCCATAATCGGCGTCTCGCCCGCGCCAGCCGACACCAAATCCTTGCGGTCCACCAGCACGGTTTC
>Ga0105240_10003177_pt1 | contig 25818 bp, 22 predicted proteins | sample KBSC54metaG_FD_80426 | JGI IMG/M metagenome (GOLD analysis project Ga0105240, IMG submission 80426) | Corn rhizosphere microbial communities from Kellogg Biological Station, Michigan, USA - KBS C5-4 metaG | ecosystem: Host-associated > Plants > Roots > Rhizosphere > Soil | place: Michigan, USA...
GCCAGCTCCGAGCTGCCCCATAACATTTTCATTCAGGTAGGGACCGACACCGGCTTCATAGGACTGGGCATTTTCCTGGCATTGATCCTGCGCACGGCCAAGGCATGCCGGGAGATCCGGCTGCTGGTCAAACAGCACCCCAACGATCCGAAACCCTTCGCGCCGCTCGCCAAAGGCTTCCTGGTCGCCCTGTGGGGGTTCGTCATCGCCGGACAATTCGTGACCGTGACGTACTACCCGTTCTTCTGGATCAATCTGGCCTTCATGGTCTCGCTGAAGAACATCGCCCGGAGTTACTACTCCCTGGCGTCAGCCGAGAGCAAGCGCGCCGCACGCCTGGCCGGCGGCCAACCGGCCACGCCCCAGGCGGTGTGAGCATGCGCGGCAAGCGTTACCCCTTCGACGTTCCAGCCTTGGGATGAGTCTTCTGCGCCACCTGCCCCCCGTACGTCGGCGGGTGCCGCTACGCCTGCGCGCCGCTAAGCCCCTGCAAGAGGCTTTTCCTGGCTATGCCGTCCAGGCTTGCGGGTCCGGTACACAGGCCCTGGCGCTTGCTATCAGGGCCGCGGTGGGCGCACGGGGCAGCTCAGCGGAAATCCTCCTGCCAGCCTACGGATGTCCGGACCTCGTAGCGGCCTGCCTCTTCGCCGGTGCTCAGGCCCGCCTGGTCGATAACACCCCGGGACAGTGGGGGTATGACCTAGACCGACTGCATGCGGCCTTCTCGAGTAACACCGCGGCGGTGGTGGCGGTCAATCTACTGGGCAGCGGCGACCAGGCGCATAGGCTTCGCGAGCTCACCCGAGCCCGTGGCGTCGCACTGATCCAGGACAGTGCTCAGCACCTGCCTCAGGTCCTACCAGCCGACTGGCAGGGAGATTATGTCGTGCTGAGCTTCGGGCGCGGCAAACCGCTCAATCTGCTGGGCGGCGGCCTTCTGTTACAGCCCGCCGGCGGACCGGACCCTTTGCCGGCCCGCGGGCAATGGGACCCGCCGCTGTTCGGCGCCGGCCTGGCATTCAACATCGCCACCGACCGCCGCGTTTACGCGCTCTCCAGCCGGCTGTTGGGAGCGCGCCTCGGTGAGACCCGTTACAAGCCGCTGCGCGAGATCTCTATCGCCTCCCCAGCCCGAGTGGCCCGGGTCGCCGCAGGGATCGCCGATTACCGCCTCGCGCCCGGCTACGACGCTTCTGTCTGGAATGAGGCCTGCCGCGAGTGGGCGCAGTATGGGGTCACCAGGCTGAGTTGCGCCGGAGTCGCCGATCCGGGCCCACTGCGCTTACGGCTCGCATTGTTGGCGCGGGATCATGCGCAACGCGACACGATCGTAACAGCCCTGACTGCAAGTGGGATCGGCGCGTCCCGGATGTATAACGCGAGCCTGCCTGCGCTGCCGGATGTGCCGGAACAGATCACCGCGCAGGGCCCGTTCCGCAACGCCGACGAGCTCGCGCAGCGCCTCTTTACACTGCCAACTCACTCGCAAGTCGGTGCGGACGCTGTGCGTGTCGCGCGCGATGCGCTCCGGCGAATATTGAGATGAGAGCATTACACATCATCTCTGGCGACCTCTGGGCCGGTGCCGAGGTGCAAGCCTTCACACTGCTGACCGCCTTGCAGCGGTTTCCGCAGGTCGAGGTCGCCGCTGCCCTGATGAACGAAGGCGAGTTGGCGCGGCGCCTGCGCGAGCACGGCATCCAGGTTGATGTTCTGCCCGAATCGCGACTCAGCACCCTGCAGATCCTCCAGGGGCTGCGCAAGCTCGCCGCGACCTGGCGCCCCGACATCGTGCACACCCATCGCATCAAGGAAAACATCCTGGGGTGTCTGGCCAACCGCCTCTCGCGGCACGCTCCCTCGGTGCGCACCACCCACGGAGCCGGAGAGCATGGCTCGAGCTCCCTCCCGAAGCGCATATTGCGAAATCTCGACGTGTGGTGCGGTAATCATCTCCAACGGCGAGTCATCGCCGTCTCGCGCGACCTTGCCGACAAGTTGGCTGACGACTTTCCCCGGGAGCATATTGCCGTGATCGAGAACGGCATCGATGTCGAGGCCGTGAGAGCCCAGATCCGGCCGGTGCAGCTCACCGCCACCCCGGCCCCGGGTGTCACGCAGGTGGGCATCGTCGGCAGGCTGGTTCCCGTAAAAAGGGTCGATTTGTTCCTGGCCATGGCGCATGAGCTCGAGCGGCAAGCTCCCGCGCGGCGTTGGCACTTCCACGTCTTCGGGGACGGTCCACTGAGTGAGCCGCTGGCTGCTCAGGCGCAAGCGCTCGGAATCGCGGACCGGACCACGTTCCACGGACATCGGACCGATATCATTGCCTGCATTGCGGCGCTCGATGTGCTGGTGATGTGCTCGGACCATGAGGGGCTGCCGATGACCGCGCTCGAGTCGCTGGTCACCGGGACGCCCCTCTTGGCTCACGCCGTGGGCGGATTGACCCACGTGCTCGAGGGTTGGGCGGACAATGGGCTGGTCCATTCCCACACCGTGGACGGGTACGCGGCCGGTTGCCTCCGCTTGGTATCGACACCGCGGGAGAAATACCGCGAGCGCTGCGCGGTGGCGTTGACGGGCCGCACCGCAGAAGCCAACGCAGCCCGAATACTGACGCTTTACCGAGAGATCCTTCAGCATCCATGAGCAAGCCCGACTCCAATGCCGGCCGGCTGATCAAACATTCAACGATCTACGCCATCGGCAATATTTCCCGCCAACTGATCGGCTTCATCATGTTGCCGGTCTATACGCGTTACCTGAGTCCGGCGGACTACGGCGTGATCGGCCTGCTCACGTTTTCGGTCAGCCTCCTCGAGGGCGTCTTCGGCGCGCGCCTGGGCCAGGCGATGCCCAAGTTCTATTTCGAGCAAGAGACACAGCGCGAGCGCAATGCCGTGATCTCCACCGCGCTCGTGGTGACAGGCGGTGTCAGTGCAATAGTCACGGCTGCCGTGTTCTTCGTCAGGGGTCCCGCGGCCGAGACGCTTTTCGGAACCGACGCCTACGGCAACGTCCTGGGCCTCTTTGCCGTATTGCTCTTGACCAACGCGTTGGAAAGCCAGTCGGTGGTGTATCTCCAGATCCAACGCAAGCCCACCTTGTTCGTAGGGATCAGCCTGCTCCGGCTCGCCGCACAGCTGTTCCTCAATATCCTGTATGTCGTCTACCTGAAGCTCGGGGTCAACGGAATCGCCTACAGCAGTGTGACCTCCGGGGCCATCTTCGCGATTGCACTTTCCATTTATACCTTCGCGCACACCGGCGCGCGGTTCGATGTCGGGATTGCCAAGCGCATGATCATTTTCAGCTGGCCCTTGTGGCTCGCCGGCATCGCCGCGCTCTATATCAGCTCGGCGGGCCGGTATTACATCCGCATCTTCAGCTCACTGACGGACGTCGGCCTGTACGAGCTGGCCGCCAAATTCGGCAGCATGCTGACACTGCTGGTGTCGCAGCCCTTCAGCCGCTTCTGGGAGACCGAGCGCTTCAATCACTACAAGAAAAGCAACAATGCCGACATTTTTCGCAGCGTCTTTCAGGGTTACGCCATGCTGCTGGCCTTGACCGTACTGGGCATCAGCCTGTTCGCGGAGCCGGTCATCCGGATCATGGCCGGACCGGAGTTCCACGCCGCCTATCTCGCCGTGCCGTTCGTGACTTTGAGTGCGCTGATGCGCTGCCTGACCGACTATTGCAACTTCAGCTTCCTGGTCACCGGCAAGACCGGTTGGATCTCCAGGAACCACTACGTCACGGCGATCGTGGTCACCGTGCTCTACCTGGCACTGACGCCACCGCTGGGATTCGTAGGTGCGGCCATGGGACTGATGCTCGCCGAGACCTTCCAGTTCCTGTTGATTCAGCGCGAGGCGCGCAAGCACTTCGACATGCAGATCCGCCTGGCGCCGTTGTTCGTCATTCTGGGGATGGCTGCGGCCGCCTACGTAGCCGGCGATTTCCTGCTGCGGCAGACGGGCCTGATCGTCGACCTGGCCCAGAAAGCCGTTGTCTACATCGTGTGCGCCGGCACAGTGTTGGTTTATATATGGCGGATTTCGGAGCCCGACTCGATGCTGCGCAGCCTCGCCGGTCCGATGTTGAGCAAGCTCCCGCTCGGCAAGGCGCTGTTCAGGTAGCCGGCGCGGCGGCCGCCTGCGCGCTCGAGCGAGACAGGCGTTTCGCCAGGCGCGCGCCCAAGCGGATTGCCGGCTCCTCGATCCAGTGATAGCCCGCCACCGCGGCGCCGGCCAGAATGCCCGTGGCCAATAACCAGCGGACCGGCTCGCTCGAGCCCGGGATGGCGAAAAAAGCCGCCCACAGGGCAATGCAGTGAAACAGGTAGATGCCATATGAATACTTGGCGATCGTATGGCTGAGAAGATTCAGCAGGTCCTGCCGGGAATCGCGGAAGAACGGCAGCAACACGCCGACCAGCAGGCAGAATCCCCACTGCAGGCGGCTGCTGTAGATGCCACCCGCATGTGCCTGGACTGACAGGTACGCGCAAACCAGACCGACCAGGAACGGCAGCCACAGGAAAGCGGGGAGCCGCGGCCGCCAGCGCCCGGTCAAGCAGAACGCCAGCACGCCGGCCATGAAGTATGGCGCGAAGCCCAGCACGTTGAGCCGATCCGACAGGGCAGGCTGCACCGCGGCCACGCAAATCGCCGCGATCCACAAACCCGCGGCCAGGGCTATGTTCCGTCCCGGGCCCAACAACATGAAGATCAGGGGCAGCACCAGGTACATCTGCACCTCGATGGGCAGCGACCAGAGCGGGCCGAGCACGGGGTGGGTCAAGAGCAGATTCATGGTCAGGGTCAGATTCGCGCCCGCATTGCCCCACCCCTGCCAAGCGTAATGCAGCCATGGCATGACGGGGACACCCAAGGCGATTACCAACAGCACGCACACGATGCTCAGCGGGTACAGCCGGAAAGCGCGCCGGGTGTAGAAGGACCGCAGCAGCTCCCAGCCGCTCGAGCGAAGTCGCACCATGGAGAAATTCAGCACCAGGCTCGTATGCACGAAGAACAACAGCACCCCCAGCCGCCCCATACCCCAGTCGTAGGGGTGAAATTGCAGCCGTGGATGCAGGCTCGAGACGGTCTCCAGGATGTGATCCAACAGAACCAGCGTTACGGCCAACGCCCGCAACGCATCGAGGTTGGCCAGGTCGGCGGCGCCAGCGGGCGGCGCAGTTTGCGGCATGCGCTCTGTCATACGAGTCGCCGATAGAGCTCGCCCATGGAGGCCGAGTAGCGCTCGGGATCGAATTTCTCGCGAGCGTAGGTCTTGCCGCGGTCGGCCAGGCGGGCCCGTAGCTCGCGATCGCCCAACAGTGTGCGTAGCGCCGCCGCCAGGCGCTCCGGTTTCCTGGGGTCCACCAGCAACCCGGTCTCCCCGTCGGCTACCAGCTCCGGCCCGGCACCGAGCTCGGAGGCGATCACTGCCGATCCGGCGGACATCGCCTCGACAATCACCAGTCCAAAGGGCTCCGGCTCGATGGAGGCATGCACGACGATGTCGCACATCTGATAAAGCGGACCAACATCGGCCATGTAACCCGTGAACACCACCCGCGGCCGCAGCTCTTCCGTCACCGAGGCGCGCAGGCGTGCTTCATATTCCTGACCGAGATCCGATGCATCACCGACGATGAGCGCGACCGCGTCGGGGAACTCCCGCTGCACCTGGCTGAAGGCCTGCAGGAACTCCAGCTGGCCCTTCCACTCCACGAGCCGGCCGAAGATCCCGATGACCGTGGCCCCGGCTGCGATCCCCCAACGGCACCGCAGCTCGAGCAACTCGCCGCGCGAGAGGTCCACCGGTTTGGGGGCCGGATTCGGTATGACATCGATGGGCTGAAATCCCGGCGCGCGGTACGCACCGGCAAGGCCTGCAATGTACTCGCTGATGGATACGAAGCGCAGCGCCTTGCGCAACACCCAACGCCGCCAACCCACCAGCCGCTCCCCGGAAATGAGGCCATGGAAATGCCACACGAACGGAATGCCCGCCAGGGCGCACACTTCCGCGGCCTGGAAAGCATTGTTGTTCACATGAACCAGCACGGGGCGCTCGGCATGCAACACCCGCCACAGCTGCAGCCGGTATTGGGTGTTGCTCTTGAGGCTCAGCAGCGCGAAGAGATAGCCCCCGAGGCGATGCGCGAGCGGACCGAAGCGGCGAAAACGCGCGATGAATCGCTCCCGCGCCCGGTAGTCGTGCTTCCAGGTGACGTGCCTGATGGGCAACTCCGGATCGAAGAGAGTGCGCAACACGTCCCGGGGCATGGGCGTGATCAGCACCGGGTCATAGTGACGCCGATCGATGAAACGGATCAGGTGCGCCAACACCACGATGGAGCCGCCGAAGGCGGCTGCCTGATCGACGAAAACGATCTTGCGGGCCGCGGTTGTCGCTGTCGCAATCATAGCCTGAAACGCTTGGCTCTCGCCGTCAGGGGGCGGGGACGCTCTTGATGTTGGAAACCACGCTGCGGAACTTCCCATTGCGGGTCCGTGGGATCGAGGCGACCTCGCGCACCTCGATGAGCATACGAGTGCCTACCCGCTCGCGCAGGCTGCCCACCAACTTCGCTTTGGCGGCCGCATCGAACGCCGGCCCGGGCACCACGAGGATCTCGACGCGGTCCGTGCTCTGTTGCACGATTTGCGCTTCCAGCAGCCCCTTGAGCCCTTTGAACAGGGGATCCAGCCGCCCCACGTGATTCCCCTCGGGGGTGACGATGTAGTCGTCCTCGCGGCCCAGAATGCCTTGCAGCGCCGGGTGCACACTCCCGCACGGGCATGGCCCGACCCGCCAGGCGGCCTGGTCCCCGATGCGATAACGCAGCAGCGGCATCGCCTCATTGACCAGCCCGGTGAGGACCAGGTCCCCCGCTTCCCCGGGGGCGCAGGGTCGGCCTTCCCGGTCCACCACCTCGGCCACGCCATACAGGGGGTGAACGTGATAGCTGCCCGCGGCGCACTGAGCGGCGAAGGCCGCCATCTCCGCGGAGCCGTACTGATCGTATACCTTGCATTGGAAAGCGCTCTCGACCGCCTCGCGCTGCAGGGCGGTAAGTGTTTCCGAGGAAGTGACGATGGCTTGCGGCCGGATCGAATGCGCAATATTGCGTCCGAGCACATAACGCGCCAGCGCATAGATGGCCGACGGATAGCTGTCGATGTAGGTTGGCTGTATTTCCTCCAGTTTTGCGACATACGCCGACACGCTCGCGGCATTGATGTGGTAGGAAGAAAACAACCAGGTCCGCATGGCAGCGTTGTAACGCCAGAAGGGCGCGCGCTGTTGGGAGCTCGGCACGATCAATCGTCCGGCGAATGTCACGCTGGTGGCGAAGGGGTCGAGGCCGCAGCGCTGGAGGAAATGCGAGAAAAACGCGAAATTCCTGGCCACTGCGGTCTTGGCGGCGATCACCTCCAGTGGCGCCCCGGTGGTGCCGCTGGTAAACACCGTCGTACGCTCCCTGTCCGCCAGCGTGGTCGTCACGAACTGCTCGGGATGAGTCTTGACGATTTCCTTCGGGAGAATGGGGAAGTCGCGCGCGAGTTTGCCGGCATCGAGCCTCTCACCCGGGCGGATCAGGTGCGCATACCGCTCCCGGTAGTACGGCACATCCGTCACGGCGGCCTTCACCAAGGCATCCAAACGCTCTGCTTGCCACGTCTCGATTCGAGCGGAATTCCACCCGTCGGCCTGCTCCAGAAAGCGCAGTGCCTGGAGATAGGGCTGACCGTACCGTATACTGCGCAAATACAATCCGTAGCACGAAATCAGGATGTTTTGCAGCGTATACGGACTGTGTCGATAAACGATGTCGCGTAGAGGAGCCATAGTTTTTTGGGCTGCCGGCGGCGATGACGGCGGTCCGCATGGTAACAGAAGTTGACTTGATAAAAGTTGCAGCCGTCGGCGACATCTTCCCCGGCGATCACTACTTCTCGCTCGGCCACGGCCTCATGAGCCGTACCGAGCGTGGCACATTGCGTAATCTGTTCACCGATATAGCGCCCGCTCTGCGTGGGATGGATATCGCCCTTTGCAACCTGGAGGGGCCACTCAGCCGCCGCAGCGACCAGCGATCGAGCGTACAGGCCGCCGCCTTCCGCGGGCTGCCGCAATACTGCCGGCTGCTGCAAGAGGCGGGGTTCACACATGTGAACGTTGCCAACAATCACATACTGCAACATGGTCGTGACGCTTTCGATGACACAGTGCGCATCCTGGAGGAGCACGGCCTACGCGCCGTGGGATTGCGCTCGACGCAAGCCGGCCGGATGAGCCAGCCGGTTGCCGCACGTATCCGGGGAAGGAATGTGTGTGTGATCGGTTATTCGGGAGTACGCGACCGTTACGTTACGGCTGATGCCGGCTACGCGCACTTCATGGACGCTGCCGCAGTCGCGGCGGAAATTGCTACGCTCAGCCGTGAGTTCGATGACGTCATTGTTTCATGTCACGCCGGCGACGAAGGCTTGTCATATCCAGCACCGAGCCAGATTGCCTCCTATCGCAGCTTCATCGACGCCGGTGCGCGCTGCGTGTTGGGACACCACTCACATGTTTTCCAACCCGTGGAGAGCTACGGTCGTGGGGCGATCGCTTATAGCCTGGGAAACTTCGTGTTTGACCTGTTCTGGGATCCCCGCAGCACGCTCTCGGCCATACTGCTGTTGGAGCTGAAGCCGCAGGGCATCCAGTGGCAGCTGCAGGAAACCGAGTTCACCCCGGAATACCGGGTGGTTCGGGCGGTGAAGGAGCAAAGCGCACGGCTTACGGCCACGCTGCAGGATGCGGGCCGGCGCATGCATGAGCTCAGCGAAGCCCAATATCGCGCCGCTCTCGCCGCGCACGAATCGCTCAATCAGCGCGACAAATACCGCTATTTTGTCCGCAACCTGCTGCGCGGGGACACCCCGCGCAAGCTGCATTTCCTGGTCGAGAAATTCCTCCCCGGGCGCTGACTCAACATCCCATGCCTACTGTCATCGCACACATCGTTCATTGGCCCAAGAGCGGCATCGGCACGGTCGTTCGCCAGCTCGTGCAGTTCGACCAGCAGAAACGTTTCGAGTACGTTGTCATCCTGTTGCAATCCGATCCGCAATCCGCCGCGCAATTCAAAGCTCTGGGCATCCCCGTTCTCGCCGGCGCAATCAGCCGCAAGCCGCTGGCCACTCTACTGCAGATCCGCAAGTGGCTCGGCGCGGCCGATATCGTCCACACGCACTCATTTCTGCCGCAACTGATCGGCGCATTCCTGGCACGCAGAGGCAGCCGGCAGGTGCGCACCGTACACAACCCCTACCCTTACTTCTCGGCGGCCAGCCTGCGCTCCAGGTTGAAGCGCGGGATCGAGGGGCTCCTGATCTCCAGCTCGAAAGCTGATCTGATCGCGGTTTCCCGTGAGACCCACGCCGCCCTGCCGTGGACCGCATCCCCCGGGGCGACCTGCGTCACCATCGAGAACGGCATCGTGACCGGGCCCGCACACACCGGCGGCAGTCTGGAGGGTGATGCGCCCCGGAAACCCCCCGGTTTTCTATTCGTGACGCTCGGGCGCCTGGAGCATCAGAAGGGCTTTGACGTGCTGCTGGAGGCTATGGCGTTGGTCCAGAAGCGCGCGGCTGCGCTGCCGGCCCCGGTCAACCTCTGGCTGATCGGCAACGGCAGCTGCCGCGCCAGCCTGGAGAGACAGGCCGAATCCCTCGGGCTCAAGAATGTCACTTTCGTGGGATACCAGACTGCGCCTGAACGCTGGCTGGCTTGCGGCGACGCGTTCGTGCTCCCGTCACGTTTCGAGGGTTTCTCCCTCGCCGTCATCGAGGCTTTGGCTCTCAGCCTGCCGGTGATTCTCACTGATATCGGTGGGATTGCCGCACTGTTGCGCCATGGAGAAAGCGCCCACATCGTTCCGAAGGAGGATCCGGGGCAACTCGCCGATGCGCTGTATCGGGTCGCCAGCGAGCGCGACTACCGCGCGAGGCTTGCGCACAATGGCAAGGCATTCGTGGCCGAGAAGTTCTCCATGGAGAAATGCGCCTCGAGTTACCAAGAGGTCTATCTGCGCGCCAGATGAACGCCGCACCGGACATTCAGAACGAATTGCCGTCAGTGACGGTGATCATTCCCGCGCACAACGAAGCAGAGTTCATCGAGCGCTGTATAGCTTCGGTTCGCGCAACGGGTTGGCCGAGCGAGCGACTCGACATCCTCGTGGTCGACAACAACTCGACAGATAACACCGCGGCCTTGGCGGACCGTGCGGGAGCGCGTGTGGTGCAACAAAGCACCGGGCGCATTGGCGCGATCAGAAACGCAGGCCTCAAAGCGGCGCGCGGGGATCTGGTTGCTTATGTCGATGGCGACTGCACTGTCGCCGCAACCTGGCTTCGCGACGCTGTCGAGCTCTTTCGCTCTAACAATCGCATCGGCGCGGTGGGCGGCCCGTGTTTGTCTCCGGTGGAGGGAACCTGGGTTGAAAAAGCCTTGGCTGCATACCGCGTACCTCGTCGGGCGGCGAATGAGACCGCATCGCTCGCAACCTCGAGCTTTATCGCGCCGCGCGCGCTTCTGCAGGAAGCCGGTTACTTCGATGAGACACTCAGCTCAGGCGAAGATGACGACATGTCGCAGCGAATCAGGCGCAAAGGCCTGGTGCTGATCTCCGCCCCCGAGTGCTATGTGGTGCACTACGGCTACCCGCGCACCTGGTGGGCGCTGCTGCGCAAACAGATCTGGCACGGCAGCAACCAACTCGAGACCAGCGCCGGACTCGATCCGACACTCATACTGACTCACATGTTCCTGTTGGGATGGCTTGCCATACCGCCGTTGTTAGCCATGGCGGCCATCTATGCGGGCAGCGTGGCGCGAATGGCGCTCGTTGCGGCGCTCCTCGCGGGAGTCCTGCCGCCCCTATCTTATGCTTTCAAGAAATTGCGAGCGTACGCGCGTGATAGCGCGCAGCCCTTACAGTGGACGGCGATCGGCTTCGCCTACTTCGGAGGACGCAGCCTGGGCCTTGTGCAGAACTACTGGCGGCGCCTGAAGCACTCAGCAGCTTGATTACTGAACGCTGACGTTCGTCGGCGGGTCAGGCGTAACGGACGCCGTAGTGGTGCCGCCCCCAGCCGAGGTGCCAATCGTGACCGGGTAGCCCGCGCTGTTCACGTTCCCGCTCGGATCGAACACGTACAGGTAGGCTTTCGAGCCAGACGGGAAAAGACCCACGTTCGCTTTCACGGTAACGGAAGAGGCCGACCACTGCGTAGCCGGCAGCACGGTCCGTTTCGTGCTCGTCGCCAATGTAGAGCCATCGCCGATCTCGACGCGAGCCCGCGTGGTGTCGACATAGAAGTCGTCGGCCCAGACCTGGTAGGAGTTCGTCAAGCCGTAGCTGTCGATCCCGTCGAAGGGTGACATCACGTAGTTGATGTTGGAGCTGTTGCCCGACAGACGCGACACGACGCCGCTCAAGTTGGCATTGAGCTTGCCGTCAACCCACGTAAAGAACTGGCCATTGGCAACGCCCGGATCGGAAAGCTTGAAGTAATACTCGGAGCGGTGCCAGCCGCCGGCGTTCTGACCGAGGGTGATGTTATCGGAGTAGGTGCTGACGTTGCTCGAGTTGACCGAGCCGCGATCGGTGCCGTCCACGATGCCATCCAGGCCGGGGCGGATGGTCTCGTAGAACTTGGGCACGCCGCTATAGGACGGGTTGGCCCCGCCGCGGACTAACTTGAAGATGAACGGCGAGCCGCCGCTGCCGGCCGTGTGTGTCCAATAGGTCCACACCGACACGTAAACCTCGTTCGAGCTCAGGCCACCCTTGCCGATACGGGGGAACATCGAATCCTTGTTGGTCAGATAATCCATGCGCAGCGACTTGCTGCCGCTCAAAGCGCGGTCGCTGCGCACATAGGGCAGACCTTGGCCGTCATTGCCCTCATCGTCCAGGCCCGCCTGCAGCGCGGTCTGACCAACCGTCGCGGCCTCGAAATCGTTGAAGTAGAAAGGGGCTGCCGTGGGCTTGGTACCGAAACCGCTTCCGGTAAGCGTGAGTGTTGACCCCTGGCTGGCAGTGCCGCTGGCTCCCGTGATGGCCGGTGAAGCGTAGCCGTACTGTGAGCCCCACAGTAACGTGCCAACAATGATAGGGGTGAAGGTGGTGGGCTTAATCATCAATCAGAACCTCAGTAAGTATTGGAATCAGGGACGTCGGTTCCCGGCGGAGCGAGATATTCCCTCATTCCCGAAGGTCTGTAACCCTGTAGCGGATGGGCGACACCTTTCGCGACTAGAGTCTAGGGTCGCGCACCTCGGAATCTTGACGCACCTCACAACTGCAGGCGTTTGTGCTGCTACGGCCGTCACATTGGTGCGCTGCATGCCCTCTGCGCAGCTGATTATACCAACATCGAGACCTTCGTAGGAATACCTCACGCGCTGCGCGCCAGCCGGGCGAGAAACCCGCTGGCGCGACTGCTGACGTCCTCGTGCATACCAACTCGGCGGATCAGAAACGGATCGTCCGCGAGGCCATGCCAACCGGCCCGAGTAGTCACCGCGGCGGTGTAGTGCCGCCGCACCTCTGCCAGCGCCGCCGGAGTTATGTCGCCGTTTGGATAACAAAACACCGGCGCGAAAGCCTCACCTGCCGCTGCGGCGATTTCCGCCCGCGAGCCCTGGATCTCGGCCGCGAGGACCTGCGGTGCCACCTCGCCGCGAAAGCGCAGGTGCGTGCGCGTGTGGGATCCATAGCGCACCAGGCCGGAGGCGGCCATGAGTTGGATCTCGGAGTGGTCGAGTACGGCACGGGAGTCCGGCCCGCCACCCTGCGCCTGCATCGCATCCAGGCAACGCCCGATCTGCGCCTCATCGAGCTGCTTGGCCGCCACGACGGCCGCATCGAGCGCCTCCGGGCTCCAGCCGCCGCCCGCGACCCGAGCCAACAGCGGCGCGAGCAACGGCCCCAACGGCCCTTGCAGAGGTACTCCCGGCTCGAGCCGCACCAACATGCGCGCCAGGCGGTTGGGCCAGAAGTCGGTGTTGGTTCCAGTCATGCTCGAGACCAGGAAGATCGTTGCCGGAGCCGCGTGCTGGCGCAGCACCGGGAACGCGTAGTCGAAATTGTCGCGCCAGCCGTCATCGAAGGTGAGCGCACAGGCTTGCTCCGGCAGCGGCTCGCGCGCCAGCGCACGCCGCACCCATTCGTCGAGGTGGACGAGCGTGAAATGGCGCTTGAGAAGTGCCACATGCAGCGCAAATGTCGCGGGTGAAACGTACATACCGGGCTGCTCGAACGCGCGGTCGACATGATCGGCCGGCAGGACACGGTGGTACATCAGGACCACCAGCCGTGGCGCCGCCCGCTTCCGCCAAGCCAGTGGCGCGAGCGGCGCGATGGCACTGTCGACGACCCGCCTGAGCTGGCGCCTCATGGCCTCACCAGGGCAAGGCGGGGCTGACCATGGGCCCCAGAGTGTTGGCCAGGGGGAGTGGCAAGCGTTTCCAGACCGCGGTGGCGTACTGCATGAGCTTGCTTTCGGCGGCCGGCGACTCGACAGCGGCAGCAGCCTTCGTGGGCGCCCAACGATGCCAGTAGAGTTGTACGGGCTGCGCGCCCCATTGGGTCTTGAAGCGAAACGTCCCGCTATCGCGCGTGGACCGGCCAAAATCGAACTGCCGGCAGCCGCGCTCGGTCACCACGCGCAGCACCTCCCAATACAACTTCATGTTGAATCCGGCCGGCTTGGCGTCGTCCCGGCACGCGGCCCAGGGAATTTCGGCGCGCCCGTTGGCGATCACCAGGAAGCCGCCGGCCGCGGGCTGGCTGCCGCGATAGATGACAACCAACACACATTGGCTCGCGAACCGCTCGAGAATGGCAGCGAAGAAGCGCCGCGGATACACGGGGGTGCCCAGGTCGCGCATGTTGCGGCAGAACACCGAGTAGAAGTCGTCCAGCAATTCGACGCCCCCCACTCGCACCGTGGGGTTTTCGCGGTCTGCCCGCTTTGCCTGGGAGCGCAGCTTCGCACCGAGCTGTTTGGACAGCGCCGCAAAATCGGCCGGCAACTCGAGGAGCAAGGTCACCTTGTCCAGCCGGACGCGCCACTCGCCCGGACAGGGCTGCGCATCGCGAAATTCGAGCTGCTTGCAGCCGAGCTCCTGCGCCAGAGCGCGCGCCCGCTCCATCAGCGCCCCGGTGACTTCCTGCGAATCTGCAAGCGCCCCACCATAGTTGAAGAACGGTATGGAGGTGAGCGCATCGCCGAACAACACGCTCTTCTGGCGCACGAGCGGGACCACTCCGACGAGATTGCGCGCGGCGTCGCGGGCCTCGATGAAGTAAGCCTGATGACCAAACACGTCGCGTGGCAGAGCCGACCAACCACTCAGCAGATAGACACTCGCCGTAGGCCGCGCCCGCACGAACTCGTCCCAATGCTCGCTGGGGCGGTCGCGCACCTCGAGCGTGAGATCCCTGTGCGACATGTCAATATCGGGTTGCGTGCAGCAGCGGCGGTGTGGCCGGTCCGGGCGGTACTTGCGCGGCGCGGCCGTAGCCGACCGAAAGCCACACACGATTCTCCGTGAAGTCCGTGTCCGGCAGGTTGCTCTGGCGTTTTGAGTAGGCGTAGTCCAACGCAACCGAGACGCGCCGCCCTACCCTCCAGATGAGATTGACGCTCGTAGTGCTCTGTGAATAGCTTCCCGGCGTGTTCTCGAAGTGCTCGCGCAGGTACTCTTCCGTTAGCGTGGCCTCCAGCGTGGGCGTGAGGCGGTGCGTGAAATGCCCCGCAAAATCCAGGCGATTGTCGTTCAGACCCACGCCTTGCTGGTAGGTATCCTTGTAGTCGGAGGCGGTCAGCCCCCAGCTGGTGCGATTGCGGGAGAAATTCCAGGCCAGCGTTGCGTAGTTGCTCGTGAAGGGTGTACCGGTCTGCAACGTGGGCTGTGTGTTCAGGTTGGCTCCGCCAATGGTCTGCGTGAGCCGGAAGGATTCGGCGGCATCCGAGTACTCGTGGCCGAAATAGACGGCCACGAACGACGAAGCGGACACTCTGCGGGAAATCTCGGCATGGGCAATGACCGTGCTGGGTGAATTGCCGCCGTCGCGGCGCAGTCGGCCGTACCCGACGTCAGCGTCGAGCACGGTGCGGTTCCCGCGCGCATCGAAGCGCAGGTACGCTGCCTCGCTGTCGTAGTTGGTGTTGTTGGCGGTGTGATCCGTGTAATCGACGCGCTCGTCATGTACGTTGAAAGACAACGAGCTGCGCGTAGAAAGCTGGTGGAGCACCCCTATGGTCCCGCTGTAGCGATTGCTGTCGAGCGGACTGGTCTGGTAGCTCACCTTGCCATAGCTGCCTGACATGACCAGGAAATTGAGGCCGGACAACGGGAGAGCCAACTGCGGCCCGGTGCTGAAGTAGTTGATGATCTCCCGATTGGCAGGGGTGAGCGCCGCGAACGGGTCGATGGTGCCCTGGCCAAAGTTATCCGAGAAATCCCACGAGAACACCTGTGGCACGAAGTTCAGGCGCGCACTGCCGATGAAGTTGCCGACCACCTGGTCCTTGTAGGTGCGCGGCACGTAGGTCTGGTGGCTCAGGTCCGCGTCGATATCGGCTGCGAGCAGCGGTCGCCGCTCGTGCCAGGTAAGACTGGCTTCCTGGTCGAAGATCGTATCGCTGGTCCCGCCGTGCGGCAGGCGCTGCACGTTGTCCGTCTCGATGACCCCTGCACTGATCTGGTACCCGGGCTCAGCTGCCCGCACGCTCGCGGTGGCTGCGAGCGTGACGAGAGCAGCCGGCATGAAAACCAGCCCCCGTCGAAGGCCCACTTCGACACATCCGCGACTGCCCATCGTGGCGCTCCCCAGAAAACGTGGTGTTCGTATTTTATTGCCGGTCCGAGCCATTGTCGGCCGATTGGCCGTACTCGCCATACCCGTAATAGAAATGCGCCGGGCTGGACTGGCATTGATTCAGGACCAATCCGACCGATTTGCCTTCCCCGATGGAGGCCAGAGCATCGGCGACCGCCTGCTGGGAGGTCTCCTCGGCCCTTACGACCAGAACGATCTGCCCCGCCATTGAGATCAGGGCACGCGACTCGGTTGTCAGCAGCAGCGGCGGGGAGTCGAACAGCACGATGCGGGACGGCTCACGGCTCAGCAGCTCTGCGATGACGCTTTCCATGCGCCGGCTGGAAAGGGATTCGGTCGCAGTCATCGACTGCCGGCCCGCAGGCAACACACTCAAGCCGCGCGCGCTCGTCGGAACGATGACCGAGGCGAGATCCCGAGACTCATCGATGAGCAGATCCATCAGCCCGGGGTCGGACTCCAGACCAAACGTACGGGAGATGTCGGCCTTGGCGATATCGCCGTCGACGAGCAGCACCGAAATGTCCCTCTCCATAGCCATGCTGAGTGCCAGATTCACGGACGTGAAGGTCTTGCCCTCACCCGGCAGCGCGCTGGCGACCATGATTACCCGTGCGTTGGGAACCTGTGGGGTTGCCTTTCCGCGAACGGCGGCTACCAGCGGCCGCTTGATCTGACGGTATTCGGCGGTGAGTCGACGCTCGTGCTCCATCGATGGAAGCAGCCCCAGTCTGCGCAGGGTGGCCGGCTCCAGGGAGACGACTTTGTCCGTGCGGTGTGCGGGGACATGGGCATGTGCTGGGGCCGGGTGCACTCCAGTCGGCACTGGCGCCGTTTGCGGTGCCGCCAGAGCCACCTCCATATCCGCCTCGCTGCGCCGTGCGCTTGCTTTGCTCAGCTCGGCTACGGCGCCCTGAGCGGTCTGCATTTTCTTAAGCGCCTTTTCGACCAAGCTCACAACAACTCTCCAGTGATTCCCTAATGGTGCAGCGCGAAACTGAGCGGACTCATGGTTCGTCCGACGATCACAGCCGCGACCAACGCAACGAACAAGGCGCTGCACGCGACCGAATACAACACATACTGGCGGCGCAGGGCTCCGCTCTTCGTGGCATCACGCGTGGCAGTCACGACGCCGAGAATTGCAACGCCGGTGATTTCGCCCAGCTGGCGTGCAGTGTGAAACACCGGCCGCAAGGCGGTAAGCAGATAGGCGACCCCTGCGCCCGCGCCAATCGCGACGAGCAGAGCCACGAGGATCAACAACGTACGTTTGGGCGAGACCGGACGGAAATCTGCCGTGGGCGGGTCTATGACCTCGAAGCGCACGGAGCCCTTCTCCTCCGCTTCCTCGCCCAGCCGGGCCTTCTCGAGCCGTTCCACGAGCGCCGTGTACTGGGCCTTGTTGACGTTGTAGTCCCGATTCAGGCGCGCGAACTCCGCTTCGACCTGCGGCATGGTATCCACCATGCGCCGCAGCTCGATGACCTTTTGCTGGTGGTCGCTCAGCTCGCCCCGCAACCCCGCGATCTCCACGTTGACCTGGTTCAATGCGAGCTGAATGCTCTGATAGACCGGATTCATGCTCGCTCCGGTTGCAGCGGCCGCACCGGCATCACCCCGCTTGAGCGCCTCGAGCTCGTTCGCGCGGCGCAGCTTGAGATCCTGCAGGGTCTGCCGCAGCGCAATGACGTCTGGGTGCTTGTCCGTAAAACGTAACAGGAGCTCGTCCAACTTGGCCTGGGTTTCCTGTATTCGGGACAAAGTATCCCCGCCGCCTGAGCGAGCCGCGCCGTTGGCGCCCGCCGAGCCGAATGCCGAAGCACCGCCCGCTGCGGCCAAGGTTCCCTCTCCACGCAACTGCTGCTCCAGCGCCCCGCGCCGAGTCTCAGCGATGCCCAGCGAGGTCTGCGTCTTCTTGACCGCATCGATCTCCGTCTGCAACCGCGTGAAGTAGTCGGACTGCTGATCGCCCGGAACCAGACCGACATTCTGTTTCTTGAACTCCGCCAGGCGCTGTTCGGCCTCGCTGAGCCGCGCCTCGTACTCTTTGATCTGGGCCTCCACGAAGGCCTGCGCTTCCTGCGAGCCGCTGCGCTTGCCGCCAATGGTCCCCTCCATGAAGGAGGCGAGCAGAAGCTGCACGACCTTGATGCTGCGATCGCGATTGGTATCGCGATAGCTGATGGTGTAGACCTTGCTCGGTGCGGGCTGCTCGCCCCCGGACGGCGATACCGCGAGGATGTCGATCCGGGCGCCCAGCGCATCGACAGCCTTGGCCATGGCTTCCGGTGTATTGACCCGCGGCGCAAGCCCGGTGGCCTCGATGATCTTCTGCAAGTGCGGCCGGCTGATCAGCGACTGGCGCACGAGATTCAACTCGGCATTCACATCCTGCTCGATCGCGAGCCCTTGGATCACGGGCTTCAGGGCCGTGCTCGGGTCCACAAATACACGCGAGCGAGCCTCGTACTGGTCCGGCATGGTGAGGATGATTCCCCACCCCAGCAGGCAGACCAGCCAGGCGATGCCGAGAGCAAGCCAACGGTGTCTCCAGACGCCGCGGAGGATGGCCAGAACCTGTTCAAGGAGCTCTTGCATAATGACTTAGAAGAGGGATTCCGGGACCACCACCACATCGCCAGGGCGCAGCTCGACATTCTGGCTCATTTCACCTTTATTCATCAGAGCGTCCAGCTTCAGCTTGATTTGCTGCTGTTTTCCATCGACTACGCGCGAAATTCTCGCACGATTGCCGGCCGCGAACTGTGTCAGCCCGCCGGCAGCGAGCACTGCATCCAGCACTTTCATGCCCGCGCGGTACGGCAGCGACCCGGGCTTCGTCACCTGGCCGATGACCTGGATCTGGCTGAAGACCGCCATCGGCTGAGTGACGATGACGTTCACCGTGGGCGAGCGAACGTATTCCGACAGCACCTTCTCGATGTCGCGCGCCAGCTGGGACGGCGTTTTGCCCACCGCCACCATGTCCTCATTCAGAGGAGTGGAGATCTTGCCGTCCGGGCGCACTGGCACAGTCGCAGTCAGCTCCTGCTCGCGCCAGACGTAGACCTGCAAGGTGTCCCCGGGCCCGATGATGTAGGAGTTGGGATCAATCTTCTGGACTGGCGCGCCAGGGGCCCCAGCGCTTCCCGCCGCGGCAGGAGCGGCAGGGGCTTGCGCCGGCGCGGGCCCGGGCGCCTGGGCGTAGGCCAGAACAGGCAGTAACACGGCTAACCAGAGACGCAGACGCAGTGTCATGGGCTCCTCAAGTGGTGGACCGGCTTTCGCGGTCTATCGAGGCAAGACATTCCGGACCCATGGTGCGGAGGAAGCTGCTGAGGACAGCCCGAGCGGAATCGCAGGATGCATTGGAGCACGCAGTCCTGAACGCGAATTGTACGGAGTACGGCGGCCCACCGAGCGAGCGCACCCCATACCACAACTGGGAAAGCAAAGGACTCACGAACTCCCGCCCGCCAATGTCGTAGACCGACCAGACCAGCCAATGTTGCCCTCGGCCATCGCTCGCCACGAGCTCGATATAGGAGTCTCCCCCCAGCGTCACCTGGTTCTCGACGGCCTCCAGGGCCTCCTTCGGGCCGAACAACGAATTGCCCTCATTGACCAGCTCGCGCCCCTGCTCCTGCAGAGGGTACCCGATCGCAACCATCTCTACATTGTCACCCGAGGAGCTCTGATATGCGAAGTGCCACTGTGAATGCGGTCCGATGAATTCGGGATTCCATGTGCTGCCGGTAGCGTTCAAAGGCCCGTGCCACTCACCGCGTCCGGTTGGCGCGCGAAACGCGAGCGGCAGGGCTCTGCTATCGAGGCCCACGATGAGTCCATAGGCGATCGCCGGGATAGTGACCAGTGCTGCGAGTGCAGCAACATATCTGGGCAGGCGGATAGCAATGGAAGTACCCGGAGCAGCCCTCGTGGTGGCGACCTCCGCGGGCCGCCTCGCGAGAAACCAGACGGACGACGCCAGCACTGCTGTGAACAATATCCAACCGAAAACGAAATGGCCGCGCGAGACCAGCACGTGCCTCATATTCGTAGTGTACCCGGCGTCGATGATAACCAGCACACGGATCCAGTTGCTGATGATCGCAAGCCCACCGACCACTGCCAGCAGCAACCCACGGCGCCGCAAGGAAGCGTTCTCCAGCTCTCCCAGCAGCGCCGCGACCGCCAGACCGACGGTCAGGAATGCCTGGCCGCTGCAGCCGCGGGCCACCTCGATGATTCCATTCGGCATGACAACCAGCGTGCCTTCGATGTGCACCGGAACTCCGATCAAGGGTGCGAGTACACCCATCGCACGCACCGTGAGATCCTCCAGGGGGTTGATGAAAATTCCCCACGCCGGTACCGCGAAATACAAATAGCCGATGGGAAAAGCAACAATCCAGGCGGCGCCCCAGCCGAGCGCCGTCGTAACCGCAAGCCCCATCAACACCGGCAGGAGCAGGAGATGTAACTCCTGGATGCCGGCACGCCAGAAGACGAGCCAGGCGACGCTGCACAGGACGAGGAGCACGGCAGCGAGTTGGGAAGGCTGCGCGGTGACGGCTGCCAGCCGATGCCGCGCTCGGTAAAGCAACCATGCGGCTATGGGTGCGACCAGGAAGCCATGCGCGCCCGCCGTGTTGTCATTTGTCCAGAAGACCCACAGCGCCTGCGTGCTGGGCCAATAAGTCAAAACAGCTACGGCGATGAGTACGACACTGACTACCGTATTACGGTAAGTGGGTAGCAACCTCTGCATAAGTTATATGGTGTGCGCTGCTTTTTTCTCGATCTACGTCTACGAGACTGTCGCGCCTTTGAGGCATCGGCGCACGAGTACGTCGATGATAGTATGCGTACCAACTCATCACGTTGGTCCGATCGGGAGATTGTGATGAGTCGCACGTCGGGTTAGTGAACAGCCGATGTGGCTCGCGGTAGCGGCCACAACGCGCGGACAAGTGTCTGATATGGAACATTTTTCTGACAAAGACGAGGCGGAAGTCGTAAGCCGTAACGTGACGTGCGTCACGCTCCGGTCCCAACTACGCGTCGATGCTCTTTACAGACGACACCGCACCACCCGCTGCGCAATCATGGGAAAGAGCGCATTTTCCCGTAACAGGAGAGGCTGGCCCGTTCCTTGCACTTAGTACTACGGGCACATGGTTAGAGACGACGTTCGCTCAGTTTCGGAATCGAAGGAGAGTTTTCAAAAATGCGGCAAGTGGGTTTGGCTTTGGTAGCTGTTGCAGCGCTCGTTGCTATGGGGACACCCGTGGCGGAGGCCGGAGTCAGCTGCAAAATGGTCCCGGATTGGTGCCCGGCGGTGAAACAACTCAAAATCTCGGAGCAGAACAGAGACGGCAAGCCTCAGACCTCTGTCCCGGAGCCGGCGAGCTTGTTGCTCCTTGGAGCGGGTGTCAGTGCGGTCGGCGCGGCGATTGCTCGCCGTCGTAAGCGGACCAAGGACGAATAACAACAATTGGAACGCAAGTAAGCGTGTCGAGGCCGCCACCGTGCGGCCTCGATGCGTTTTAGGGGCGCGTAACCCGTCGGCTCGCGATACGGTCAGAGCGACGAACGTCCTACTGAATCGTCTTGCTCACTACGGTGGACAGTGAGCTCTGCATGCCGGCGCTCGTGATAGCGCTCACCGCGAAGTACCACGTGCCTGGTCCGAGGTTCTGCACGGTGTAAGAAGTCGTCGACGGATTGCTGATGCTCACCGACTGGGACAACGAGCTTGCGCTCAAACCGTAGGCGACGACGTAGCCAGACAGATTCGTAACAGCTGTGCCGTCGGTGTTCTGTGATGGCGGTGACCACTTCAAAGTGGCCGTCCCAACCTTCGGAGCCGCGGTGACCGTGATTGTGAAGGCGGCCAGTGCCGCGCTCGCGGTTCCGTCGCTCGCCGAAATCACGATGTTGGCATCGGTACCCACATCGGCGCTTCCGGGTGTCCCGCTCAGCTGTCCGGTGGCAATGGAGAACGTGGCCCAGCTGGGTTTGTTCTGCACGCTAAAGCTGAGCGTTTTGCCGGTCGGATCGCTGGCGGTCGGTGTGAAGGAATAAGGCGTACCGGCCTGCGCCTGAGTGGGCGCATTGCCGCTGATCGTGGGCGGAATCGTCGGCGGCGCCGTGACTCGAATGCTGAAGCTGGGCAGTGAGACGCTGGTCTTCCCGTCGCTCACACTGATGGTGATGTTCGAATAAGTGCCAACATTTCCCGTCGCCGGCGTGCCGCTCAGATGACCTGTGGCGGTGACGAACGTCGCCCACGACGGCTTGTTGGCAATCGCGAACGTCAGTGCATTACCGTCGGCGTCGGTGGCCGCCGGCTGAAACGAGTAGGCGGTCCCGGCTTGCACCGTCGTGCTCGGGGTGCCCGTAATCTTCGGCGGCGTGTTCGTCGGAGGCGCCGGCGGCAGGGCCGCTACCGTAATCGTGAAAGCCGGCAGCGAGACGCTGCTCTTTCCATCACTGACGCTCACCACGATCTTCGAGAAGGTGCCGACATTCGCGCTCGAGGGCGTGCCGCTCAATTGACCCGTCGAGGCATTGAACGATGCCCAGATCGGCTGACCGGTGATCGAGAACACCAGCATGTCTTTGTCGGGGTCGGTTGCCGAGGGTTGAAACGCGTAGTGCGAACCGGCCTGCACCGAGGTTGCGGGCGTGCCGGCGATCGTCGGTGGCGAATTGGCGGGCGGCGTGGACGGCGGTGCAGCGGCTGCGGTGACCTCGATGACAAAGGGTGGAAGGTCGGCCATAGCCTTGCCGTTGGACACGCTGATCGTGATGGACTGATAGCTGCCAACGTTGCTCGCGGTCGGTGTGCCCGAAAGCACTCCAGTGGAAGTGTCGAATGTCGCCCAGGAAGGCAGGTTCTGAATCGAGAAGGCCAGCGCGTCGCCGCTGGTATCCGAAGCGCTGGGTTGGAACGAGTACTTGTCGCCAGCAACGACTGTCGTGGCGGGCGTACCGGATATCGTCGGCGGGTTGCTGACAGACTGCGGTGCAGTATCGGGTAGCGTCGTAGAACCAGCGGCCCCCGAGCCGCCAGCGCCGCAACCAGCGGTCATGACGGCGATGGCCGCACACAACAAATAACGAGCCAATCGCGCCGTGTTGCAGCGTTGTGCATCTTCCATCTGTCCACCCTGACGTCCCGAGAGGCTGAAGCCCACGGGCACTTCTTCGAAAAAAACAACTCGGGAAACGACAGATAGCGGATGACGACACGCGCTCGCACGTGGAGCGCTCGCCGGCAACCCCGCTATCTTCAGCGAAGTCCAGCGGCGGACTTCCCGAGACCGGAGGCTTTGCGTCCCCGCCTCGCGGCGGGTTTGCCTCATGCACGCAATCGTTATAGCCGTTCGACCATGTTAGGAATACGTGCATGCCTCACACATTGCAACTCGTCGCACACTGCAGACACAGCGACCCGACCTTTGTCGCCCAACGCAGACAGCGCGCGCGGCCGCGAGCCGTTGGTCGGCCTCATAATGTTGAATTGCAACTTGACATGAGAATGCGCGGATTTATCGGGAATTCGCGCGGCTCGCGCAGTTTGCGCGGGGCTGATGAACGAGCGTGACAGGAAGATGAAGGTTATGCGACGCGCGCTGCGCTATAGATTGCGTCGCTCGACGCTCGTCACGCGAGCACTGTGCGTCGCAGGCGGCAGAGGTGACGTTGCAACCCTAAGCTCAGGCCCAGAACTCGTTGCGCCCGGGATGACGATACGCCGCGTCGTTGTCGAGCATTTGCACTCGCAGCATCGACTCCGTGAGCTCAGGATTGCGTGCCGCGAGCACTTTTACAGGCAACTCATCACGCTCGTGGAAGCCGCACTCCCGCAGTCGCTGCGCCATGGGCTCATCGCTCGCCCACGCCGCCAACTCCGCGGCATCCGGGTGCTCGCTTGCAGTGGCCGCCGCGCACTGAATCAACGCCGACCACTGCGCCGGATCGTCGGAATCAATCCAACAATCCGCGAGCCGTGCCTGACGCAGCGCGAAAGCGAGCAGAAAATAACCCCGCACCTGCCCGGCTTTCTCCAGCGCATAGAGACCCATCGTGGCGATCGGACACTCGAGCGCATAGCGAAACAAACCCGCGCTCCGCTCGAAGACCGCCAGGCCCAATCTCGGGGTCGGCAGAACGGCCTCGAAAGCCGGCAACTCGCCAGGACCGATGTGATGGGCGCGCCAGTCATCACCGTAGCCGGACGGCGCCCGCATCTTCCAGTACGCACTGCGAGCCAAACGTGGCAGCAACTTCACGGCCGGATATTGACTGCGGGTGAGGATGCGCAGTGGATGGAGAGTTCGCACAAAACACCCGGCCTTGCCGGCAGCACGGAAGCCCAGGTGGGGCAACAACTGCCGGGTCTGCGCGCTGCCGCCGATCGCCAGCAGCGCATCAGTGCCTGCCCCCAGGTATTTCATGAGAGACACGCCCGCTCCGGTAGCCGTCGAGCGCGCCGCCCAATCGATCACGTGCCGAGTTCTGACTCGCTGTGTCGGCGAGCCTTGTGCGTGCGAGCCTTGTGCGCGTGAGCCTGGGCCGCAGACGAGACAAGCTCCCGGAATGAACGCCGCATGCGCGAGAATCTCATCTCCCCGGGCCATCACGAACGAACGCGGGCCGGGCCAATCGGGCCGCTCGCGCCAATACTTCCAGTCGAGGTGCGCCGGCTCGGAGTTGGGCCGCAGCCCGACTTCAGCCATGAGCGCGGCCAGCGCCGGTGCATCGGCAGGCGTGGTCGGCCGAATGGCGCTGCGGGCCAATCAAAGCTCCACGGTAAGCTTGCACCCGCGCAACCGCGGGGCGCGCACACGACGCTTTATTGTTATTCGAATCAACATGGGCCTGGGCAGAGGGACAAATTCCTCGCCATTATGCCCGGCTTCAGGGCGCGTGCCCTTGCGGGAAACGCGTATTACCCGCTTATTCCTGCTTCAGGCTGCGTCTGCAATGAAACAACGCAACACAATCACTCAGATCGTCTTGCTCGAAACCCCGGAACGCGTGCTCTCCTGGCCGCTCGTGGTGTAAGAGGAAACCGCGAAGTACCACGTGGTACCCGTCGCGAGTCCCGAAATCACATAGCTCAAGGCGGCAGCATTCGTGACCTGAATCGTCTGCGTGAGCGCTGAAGAATCTGTGCCGTAGTAGATGTTGTATCCCGCCAGATCCGTCAGCGAGGATCCATCGCTGTTCTGTGTGGGGGCTACCCAGGAGAGCGTGGCCGTCCCGGTGCCTGGCGTCGTCGTGGCGGTCACCGAGATGCTGAAGGCCGGCAGGGCCGCATGCGCGGTGCCATCAGCCACGGTGATCACGATCCCGGACGTCGTTCCTGCGTCGCTGGCCTTCGGGACGCCTGAAAGCTGGCCCGTTTTCGTATTGAAGGTCGCCCACGCCGGCGCGTTGGCGATCGAGAACGTCAGCGCACCGCCATCGGAGGCGCTAGCGCTCGGACTGAAGCTGTAGAGGTTGCCCGCGGCGACTGAGGTGGCGGGTGTCCCGGAAATGGTGGGAGAGGTCCCCGTTTCCGCCGCGGTCCCCGCGGTAACACCCGCGCCCCCGCCACAGCCTGCAAGGGCAAAGGCGACGAGGACCGGGGCGCAGAAGGCTCTGATAAGCCGCAATGAGTGCACTCCTGTCGAATCGAACAGTGGCCGGCTGCAGCAAGCAGGACTTCAGCGGCGGGCGAATGTAGTGCAAAGTGTATGCCCCTGGCTACATTGTCTGAGAAATCAGACATTTAGGAACAGCCGAGTGCACCCGGGAGGGGCCGGCAGGCCGACATTGTCGTTTTTGGCCGACAGCCTATGTCCGCGTCTCCACTAAGATAAGTACATAAC
>Ga0105240_10003180_pt1 | contig 25798 bp, 12 predicted proteins | sample KBSC54metaG_FD_80426 | JGI IMG/M metagenome (GOLD analysis project Ga0105240, IMG submission 80426) | Corn rhizosphere microbial communities from Kellogg Biological Station, Michigan, USA - KBS C5-4 metaG | ecosystem: Host-associated > Plants > Roots > Rhizosphere > Soil | place: Michigan, USA...
CATCACATAAGCCGCGCCCACGGAGGGGTCCATCGCCGGCAAATGGTGCTCCATGAACGACACCCCTTCTCGGACCACGGGCTGTGCCTCTTCGCACTTGCCTTGGGCGAGGAGATTGCCCGCCAAACCAAAAGTCGCATTGAAGACGTTCCACGGGTACTGGGCCGAAAGGGGTTTACTCAATCGCCATACTTCGCGGAAATACCCCTCCGCCTCCGATCGCTGGCCTTGCGCATCCAGCACGCGGGCGAGGGATAACGTCAAGGACGTCGTATTGTGATCTTCGGGCGGCAAGGTGAGTTTGAGGATGCCGATGGCGTGACGATAGAGCACCACCGCTGCCAGTCGTTGTCCGGCATCCACGAGTTGGGCGGCCCGCTCGCCTTCAGCCAACGCCACGTGTGAGCTGTCGGCGCCGTAAGTCTGCCAGTAGAGCTCGCGCGCTCGCTCAATGTCCTCTTTGGCTTGCGCGGGGTGGCCACCGAGCCGTCGCGCCGTCGCGCGGCCGTAGAACATATCTGCGCGGCAGCCGTTCTTGAATGACGCCTCAAGGGAGGCATCCGTCAGCATGGCCAGCGATACACCCGGGAATGCCGCCAGCGACCAACCCGGCGGCGCAGCCTCTAGGGCTGTGGAATACAGCTGATCCGCCTGGGCCCATTGCTCGTTGTGGATCGCCGCGTTGGCCTCGGTTGCCAGCCGCTGCACTAAGTCGCCGCAGTGGATCCGCGACGTGCCGTCAAGCAGCAACGAGGGAATCTGAAGGCCAGAGGGCGCGTTCACCCGAGCCTCTTCGGCGGCGGCGGGACGGACCCCCGCAAGCAGCGCCCCGAGCACCCAGACGACAGCCTGAAAGCGTCCCCACGTGAACCCCTTGTCGTTAGTCGATTGCATTGGTCACTCCCGTTCTACGTCTAACAGACGATTACCGCGGCAAAGAGGGCCATCGTCGGCGCTCATCAAAGACGCACTTCCCTTACTCACATAGAGGCGTTCTGAGGGAAAAGTTGGGAATAGATTGTTTGCGACGGGAGCATTTGACCGCACAGCGGTCGATTCGCTGGCGGTCCTCAAAAAGGGGTTCGCGGATGTGGGCAAGTCGAGCCACCCCTGCGCTCAGCGAGACGTAGCACGCCTCACCGCAGGCGCGAGCCGCGGGTCACTATTGTTGTGTCACCTGGAAATTTGTTCCAGACAACACCCATTTCCCCGCGCTGTTCTGTGAGGCGGACGTGATCGTGAACGCCCCGTTGCACTGGCTCAGACCGAGCGCTTGTTGTGTGAAACTCCCCGCGCCGGTTGAGTCGATCGAGCCGGAGACTTCGAGCCCGTCGTCATCGATGAGTCCGCCAGAATCGATTTGGAACTGCAGTGCTTCATGAGCGGCCCCGCCGGCAGAGGCTACGCAGGCTCCATTTTCGACGGATGCCGCGTACGCCGCATCCCCGGTGTACGTGCCGGCGTAGGGGTTGGTACCTCCACAAATCGGAATCGTGCCGTCCCAATAGGCCGTGTAGGAGAACACCGTGGTCGTTGTTTCCCCTTGGACAGGTACGGGTGCATTCCCGTCATAGTTCAAGTCCAATGCGGTCCCACTGACAGACGGCTCCAAGGTGGTGCCGAATACGGCCATGCAGGCGGAAGGGTTGCCGGGAACGTGGGTGAGATAGACCCCGAAAGATCCAGCGTCACAATGAACGCGGTCAGTCCCAAAATAACCCGTGCAGCCTGTCGCCCCCCAACTCTCATAGCCGCTCGGCGTTGCCGCATTGGGCTTCAAGCAGAAACTGGTCACGCGCTGCGATGCCGAGACGGGCACGTCGACGCAGCCCGTCGACGCTACGAATTGGTAATGGTTCCCTAACGCATCCTGCACATCGGCACCGTTTTCGTTTCCGGGCCAGGCCAAATGGGTCTTGGGACTATTCGTACTGCCTGATGCGCTCGCAGGCGCGTCAGTGCCGTCAGATCCGCAACTCGCCAGCCCGCAACACATTGCGCAGATCAACCAACGTATCGAGTCTCTCCACATCGAGGTTTGCTCCACTGTTTTCCCTAAAGATCCCACGGCGCATCGGTCGCGCAACGAAGTCCCGCGAATGCGTCGCCCACTGCGCAAAGCGCGAAGTCTCTGCCCTGCGCAGGAGCCCAATCGTGCTGATCGATGCGCCAGTTCAAGGCATCCATCGCCTTCATGAGCTCGAGAGCGGAGGCGCCGCGCGTACCGCGACACCTTGGGCAAGGCTTAAACCACGCCGGGCGCTGCACGAGGGCGCACGCTTGCCGGGCGGTGGCCGGGGATGACGCGCACAGCTCGCTGACTTGAGTGTGCTGCGCGCGGGCCTGTTCGTGCTGTCCTGCCTGTCGCAACGCCTCAGCCCGCAACTCAGTGGACAACACCCAGGCGCCGCTGCGATGACCGTCATCGGCGACGTACTGGACATTCTGAGCGAACTTATCGGCAGCTTGATATTTCCCCTTGGAGTAGTTGATCAGGGCGCCGACGAAGTCGCTCATAACCGAGTTGTCCACGACACTAGGGTCATGAAGCGCAGAGCCGTCCAAGATCGCGTTCATGAACTGCACGTCACCCGAATCGGTCGCACCTTCCGCCCGTTTAATCTGACCCTCGGAGTACAGCATCGCCGCAAGCCGCTGCTGCGCTCGAGCGATGGAGGCATCCGGTGGATAGTGTTCCTCGCGTGCCGCCGCAAGAGCCGTGTTGAATGACGCCTTCGCCTGGGCGAGCTTGCCCTGTGCGAACTGCGCCATCCCGAGTTCGATCTCAAGTTTCACCACCGAAGGGCGAGTCGCCGAGGACGCCTCGGACTGACGAAGCGTGAGGGCGCGGCTAAATGAACGCTCCGCCTCGCAGAAGTTCTGCTCCCTCTGAAGGATGAGACCCAAGTATTCCAGGATCTGGGACACCGCCAGATCGAATTGTGGCCTTTGCTCGGTATACGTGAGCGCTTCTTTGACGAGGCGCTCGGCATCGCTGCAGCGTTTGGCAGACTCTGGCCATCCTGTAAGGTCCCGCTCCTCACTACACAGAAAAAGGCCAAACTGCCCTTGGAGCTCATCGGCCCGCGCGTTGCCTTGCGGGGATAAGGATGCCAGTGTGGAGAGCCCCAACGTGTACCAGTCCAGGGCGGGCGCGCGTTGGCCTTGCGCGTACAGGGTGTGCCCCAGCAAGAACGCCGTTTGCGCGAGCAACTCGTTCTTCCCTAAATCTCGCTGGTGGGTCATGGCTCGTTGCACGTAAGCCTCCGCCTCGGCGGGCTTACCGGAGAGCAGGAGACTTCTGCCGGTGAGCGCTTCAGCACGCGCAATATCCTCAGTCGGAAGAGGTGTCACTTTCTGGAAGTGCGCGAGCGCTTGCAGCGAGTAGGTTTGAGCCTCTTTGAACCGCCCTTGCTGAACCAACGCGATACCGAGCGTGCCCGCCATCACGCCTTTCAGGGTTTCGGAAACCTGCGGTTGCGCCTCGATGTTCGGCATTCGGGGTAAGAGGAACTCGATAAGCTGCGCAAATTCCTGCTGACGAGCGAATAGCCCCGTCAACTCTTCGAGCGACTGCAACGTCTTCGGATCTGAAGGAGCTAACACCGCTTCAAATAGGTCATACGCCGCTTGCGCAGTCACTTCGGCCTTCACATACTGACCCTGTCGCTGCTGCGCGAGTCCAAGCGCGCTCAAACACAGCCCCCGACGCAGGCTCTGGAGTCCTTCCTGCTCGGTGAAAATGTCCTCGGCTTCGAGTAACGCGTTCTCCGCGGGGGCGGACTGATTCTGCAGATTCAAGGTCGTGCCCAGGATGTACAGCAGTTGGGCCCGAGCGACCGTGCGTTCGTTGGCGGGTAACCGCGCGAGAGCCCCGCGATACGAGCGCTCGGCTTGTGAAAACTGATGTGCGATGACTGCCCGATCCCCGTCGCGGGCCAGTTGACGAGCCGTCCTGTCGGGGAGATCGACGCGCTCCATGGCTGCCAACAGCGATGGCGAGGGCGAGTCCTTGGGTTTCTGGACACACGAGGTGCTCGCCCAGGTCATCACCACTAAAAGAACGAGGAGCGGGTAGCGTGTAATCGGAAGAGGTTGAGCGCTGTGACAGACACGGCTTGGCGCGGTCATACAATCCATGTGTTAGTTATATGTTTAATCCAGTAGTGTTCGACGAGCAGCTTCTGAGGAAGATAGGCCACTTCGGGAACGCGATACGATACCGAGGTGTGGATGATCTTGCACCCCCTGCATTTGTGTCGCACTCCTAAGCGTGGCGCGGGTTTTTGAGGTCGGAACCACTGCGGACAAAACACAGTGTTCTCTCAAGTGCAACACTGAGTTCGATGAAAGCACACACCGGAGGATCAGCGCGGGTATCCGTCTCACGCAGGTGAACGCCGCTGCACATTTTTTATGGGAGTCCTAACGGTAGTCAGGCTGTTTTTGACAGGGATGCCTTGGAAATGAGGTAATCCGCAGCCCTTTCCCACACTGGCGTTGATCAGTTCGGCGTTGGATCCGGCCCGATAGCGGCACGCTGTTGGTCGTGGGCGACACAACGCGCGCACAGATGACTCCCCTGCTACAGCGATACTTCGGCAACTGGCAGGCGCCCTCCGAGCCGCCGCCGCATCTGCAATTTCCGGCACCTCCGCCGCGTACCGCGACGCGCCTGGTGTTGATGAATGTGCCGGGCGCGACGAACTCGATCGTGTACGTGGGCTCCTTAAACCCCCATTTCTCAGATACGGATACCGTTTCGATGTGGCTCTCGTCGGTCATGCTCGGTGCCGGTTCTCAATCTCGCTTGCAGCCACTGCGCAGTCAGTATGGGGCGCAAGAACTGGAGGCCGACGCCGAAGAGAGCGCGCAGGGTACGTTGTTCATGGTCCGTGGTGCCGTGCCAACGGAGCAGACAACCGCTTTCATCCAGCGCTTGAACCAGGAGCTCGTCGGGTTCCGCAGCACGCGTCCACCCACGCAGGCGGAGCTGCAGTTCGCGCAGAACTATGAAGAGAGCCTCATGCTTGCGACGTTTGCCTCATCGCGCAACGTGGCCGATGGTTTCACCAGCGCGCTTATACACGGGCACTCCTACGAATACGTACTCGGACTGGCCGGGCAATTCCAGGCGGCTCGGCTGCAGCGGGTGCGAGCGTTTGTTCCGCGGCTGCTGGACCCTGCGAGGCTCACCTGGATCATTGCCGGGAATCTCGAGCAGATCGAAGGACCAATCCGCGAGCTCCATCTGGGTACGCTGATGGTGTTGGATCGGCACCGCCAGCCGGTGCACTGAACGTGCGTGCGGGGGGATGCGCTGGCGCAGTTCAAGATCCGCGTTTTCGGGTGCCATCGACCTGCGGTTTCAGCCCACCTCGTCGTGGCATCTTGCGACTGCCCGTCCTGCGCTTCAGCTCCGCGCCAGATTCAGACCCGCTGTCCGGCTGTTGTGGATCCCAAACGCCTTGATGTAGTCCTGTTGGTTGGGCCTGCTCCAGACCCCGCCGGCTTCGACCGCTGCGCCGCCGCTTAGCAGCGGTAACGCCTCGCGTCCCTGAATCGCTTCGTCCGTTGCCTCGGGCGCGTAGAGACTCCAGCGAGCAGCACCGGACTCCGAGCAATCTAACACCAGGCCGTACGTGTTGAGCCGCTGCCCCACAGAAGCCCGCCCGCGATAGATCGGCATCGAAGAAATCCCCCTTTACCCTACTGGATGTTTGATACGCCGGATGATCCCGGCCGCCTCCGTGTGAGTGCGAGCCGCCGCATCTGGGCTGCGGTGTCTGATCAGACGCAACGCTCGAGGCGGCGCGAGTCGTCACTATGGAATGCACGAGTTTGCGAAGTCGTTTCTCGCGCGCATCGATGTTTGCGCAATGTGACCCAGAGTGTGGGCGGAAATCGGATTTACTGCTGTGATCTACATTGGCTTGTTACCAACATAGGACTTGTCCCTTCAATTTAGGAGTCCGTGAGATGTCACGATCGTATGGAATGCTCGCCGTCATTGCCCTCGTGAATACGCTGCCCTACTTGGCGGGATGCCAGACTACTCCACCGCGACCGCCCTACGAGCTCGGCAAGCGGCTTCCGGAACAGTGCGTCTATGAAGTAGTGTCCCTCGGAGAGGGCAAATACGCGGTGAGAGTGAACCACGACCCCGACCCGAAGCTGTGGCCGGGATATGCCCATGGTGCGTTCGACGCCTGGGTGACGCTGCAAGTCACCGCCAACCGACGCACCACCACGACATATATTGCTATTGATTCGAAGGTCGATCTCGCGCCGATCCCGAGCTTTGAATGGATTACGGGGGTGGCGCATGAGTCATGCGTCACGTTCAAAGCACGCGATCCCCAACTGGCGAGCGTTGGTCATTAGAGAAGGCTGACGAAAGAACTGACGAGAGAAAGAAGAATCACGGGACACACTTTGCGTGTGTCTTGTTGGTCGCGTGCTGTGGCCTTCGCCACGATGGCGGTGAGCCCGAATAAGGGAGACACAAGTAAAGCACGGACCAATCTGGAGGGCACCGACGTGCTCGAGTCTCAAAGAGATCTTCGCTTTTCTCACGAACACGAGCGAGCGTTTAAACGTCAGTAGCGTGTAGCCCCGTCGAACGGGGATGTGCGAATAGTTGCGGTTGACACATATATAGTGTCGTGTCCGGCGCGCGCTTGAGTCGCCTACTACCGCATCTTCCGGATGATCCGCTCCGGGAGAGCTCGATGCTGAGTGCCGCGACGACAGATGCCCGTTGAGACGGCGGATGCTAGGCGCGGTCGAGTCGGCCGCTTCGGGCTTTCGCCGTGATCCGCAGCCCTTTTGTGGGACGAGTCGTCGCTGAACGCACTGTAGCGACGCGACTGCGAGTTTCCGCCGAAAACCGACGAAATAGTCTGCTCAAGGTCGCGCTGGGGATCGCCCCGACGCGCTTAGCGCGGCTTCCATTGGACATCTGTGACTGTCTGATAACGAGCCTTTTGAGCGGACCCGATCCGATCCTGTAAGGCAGAGCGCAACGTGACCCGTTGTCACTGAACTGCAATCCATGTGTCTTTAACGTGCAAATCGCTGGTTCTTACAGGTCGGCACGAGAGCGAATGGGAGTGAAGGGAGTGGACAGTAGGCTGTGTCACAATGATACCGGCCCGCTAGCAGAGATATCGGAGGTTCAGACATGACGTGAGTTCTGGCCGGGGGTTCCGATGAGAACAACTACAGCCCGCTCCGCCGGGGTGCACGTCTCCTGTTGTCGCGCGTCGTCTACGTTGCTGTACGTCTGTTGGCTGTTCGCGCTTCTTGTTTCTGTTGGTATCGGTCCGGCCTTTGGCGCCGAGGGAATGGAGAAGCAGATTGAGCTCGACATACCCGCCGGTACCTCACTTGAAGACGCTCTCCTCCAGTGGGGGGATCGCACGGGTATGCAGGTGATGATGTCGACAAACGTTGTGCGCAATGAAAAGGTGCAGGCGATCCAAGGTACGACACGGGCAGCAACTGCACTTTCGACTTTATTGCGGAGTGCTGGACTGTCGTACACCGTCGATGGGAATACTGTGCGTGTAGTTCCGGCTACAACTCTAGCTCCTTCCGGAACTAGACTGAGGCTATCGGATTCGTCAAATGCGGTGTCTGATTCTGGTACGGAAGCGCAAATTCCGAGCGAGGATAACGTCCAAACCATGGAGGGTAACGCTAAAGTCGCGCAGCTGAGTACCACTTCCAACCAGAACAGTAGGCTCGGAAAGGGGATGGAGGAAGTCGTTGTCAGTGCGCAGAAGCGCGAAGAACGCCTTCAGGACGTGCCGGTGGCCGTCACGGCGCTCAGCGCTAAAGCGCTGAGCGATAATAACCTAGTCAAACTTGTGGACTATTACAGCGCGGTGCCCGGCTTGAGCGTTGCGCCTAACGCTGAGTCCGCTCAGAACATCGCGATTCGAGGCATCACGACGGGCGGATTCTCGACTCCGACAGTAGGCATCACGATCGACGATGTGCCTTTCGGGTCATCGTCGGGTCTGGTGGGTAATTTGGTGCCTGACATCGATCCTGGTGATCTCGCTCGCGTTGAAGTATTACGTGGACCACAAGGGACGCTATACGGAGCCAGCAGCCTGGGTGGCCTACTAAAATTCGTGACCATCGACCCCTCTACAGATCGCATAAGCGGTCACGTGGATGCGGGCACCAATAGTGTCTACAACGGCAATGGGCTCGGGTATAACTTCCGAGCCGGCATTAACATCCCGCTAAGTGATACTTTTGCCGTGCGCGCTAGCGCGTTTACCCGCCAAGACCCTGGCTATATCGACAATCCCGTGCTCGGCACTGAGGGTATCAATGAAGCCCATGCCCGCGGCGGCCGTCTCTCTGCACTGTGGAAACAGTCGGGGACGTTTTCGTTGAAATTGAGCGCGATGTATCAAGACATCACGGGTAACGGAACCAGTGGTTCGTCTCCACTAGGGAATTTGCAGCGAATTGATGTAACAGCCCTTGGAATAGGGGGCGGGGAGTACGATAGACGAGTCCAGGCTTACAGCGCGATTCTAAAGGCCAAGATCGGAAGCGCTGATTTGATCGCACTAAGCGGCTACAACGTCAACGCATCCCATAACTCGATCGACGCCACCCCAAACTTCGGTGCACTCACGCAGCTGTTCTTTGGGTTGACTGCTACGCCTGAATTCATCGATAACAGGAATTCAAAATTTACGCAGGAGATTCGCCTCTCGATGCCGATCGGGCAGAAGCTGGATTGGCTTTTGGGAGGTTTCTACACACATGAGAACACGCCGTTTGCAGCGTACATTGATGCCGCGGATCCCACGGGGGCCATAGTTGGTAACACCCTTACTAGCTTAAGTCCGGAAACCTACAGTGAATATGCGGTGTTCACCGATTTGACGTTCCACGTGACGGATCAATTTGATGTTCAAGTCGGCGGCCGTCAGAGCCATATCAGTCAAGTATTCTCTGGTGTCTCATCCGGGCCACTGATCGCTTTAGTGAACGGCGGCAACCCGGTTTCCTACGCTGAGACCGTAGGTGCTACTAGCAATCCGTTTGCGTACCTATTGACGCCGCAGTTCAAGATTACACCGGATCTGATGGTGTATTCGCGCATTGCATCCGGTTACCGAGCAGGCGGTCCCAACAACTCGATACCTGGCACTGGTGCGCCTCCGGACTATCAGCCGGATAAAACAAAAGACTATGAGGTTGGAATCAAAGGCGACGCTCTTGATCACGCCTTTTCATACGATGCCTCGCTGTACTACATCGATTGGAAGGATATTCAACTCCAACTGCTAAAAACAGCGATAGTCAACGGCATCGCAGTATCCACGACGTACGTTGGCAACGCGGCAGGGGCCAAAAGCGAAGGCGCCGAGTTGTCGCTAGGGTGGAAGCCCATGCAGGGGCTAAGGCTCGCAGGCTGGGTCGCTTGGAACGAGGCCGCGCTGACAGAGAATTTTCCGCTCGCGGCGTTGGCTGCAGGTAGTTTTGGCGCAGCGGGTAACGCGTTGCCCTTTGCTGCTCGCTGGTCAGGTAATGTCTCGGCAGATGGTGACTTCCCGGTGGCCGGCGAGGTTACCGGATTTGCCGGCGTCACTTCGAGTTACGTGGGAGGTCGGTACGACGTGTTTACCGCGACTCCGGTGAGGCAGTATCATCCGCCGTATGCAGTGACAAACCTACGAGCGGGGGCGAAATACGAATCTTGGACGGCTAGTCTCTACGTTAACAATGTTGCCGACCGACGGGGCCAGATATCTGGAGGTCTGGGGAATTTTCAACCGTCCGAGATCTACTTCATTCAACCTCGTACAGTCGGTCTATCCGTTTCGAGAGCCTTCTGATGATTCCGGCTACAACTCCGGTTCCTCCTATATCGAGGCCGCGATTGTCGGATTCGTTAAATGCGCTGTCTGATCCATGCACGGAAACACAGGTGCCGAGCGATGTTGCGCCGACTAACGCCGAGTTCTTCGGCAGCGATACTACGTACGATCCTGAGCTGGTTCCCCGATTCGCAGTGTTGGAGCCCGGGCAGCGCCCGCGGACGTACAGAGTGCGATTCTATTACCACCTCTGAGAGATAGTGGAGAATCCCCCGGGAGAAACGCCGCTGTCGCATAGGGATTTGCGCAGCCGCTACCGAAGCTATTTGCTAGCCGTTCTGGCGACTATTGTTGCCTTTGAAAACGGCGAACGGTGGGCTGTCGGAATCTTAGTGCAGAGTATCAAGACCGACCTGCATCTGAGTGACACCCAACTTGGACTATTGACTGGAATGGCCTACGCGTTCTTTAACGCGAGCTTAGGGGTGTGGATCGCCCGCTGGGCAGATAGGGGAAACCGCGCGATCATTATTGCGGTAACGACTGCTCTATGGAGTGCGGCGACGGCACTGTGCGGCGTAGCGGGGAATTTCCTGCAATTGTTGTTGATGCGGGTCGCTGTAGCTGTGGGCGAAGCGGGCTGTGTCCCGGTAGCGCCGTCGCTCATAGCCGACTATTTCGGTCGCGCTGAGCGCCCGCGTGCCATGTCTCGGTATTTAGTGGGCTCGCTGTTGGGCCCAGCGATCTGGTTTTTCTTGGCCGGCCGGCTAAATGAGTACTACGGCTGGCGGAGGGCGTTCGTATGCCTCGGTTTGCCCGGAGTGGCGGTCGCCCTCTTAGCCGGGCTCACACTCAAGGAACCGCGACGCGCAGCGCTACACGTGTCGAGAGGTCCCCTTGTGCCCTCAGTGCCGCCGAGCATGAAAAAAGTGGGAGTTATGCTTTGGGGCAACCAGACATTCCGTCACTTACTGTTATTTTTTTCTATTAGTGCATTCTTTAACTATGGAATCGTGCAGTGGATTCCTCCCTATTTTGCTCGCAGCTTCGGGCTTCAAACTGGTCAGGTCGGGACTTGGCTTGCGATTATTTTCGGGGCGGGCGGCGTTGTCGGGACTTACCTCGGCGGTGAGCTCGTGTCCCGATTTTTGACGTGCAATGAGCAGTTGCAGTTGCGCGCTATCGGCATATGGATCGCCTGTTATGGTCTTATGAGTGTCTGTATCTATCTGACACACAGCTACCAGATCGCATTTGTGCTGTTAGCTATTGGGTCTGTGGGAAACGCGGCGATCTACGGTCCTCTGTTTGCCACGCTTCAAACGCTCGTGCCTCCACATTTGCGCGCTCAGTCGCTGGCCGTCCTTGCTTTCTTTTTCAACCTCATTGGCGCGGGGCTGGGACCCTTGATGGTTGGCTTGCTGAGCGATTTCTTGCACCCCTGGGCAGGAGAGGAGTCGCTCCGCTACGCGCTCGTCGCCCTCTCGCCCGGATACTGCTGGAGTAGCTGGTATCTGTGGCGTGCCTGCAGAAGCGTCACTAGAGACATTGAGGCTATATGCAACGAGTATGAGGTCGACGCTGACGCTGAGATTGATTGCCTAGGGGTAGCAGATGATCGTGTCTCCGCGAAGTCCTGCCGTTAGTGCTTATGTGAGTGGGAGGACCTATGTCTGTAGCACGAACACTCTGGAACCGACGAATCAAGGTACACGATGGGGCGGAACTGGCAGCCGATATCCTACTTCCACCCGGTGAGGGGCCATTCCCCACCGTGCTTTTGCGCACGCCTTATGTACGTGGTCGCTACTTGGGCAATGCAGAGAGCTGGATTTTGCGCTTCGTAGACTGGGGTTATGCCTTAGTTGTTGTCGACGTCCGCGGGCGTAATGATTCCGACGGCGAGTGGGTACCTTGGGTCAAAGACTCGCGAGATGCCTATGACGTGATCGAATGGATAGCTGCTCAGACCTGGTGCATCGGCAAGATCGGTATGGTTGGTGGTAGCTACGAAGGGCTGACGCAGTGGTGGTCAACCATTGGACGGCCGCCGCACCTCACTTGCATTGCACCCCTCGCTGTGGGAGGCGTACGGAAGGACGTGTCCAACTTTGGAACTGGAGTGCCCATCCAGTACTGGATTTGGTGGATGAATCTGGTGAGCGGCAGGGCCTTCCAATACTACGGAGGTCCGCCATGGGAAGCAGAGGTAATGCATACGCCGTTGCAGAATCTGCAGCGGCAGTATGGCCTCGCACGCAGCGCCTGGTCAAAGTATGTCGCGGACGAGATTGATTTTTCCGGGGATACCGCTGGGTTGTCCTCACACGATTACACGGAAATCGATATCCCTGTGCTCATAGGAGTGGGCTGGTGGGATGACCAGGACACGATGGCGGCATGGCAGGCGCTGCAGCAGGCAAAGTCCGCGAGGAAATGCCGATTGCTGATCGGCGCGTGGGATCATGCCGGAAACCTCGCGCCACGCCCTGTGCTAGGAGGACTGGACGTGTCTGCTAGCGTCATGGACACCGTTGGCTACATCGAACAGTTCCTAGCATTGCATCTAAAAGGGGGGCGCACTGCTTTCGCTGAGGCCCCCCGCTGCAAAGTCTTTGTGACAGGGGAGAATCGCTGGGAGGAGGCTGACCACTGGCCGCATCCGGAAACGGTGGAAACACCTCTCTACCTTACAAGCGACGGAGATGCCCGAAGCCTGAAGGGCAGTGGCCGACTGGTGAGCAGCGCTGATTTGGCACGAGGGAGCGATACATTTATCTACGATCCCAACCATCCCTGTCGCGACATGAGTAATCTGGCGAGGTTTGCTTGGGCTGACCCGCCGCTGGACGTTCGCTATATGCAGCGCCGCAAGGACGCGCTGATATACAGCTCAGAGCCCCTGGAAAAGCCGTTGAAGGTCAGCGGGCGCTACCGCTTACGCGTGTTTGTCTCGAGTGATCGACCCGATACCGATCTCTTTGTGAACCTCAACGATGTACATCCCGACGGCCGGGCAGTCACTCTAGCGGCTACCAATATGCCATCACCATGCGTGCGGCGGCTGCGTTACCGAAACGGCCCGGAGCCTGAGTTACTGAAGCCGGGAGAAATTTATGATGTAACGGTGGAAGGATCGTGGATGCATCATGTGTTCAAGGTAGGACACCGCTTGCGGATCATGATTAACTCCGGCAACTTCCCGCTCGCGGCGCGCAATGCCGGTACTGGTCGGCATTGGGCGGAAGATGAATTGCTCTATCCACAAATCAACACGATTTATCACTCCTCGAAATATCCCTCACGGATTTTACTGCCTGTGGTTCGCGTCGAGGCAATTTAATGCGCTTTCTGGATACTTCCAAAATCCGTACTCGTTTCGACGAGCGAGTTTCTGCGGCCGACGGCACGGAACTCTCGGTGGATCTTTACTTGCCTCCGGAGCCCGGAAGCTACCCCGTTCTACTCAATCGTACGGCCTCGGGTAACAACCGCGTAGGTCGTCCCGGGATCTCCATGCCGCCAGCCGAGCGTTGGAAGGCTTTCGCCGCACAGGGCTACATTGTCGCTGCCGCCGATGTTCGCGGGCGGGGTGACAGCGATGGAAGGTTTGTCCCGTTTGCACAGGAAGCTGCCGACGGTGCTGCCACCGTTGCGTGGCTGCGTAGGCTTCAGGAATGCAACGGCAAAGTGGGAGTGTTTGGGTCCGGCTATGGTGCCTTTTGTGCCTGGGCCGCTGCCGTTGGCAGCGGCCACGTCGATGCCGTGGCCTCAATTAGCCCCTTTGCCGCATTAGGTGAAGGCTTGGTCCACCGTGGCGGCGCGGTGCGTCTGGATTGGTTGTTCTGGATGCACTTGATCGGCGGTCGTACGGTGCAGCCGGCAAACGTACCGCCGTGGAAGGCCATTTACCAGCATATGCCCCTGCGGACCATGGATGACGTCTTGGGCCGAGAGGATATCTGGTGGCGAGAGTGGCTCGATCATCTAACCGTAGGAGATCCTTTCTGGGCGCCTTTGAATCTGGCAGACAAGATCGCGACTCTTAAGGTACCCGGACTACACGTGACGGGCTGGTGGGATGGTCAAGCGGCCGGCGCTAGATATTACTTTGAAGCGGCGCGTCGATCCGGAGCACCTCAGCGGTTAATCGTTGGTCCGTGGGACACTGCAGCAGTGCGCCGACCCGCGGCACAAACGGGAGGATTTGATTTCGGGCCGCGCTCGGTCGTTGATCTCGATGAGATTTTGGCGGAGTTTTTCGATATCACCCTGCGCAAGAAACCAACTACCGCCCCCACAACCTCGCGAACATTTGTCACCGGGCGCAATGAGTGGGAAAGCTGGGATGAATGGCAGAACGGTTCAACACACTGCCTGAAGTTGCATTTGGGTTCTACCCTGGGCGCTAATACCCGCCGCGGTGATGGCACGTTGTCAAACGCGCCACCCGATATCAGCAGCTCGGACGTAGTTACTCACAATCCAATGGTACCTGTCGATTTTCAACCGCAGTTCGTCAGCTTTGCCACTGGGGCGAATCCGCTGGGTTTTACGCTGGATCAGGCCCATTTGACAGGGCGCGATGAAGCACTGGTGTACACCTCTGAGTCGCTCGACAAGACGGTAACGGTATTTGGTCGTCCGAAGGTCAGGCTCACTGTGCAAACCGCAGCGCCGGATGTCGATCTCTACGTGCTGCTCTCGGACAGTTTTCCCTTGGGGATTCGCGACCTGCACCTGGGCCACGCGGCCATTCGCCTGGGGACAATGGATGGGTTCAGGCCAGGCGAGCCAGTTACAGTGGAGCTGGAGATAGATGCGATCGCGCATGACTTTTTCCGGGGCCATCAGATCCGACTCACGATAACTCCGAGCCTATTCCCCCTTTATGCACGGAACTTACACGTGAAGGAGTACATGCGCGGCTGCGAGCCAACCGTAGCGGACATCGAACTCCATCATGGGCCGGATGCCGCGGCGTGGGTGACTCTGCCCTTGGCTACGACGTCATAGTCAACGCGCCCTGGCTAACAGTAAGCAGAAGTTGACAATGTTGCACTGGCATCTGGTGAGAGGGGTTGCAGCAGGCGATCGATGAAGCCGCCGCTGAGAACAATCAAAGTAGGCGCAATTTGCGCAGCATCAGGCTGCGCTACGCGCGGCAAACCGGAACCGTTCCCTCGTTCCTCAGCAGGCATTGACAACTCGGCAATCCGGGCGTTAAGTTTCCAGCCTGTGCCGTCGTCGGGTCTGGGTATAAGTCAGCAGCCCTGATCCGGTCCGATGGCCAATTCACCCGCAGCGTATTTCACGTACCTGCCTTTTGGGCAACACAATTCAACCACGGATGGACAAACCCTCAGTGACTGATGGGGAATCCAATGATAGTAGCCCTCACCGACCGATGTGCAGCGCAAAAGCGCGCAGCGTTTACTCGCGGTAACTCCAGCTAATTTTCGAACGACTGGAGTAGAGCAGCCCAAAGCGACCGTCGGCTGCGCCAACGCCGTGTGACGCCAGCTAAGTGAACGCGGCGCGTCGTCTTGTGCTCGACAGACCCACACAACGCGCATCGACTGATGCGCGACGGCCTCTCGCTGTTCGCAAGGAAAGTAACGATGTACAGAACTCAAGTACAACAGGAAGACGCTGCTGGGTTAAGTCCGGATGGCTCAGAACGGTTGAGACCTGACTGGGCCTCATCTGCGTGATTAGCCGAAAAGACCGGCGTGGACCTGCTCATAGGGCAACTTTCAGCGATGTAGGGATCGAGCGCGCTCCTTGACAACCTACTGGTTTGTCCCTGAGAGGCTGTGGCAATGGAAAGCTGACGATTGGCATGCGGGACTTCTCAGAGTTGAAGGACTGTTACCTCTGGGCTTAGTTATCCCGCGCGACGAGACCGAGGGAATTTTTAATGAACAACTACACTGCGTCGTCTCAGGATCTCTCTACGCATGGCGTCCTATATCAGGATGGCAAGCTGGTCAGACCGGAAGTGCTCATGGGGTTGGATGGGCAGCAGATCACCACCCTTATCCGGACTGTGCCAGGCGGGGCGGAGAACATACAAGATATCTATCCACTCTCTCCACTTCAAGAAGGCATGTTGTTCCATTACCTACTGAACGAGCGCGGCGATACGTATATTTTGTCAACGCTGCTCAAGTGCGAATCCCATGTACGAGTGGACACGCTGCGCGATGCGTTGCAGAAGGTAATAGATAGACACGACATTCTACGCAGCGCGCTCATTTGGGAGCAGGTGCCGACGCCCCTACAAGTGACATATCGCCGGGCCAAATTGTGGGTGGAGGAATTCACGCTCGACGTGCACCGGGACGTCGTTGAACAGCTCAGGGAGCGGATGAGGCCGGGACGCGAGGGACTGGATTTACGATACGCACCGCTCGTGCGACTGCAAGTAGCAGTAGATACTCACGACGCGCATTGGTACGCGCTACTGCGAGTGCATCACATAATTTGTGACTACCAATCGCTGAAGGCTGTCGTCGCCGAAATGATGGCCTTTCTCGAGGGCCGTGAGTACATATTGCCTGCCCCGGTGCCATATCGACGACACGTTGAGCAGGTCCTGGCGTACTCACAGGCCAAAAATGGAGAGGAATTCTTTCGAAGAAAACTCGGACAAGTAGACGAGCCGACGGCCCCGTTTGAGGTGCTCGACGTGCATGGAGATGGCAGTCGGGTCCAAGAAGTCCGGCAAGTGTTAGAGCCAGCCTTGGCTCAGCAGATTCGTACGCAGGCTCAGCGCTCAGAGGTGAGCGTAGCTAGGTTGTTTCATGCCGCATGGGCGCTCGTAGTTGCTCGTACTAGCGGTCGAGACGACGTGGTGTATGGAACAGTGTTGTCGGTGGGAGGACAGAGAAGTGTCCGTGCCGAGCGCATGATGGGACTGTCTGTGAATACCCTCCCGCTGAGGTTGCAACTCCGCGACGTGTCAGTCAAGGGGCTGGTCGAGATCACCGACCAGGGGCTGTCGGAGTTACTGAATTACGGACATTTTCCGCTGCCACTAGCACAGCGCTGCAGTGGTATCAGGGGGGGCGCGCCGCTCTTTACCACGTTATTCAACTACCGACATAACATTCCGGATCAGTCTTCTGGGTCAGAGAATATTCGGGTGGTTGATACAGGCGAGGCGTGGACGAGTTATCCAATTACCATTTTGGTCGATGACCTAACGGATGGCTTTGCTTTGATAGCGGAAACGGACCAACGAATCGACCCAGGGCGGATCATAGGATATTTGCAAACAGCCATGCGATCTCTGGTGGAGGCGTTGGAGCAGGCTCCGCAGACCCCTGCCCTGTCCCTGTCAATATCGCCAGAGAGCGAACGGCAGCAGGTGCTCGAGCTGTTCAATGCCACGCAGGCGGCATATCCTCAGGAGAAACTGGTCCACGAATTGTTCGAGGAGCAGGTGTACCGTACGCCGGGCGCGGTGGCGGTGATCTGCGAAGGCCACTCGTTGACGTACGCGGAGCTGAACGCGAAGGCTAATCAGCTGGCGCACTACTTGAGAGAAAGACAGATCGGTCCGGATCAGTTGGTTGGGATCTGTGTCGAGCGCAGCCTTTCGATGGTGGTGGGGCTGTTGGGAATTTTGAAAGCTGGTGCTGCCTATGTGCCGCTGGATCCGAGTTACCCACCTGAACGGCTGCGGTACATGCTCAGCGATGCTGCACCGAAGGTGATACTGACACAGAAACACTTAAGGGCGCAGTTGCCATACACGGGTGCAGAGGCGATCGCACTCGATGATGACTGGCGGCGGATCGCAGTACAGCCCTCTACCGAACTCAAGGACAGTGTGCTGAATCTATGTGCCCGCCATCTGGCGTACGTGATCTATACGTCTGGTTCTACGGGGCAACCCAAGGGAGCGATGAACGAGCATCGCGGCGTGGTGAATCGGCTGCAGTGGATGCAGGACCAGTATCGACTGGGCCCCGCGGATCGGGTGCTTCAGAAAACGCCCTTAAGCTTTGATGTATCGGTCTGGGAGTTCTTCTGGACACTGATGAGCGGGGCCCAGTTGATCCTAGCCCGTCCCGAGGGACATAAAGATCCGAACTACCTGACGAAGCTGATTGAGGAGACGGGAGTCACGACGCTGCACTTCGTGCCTTCGATGCTGCAGAGTTTCCTGGCTCAGCATCGAAAGGGAAACTGCCCCAGCCTGAGACACATCGTTTGCAGCGGCGAGGAACTATCCGCGGCATTACAAAGGAAGTGCTTCGAGTGTCTTCCTCAGGTGCGCTTGTCCAATCTCTATGGGCCGACAGAGGCAGCGGTCGACGTCACGGCCTGGGAGTGCCGCCGGGATGATCAGGGTGATCGAGTTCCGATCGGTCGCCCGATTGCGAACGCTCGCATGTATGTGCTGAACGGACATGGCCAACCTGCACCGATCGGCGTTACGGGAGATCTGTACATTGGTGGTATATGCGTAGGGCGTGGATATCTGAACCAACCTAAGCTCACAGACGAACGCTTTATAAAGGATCCGTTTAGTGAAGACTCGTTTGGGCGAATGTACAAAACAGGGGACCTGGCACGCTGGCGACCTGACGGAAACCTTGAGTATTTGGGCCGTTCGGATTACCAGGTAAAAATTCGGGGCTTTCGGATCGAGTTGGGAGAAGTTGAAGCCAGACTCGCCCAGTGCGAAGGGGTGAAGGAAGCCGCCGTCATCGCCCGCGAAGATTCACCCGGTGATAAGCGACTGGTCGCGTACGTCGTAGGCACAGAGTCGGTCGCTGTCGACGCAACCTCTAATGTCGAGCAGTTGCGCGCGCACTTGAAGGCGCTGTTGCCTGACTACATGGTTCCGAGCGCCTTCGTGGCCCTGCAGAGCTTTCCGTTATCGCCAAATGGAAAACTGGACCGGCGCGCGCTGCCAGCACCAGAGTTGGGCGCCTACGTGAGTCGCGGGTACGAAGCTCCACAGGGGGAGATCGAAGAATCCTTGGTCGGCATTTGGCAATTCCTTTTGCGAGTGGAGCGCGTTGGACGGCGCGACAACTTCTTTGAACTCGGTGGCAACTCGCTGTTGATTGTGCAGATGATGGAGAAGCTGCGCCGGCTGGGGCTATCAGCGGAAGTCCGGCGCGTTTTTGAAAGCAACAGTTTGGCAGAGTTAGCCTCCATACTTACTCGAGGAACATCGATTCAGTTTGAGGTGCCGCCTAGCCGTATCCCGATTGACTGTGAAGCGATAAGCCCAGCGATGTTACCGCTCGTAGCACTCGAAGATTCACACATTGAGAGCATTGTAGGAAGGGTCCCGGGCGGTGTTGCAAATATCCAAGACATTTACCCATTGGCGCCGCTGCAGGAAGGGATTCTGTTTCATCACCTCCTAGACGTCCAAGGCGGCGATACCTACGTCTTGACAACACTCCTGTCAGTCTCTTCGCGGGAGCGGGTAGAGGAATTCATTGCAGCGTTGCAAGCGGTCATTGATCGTCATGACATTCTGCGTTCGGCGATTCTGTGGGAGCAGTTGCCGCAGCCGGTGCAAGTGGTCTATCGACAGACCACTTTGACGGTCGAAGAGATCGCCCTTGAGCGAGGTCGCGATTCACTCGAACAGATCAAGGAATGGCTTGAGCCTGATCGGCAGAGATTAGATCTTCGGCGCGCGCCCCTGATGCGGATGCAGATGGCGGCAGATCCACACACTGAGTCGTGGTACATCTTGTTGCAACTGCATCACATTATTTGCGACCACGTAACTGCTGATGTCGTGGTTTCCGAAGCGGTGGCCTATCTGCAGGGGCGTGGGGAAAATCTGTCCAAACCAGTTGCCTACCGGGATCATGTGGCGCAGGCGCTGGCGTATGCGCAGACGCAGGATATCGAGGCATTCTTCCGCAGTAAATTTGGAGATGTCGATGAGCCGACAGCACCCTTCGGCCTAGTGGATGTATACGCGGACGGTAGTCGAATCGATGAGGCACGGCTGCAATTAGAGCCGGCATTGGCGCAACGTACACGGACTCAAGCACGGCGCATGGGTGTAAGTGTCGCTACGCTCTTTCATGCAGCTTGGGGCTTGGTCGTCGCGAGCACCACTGGTCGGGATGATGTGGTATTTGGGAGTGTGTTGCTGGGACGGCTGCAAGGGGCTAGCGATTCTAAGAGAGTTGGACTCTTCGTTAACACGCTTCCGTTGCGGCTGCGTCTGGGAGAGATGACAGCTAGAACCCTGGTGGAGCAGACACAGCGAGGGTTGATAGAACTACTGGACTTCGAGCAAGCCTCCCTCGTTAAGGCGCAACGCTGCAGCGCAATTGGCGGGTCAGCGCCTTTATTCAGTTCCCTGTTGAATTATCGGCACAGCATGCCAAACCCGGAGGCACAGTGGGAGAGTGCACAGGGATTGCGACTGATTACGATTCAAGATCGAACCAATTATCCCATCACGCTCTCGGTGGATGACTTGGGGGAGGGATTGTCGCTGAGTGCACAAACGGATCGACGCATTGATCCGCGGAGGGTGATTGGATACTTGCAGACGGCGGTACACTCGCTGGTCGACGCGTTAGAACAGGCCTCACAAACCCCCGCGCTTAGGTTATCCGTTTTACCCGAAGCGAGCAGCACCAAGTCGTCTGCCTGTTCAACTGCACAGAGGCGGTTCATCCGCAACGAGGGCTGGTTCACGAGTGGTTCGAGGAACAGGTCGCTCGTACCCCCGAGGCGGTGGCCGTGCTCTACGAGGGAGAGTCACTGACCTACGCACAACTCAATAGAAGAGCCAATCAACTAGCACAGTACTTGAGAGAAAGGGCAATCGAGCCGGACCAGTTGGTCGGAATCTGCATCGAGCGCAGCTTCGAGATGGTGGTCGGAATCCTCGGAATCTTGAAGGCTGGCGGTGCCTATGTGCCCTTGGACCCAAACTATCCGACCGAGCGCCTGGCATACATACTGAGAGACGCAGAACCCAAGGTGCTGCTTACCCAGCATCGACTCAGAGAGATGTTGCCGGATACATCGGCGACTGTCATTGCACTCGATAGCGACTGGGAACAGATCGTACAGCGTACGTCAGAGAACCTACACTCTAAGGCGCGGGAGCTCCACCCCCATAACCTCGCCTACGTGATCTACACCTCCGGGTCCACTGGTAACCCGAAGGGTGTCATGGTGGAACATAGAAACGTGACGCGACTCTTCGCGGCCACTGAGAGATGGTTTCGCCCCAACGAATCGGATGTCTGGACACTGTTCCATTCGTTTGCTTTTGACTTCTCGGTCTGGGAACTGTGGGGAGCCCTGTTGTACGGCGGGCGCGTGGTTGTGATATCTCACGAGATTGCGCGTTCACCGCGTGAATTCTATCACCTGCTTTGCAAAGAACAGGTGACGGTGCTGAACCAGACACCGAGTGCCTTCGTGCCGTTGATCGATGCTCAAGCGGAGAGTACCGAGAAACACTCACTCCGAGTTGTGATTTTCGGTGGCGAAGCACTTGAGCTGCGCATGCTACGACCATGGGTTGCCCGCAACGTGGCAGATAAGCCTCAGCTGGTAAACATGTATGGCATCACGGAAACGACCGTGCATGTGACGTATCGCCTACTCACTGAGGCGGAAATCGAATCGGAGCAGAGCAATGTGATTGGCAAGCCGATTCCGGATCTCCGGGCCTATTTGTTGAACAGTCAGCGACAACCGGTGCCGATTGGGGTAGCTGGAGAGATTTACGTCGGTGGGGCCGGTGTCTCCCGCGGGTATCTCAACCGGCCGGAACTGACGGCGGAACGCTTTATCGCGGACCCCTTCAGCGCCGATCCACAAGCGCGCCTGTATAAAACAGGCGATCTGGGACGATGGCGGGCGGATGGAAGCCTTGAGTATGTAGGCCGGAACGACAATCAAGTGAAAATCCGGGGTTTTCGGATCGAGCTCGGGGAGATCGAGGCGCAACTGCGGCAGCATCCGTTGGTGAAGCAGGCCATCGTGTTAGCGCGTGAAGATGAACCTGGTGAAAAGCGCCTGGTGGCATACGTGGTGGGCAACCGAAATGCTTCACGCAAGGTGGCTTCTGATGCTCCCGAAAAGTTGCGCAACGAGATCGTCGGTGAGTGGGAAACGCTCTATGAGGACACGTACAGGACACAAAATTCGGTCAACGGTCCGAGCTTTATCGGCTGGAACAGCAGCTACACCAATGCGCCTATTCCGGAGCCGCAGATGCAGGAATGGCTCGACGGCACAATAGCGCGAATCCAGTTGCTGCAGCCGAAAAAGGTACTGGAGATCGGCTGTGGAGTGGGCCTGCTGCTGCAGCACTTAGCTCCCCTATGTTCCATGTACATTGGCACTGACTTCTCGCCCGCGGCGCTCGCCCAGGTACGGCAGTGGACGAGCCGGCGGAAGGATCTCCTACACGTTCAACTGCTGCGCCGTTCCGCCATGGAGCTTCAGGACCTTCCAGCTGGCTCGTTCGACTTGGTCATACTCAATTCGGTCGTGCAGTATTTCCCCGACATCGATTACCTAGTCGCCGTGTTGCAAGAGGCGGTCCGATTGCTCTGTCCGGGAGGGAAGATTTTCGTAGGAGACATCCGGCATCTAGATCTTTTGCCAATGTTTCACTCAGCGGTTCAGCTGAGTAAGGCTGCCGCCACGGTGACTGTGGGGCAGCTGAAGAACCGGGTTGCTCGAGCGACAGCGCAAGAAAAGGAGCTCGTCATCCGTCCGCAGTTCTTTCAGGACCTCCCAGGGCACCTTCCAGGTATCCGCGCAGCGGAGGTGCAACTAAAGGAAGGGCGGGCCGCCAATGAGCTGATGCGCTATCGCTATGATGTGGTGTTGCAGACGGGTGAACAGGTCGACAACGCCCTACTTTGCGAGCCGTTGGAGTGGTCGGCGATCAGATCTATTGCAGAACTTCACACGGCCTTGAAAGAGCGACGTTGGCGTGCGGTGCGTCTGACCTCGATACCCAACGCCCGCTTGGCTAGAGAGGCTGCGGGGCAACGACTGATTGAGACGAGCGATGAGCGCTTGGAGGTGGGCGCTCTACGTCATCAACTCAACGAGTCGCAAATCAACGGGATTGAGCCCGATATGTTTTGGCCGTGTGGCGATAAGTACGGATATAACATCCAAGTGACCTGGGGGACATCAGACTCACCGGAATGCTTTGAGGTTCAACTGGTGGATCGCACTCAAGCCGATCAAGTCCCGCAGATGACATCGCCGCCGGCTGCGGCGAAACCGTGGGCCACCTATGCCAACGATCCGATGGATAACGCCTTTAGGCAACAACTTGTCCCGGAACTGCGAAAGTACCTGAAGGAACGGCTACCTGAACACATGCTCCCAACAGCGTTGATCACGCTGAAGGAGCTTCCGCTGACGCCCAACGGCAAGGTGGATCGGCGCGCATTGCCCACTCCACAGAGCCGCCCCGAGGAGCTAGGTGAATACATTCCTCCACGCACCCCGCTGGAGCAGGCACTTGCGAATATATGGGCAAGCGTGCTGCGGGTGGATCGTGTAGGCGTGCATGACAACTTCTTCGAGCTGGGTGGTCACTCGTTGCTTGCAACCACGGTGACCACGCACATCAGCCACCTGCTCAATGTCGACGTTCCCATACGTGTGCTGTTCGAGAAGCCGACCGTTCAGGCGTTGAACGACTTTGTGGTGCAGGAAATTGCTTCAGATGTGGAGGCGTCATGAACGAGCTGCACAAGACAACGCATTCGCGCGATCGGCTCGCTAATCTGACTCCGGCCGAGATCAAAGAACTACGGGAGAGGTCTGCAAAAGGAAAAAAGCAGGCCGCCACACCTCCGTTGGTACCGCAGGAGCGCGGGAATAGCCTGCCGCTGTCGTTTGCGCAGGAGCGCTTATGGTTTCTGGATCGACTCGGATTGGTCGGACCCGCTTACAACGCGCCGATGGCCTTCAGGTTGGAGGGTACGCTCAATGTGGAGGCGCTGGAGCGCAGCTTCGGGGAGTTACTTCGCCGTCATGAGAGCTTGCGGACGCACTATGAGTCGACACCTGACGGTCCGATTCAGGTCATTGACCCTCCAGGACCGCTCGCACTGAAGGTTTGGGACTTATCCGGTTTGGAGAAGCAGGACCAGGCGCTACAGGTGCAGCAACTGAGCGGCGAAGAGGCAAAGTGCCCCTTTGATCTCTGCGTCGGGCCTCTATTGAGGGCTTCCCTACTGAGGTTTAGCCCGCACGAACATGTACTCCTCCTGACGATGCACCATATTACCTGCGACGGCTGGTCACTGGGGGTGTTGAATCGAGAGCTGGGTGCGCTTTACGGGGCGTACTCCCAAGGGCAGCCGTCGTCCCTGCCCCCGTTGCCCATACAGTATGCCGATTATGCAATCTGGCAGCGCCAATGGCTGCAGGGTGAAATCCTGCAACGCCAATTGCGATACTGGAAGGGACGTCTTGAGGGAATGCCACCCCTGCTGCAACTGCCGACAGATCGGCCACGGCCCGAAGTCGCGAGTTTCAAGGGAGGATTCCTAGGCTTCGATCTATCGGCACCCTTGCGACGAGCACTTGAGGACCTGGCGCGCGGTGAGGGTGCCACGTTGTTCATGCCGGTATTGGCCGCTTATCAGATATTGCTTTCACGCTATAGCGGACAGCAGGACGTCGTGGTCGGATCGTCCATCGCCGGACGCACGCACGCCTTGACGCAAGGACTGATTGGCTTTTTCGTGAACACACTGACCTTACGTACGGATTTGGCAGGCAATCCGAGCTTTCGTCAACTGTTGGGGCAGGTTAAGGAAGTCACGCTAGGGGCCTATGCACACCAAGATTTGCCTTTCGAGCTGCTGGTGAAGGAACTTCGTCCGGAGCGCAACCTCGCGCACCAACCGATTTTCCAGGCATCGCTGGTGATGCAGAATTTTCCCCGGGAACCGATGGAACTGGAGGGGCTTAGTTGGACTCCTGTCGACCTCGAGCATGCGAAGGCGCTGTTTGATCTGACCTTGTATGTGTATGAAGGGCCAAACGGCTTACGGGTAGCATTCGAGTACGCGACGGACCTCTTTGAGAAGAGAACAATTGAGCGGATGGCTAGTCACTTTCAAGTGTTGCTGGAAGGGATTGTTGCTGACCCGGATTCTCCGATTGAGCAGCTGCCCTGGCTGAGCCGAACCGAGCGCGCGCAGGTACTACACGAATTCAACGATACTGCAGTCTCGTATCCCCACGAGAAACTGGTTCACCAGCTGTTTGAGGAGCAGGTGCAACGCACGCCGGGTGCGGTGGCGGTGCTCTTTGAAGATCACTCGCTCACGTATGCCCAGTTGAACGCGAAGGCCAATCAGCTGGCGCACTACTTAAGAGAAAGACAGATTGGTCCCGATAAGCTAGTGGGGATCTGTGTCGAGCGTAGTCTTGAGATGGTGGTCGGACTGATAGGTATCCTCAAGGCCGGTGGCGCGTACGTGCCGCTGGACCCAAGCTATCCCGCTGAGCGGCTAGCGTACATGCTCGACGATGCGGCACCGAAGGTGCTGCTGACCCAGGCTCGCTTGCGAGAGAAGTTACCGCAGACCGCGGCCCAGGTGATTGCGCTGGATGAGCAGTGGAGTGAAATCGCTCAGCAGCCCTGTGGCGATATGGATGCCATAACACTCAGCTTGATGTCCCATCACCTTGCCTACGTGATCTACACCTCAGGTTCTACTGGCCGGCCTAAAGGAGTCATGATCGAGCACGCGGGTCTTTCGAACTACCTGCATTGGGCATTGCGTACCTACTCATCCGAGAAGGGTGAAGCGGTTCCAGTAAGCTCCCCTCTGGCATTTGATGCGACTGTGACCAGCCTGTACAGCCCTCTGTTGAGTGGACAGTCGGTGGTCCTGATACCCAGTGGGCTGGAGTTGGAGGACCTGGAGCGCCTGTTGCAACAG
>Ga0105240_10003181_pt1 | contig 25792 bp, 19 predicted proteins | sample KBSC54metaG_FD_80426 | JGI IMG/M metagenome (GOLD analysis project Ga0105240, IMG submission 80426) | Corn rhizosphere microbial communities from Kellogg Biological Station, Michigan, USA - KBS C5-4 metaG | ecosystem: Host-associated > Plants > Roots > Rhizosphere > Soil | place: Michigan, USA...
AGGTAGATTGTCGCGATGGCCACAGCGCGCATCCGTTGCGGAACAATGGTCTGAATCGTGGCGAATAAGGGTCCGCCGGTGCTATTGCCTGCCACAGTAGCCAACGCGATCAATGCGAAGGCTACATGGTAATTCGGGACGATATAGATGAGGGCAGATAGGGCCGAAAAACTCGCATAGACGAGCGCCATGGCTTTGAGCTGTAAGCGTTCATTGTTCGTAGCGAAACGGGAGGCCAACGCGCCACCTAAATAGGTTCCCAGCACGCCTCCCAATCCGTAGATCACGGCGAACCACGTACCCAATTCCCCCGTCTTCAGTCCGTAGCTGCGAATAAGAAAGGCGGGCTGCCATTGGAGGATACCTGTACCGAAAAACGTCATCACCGAGAAGCACAGGACGAGGTGTCGAAACGTGCGTTTCGCCAAAAGCGTCGTAGCGACCTGTTTAATGCCGGGCTGGGGAGATGCGAGGGTCGCTGCCTGGCGCTGTGGCTCACTTGCGTAGGTGTTATAGGGGAAGCCGGTTTTCGTCTCGAGCCGCGGCTCCTTCAATGTCAGCCAGACCAAGAGCGCGGGAACCAAGCCGGGTAACCCCAACATCATAAACATCGCGCGCCAGCCGTAGAGCTCGCTCAACCACCCCGCCACGAAGTAACCGATCACCATGCTCAAACTTCCACCGAGAAGATACACGGCGACGGCCCGGGGCCGTTCGGGGCGGCTGAAGTAATCTGCAATCAAAGAATGGGACGGTGGCATGCAGCCGGCTTCTCCCACGGCGACGCCGGCACGGATGAGCAGCAGTTGCACAAAACTGGCTGCCTTTCCACACAAGACCATCATGATGCTCCATAACACCGTGGTGAGTGCAATAATGGTCACCCGGTTGCCCCGATCGGCCCATCGGGCGATCGGTATGCCCATGACGGAGTAAAACAGCGCAAACGCAATGCCACTCAATACGCCGAGCTGCGTATCGCTCAAGGACAGATCAAGCTTGATGCTCTGCAGTGACAGGCCCAACGCGAGTCCGTCAACGCCGTTGAACGTCTGGATGAGCACCAGAACGGCCAAGAGATACTTTCTATAGACCCCCTCTTTCAGCGCCGACTCCAGCGACCTGTACCAAACACGGCCTGGATACCGTGCATGAACGCGATCGGCCAAACAGTCATGTGAGTCTCCCCAGGGAGTACTTCGCTAATCACCTTAAGCCCTGGGATCGATTTGACCGTCAATAGAGCCGCCAAGCGATAGAAACTACTGGTGAGCTGCCACTCCTGCAGCCCCGGTTCAAACTCCTCTTCACTCCCGACGGACAGATAGACGGTCGCATCGCCCGCACACCCGCCAGACTCAAGAAATCGCCGGGCCACCCGGATCAGAAAGTCGTACTGCTCATACTGATCTCCAGTGGATGTCCGCCCGTGATAAGTCGTCGCGGCACTGCTAATGATGTACCTGTTAAACAGCTCGGAGCGGGTAAACAGCGTATACAACCCGAATCCACCTCCAGCGGAGTGCCCGAAGTAGGTCCGATCACCCGCGATACTGTCATACTTCTCATCGATCAACGGGATCAGTTCTTGATCCAGGAATTGTTGAAAGTCATCGGCTCCGTCAAATTCTTTGGTGCCCTTCTCCGCAACCAAGACTCCCTCGATCGACGGGGGACTGGTGCTAAATCTGGGGTAGCCGGGAAACGTAAAGTCCCGGCATCTCAGCATCACTCCAGCCTTGGGGCTATCGCTTGGATAGCCGATCCCCACGAGAATGAATCGCGGCGCATTACGCTCCAACGTCTGAAGACTGTTGGCGATGCCCTTAAGCGCATCAAAAGCGAAATTTCCGTCCGTCAGATAGACCACTGGAAAGCGTGCTGATTCCCCCCGCTTGCGGGCCGGGAGCATGACCTGCACTTTGAACGTCTGATGAACAAATTGAGAGTCGATCAGAAGCGTCTCCACCGCGGAGAAGTATTCCTGACCCTCGCAGGCGGAGTCTGTCATCGGCTTTGCTCTTATTTTGCGAAAGAATCCGCAATCGACAGTCCAATCATTCTCGGTTGAATGAACTGGAATGCGGCGGGATTGAACGTCCCGAGCCCGCCATACAGGGGTGCACGCCTATCCGTCAGATTATTGACAAAGAAATTGAGGGTCCAGGCGTCACGCTTAATGCCCACGTGCACATCTGTCTTGGCGTAACCCGGAAAGCCCTGGCGAGCCGAGTAGGGCGTGCCGAAGTTACCTTCCCTATTCCCGACATAGCTTGCAGCGCCACCAACGTAACCACTCCAGCCCGACCCAAGCGGAAAGCTCTGCTGGATAGCCGCGTGCGCGGAGATTTTGCTGCTAAAGGGAAGCCGATCCCCTTCGTTGCCGACGGCTGGGCTTGTCGAGGGAAATGCTTCGGTCAGCACGGCATTGTTTTCCGCTACCCAAGCACTCACCACAAAACCCGAAAATGGCCTTGCCTCAACGGACAGCTCCACTCCCTCGCTTTTCGCTCGACTCCCGTTGCCGATGTACCCGCCGCCATTGCGCGGATCGGTCAGATTGATCTGAATGTTTTTCCAGTCGATGTAGTAGACGGACGCATCGAAAGAAAGTACGTGATCCAAGACGTTCCCCTTCGCGCCAACCTCGTAATTGTGTGTGGTGTCCGGCCCGTAGGTGGGTGGGCCTACGCCTCCGAGACTGCCGTTGCTCCCACCGGGACGAAAGCCTGACGCAATGCGGGCGTAAACCAAGAGATCGGGTGAAACGCGCCAGCTTGGGGTCAATAAATAGGTGAACGCGCTCTGATCCGATTCAACTCTCGGATAGACGGCCGGCGAAGGTGTCGCGTAAAAGGAGGGCACAAAGGGCCCCGTAATGATCTCGGAAGATATCTGCCGATCCCAGCTTTCTCGTCCGCCCAATTGAACATCAAAGCGATCCGTCACGTGAAACGTCAAATCCGTGAATGCCGCGTACTCTTGGAAAGTGCTGGGTGACAAAACGTGCAGCGATTGACCTACGATCACGCCGGTGGTTGGAACACTAGCAAAGATATCCTCGCCGCCGGGGGAATCCTCATGATCGAAAAAGCCTCCAAAGAGCCAGTCAACCGTCTGTCCGAAGGGGACGTTCAGGCGAACTTCCTGCGTAAGCTTGCGGGTGGTCTGATTCTGAACTACTGGGGTGCCGGAAACTCCGAACAGCGACTCCGTGCACACGAAACCTGCAGGACAAGTCCCCAGAATCGGCGTGTAGTCATATGAATCCGAGTAGGCATTGATGTTGTATCCCGTGACGGAGGTCAAACTGACATCGCCGCCGAGCTTCGCATTTAGAATGGCGCTGTAAGCTTGCAAGGTCTGGCGAAACCAGCCCGTATCCGCGATGTCGCTTTGCTGCAAAGCTCCCAACCCGGTTCCGACATCAACATAGGAAGACCCATCGATTGAGGTCCTCTGGACCAAAGCGCTGATCTTCAAGGAGAGATTAGCAGAGGGCTTCCACAGCGCGGACAGCCGCCCTCCATACACAGCCTCCTTATTGACGCCCTTCAGACCCAGCACTGGGTTGTCGATGTATCCCGGATCTTCACGGTCGAAACCGCTGAGTCGAATTGCAAAATCGTCGCTCACCGGCACGTTCGCAGCAGTCCGAACGTTGTACCCCAGCTGAGCCTCGTTATAGACGCTATTAAGTCCGACTTGCACGTACCCGCTAAAGCCTTGCATGGACGGATCCACCGTCACGTACTTCAATAACCCGCCTAAACTGCTGGCGCCGTAGAGCGTGCCTTGCGGGCCGCGCAACACTTCCACCCGCGCCAGATCGCTTGGATCTAAATCCGGTACCTCCTGCCCCGCGGCCAATGCAGAGGATGAGCCAAATGGAACATCGTCAACCGACACACCAACCGTCGGATTTGTGTACGCTCCAGTAGAAAGACCCCTAATCGAAAGCAACGGAGTACCGAAGTCGTCGGTGTTTAGGCTTAATCCCGGCACGGACGAAAAATAGTCTTGTAGTCGCAGCTGGTTGGTGTCGACCAGAGTCTGAGCGCTGATAGCAGTCACGGGCACGGGCACGTCCTGAAGGCGCTCTTCACGCTTTTGAGCGGTCACGACCACTTCTTCGAGTACCGACGTCCGGGCAGAATTGCCGCCGGCGGGTGGTACCCCGTCTCTGGCAGAAGGTCCCGAACTCTGCGCGCCAGTCACTGCAGTCGCTTCGGCACGAGACTCTTGCGCCACACGAAAATCGGTTTCGTCGCCGGCAAGCGCAACTTGCTGCCCTGACGTAAGGTTTGCGTCTTGCGGCGCTGTCAGGCCTGCACTCGGTTTGGGTTCTGCAATTAGGAGTGCTCCCGCAGCGTTTGTCGAGAGTGTGAGTGACGTGCCCTTGATCAACCTGCTAACCGCTTCGGTTGCCGTGAGTTCGCCTTTGAGGCCGGTCGTTTTGATTCCAGTGACCTGCTCCGGGCGGTAAACGAGGTTGGCGCCTGTTTGCCTAGCGAGTGTTTCAAGTGCGTTTGCAAGGTCGCCACTGGGAATATCGATCGCATAGGTCGCGGACGCTAGCTGCGCAACTCTTACGCCTTCCCGCGCACTCTGCCCGGCTTCAACTGCGCCGGCCTTAGCCAGGAGCAGCGCGGCAATGAGAGCGATGGAGCTTCTGGAGATGAGTTGTGAGAGATCTGTGCTGCGGGGTATTTCCGAACAAGTGGGCATGGGGTAATTTTCCCGTGGGATTCTGTCCGCCGCTTGCCGTGAGCGCATGTAGTCTCCCCGATATGATGCAATAGGCTCGGCGCGTTTTCGCTCAAGCGTGTTTTGTGTCAGTTATTGAGTCGTTTGGAAAGGGGAAATCACCTACGAATAGATTTCAAAAACGACTGCACGTGCAGTTGCTTATTCTTAGGCAGGAGACCGCTGCTGATGCCGAATATCATTGCGCACGGCGTGCCAGTCAGACGTAGCGACCGAATACGTTACGGAAGACGACGACTGAGTTTTCCCACCCCTGCCGGGATCTGTCTGTGCAGCGGGAGTGTGAGTCACGGTTTACGGTCGGCGGCGACCACAATCTTGTCGTTTTGCAGCTCGGAGTGCACCGGATAGCCGCGTTCGATGATGTCGACGAAGGATTCGATCGCGGTCGTGCGGAAGCTTCCGGCAATACGTAGTCCGGCGGCTGTGGCATCCTCGATGACAATCTTCCGCCTGTTATAGCGGTTGAATTCCGCTGCAGCGTCGGCGAGTGAGATATCTCTGAAGATCAGTGTTCCGTTACGCCAGCTCAGGGTATCTTCCACTTCGCGAGGCTGTTTATGCTCCATGATTAATTTGTGGCCGGCAGTGCGCGCGACGGTACCTGCGGCCAGGGGGTGCTGTGTTAGGATTTCGGTGCCATTGGATCCCGCGGATTCCACACGTACAGCCCCTTCAGTCACAATAACTTGAATGTCACCGGCCTTATTCAAGTCGCGCCGAACCGAGAATTTCGTACCGAGGGCAATCACGCGCTTGTTGCCCACGCTGACGACGAAGGGGCGTGAAGGATCCCTGGCGACCTCGAAAAATGCTTCGCCATGTTTGAGCTCGACGCCGCGCTCCTTGTCATTGATGGCAAGCTTGATCACGCTGTCGGTATTAAGTGTGACTTGCGATCCGTCCGACATGGGCACGGATGCTATGTCGCCGACCGCGGTCTGAAAGCGCCCGGCCATTTGCCACAAGTACCCTGCAGTTGCCAACACGACCACAGCTGCAAGGCTCGCCACCAGCACGCGGATGCGGAGCCTGAAACTGCGCTGTAGATGGCTAATCGCTTTCTCGCTCCGCTTAAAATAAGGCGAGAGGTTCCAATGCCCTGGTGGGGGCGGTTCATCGGAATGGATGCCGGCGCCCAAGGCTTTCAGGCGCAGCGCTTTTTCCCAGCCGTCTTCCATGCGCCAGTAAGCCACCCGATGGGCCATCGACTGGTTCATCCAACTTGCGAAATCGGTCTCGTCCCGGGATGACCAATTGCCCGAATCGCGCCTCACCAACCAGCTGCCCGCTTCAGTTTCAATCTGTTGCGTGCGTTCCGTGCTCATGACTATTCCCGCTCATAGGTTTCGGCCGCCGCGTTCTCGCTAAGCTCGTAAGGGTTCGCCCCGCTCTCATCGGTCATCGGGCCGGGCTGGCGCATGTACTCGTTAAGCATATGCATTCCCTTGAATACTTGCGCTTCTACAGTCCTAACTTTCAGTCCCAACCTCCTGGCGACTTCATTCTGCGGAATATCCAGAACGCGGCGCATCCAAACAACTCGGCGACACTTCTGCGGCAAGCGGTCAAATGCAAGCGCCAGGCGCGCCAGCTCCTGATGTCCGTCGACATATCGATCTGGAGTCTTCTCATCTATTAAGTCGTTTGAGATGTCGCGATCACTTGCGGCCCGGATGGATACAATGCGTTCGCGCCGACGCCGGTCGGCCATGATGTTTTTGGCAATGGAAAACAGAAACGCCTTAGGACTTTGCGGCCGGACTTGCTGCGCCGCTTCGCAGACGCGCGCATAGGCCTCTTGTCGGATGTCGGTGAGCTCGTCACGGTTAGGCCAAGATCGTGCGAGGAACCGCATCAGGATTTCCTCGTGGACGAGGACCTCGCTCTTGAACCAAGCTTCCAGCGGCTCTGACATGACAGGCAGATTACAGCCGCGAATGAGCCGAATGCCAGCAGGAAAATTTCGCTAATGACGTACGTGGTCGGTCGAGTTCAAACGACTTAGTAAGGTAATTCGCGCAATTTGCGGTCGAAACCGGCGTTCCGGCTCTTCTGCGCCTCCCCGCTGTTATGGATGGTGCCAGCGCCCGTGGGCGCCAGCCCGACCAGACCACTGTCTCCGCTGCGGCAGGCCGTCCCGGTCGATCACTCGCCCCTCTTTTATCACCAGATGAATGGCGCGAAAATTCTCCGGGCTCTCAAGCGGGTTTCTCTCCAGAATGACCATATCTGCGAGCTTGCCCCGCTCCAGTGTCCCCAGATCTCGATCTATGTTGAACGCTTTGGCAACATTACGTGTCATCGCCATCAGGGCCTGCATCGCAGTCATGCCCTTGTCTTGTAGCGCCTGCATGGCGTTGATGTGCCCCTCACCCATTTCCGCAACGGGCTGCGCCGCTGTCGCAGAGCGCAGAAGGTCTCGTAAGCGTGTGCTCAGCAAGGTGTTCCAACCTGCCGAGACGATAGGCACGCCGGCGCGGATCATGCCGGGATGATCAATCTCCTGAGTCTCCACATATGTCAACACCCCAGGATACTGCGCATTGGGTGGTTGCCCCCGATACCACTCAACCTCCGCGGCAGTCTGCGGTTCGATGTTCACGAAAGTCCCTCTCTGCGCAATCAGCGCCAGCATCTGCGAAGACAGTGGCACGCCTCCATAGGGAGCTGGCACAACCATATCAACGCCGGCATCCAGCGCCATCTGAACCCCTTCCTCGGTGGTCGCGAAAACACCTTGCACTGGCAGGCTCACCCGGTGCGCTTCCTCCACAATGACACGTTGCACACGTGGAGAGAATGCAATGTACGGATAAGCCGGAAGCCGGTGGCAATTGACCAAATAGCTTACAAAGTCGATGCCGCTCTCGACATATTGACGGACCTCGTTGCGAACCTGCTCCGCGGGCATGGATATCAGTGCCTCACCGACATTAGCCTGCCATAGAGTGTTGGTTCTCGCTCTGAACTGCGGATCGACGCGGGCCACTTCGTGTTTGATAGCGCTGTCGAAGGACTGCTCGCCGACATCGTGACCGCTATGATCCAGAAGGTCGGGAGAGAACAGCCCGCCGCAACCTATCCAGTGGCCGCATAAATAGATTCTTGCGCCAATCGAATGCCCCTCGTTGATAGCGTTGCGTGCTTTGATCAATGAATCGCGAGGTCCGGCGTAGTCGAATACGGTGGTAACACCGCTCTTGAGAGCCAATTGTGCGGCCTCGATGAAGACCTCATCGTAACGTCCTTCAAAACGGATCAGGTCGGGGACACTACCATTTAGCACGCACGCTTTGGGGTACATCAAACCCGGAAGGATGAACTTACCCTGGGCCTGAATCCGTTTGGCACCGGCTGGAATCTCTGTCGAGCGATCTGCCACAATGCTGATGCGCTTTCCTTCAATAAGAATCATGCCGTCCTTAATAGGCGCACCTCCATTTCCATCAATGATCGTGCCACCGATGATGGCAAGCATTGAATCATGGCCCGTCGCTATCGACGGGCGCCCGTCAGAAGTTTCTTCTTGCATGTTCGATTAATCCTTGGACGATCTTTACGCGCGGGCTGCTGACGCAGTCTCCGATGAATCCCCGCCGCTGGGCCACTCCTTTGGAGTGGCCGCAAGATCGCATGCGACCGAAGTACTTGCCCACCACAGGTGCAACGCACCCCACAAAAACCCAAATGAGAGCAGCAATAACGCACATTGCAGTGACTCCTTCCCTAGTGGCCCGCGCAGCGCATCGCTCATGATTCCGACCGCTAAAGGCCCTAGTCCGCTCCCGACCAGACTGTTGAAAAGCGCAAAGATCGCCACCGCTGCCGCCCGCATGCCCTGCGGAACCAATGTCTGCACAGTCGCCCAAAAAAGGCCACAGATCGCAGTCAGGATCACCATATAAAGGACCATTAATGCCATTGATACGTAGACATTCGGCACAAGATAAATCGAAGCCGATAGGACCGTCATTGCCAGCCAGACGCCGGCTGCCACCTTAAGCATCAGATGTTCTTTGTTGATGGCATAACGGGATGCCCATGCGCCGCCCAGCGCGGGCCCGAGAGCCCCACCAATCCCGTATACAAGGGCAAACCACGCGCCGATCTGTCCGGTATTCAATCCATGATTGCGTCCAAAGAATGCCGGTTGCCAGCGTCCCATTCCAACAGTCACGAAACCCAGTGCAGTCCAGAAAACGAACAGATGGCGCAGGGTGTGACTAGACCAAAGCGTCAGTGCCACGTCCTTGAGCCGCGGCGAATCCTTCGCAGCCACTGCCGTTTTGAAGAGGGACCGAACAGGCCGGCCTATGCGAGCGAGCGTCACACCCGTGTACAACCTCTCCACACGCGGATCTCGCAAAGTCAGCCACGCCAAAATCGCCAAAGCCAATAACGGAATTCCCAACAGCATGAACATGAAGCGCCAGCCGTAGAGTTGGTTCAGCCACCCCGCCACACCATAACCGATCAGGTAGACAAAACCTGCCGACATTACGTAGATAGAGGTAGCTCGGGGTCGTTTAGCGCGGTCGAAATAAGCAGCGATCAACGACATCGAAGCCGGAAAGCACCCTGCCTCTCCAATACCGACGCCGACACGTAGCAGGAAGAGCTGGTGAAAATTCGTCGCCACGCCACAAGCCGCCACCAACACGCCGCACACCGCCGCCGCCACCGCGAGTATGGCGACTCGGTCGCCACGATCGGCCCACTGTGCGACTGCGAGACCCACGAGTGCGTACGTCAGCGAGAACGCGATCCCCATCAGAAGCCCGAGCTGTGTGTCCGTCAGCGACAAGTCGGCCTTTATATTTTGCAGGACGAGCCCCAGCGCCACCCCTTCCGCCCCGCCAAACACCGACGTCAAACACAAGACTGTCAGCAGATAATTCCCAGCGCCCACGCCACTTACACTTTACGGTGACGCGGATAAGCAGGCCGTTGCGGTCGCGGAGGTGGCGGACTTTCTCTCAGCCTGTTGAGTGCCAACCGGACTGCACCCTCCAATTGCAGATCGCGACCCTGCCGAGCCGCGTGCGGGTCTTCGTCGACCTCGATATCGGGCGGCACACCGCGATTCTCGATTTCCCACTCACCTTCTGGGGTATAGAAGGCCAGGTTAGGATGGCTCAACAAACCATTGTCGGGCAGGTCCTGCGCGAATGCGTAATGGCCCACTAAGCCGCCCCAGGTCCGTTTGCCAACCAACGGGCCAATACCCGTTCTGCGAAATATCCACGGCAGCAGGTCCCCAATGGAACCCGCCATTTCATTGATGAGCATGATTTTCGGACCAAAAATACTCAAAGGCGGCGCGGCGGCATCCTCACCCTCACGCATGTGCCAGTAGCCGAGCAGCGTCTGCCTCAGGCGATCGAGCATGTAGTCGGGTAAAATTCCGCCAGTGTTGTAACGGACATCCATAATCACCGCTTCCTTGCCTGCCTGCGCAAAGAAATAGCGATTGAAGGCGGTATATCCTTCAAGCACGCAATTGGGCAGATGCACGTACGCTACCCGGCCCCCCGAGAGTTCATCGACACGGTGTCGGTTCCCTTCTGTCCAAGCAAAGTAACGCAGTGGGTACTCATTCTCCAGTGCAACTACGACGAGTTGCCGTGCGTCTCCCCCGTCTGCGCGAGGTCCTACGGTCAGCACCACCTGCTTGCCGGCCGTGTTTTCGAAGTAGCTAAACACCTCCGCGCGTGGATATACCTCACGACCATTCACAGCCAGCAGGTACTCGCCAACTTCGACGCAGCTTCCGGGCTCATTAAGCGGCGAGCGAGCTGCCGGGTCCCATGGGTCGCCTGTATAGATGTGCGCGAATCGATAGCGTCCGTGTTCTACTCGGTAGTCGGCGCCGAGCAGCCCGACCTTCGCACGCGGCCGGCCGTGGTTTTCAAAAGGAATCGCCCACGTGTGCCCCACGTCCAAGTTCCCCAACATTTCCTCGAATAGGTAGTAGAGATCGTTGCGAGTAGTGATGTTCTCGAGGAAGGGACGATAGGTTGTCTTGATCCGCTCCAGATCGATTCCATGCAGTCCCGGGTCGTACAGAAAATCACGTTGAGTGCGCCACACCTGTTCAAATAGTTGGCGCCATTCAACACGTGGCTCCACATGCACTTCCAACGAATCTAACTTGAGCTTGCTGGGGCCAGATGCTGCGGATGCGTCAACAAGGCTCTGTGTTTTGGAGATAAACCACTGCCGGACTTTGTCCTGGGTCCTGGCGTACAGCATCCTGTCGCCGTCAAAGGACAAATCAAAGTAGGTAATATCCTCCAAAATCCGCTCGGTTTTCCGAGTCGCAAGCTCGAACCGGTGCACTTGCTGTGGCCGCCCGATGAAAGGCTGTTCAACAGGCGCCTCGAGGAGGAACAGCACCCCAGATTGGCCGGCAAACAGGGCCGAATAGTTGCGCGGCGTGATCGTAAGACGGACGATGCGTTTGGCAATATCCTGAAGATCGATCTCGACGCGGGCTCTGTTCTGCCTCGGGACTACGCACGGGCCGATGCTCGCGTCGGCGAGCGCACCTAGCGGCGCCGGCACTGTCTTGTCGAGCAACAGCGCATACACGGAACGTCGCACCGGCCGACCGAAATGCGACATTGCACCCCAATCTGCGGCGAGACCTAACTCGGTGCTCGCTGTAAAATATAGGTATTCACCTGCTTTATCGAAGGCAACATGGAGCACATCGCTCATTCCGTCTGTGAGCGCGTAGGTCTTTGCATGCTCGATTGAATACGCAAATAGGCCGTGCAGCCGACTGGGCAAGATCTTGGCGTAGGCGATCCATCGACTGTCCTGGGACCAGGCCAGTGGAAGGCGACAACAAGGATCGCGCGGAACCCAGGAGGGATCCACCTGCAGACCGGTATCCAACCGCACAGGCGTACCCTGCTGCAGATCAACGTACCAATAATTTAGACGCCTGTCTGTATAGGCAATCTTGCGGGCATCGGGTGACCATGTGGGGACGTAATAGAAGCTCGGCGGGTCTCCTAAACTGATCTTGCGCACCGCCCCCAGACCGCCCGCTTCACGAATGTGAAGTGCATATTCGCCCGACTCGTCACTGAAATAGGCTATGGATCCTCCATCCGGTGACCATGCGGGATCTCGCTCAACACGACCAGAAGTTTCCGTCAAAGTGCGGGTAGTCCCGTTTTCGGCGGGCAGGGTCAAAATTCTTCCACCCAGCTCGAATACAACGTGCGTCCCGATAGGAGAAAGCTTAGGAGCGACATTGACGATCGTATTGTCTGCCGCAACAAGTTCCGCGACATTTTTGAAATGCGGCCGAACCTCGGCAAAATCGGCCACCGGACGGATGTCGAGCGCGCAATCCTCTCCTGATTGCACATCGAGCCGGTGCAGCGATCCGAATTGCTCGTACACTATGGTGTCAGAAAGCGCACAAGCCGACTTAATGTCTAGGCCGTCGTTCTTGACGAGCTGACTCACCCGCCGCGAGCTTACATCGTAAGCAAAGACAGTCACCGGACCATTGCGGTCGGAGAGAAAGTAGATTGTATCTCCGACCCACATGGGGTTGAAGTCATTGCAGTTGTCCTTGGGGATCGTTGTCTCAATGCTCGAGTCGGCGAGTGTTGCAATCCGGATAAGCGTGGTCTGTCCACCTCTATATCCTTTCCTTCCCGGCTCCCAGGGTACGTGCGGAACATAGGCGATGCGCGCTGCATCACCCGAATATGACCCTTCCGCAGCCCGAATTAGTGGCACGGGTGTTGCGGGACCGCCCTCGAGTGGTATCGTAAAGAGTTGGATGATGGGGAAAATGTCACCCGCAAACGCGGCACGTCGTGAGCTGAACAGGATCTGTCTGCCATCCGGCGTCCAACCGACCGCATCGCCCGGCCGGGTCAGAATGGAGTTTACGCGTCCAAGATCGTCAGGGTGATGAGTCAGCCTTCTCGGCTCCCCGCCCTCGACCGGCAGAACAAAGATACCTCGAGGTCCGCCATATTCGCCGATGAAGGCGATATATTTTCCATCGGGCGAGAAAGCCGGCTTTCCTTCCCGACCCAAACTCGTCAAACGGCGCAGGTTGCCACCCTCGTGATTGACTATCCAGATATTGCCGCCGTAACTGAACGCGATATGCGTGTGGCTGAGCGTCGGATCACGTAGCAGGAATGGTGCTGATCGAAGGTTCAGTGTCATCGCTCCGCAAATTTGTGCTTATTCGAATGTGGCGCTGAAATTGACACCGAATGTCCTTGGGCGCGATCTCTCTCCGAGCTGTTGTACGCCGAAGGGATTGACAAAACCCTGATCGTTGCTGAGGTTCTGAACGAAAAATCCGGCTCTCAGGTTGTCTTGCAACTGCAGACTCGAATTCAGGTTGATCATATGAATAGTGTCGGAGTAATAGAGAAACCAAGGTCCGATACTGCGGTTGCGATAGCTCTCAGGACCTTTCTGGTTATAGTCCAGCCGCACAAAGCCCGCTTTCCCTAGCAAGGAGAAGTTACGTTGGCCGGACACGGTAAATTGGTACTTGGGAGCGAGGTCGATCGGGTCACCTACTTGGTAGGCGGTTTGCGTGGCGTCGATTTCGGTAAACTGGCTATCCACCACATCCCCGCGCACATCGACACTCCATGCGGACGAAGGGCGCCACGTCAGATCACCCTCGAATCCTTTGATCCTCGCCCGGCCCACATTCGAATTGATAGAAGTGGGAAAATTTGGGTCGACACCGTAATTCTGATAGTCGGAATAGTCGCTCAGGAAAATATCCGCATCGAAACTGATCTGGCTTTGCCATAGGGCCATTTTGGTCCCCAACTCATAAGTCCAGACACTTTCAGGCCCGTATACCGGTTGGCCAAAGGAGTTAAATCCTCCGGTACGGAATCCTTTTGCCGCGCTCGTATAGATATTGGCGTCAGACGTCAATTTGAGCTGCGCATACACACGCGGGTCTACCGAGTGAAACTTCCCGGATTGCCCTACCAGCGGGTACAGATTGGTGAAATCCTGGGTCTCCTGGAAATCCCGAATCCCCGCTCCGACGGTAAGACGATCCGCGAACCGATAGTTCAGATCCCCAAACGTCGACCACGACTTGTATATCGTGTAAACCCCAAAGGAATACGGCGCCGGTAAGGGCGATCCGGGAGGCCCTTGTTGTGCGAAGTAGTAGCTCGGCAAATCGGCGAAATCCCTGTAGTGTCGATAAAACTCACCCAAGGTCCATTGCCAGGGACCCGAACCTTTGGATGAGAGCCGCAGCTCGTCGGTGAACAAGTGATCGCGGTTATTTTGATAGGGAACGAATTGCGCCGATAGCGGGTTCACGGCCGTGTAGGGCGGCGCGGTGTAGGGTAGCGTCAAGCCGTTGTTCCACACGGGCTGAGAGGTTAGCATGTACCCTGTAGAGTTGAGTATCTGGATGGACGGCGATAGTTCGTAAGTTGCCGTTAGATTGTAAAGGTTGTAATTGTTCTTCAAGCGCGGCGTAGCCGTAAAATTCAATACCTGGGTCCAGCAGCACGGCGCGCCGGGGTCACTGTAGTCGGCTCCCCGATCATCGTTGTTGATGATCGCCATGGCGCTCACGGTCAAACGCGAGTTGGGCCGCCACAACCCCTTGATCCTGACATTCGTCAGATCTTGCCAATTGACGGCGCTTTGATTGGCCGCGGGCTGATCGATCCAGCCGCCATCGTGCTCGAGGGTACCGACAATTCGTAGGCCAAGCTGATCCGTGATCAGAGGAATATTCACCATGGCGTTGACACGCTGGCTTGGATCGCCGTGTTGCGTGAACAATGCGGCGACATCTGCATCAAAGGCGTAGCGTTCCAGGTTCGGATTTTTCGTGATGAGGCGGATGGTTCCGCCCGCAGAGCCGTCCCCATAGAGCGTTCCTTGCGGTCCGCGCAATACTTCAACTCGATCCAGGTCATACACGACTGGATTGATTGCAGCGTACGAGCCACCTCCCCCAAGAGTCACATCGGCCTCATCGATATACATCCCGACCAGAGCCGCATTGCCCGCAGTGTTGTCGACGCCGCGGATCTCGAAGTAGTAGTTGTTTCCGGTCCTCTCGATCGCCAGATCGGGTACAACGGATCCCAGATCCTCCACTGAAGTGATCTGGCGCTGACGCAACTGATCGCCACTGATGGCGACGATGCTGATCGGGACGTCGATTAAGCGCTCTGCGCGCTTCTGTGCAGTAACAACGACCTCCTGCAGGCTCTCGGAGGTTTTGGAGTTCTCTTGTGACTCTTGCTGCGATACGGGGTCCGGCTCCGCTGCTACAGTATCCGCCTCGACACGCGCCGCAGCCGCATCGGACGATCCATCCGCCAAGCCGAGCCTAATCTGGCCGCGGGACGATACATTCTGCTTACCGGCGGTGATCGCCACCGTATGGGGGTTGATGAACTCGTAGACGAGACCTGTATGATCCAGCAATTGCTTCAAGGCAGCTTCGGGCGGATAAGGCCCGATAACCCCTGGGGTGTGCAGGTCCTCAACCGCCTCCTTAGAGAACATGATGGATAGACCGGTCTGCTGCCCGAATTGCGTCAACGCACTCTTCATGGAGTGCGTATCGATGTGAAAGGTCATCGGCGCCTGGGAGGTTTCCTGCGCTTGGAGCGAGCCGCTCGCAAGCATCGCCACGGCGCAACCAAAAACCCTGTTTTTTCTTAAATTCAGGAACCTAGTCAATGACATCCGCCACCCCCAAGGTGTTTTTCTGAATCAGCGTTCTTGATCTTTGGCACATCCCCCCCGCAAGCTGCTATTTCATATGACTGAAAAAAAACGGCGTAGTGAACGAGTGTGGAAATATTTTTCGGCGGCGTTCACTCCGGCTCCATTTTTTCGGTCATAGGTATATAGGAGACCTCGTCGGTATCGGGTGATCGACTGATGAGCCATCGCGACGCTAAGGGCTTCGCCTTCTTTGCAGGACTCCAGCGAGCTCAATGCGATGGGGAGCTGCAGCGGTATTTCTCGCGACGTCTCAATAATCGACAGGACGCCCGTGAGCTGACCCAAGAGGTCTGGCTCAGATTATGCCGCGTGAAAGACTGGGAACGGCTGCGCGAACCCATGGCTTATGTGTATCGCACGGCGAGTAACGTGTTGGCCGAATTCAGGTTGCGGCAAAGTCGTGAACCCTTGATCTTCAACACCGAGGCGGTCGATCAACGGTCTGAGAATCCCTCCGAGGTTTTACAGAATGAGGTCGCTGAACGAGCGCAAGCACAACGGGACCTGATTACCGCTCTCGGCACCCTTCCAGCCGCCCATCGCCGGATCGTATGGATGAGACTGTGCGAGCAGAAGCCATTTGAGGAGATCGGTTCAGAAGTCGGATTGTCACCCGGCACGGCGCGCCGCTATTACTTTCACGCGCTCAAGACGCTGTGGAAGTCGGAGGGAAGCACATGAAACGACAACCACCCGAGGCGACAGTCGCTCTGGACCAAGCGCTGGAGTGGATTGAGAGGCTCCGGGACAACCCCAACGAGTCCGAGGCGTTTTTTGCCTGGCTCATTGATTCCCCGCGACATGTGGAGGTCTTCCTACAAGCGCTCACGCTGGAGCAGCGCATTGCGGCGATATTTCCGTCATGTTGGCACGCACTCGATAAGGCGGCGGCTGCAAACGGCATTCCGCAGGATCAACTCACCAACGTCATACCGTTGGGCCCGCCGATCGATGTCCCACCCCATAAACCACGCAAGCGAGCATGGTGGCCGGCAGCTCTGGCGGCCGGCATAATCGCGGCTACCGTCCTGGGCTGGTGTTTTTTCGAATTCTTTGCGGACTGGCGTCATTTCACTACTGCAGTGGGCGAACAGCGTACCATTCAACTTCCAGACGGCTCTATCATCGAGCTCAACACCGACTCTAACCTGAAGGTTCGAATCTCCGCCAGCGCACGCGAGCTCTGGTTACTGCAGGGTGAAGCACTATTCAAAGTGCAGCATGATGCCTCGCGCCCTTTCACCGTTCGCACGGGCGATTCCGTCATCGAAGCGGTTGGCACCCAGTTCGATGTTTATCAGCGAAGAAACGCCACGACCGTTTCGGTCCTCGAAGGCCGTGTTCGCGTTAACGCGGATCGAACTGCAAGAAATGGAGTCGCTACTGCGAACAACCCATCAACCGGGATAGCGGCTTCCGGATCCACCGCGCTTTCCGCAGGGGAACAGGTGGACATCGAACACAACGGTCAGATCGAGAAACCCAAGCAACTGAACGCGGCTCATATCGCGGCCTGGCGGGAGCGTCGTTTGATCTTTGACGAGGAGACGCTGCAAAACATCGCTTCAGAATTCAATCGTTACAATCACCGGCACCTCCACATTGAAGGTGACGCGGCGGCTGAGCGGCGCTTTTCTGGAATCTTCGACGCAGACGATCCGGAGTCGCTGGCAAAACTGCTATCTCGCGACACTCATCTCACGGTCGAGCGGCTCGAGGGCGAAATTGTCGTCCGGCCGCGTTGATGGTCTACCTCGTGCATGTCCTGTCTCCTCGTCCCGTTCTCGCAGACGTAGTGCAAACCGGCGTACCGGGCTTCGTCTCGCGCGGCTCATAAATGTGCGCGACCAACAGACCCAGCTCCTGGGCCAAAGCGGCATCGACAAACCGGTCTAGATCCGTGCCCGGCGGTACCCGATCGACGTAGCTGTACTATTCGGCCAGGGCGCCGTCAAAGTCACACACCATAACACGCGGCGAGCAATGCCGAAGGCCGATAAGCCTTACTCAGCATCGCCGCCACCCTCGATAGCTCAGCGATTGACTCGCGGCAGGTAATCTCCCAGCCTGGCTTCCGCGTCGCCGGGCTTGTGCCATCCCAACTCGCGGAACGCCTCGAATCGGGCTCGCGTTGCAGGCCGCAGAACCGAGGCGATGCAGGATTCCCACCCGGCCGCGAGCTCCACTTCCGGGGCCAGGCTGGCGGCATTCACAAGGCGCTTGGTGTTGGAAATCGCCCATTTATCAAACGCGGATATACGCGTAGCAAGCGAGTCAACGAACACGTCGAGCTCGGCGTCCGGCAGCGCCCGGTTCACGTATCCATAAGCCTCGGCTAACTCGCCGCCGATGTCCTCAGACCCCAACAACACCTCCAGTGCGCGGCTTCTGCCGATCAGGCGCGGCAAGCGCGCCATGGGTCCGCCACCGGCAACCATCCCGATCCCAACTTCCCACTGCGACAGGAGGGTCTTCTCCCGACTAGCGAAGGTCATGTCGCAGGCCAACGAGAGCTCGCTGCCGTTTCCGGTAGCCCGCCCACGAATCTTGGCGATGGTCACGACCGGCGCCTTGGGCAGACGGGCGAGAATGTCCGGCCAGGCCTCGAGGCCGGTAGGGCCCTGAGAAATGCCGGTCAAATCCTCGAGCCTGGCATCGAAGTCGGAGTGATTGAGAAAGAATCCCTCGACCGCGCTTTCGAACACGACGACTCTGAGCTGGGGATCGCTCTCGATCTGATTCACGATTTCTCTGAGCTGCAAAACGAACTGCGGCCCCATCAGATTGAGCGGCGGCCTTGCGAACAGCATCGGACTCGAAGGCAAGGAGGGCCTGATCCGAGCCTATGGCGCACGCGAGTTGGCGAGCGCGCTCCCTTACTTACGCGGCTTGTACGCTGTCAGTTTCATCTCGATACGGTATTCCATCATGAAATGATTGTGCAGCACCTGGCGAACCGGACGAGTGTCGGTGAAATATTCAACGTAGATGCGATTCATCTCGGCGAAGTCCCGTGCGTCCTTGAGCCAGACCTGACACTCGATGACATCCGATAGGGTGCAATTGGCGAGCTGGAGAGCTTCCTTCAGCATCTTGAAGGTCCCGTGGACCTCATCAGCGAACGAGCGGGACTTGCGATACTTACCGGTCGATAGCGGAAGCCCCTCATCCGTGAACACCTGGTCATCATGCTCGGGGGTGTAGCATCCAAAGTTGCTGGTGAACACGAAATCCCCCGCACGCACCGCCCGAGAAATCGGATAGCGAAATGAGCCATAAAAGATTGCGCCATTCGGCGCGGTCTGGGGCGGCTTATCCGGATGTTCTGTCACGGCGGTATTTCCCGAGTTGGATGCAAATGGTGAGTGTCAGGCCGGTGATCTCGAAGCAGCACCGGCGACTACTCTTAGGGCGGCAGCCCACTGCGCCAGGTTACCTCACTTGCGACAACCTTATCTTCCCCTGCTTTTGCCCGCCACCACCTGTATTCTAAGGTAATCGTATCCCCCAATCCTTCACGCGATTCCGCGCCCGGTATTGAACCGGCGAGCACTGGCAGATGCAACGAAACGCTGCATTGAATCGACTGATGGAAGTAAAGCCGGAATCGAACGCCACATCAGTAACAGGCGTATCGCTCGTGACCAACAAGCGCTGCGCGTGAGAGACGCGCTGGCGGGTCAAAAAATCGTTCAGCGTGATTCCAAAAGTGCGCTTGAAAACTGCCATCGCGTAGTTGGGATGCAAGTCGACTGCTCGCCCCATGTCCTCAGCACTCAAACTTTGCGTACAGTGTTGAGCGATAAAGCCAGCGAGGCGCTCTGCGTGGCACAGCTCCGACGGGTTGGAGCCTGGCGCGCTCACGGGAGTAATTTCAGGGAGCACAGAGGGTTCCGCGAAGGCAAAGCGCAGAAGCCGCGCATGAGCTTCCAACAAAATGATCTTCTGCAAGGCCGCGCTGGCATAATCCATGTAGTCGATCCAGCGCGAAAACATCTCCACGTCTTCGGCCGAGTACTGTGGCTCTCCATTGCGCAGTACCCTGCCTTGCAGTAGGGGCAGCATCACCTGTGGGGGCAGTTGCCATTGCAGGACCCAAGCCAGCGGGACGGTAGCCACCAGAAAGTTCTCGGCCCCTTCCTCAGCCAGAATCTGATGGGGCATCGCGGCCCAAAACACATGCAGTTGCCCCGCTTCGAGCCTCACACGATGGCCACCGACGAGCCAGATCAGGGCGCCGGAGCCCAGCAGGGTCATCTCGATTTCATTGTGACGGTCGGGTGCGGAGGTACGGCTCGCTTCCCAACGCATACAGGTAAAGCCATAAGGAGAGAAAGCCGGACGGCTAGGATCGAAGACGGCGACTGTCATAGCTGATCTCCCGCGTCGTGCAGATTTTAGAGTCGCACGAATCTTAGAATACGGGAAGTCCGCGGAAAAGGACGGGGGAGCTAAGACGAGAAAATAAGACTAACCTGCACGCTATCAATAATGAGGAGCGCACTAGCATTCGCAACCATGTTGTCAGTTATTTATTAGCGTTGTCGGCGCTTTGGGACGTAGCGCCGGTGCTAGCGGCCGCTCCGTCATCCCCTCAGGAGCGAATGGTCGAATGGTCGATCGACTCGCGGAAGGCTTACGCCGATCCATTCAACGACGTGGATGTCGATGTGGTCTTCAGCCGAGGCAAGCAGTCCTGGCGTGTGCCTACTTTCTGGCATGGTGGCAATCGCTGGACCGTCCGTTTTGCACCTCCAGAGCCCGGCGAGTACGCCTTTCACCTGGAAAGCACCGACCGCCGTAACGCCGATTTGAATGGTCATGGCGGTCGCGTCACGATTACCGCCTACCGCGGCCTTAACCCACTCCTTCGGCACGGGATGTTGCGAGTCAGCGCCAACAGGCGTTACTTCACGTTCGCCGACGGCACGCCCTTCTACTGGCTCGGCGACACTTGGTGGATGGGGCTGTCCGACCGCTTACCTTGGGACGGCTTCCAGCAACTAACCGCGGACCGCAAGGCCAAAGGGTTCACAGTCGTTCAACTCACGGCTGGGTTAGTGCCCTTCGAAGAAAAATGCCCCGAGGACCCCGGCTGCGCTAACGAAGGGGGGCCCGCGTGGGAGGCCGGTTTCGCGAGGATCAATCCAGGCTACTTTGACGCGGCGGATCGGCGCATTCAGGCGCTCATCGACGCAGGCATCGTTCCTGAGATCGAAGGCACCTATCAAAGCGTGCTGGCACAAACCGGCGTGGCCAAGATGAAGCAACATTGGCGCTACATCATCGCTCGATACAGCGCCTATCCCGTCCTGTGGAATTTGGCAGATGAGGCGACGGATCCTCCACCAGCAATCGCTGCACGCGTTCCGCAGACTTATCACTGGCTGCTGTCTCAACCAGGCGCCTGGACTGAAATCGCGCGTTACATCCGCGCTATCGATCCAAATCATCATCTGCTGACCGTCAATGAGTGGGTCCAGCCGGTGGACTTTCCCCTACAGGATGAGTCACTCATCGACTTCGACCAACTGCAGCCGGGTCACATGGGTTGGCCGAGCATTGGCAATGAGGTGATGCAACTCAACAAACGGTACTCCCGTACCGACCTCACCAAGCCTGTGGTCGTGGGCGAGATTGGCTACGAGCAGATCTTCAACATGCACTATGAAGATTTCCAGCGCATGGGATTCTGGCTCGCCATGGTCAACGGCGCCGCGGGTTACACCTATGGTTCAGCACCCGCCTATGAGGTAAACAACCCTGACACTCCGCTGCATCGCATCCAGTACACCTTCCAAACCTGGCAGGAGGGGATGACTCTGCCGGGCGCTTATCAGGTGAGCCTGGGCGCCAGGCTGCTGCAGAACTATCCCTGGTGGGAGTTGGTCCCGCACCCGGAATGGGTCACGCCCCACGGTACCACCCTTCTCGAGCCGCACTCCGGTAGACACTTCAATCCAGATAATTTCAATTTCGCGCTGATGACCAACCCGGACGGCTCACCGACAGATGACTTTCTTAGATCCCCGGAAACCATCTTCCCCGGCGGTGAATGGCAGGAGCGTCACGGCACCTTTCGCCGCCCGTACGCAGCCGGAATCCCGGGCAAGCTCAGAGTCGTTTACACGTCGGGTCTCATTATCCCTCCCACCGTACTCGATCTCGAGCAGGGTGTGCGCTATCAGGCCTTCTATTGGGAGCCAACACTAGGGATCAAGTTCGATCTGGGCACCGTTGAGGTGCCGCCACCGGGTGTGGTGCAACTGGAAGAGCACTTCCAGGCGAATTCGGCAGGCTGGTCGGAGCGTGGCACAGCCAAGGCGCAACGGGGCGGCGGAGCGCTGATCGCAGAGGGCGAGACAGTGAGTGTCGTCGACAAAGTCAACATGCGCGATAGTGTGGTTTCCGTCGACGCACTGAGCACTGCCTCGGCGGCCATCTTGCTGCGCTATGTGGATGCAGATAACTACGTGGCGGCGGTCTACTCCGCCGCCGATAAGCTGATTTATTTGATGACTCGCAGTCACGGCGTGGACGGTGGAAAACTAGGGGTTACTCCGGTCCCATCCTTGGGCGCGCAAGCACACCTGCGTGCAGAAGCACGCTCAAAATGGGGAGCCGCCTCGATCACGGACGGGCAGCAGACGTATTCAACTCCAATTGTAGACGTCGGCCCGCCGGTGCCGCCGCTGTCGGTCGAGATGGATGACAATTCAATCGCGCCGGGTACAGTTGGCCTATGGCATCTTGCGGACGGTCAAGTGCAGCGACTCACCAACTTTTCCGTGCGGCAGAGTCCGACTCTGACGCAAGGTCCTCCTCTGCAGCGACGACTGTACGATGCGCGCGGCGGGTACCGCGGCGAGCTGAGTGGCCCTGCGTGGGATGAATGGGGCCGACACCCGGCTATTCTTCTTAACGCCTATCGACCAGAGCGGTATCCCACGACCGAGGACTGGGTACTCGTTCTGACCAATACCGCGAGCTCTACACAACAAACCTCAAAACAAGAGCACTGAGCAGTGATGCCGGTGCCGACCCCTTGCGACGCTCGATCCCCCACAGAGCCTGCAACGCGGAGCGCTGTCAGTTTTCGCAAGACGCTACGCATGAGGGATCTTGTTCTATTCGGTATTGTCTGCGTCACCCCCACTGCGCCGATTCCCCTGTTCGGGATCATGCAGAACCTTTCACAGGGACAGGCGGCGAGCGCTGTGGCATTTGCAATGCTCGCCATGCTGCCGACCGCACTGAGTTATGGACACCTGGCATCGCGCTACCCATCGGCCGGCTCCGCCTACACCTATGTGGCGCGTGGCCTGCATCCGCACCTGGGCTTCCTGGCAGGATGGGCAACGCTATTGGACTACTTCCTGATTCCGGTCACGGGAGTGATCTATTGCGCGGTCGCTATGCATCGTGTGGTACCCGCCGTCCCCTATATTTGTTGGGCCACGGTATTCACCGCTCTAGCTTCTTTCTTGAATCTGCGTGGCATCCGCACTGGCATCAGGGCACAGCAGGCATTGCTCGCCGTCATGTCGGTAGTCATCGTCGCAACCGTCGTGCTAGCGCTGCGGTATGTATGGACATTGAAGGGAGTTGGCTCCCTCGCTTCCACAACGCCCTTCTATGACCCCGAAGTGTTCAACGCACGCGCCATAGCCACGGCTACCTCCTTCGCGGCGCTGACCTACATCGGATTCGATGCAGTCACAACGCTCGCTGAAGAGGCCGATGATCCTACCAGGAACATGACGCGCGCCACGGTTGCTGTCTGCCTGATCACCGGGCTGGTCAGTGTTCTGTTGGTTTATCTGGGGCAGATCGTCTGGCCGGACTACCGGACTTTCAAGGACTTCGATACAGCGTTCCTGGATGTTGCCCAACGAATCGGGGGCGTGGGACTGTTTACCGCTATGGTTGCTGTGTTGACGGTGGCCACTTTTGGCGCGGCCTTGACCGGCCAGGCAGGGGCCGCACGGGTGCTTCTGGCGATGGGGCGCGCCGCAGTCATTCCGCGTCGGCCGTTTGCCCACCTGGACGCCACGACGCTACAGCCGAGTTATAACGTCATGCTCGTCGGGATCGTCGTTCTAACAGGCGCGGTGACACTGAGCTTTGAACGGGCCGGCGAGCTTCTGAATTTCGGTGCCTTTTTCGCTTTCATGGGCGTCAATCTCGCCGCGCTGCGTGCGGCGCTCAGAGATCATCGGACGGGTGCCCGCGGACAGCTTGTGTTGGCCTCGAGCTCGCTTCTCGGCTTTGTAGGCTGCCTGAGCATCTGGCTCAGCTTGCCGCTGCCCGCGCGTCTGGTGGGTTTCATCTGGATGGCAGTGGGCCTGATTTACCAACTGATCCGTACTCGTGGGTTCCGTAACACCTCTGAACTAAGCCTGGATGCCTTCCATGACGGTAATTGATGTCTTTTCACCAGGCAGCGACTGCATCGGCGAAGGCCCCCTCTGGTCGCGAAGCGAAGCAGCGCTTTACTGGGTAGATATCGGCAGCCGGCGCATCTATCGCAAGCACGTCACAGATCGGCATCCGCGGTCATGGCCTGTGCCCGATTATCCCGGGAGCCTCGCAGAGCTCGCCCCGGGCAGAATCGCGGTAGCAATGGGTCGGGGCGTGCAGCAGCTGAGGCTCGATACCGGCGCGATTGATCTTTTGTATGAGGCACCGGATCAGCGGCCTGGCACACGCTTCAACGACGGCAAGGTCGACCCAACGGGCCGATTCTGGGCAGGCACCATGCAAAACAATTTCGCACCCGACGGTACGCAAGTGTCTATCGAGCGTTGCGACGGGGCGTTATATCGCTTCGATCAAGATGGCAATGTAGCCACCGTTGAAAACAACATCGGCATTGCCAACACACTGGCCTGGTCTCCCGATCTCGAGCGCTTCTATTTTGCCGACAGCCTCATCGGTGTCATCTTTGTTTATGACTTCGATGCCATCTCTGGCTCGATCTCCAACAAGCGCACTTTCTTTGACGCCTCGAGCCCGGGAGCTCCTGATGGATCGGCTATCGATGTGGACGGCTGCCTATGGAACGTGCGTTGGGATGGTAGCGCCCTGCTGAGGCTCACTCCGCAGGGCATGCTCGATCGAGTCATCAAGCTGCCGATACAACGACCGACGAGCTGCGTGTTTGGGGGCGCCGACCTGAAGACGCTCTTTGTGACCTCATCGACCAATGGTCTCACGGCGACGCAGCTCGCGGATGCGCCTCTATCAGGCTCAGTGTTCGCAATTCAGGGAGTGGGACAGGGCCTACCAGTGCCGCCAATGACATTGATCGGCAACCGGGAGATTCAATAATGACGGGACGACTGCAGGACAAGCGAGCGCTAGTGACAGGTGGCGGATCGGGCATCGGCCGGGCGGCTGCGTTACGACTCGCCGAGGAAGGCGCCAGTGTCGCGGTAATCGATGTACGCCTCGACACGGCTGAAGAGGTTGCCCACGAGATTATCCACGCCGGCGGCCAGGCAGTCGCACTCGCAGCGAACGTTGCAAATGAGCACGAAACCGCCGCCGCGGTCCGTCAGGCAGACGAGCACTTTGGCGGACTCGATGTCGTCATTGCGAACGCCGGCATATTCCTCTTCGGAGAAGACACGATCGCCACGCAGCTCGATTTGCAGGTGTGGCAACGCTGTATCGATGTCAATTTGACCGGCATGTTCCTAACCTGCAAGCACGGCCTGCAGTCCCTGCAACGTCAAGGGAAAGGCTCCGTCGTGATTACCGGATCCCCAACTGGAACCCACGGCTGCGCGCCTAATTTCACAGCCTACAGCGCCAGCAAGGCGGGCACCTTGGGCCTGATGCGCATTCTTGCGGTGGATTACGTCAATGAGAACATCCGAGTCAACGCGGTGCTGCCTGGCACGACCCGCTCTCCTTTGGTGACAACACTGATGACAGATCCGCAGCGGCGCGCGGAATACTTGTCCAAGGTGCCTATGGGACGCGCGGCAGAGCCACGGGAAATCGCCCACGTGATTGCCTTCCTCGCATCCGATGAGGCGTCGTACGTGACTGGCGCGGAATGGTATGCGGATGGCGGCCAGACGGCCGTCTAACCTTTTGAAAATGAGTTGCAGGTAAGTAAACATGGCCCTAAAAATAGCCGGGAAAGTCCGCCCACATCAATCCGCCCTCCCCGCGATGTTCATACTGTTGGTGTTGGCGCTCTTCGTTGGGCAACGTGGCCAAGCAGAAGGGAACCCGC
>Ga0105240_10003182_pt1 | contig 25789 bp, 18 predicted proteins | sample KBSC54metaG_FD_80426 | JGI IMG/M metagenome (GOLD analysis project Ga0105240, IMG submission 80426) | Corn rhizosphere microbial communities from Kellogg Biological Station, Michigan, USA - KBS C5-4 metaG | ecosystem: Host-associated > Plants > Roots > Rhizosphere > Soil | place: Michigan, USA...
GGCGGCGGCGTGAAAACCTTTCATGATCATAGGGAACTGATCGCCTTGCCGGAGGTCGATATCGTGCACATCGCTACACCACCTCACTGGCATGGGCTGATCGCCATTGACGCGGCTAACGCCGGCAAAGACATCTGGTGTGAGAAACCTATGACAAGAACCATCGGTGAAGGGCGACGGGTGATAGAAGCCGTCCGGCAAAACAAACGCATGTTCCGATTGAATACCTGGTTTCGGTTTGAAGACAATTTCTATGGCATGAATACCACCGTAAAGCCCATCAAGAAATTGGTGGACTCCGGCTTATTGGGATGGCCGCTCACCGTTACCGTTAGTAAAACCACAGGGTTTGACTGGAAATTTTATTGGACAGGGAAGACAAATTTAGAAACGATGCCTGTGCCGCCGGAGCTGGACTACGACAGATGGCTTGGTCCTGCCCCCTTCAAGCCCTATAACCCCCATCGCGTCCACCAGACCTTTAGAGGGTATTGGGATTATGATGGTGGCGGCCTGGGCGACATGGGTCAACACTATATCGATCCAATCCAATATTTTCTTGGAAAAGATCACACCAGCCCGATCCTGGTCGAGCCGGACGCCGAACAACAAAATTGGGATGCAGTGGGAACGTTCAGAAAGATCACCTTTACCTATGAGGACGGCTGCAAGATCATTTTAGACGGCGAAGCCAAAGACCCTGACGCAGCCTATATCGTAGGGCCAAAAGGAAAATTATTCGCAGGATTCAGATCCGACATCCCCAACTTAAAGGAAAAACTGGCGTTGCTGCCAGACCCCGAACCCCAGGTCACTAACTTCCTCGACTCCGTAAAATACCGAACTCCCTTTGCATTGAATGAGATCAACGGATTTAGGTCATGTACCATTATCAATATGGGAAAGATCGCCCTGCAGCTGGGCAGGCCTTTGAAATTCGATCCGGTGAACCAACTCTTCATCGATGACACCGAAGCCAATTATCTGATCAACCCACCTATGCGCGGCCCATGGCATATTTGATTCACTCCAAACTCTCTACCTGACAAAAAATTCTCATGAAACACTACTTTTTTCTTTTTCATATTGCAATTGGATCAATTCTCTTGGCCGATCAGGCAGTCGCCCAGACCACGAACGATAAAGTAATGGAAATAGTCCGCACGTTCCCCTACCAGCATCGGACGGATGCCGATGCCGCGCTGACAAAGATGGACGGCTGGAACAGATCCGAATGGAGATCTCTTTTTCGACTGCTGGATGACGACTCTTTAAAAGTAAATGTCACCGATGCGTTAAGCGCTTATGTAAATGCTTCGGCCCTGGATGCTGTCAAAAAAGGTCACGCGGCAGATCTGATAAAAAAATATGCCGGCGCCGTTAAAACCGATTATGCAAAGTTATTCATCCGGGCTCAATTGGATCTTCTTTCCAACCAGGCGGCAGTGGACAGGCAAAACACAACCTTGCCCGCACTGCCTGCATATAGCCCGTCTCCGGCATCGTCCCTCACCGGCGAAAGACAATTATTGTTATTGGAGGATGAAATGGGGCTTGCCAAAAACCCCATCGAGAAGAAGAGGATATTGGCAAAAGCAGCCGGGATCCCCTGTTTCAGCAGTTTTATGTTCGTAAGCAAATCGTTGAAAGATGAAGAAGTGAATAAGGAAGCTGCGGTGATCGTCACCCGTCTGGCGCTGGTAGATCAAACCCTCAAGGGACCGGTGGTGCGCGAAGCGCTCGAAACCGCCTTGCCCCTTCTAAAAGGAGAAGACAGCGCATTTCTTGCGACAAAGCTAACCGCTCTTCTTAAAAAGATGCCGTATGATCATGGCTTTGTGTCCTTATTTAATGGCGCTGATCTCACAGGCTGGAAAGCGCTCGTCGGCAACCCGGTCACCAGATCGAAGATGACCGATACGGAGCTCGCTGCCGCCCAAAAGGCGGCCGATGAAAAGACCAAAGGAGATTGGGTTGTGAAGGACGATTTGTTGGTCTTCACCGGTCATGGAGAAAACCTGGCTACAGAAAAGAAATACCGCGATATCGAAATGTACGTGGATTGGAAGATCACGGAAAAAGGCGACGCCGGTATTTATTTAAGAGGTTCACCCCAGGTACAGATCTGGGACACCAGCAGAAGAGAGGTCGGCGCACAGGTGGGGTCCGGAGGATTATATAATAATCAAAAAAATGAAAGCAAGCCATTGACGGTAGCGGATAATAAGATTGGGGAGTGGAATCGCTTTCATATTATCATGAAAGGAGAAAAAGTAACAGTCTGGCTGAACGGCATATTGGTAACGGATAATATTACCCTCGAAAACTATTGGGATCGCAGTATCCCGATCTTCCCGGAAGAGCAAATTGAGCTGCAGGCGCACGGTACTTACGTGGCGTATAGAAATATTTATTTGCGGGAACTTCCTTCGAACACGCCGGCTGTATTGAGCGAAGTAGAGAAAAAGGAAGGTTTTATTTCTTTGTTCAATGGGATGGACCTAAGCCAGTGGACGGGCAATACGACAGGCTACCTGGTCACGGACGGCGTGGTGGAAGTGGCCCCTGAAATTGGCGGAGGAGGAAACTTATATACCAAAGACGAGTTCTCCAATTTTATCTATCGATTCGAATTCCAGCTGACGCCCGGAGCAAATAATGGCGTCGGTATCCGTGCCCCGTTGGAGGGTGATGCGGCCTATGTGGGAATGGAGATCCAGGTGCTCGATAATGAGGCGCCTATGTACAAAGACCTGCATCCCTACCAGTATCACGGATCGGTGTATGGGGTCATTCCTGCAAAAAGAGGTTATCTATTGCCAACGGGCCAGTGGAATAAGGAAGAGATCATAGCCAGAGGGAATAAGATAAAGGTTATCCTCAATGGAACGGTGATCCTGGATGGCGATATAAAGGAGGCGTCAAAGGGTGGAACGATGGATCATAGGGAACATCCCGGGCTCCTGCGACCAACGGGTCATTTGGGTTTTCTGGGACATGGTGATGTAGTGAGATTTCGGAATATGAGGGTTAAGAGATTATGATGCCGGCAGATCATTACTGCACCCGTCCCTTCTCATCTTCGGCGCCCGTCATCCGTTCCCGGCTGGCCCGGAGCTTGTCATTGCCAAAACCACGGGTATAGGTCAGCTTAAAGGATCTTTGGACAAAATTTGCTTCCAGACGCGCCGCCTCCCGGAGGGCTGACCGTTCGGTCGTAATGATATTATCCTGCGAATCCAGGATATTGCTGGCGGTCAGTGTCAAAGCGCCTTTCCTGCCGGGAAGCTTCTTCCGGATGCCCAGATCCATCGACCCATAGCCGGTCTGCCGGTTGGTGCCAATCCAGCGCGCCGATTGATAAAAACCCGACAGCTCCAGCGTATAATTCTTCGGCAGCAGAAAACTTTCGATCGCGGTAAAGTTGACGTTCAACAGCCGCCTCGTCGCCGGCTCTCCGCCGGCAATATCTATCTGTTGCCAGATACCCGTAAAATTATACTGCATCTTCCACCAGTTGCCAATGTCCACGGGTAGGGAGACCAACGCCGTTAGCAGCTTTTGATCAGTGAGGTTCCTGCCGGTGAATAGCACCTTGCCCGCCACCGTATCGATCAGGGGTTGAAAGACCGCGATAGATTGATTCTCCTGGCTGAACCCCAGCGAGAACAGGTATCTTTTCCATGTATAGGCGCCCGTTATCGAATTGGAAATGGCCGGCTGGAGGGCGGGATTACCCGTCATCCAGGTGCTTCCGTTCAGGAAATAGGTAAAGGGCGCCAACTGGTCGAACGTAGGCCGCGAGATGCGCCGGTTGTAGTAAACGCTCAGGGTGCTGTTCGTATTCAATGTTTGCGTCAACGAAAGGCTGGGGAACAGATTCCCATAATGCCGGTTGATCACATCTTTCTGATCCTTCGTTCCTAGATTATAGTTGGTATATTCATACCGGAGTCCGGCTTTGATCCGGGTGGTAGCCGCCGGCAGCAGATCAAAGGAGGTGTACACGGCAGTATAGTCCTCCTTCACCCGTTGATTGGACGACAGGCCGGCGTCGGTCTTCCAGCCACCTTGTTCCAACCTTTCCACATCCAGAACATTGGTCAGATCGTCCATGGTCCTTTTAAATCCTGTCTCCAACGAAGCTCCCTTACCCAGCTTTTGCGAATAGTCGAGCGCTCCGATCCAAAACCGCAGGGGAGTGGTCTTAAGACTTTGGGTGTATTGATCATAAAAAAGATTCCCGGCAGGTCCAAAATAGGCCGCATAATACGTATAGGGTTGCGCGTTCCTATAATATATATAGTCAAGGTTCGCCGACAACCTGGCTCCTCCCCCGAGATCCTGCTGCATATTCAGATTGATGCCGATGTTCTTCCAGGTCTTTAGCTCGCTGTTGGCTTGTCGCACCACGGTGTCCAGATGGCCGTTGATCAGCACATCATTCTCGTTGTTCTCCGACTGCGTGTATTTGCTGTGATACCCAGTCACCAGAACACCTAAGATAGTTTTGGGCGCTATCTGATAATCCACTCCCAGCCGGGCATTTATAACCCTGTTCGCTTCCGTCCTGTCGGCCGCAAAAAAGTTCTCTACAAGATCGCCCGCATAAGGAAGCCTGGTATACAGGTGGATGGGTAAAGGTTTTTTTACCCGGGTGTAGGAGAGGTTCCCATATAAGTTTATCTTCTCCTTCCGATAATTGACGTTGACATTTGCCTCATCCACCAATCCCCGGCCATAACCAAGGGTGGCAGCATACGAACCATTAACACCGGAATTAGGATTGTTCTTCAGAATAATGTTGATATAGCCTGCATTGCCTTCCGCATCCACACCGGCAGGCGGCGCGGGGATCAGTTCGACCCTTTCGATATTATCCGAATTCATCCCCTGCAACAGGTCCACCATCGCCTCGCGGGGCATATGGTCCACCCTGCCATTGATCATCAGTCCTACCCCCTCCTTCCCGTTGAGGGCGATGGAACTGTTTTGCCGGCTGACGGTCACACCCGGCGACCTTTCCAGGATGTCCAGCGTCGAACTTCCCGATGAAACGACGCTGCTGGCGACATTGATCACTATTCGACCTCCTCGGGTCTCGTAAAAAGGCTTTTTAGCCGACACCGTAACGGCCTTTAGATTTTCTGCGGTCCGTATGGTATCCGATGGTACGGCATCTGTCCGGCTGGTGTCCGATTGGGCCGTACACAAATTTGTTAATACGGCGCTCAAAAGGAAGAGGCCGATGGTTTTTAACCTGGGCATCCTGCGAAAGTAGGAAGTACTGGCCCTCCTATCAGCCGCCCTTTCCCCAACGGCGGGTAATGGTTACCGTCCGTAGGCCATTTTTTCATAAAATTGACCTCAAAACGGGGTAAATTCACCGATTTTTTGTTAATGATTTAGCGATTCGGCAAAAAGGTATTAACTTGCGGCCAGCTTTACGATTAAACACTTGCCAACATCCATTTCCTGGAATCACCTCTATTAATTTTACAGCATTCCTCCTTGACCTAGTTGGCTTTACTTTCATTTATCCTATTTCCCGTCTTTTGCCTCCAGGCAGTACTATGCTGTCAAGCCATGCATGCTATCCATGCAGGTGGCCCTGATATTTTATTGAAATACCGCGAATCAACATTCATTTTTTAAATGGGCCTTACCCCCTAAGCTTAAGGTTAGAAAACATGAAAATTTTTAGAAAAACGATTCCGGTTCTTATCCTGGCGACTGCCATTTTCTGTGTACAACAGGTGAATGGCCAAAGCATCCTGAACCCTACCGACTCGGTGTACACCTACGATTCCACGGCGAAGAAAGGCACCGCAACAAATCCCAACCAGCCCGCCTCCAATACCATTGGTAAGTGGGTACGGACCGTCCGTATGAGCTGGAATACCAATCAGTGGAAGTGCTACATCTTCAATGGGATGCAGTTCCGCCTGATCTATCCCAAAAGCTACAACCCTACGGCCAACGACGGGAAGAAATACCCCGTGTTGATTTTTTACCATGGTGCAGGTGAGTACGGTGTCGTTACCGACAATGAGCTGTCTCTTGCGCATGGCGGCAATACGGCATTCCAGCCCAATATCAACAATGGCGTATGGGATGGTTATATTCTGGTGCCGCAGACCACGACTAACTACTGGGACCCTGTTCAGATCACCTGGGCCAAACAAATCATCGATTACATGATCACCAACAATAAGGTGGATCCCTTCCATATTATAGCCAACGGTCTCTCGGCCGGGGGCGGTGCTGCCTGGGTGAGTGTACATAATTATCCGCAGGCGTTCTGCGCGGCGCCGATATTTTCCTCCAACAACCAGGGGAATGGCGCATCTAACATGATACAATTGACCAAGTTCCTCTCCATATGGGATTTTCAAGGTGGATTGGATGCCGGGCCCTCTCCATTTGACGCCAATATTGTGAATGCGAATATGGTTGCGGCCGGCGCAAATTATAAATACACGATCTATCCCGATCTGGGGCACGGTACCTGGGACCGTGCATGGTCAGAACCCGACTTCTAGCCATTTTGTTACCGCGGCTATGGCGCCAACCCCTGGCCATTGCATGGTCAGACACTGTTTTGTCCCGGCGTCCCTGTCGTAGATACTCTGGGCGTCGCTCCGGGATTCGATGCGTATCAGTGGAGAAAAAATGGCAACCTGCTGTCCGCTACGGGCAACCAGATCATCGTCAATGATTACGGCACCTATGACTGCCGCGTACAGCGCAACGGCATCTGGTCCGACTGGAGCCGTACACCTGTCGTCATCGGCATCAAGCAGCCCACCGTCACTCCTCCCATCACCGTTGCCGGTCTGGCCAGCGATATCATTCCTGCACTGGACCGTCCGGATGTACCGCTGCAACTGCCTACAGGCTATGCTACTTACGCCTGGCAGAAAGTGGGCAATAGCACCATCCTCAGTACGACCAATACATTAACGGCTACCACACCCGGTCAATATATCGCCGAGGTCACCGAGACCGGCGGCTGCTCCGCCAACTGGGGCTCGCCCTTCACGGTCATCGATGCCAAAGGTCCCAATGCTCCCGATCCGGCTTCCGGCGCTATCGCATCTCCGCTGTCCCTGACATCGGTATTGCTCAACTGGAACCAAAATCCCGCACCTGGTTATAATGAGACAGGGTTCGAGATCTATCAGGCCACCAAATCCGGCGGCCCCTACAATTTGATAGCCATCACCGCCGCCGATGCTTCCAAGGATACGATCACCGGGCTCAATGCCGGCACACAATATTATTGGGTGATCAGAGCTGTTAACGCAACGGGCGCCTCTGCTACGTCCAATGAAGCCAGCGCCAGCACTATCGCGGATGTACAACCTCCCACCGCACCGGGCAGCCTCACGATTGCCGGCACTACTTACAGCGGCGTGTCGCTCCAATGGAATGCGTCCACCGACAATGTAGGCGTGACCGCCTATGACATCTATGTCAATGGCAAAAAAACCTATTCCATACCATCGACGCAGACCAGCTTCACCGTATATAGCCTGACCAATGGGGCATCGTATACCTTTGTCGTCAAGGCGAGGGATTTGGCTGGCAATACTTCCAATCCCAGCAACCAGGTCAGCGGGGAACCGTTGATCAATGGATTGACCTATAGCTATTTCAATGGTCTTGCTACGACCCTGACCGCGATACCCGATTATTCTTCCATGACACCTGTGAAGACAGGCTACATATCCACGTTCAGCACCGCTCCTCAGACGGACGGCACCTATTTTGGGTTCCTGTACCAGGGCTTCATCGTCGCCCCGACAACAGGTTCCTATCAGTTCCAGACCACATCGGATGATGGCAGCCGTCTTTACCTTGGGTCTGCCGGCTCGTTCACCTCTCCCTATAGTTTCTCCGGTACTCCGCTGATCAATAATGATGGCTCCCACGGCAGCACCAGCAAGACATCCAGCACAGTAAACCTGGTGGCGGGACAGATATATCCCATTGCCGTCACCTATATGCAACTGTCGGGTGGCTTTGGTCTGACCGTCAGCTGGAAGACGCCCGGATCGGGCAGCTTTGTCGCCATACCTGCGAGCGGGCTCGCACAGACTACCGTGAACAATGGCAGTATACCTGCCACGCCGTCGAACCTGGTGGCTACTACCTTGTCCTACAAGGCGATCAGCCTCCAGTGGAAGGACAACGCCAATAACGAGACGGGCTATGAGATCTACCGCTCTACCGATTCCGCCTATGCGACGGCCGTCATCATCGGCAATACGGCCGCCGGCGGTACTACCTATATCGACTCTACGGTAGCTGCCAGCACGCGGTATTATTATCAGGTGAGGGCGATCAACCAATATGGCGCTTCCATCTTTACCAGCAATTACAGAGAAGCCCGCTTCCAGTTCAACAATACGCTGGCCGACAGCACGGGCAATGGCCGTACGATCACGGCCGTCGGCGCCGTCACTTATGACGCTGTCAACAAACAGGAGGGCGCCGCTTCGCTCAAGCTCAACGGCAGCAACCAGGCCGAGACGCTCAATCCCACGAACGGGTTCCTCCAGAATGCGTTCAGTCAGCGAACGGTAGCATTGTGGATCAAGCCAGCTACCTTTGGCTCCAACAGGGTGATCTTCGACATCGGCGGCAGCACCAATGGTCTTGCCCTGGTGATGAACACCAACACCCTGACGGCAGCCGTGGCCAGCGGTGGCACCCGGACCAGCATTACCTATAATTACGGCAGCAGCACCAATTGGGCGCACGTCGCGGTCGTCTACCTGGGCGACACCCTCCAATTATATCTCAACGGCGTACTCGTCGCCTCCAATAATGCACTTGCCTTCCATAGCATTGCTGCTACCACGGATGGCTCCCGTCTGGGTCAGACCAACGGTACCTGTGCGTTGAACAATGCCAGTGGTATCTTCTCCGGCAACCTCGACGACTTCACCGTATTCAATACCGCGCTGACGCCGGATGTGATCGCCACGGTAATGAACGCTACGTTCAAACAGTCGGATGCTACCACCCAAGCGCTGCCGGCAGTGCCCAATGCACCTACGGTCCTGGCGGCTACCGCCACCAGCAGCGCCGGTGTGAAGCTGACCTGGCAGGATAATTCTACGAACGAGACCAGCTTCCTGGTTTACCGCAGCAACAATAACAACCAGGCATACGTGCAGATAGCTACTGTGCCGGCAGGATACACGTCCTTCCAGGACAGCGGTCTGTTTGCCAGCGCCACTTACTATTATAAGGTAGCCGCCGCCGGCATCGGCGGTCAATCTGGCTTCACCAACGAAGCCAACGTGACTACACTGGGCGTGATACCAGTCATCACGGCGATCGCCAACCAGCAGGCCCGTTACGGTACGACTACCGTGATCCCTGTCAAGGCCACGACCGCCAGCGGCGCGCTCACGCTTAGCGCCTCCAACCTGCCGGCCTTCGCCGCGCTGACGGACAACCACGATGGTACGGGCAGCATCACCCTGAACCCGGCCAGCACCGATGCCGGTAATTACACCGGGCTGACCATCACGGCGACGAACACTACCGGCGGCTCGGCCAGCACTTCCTTCAACCTGGCTGTCAATAACAACTATGCGCCTACCCTGGACAGCGTTGGTAACTATACGATGAATACAGGCGACTCGGTGTCCATCTCTCTCCATGGAGCCAATGTGAACCCGGCCGACACGCTCACGCTTGTTGTCTCCAACCTGCCCATTACGTATACGCTGAACCAAACCAATGGAACAGGCACCCTCACCCTAAAACCAGGCTATGCCGCCGATGGCAACTATACGGCTACGGTTACCGTCAACGACAACAACGGCCTGTCCACCAGCCGTACGTTCAACCTGACCGTCATCCGCAAGAGCCCTGTTACAAAGGTCTATGCAAGGGTACAATACCTGGCTACAGCCCCGGCGCCCTGGAACAATATGACGGGAGCCTCGACCAGCAACCTGAAGGACGACAAGGGCAATACCACTCCTGTGAGTGTTAACTTCAGCCCCTCCAACTGGTGGGCGCCCTACAATGCCGGTACTTCTACAGGCAACAACTCCGGTATATACCCCGACGTGGTCATGTCGGAATACTATTACTTTGGGTACTTCGATGGTCCTGCTACGGCTGCCTTCACCATCTCCGGTCTCGATACGACCAAGACATATGATCTGAATATCTTTGCGTCCAGCACGCTGGGCGGTGGTATCGACAACGGTGTCACCAACTACACTATAGGTAATCAGACACTGGGACTGGAAGTGCAGGCCAACACGAAGAATACCGTAAACTTTACCTCGCTGGTTCCTTCCAATGGCTCCATCACGGTGAATATGTCTAAGACAGCATGGCCTCCGGGATATGTGAATGCCTTTGTCATCGCCAACCATTTCGATGATGGCACAGCGCCTGCAGCGCCCACCGGGCTCACCGCTGCATTGGTAAGCAAGGGCATCGGCCTGACCTGGAACGCGCACGCCTATAACGAGACCAGCTACCAGGTATATAGAAGCACCACGGACAGCCTGCACTTCGCGCTCCTAGCTACACTGCCCGCCAACAGTACTTCCTATACGGATACGTCCTTTAGCGGCAGGACTCAATATTACTACCGGGTGAATGATACCAATGCGGTAGGCAGCTCCGGCTACTCCAATGTGGCCAGCATCACCAGTGCCAGCAATATTCCGCAGATAGCAGCGATTGCCGATGTCACGGTGAACAACAGCCAGACATCAACGATCAATGTAAGCGCTACGGACGACCCGTCGGTGCACCTGACGCTGACCGCTAGTAACCTGCCCAGCTTTGCCAGCTTCGTGGACAACGGCAATGGCACGGGTACCATCACCGTCACACCGCCCGCCGGCACACAGGGGATCTTCTCGAACGTAACGGTCACCGTTACTGACCAGTACGATACCAGCCGGTCGACCAGCTTCACTCTCTATGTGGTCGATCCTGCCCTGAACTATACTTATGTGAACTTTACAACGCCGACCTATATCGCTCCGGCGCCCTGGAACAACTTTGTCGCCGGCTATATACCGGGTGCAGGGTACTACTTCCAGAACCTGAAGGATCAGACAGGCGCCAGCACGGGTATTACCATCACCCTCACCGATGCCTGGTCCTATGTAGGTGAGACGGGTATGAAACGCCGCAATGGCAGCGATGTATTCCCCGAGACCGCCATGGCAGGATCTTTCTACGCTACGGATAACAACATCCACCGGATAACGCTTACAGGGCTGGATCCGAACAAGGCGTATAACTTCCTGTTCTTCGCCAGCCATTTCACAAGCGAAAGCACCTTGACCAGCTTTACGGCCAACGGACAGACCGTGTCGCTGGATGGATCGCAGAACTCGAACAAGACCGCGCAGCTCAATGGTATCACATCTGACGCCAACGGCACCGTCGTGATCAGCTGCCAGAAAGCTTCTTCTGCGGTGATTGCGATGATCAGCGCGCTCGTCATCGAGTCGTACACACCGGGCAGCACGACGCCGATATCTCCGGCAGACCTGCGGGTGCTTGACTTCCGCAAGACAGGCACCATACCCCTGCAATGGCAGGATCGGGCCAGCAACGAGACGGGCTATGAAGTATGGCGCGCTCCGCACGGTGGCAGCTATACGCTGCTGAAGACACTGCCTGTCAACAGCACGACCTATACCGACAGCGCACTGGCTCTCGATGTAGCATATGACTATGTGGTACGCGCGAAAGGCGCCACTACCAACTCGGTCTTCAGTAATCCTGTCATGGGTTATACCTACGCGAGCTCCGTATATGTATTCTTTAACAGGGTCTGGGCTCCGCCCTTCCCCAACTACGCAGTGCCGGGCGCTCCATGGAACAACCTGTTCTGGATCTATCAGTCGCTCAACACGCAGTGGAACAACTTCAAGGATGAGAATAACCTGCCGACCAACATCGGTCTGCTGCAGCCAAATGAATGGGATGAAGTGGATCAGTACGGCCTCTCCACCGGCAATAACTCAGGTGTCTATCCTGACCTGGCGATGAGCCAGGGCTGGTTGAACTTCCCTGGTACGGTGTCCTATGTCACGCTCACCGGCCTGGATGCCACCAAACTGTACGATATCACGGTGTTCGCATCCTGCACGGACGATCCGAACCACAACGCCAGCGGCGTGTACACCATCAACGGTCAGTCAGGTATTTTGAATGCACACCTCAATACGTCCGGAACGCTGACCTTCTTTAATATGGCGCCCGATGCGTTTGGTAATATGAACGTGGGCCTGAGAGTCTACGACTCGTCCTTCTCATCGTTCGCGATCCTGGGAAATCTCGCGATCAAGAGTCATACACCGGCGACCGGCATTGCCTCTACGGCGCCTGCTTCCACCATCGTATCGAACGTAGTATCGGCAACGGCCAACAACCTGGCGGTTACTACGACCAGCAATACCACGGATGTGAAACCGCTGCAGGCATTCCCGAATCCGTTCACCGACTTCTTCAACCTGAATGTTCCCGCCGCATCCGGCGATAATATCCTGGTGACCCTGACGGATGTCAGCGGCAAGACGGTCTACAGTCAGCGCTTCGAGAACCTCTTCGATGGTAACAACCTGCTGAGGATACAGCCGAATGCGTCGCTGTCAACAGGGGTATACTATGTGAAGGTGATCTACACCAACAGCGGTCAGCAAAAGGTCATCCAGCTGTTGAAGAGCAAGAAATAATTGATCCTTAAGATAAACCAAACCATAAGGCCGGCTCAATAAGCCGGCCTTTTTTTTTGTTGATCCAATATATATCTTTTTGATTCGTTAATCCAGTGGCAACATATCTACGAATTCATAAATAATGCCCCTTCTCAAATCACTGGTTGCCAGGACAATATGCTATTGCATGTTTGCCTCTATCGCCCTTGTCCCTCATTTTAGTTATGCCCAGGACCCTCACGCGGCAGAGGTGGAACAAATGAGGATATGGTACAACCCGGCTTTAAAGACAGATAAAACGCCGCTCGCCCACCTTAATCTCCGATCTGTCAACTATCCCGGCATCATTTCCTATAATAGCAAAGCCGCGACCGTCGAACTGCTTTTTGTAGGTGCGGATAAAACAGAATATGACAACATTCCATTTGTGTCCTCGTCGGTTGGAATAGAAGCAGAAAGTTCAAGCGATAATTTTCTAAGCGCCTCGACGCTCATGAGCGCTCTGTCTTACGCACTGCCGCTTGACTATGACAACACTTATATTGCCCTCGGATTTCAATTCAACTACTCATTCAACAGAGTAGGAATTCAAGGTGCGACCTATCATTTCCCGGAGGCATTTGACCATAACGGATCCCTGGGCTGGGCATTCCATATTGATCCTTATTTATCGGGACTTAATAAAGGCTATTTCACGATGGGCACAGGGTTTTCCGTATTTCACGAGGGGCAACGGGTACAATGGTACGTTGGAGGATCAATGCTTGATTTCAACCATCCCTACACGGAATGGTCTTACACCAGCCGGCTGCAGTCGCTCTATGGTCTTCAGGGAGGCTGTGAGATGCCATTGGCTGAAAATACCCGGTTAAATATATATACAAATGTCTCCTGGCAAAATAGTATCGAAGGCGCCATCAATCAGCAGTTCTTTAGCATAAATGCCAGCAGGGCAATTTTCTATAAGGACACTTCATCTATCACTGCATCTTTGGGTTTGGGGCTCCGATCTGATCATATTTTGGTTCCCAGCGCCGGAATGCAGTTTAAGAAGCATCATATCACTGGTTATTACGACCTCAATGCTCCGGGGGATAATAAAAAGCTTTATTACCGCAGATCGTTTGCACTATCTTATAAGTTTGATTTTTAATTAAGATGTCTGTACTCGCTCGGCGACTTCCCTGTCTTGGCCTTGAATATCCTGGTAAAATGCGAAGGGTGCTCGAACCCCAGCTCATAGGCTATTTCGCTGATCGATCCCTCTGTCCCCCATAACAGCGACTTGGCTTTTTCTACAAGCTCGAGATGAATATGTTCTACCGTACTCTTCCCCGTCGACTTTTGGAGCAGGTCCGAAAGATAGTTGGGCGACAGGTTCAGCTTCGATGCAAAATAAGTGACAGGAGGCAACCCCGCCTCTATCAGGGTGCTCTGGCCGAAATAGTCCTTTAGTAAGGTTTCGAATCGCTGTACGACGTCGGTGTTGACTTTTGCCCTCGTATAGAACTGCCGGTCATAGAACCTGTTACAATAGTTCAGCAGCAGCTCCACATTACTGACAATAAGCCCCTGTGTATGCTTATCGATGGTCTGCGTATATTCTCCGGCTATCTTGTTCACACAATCCTTGATGGTCTTATCTTCCTCCTCCGAAATATGCAATGCCTCGTTTACTTCATAGTGAAAAAAGGAATACTGGTGCATCTTTTTACCCAGCGCGCTCCCATGCAGCAGGTCCGGATGAATAAACAATGCCCAACCCTCATCCACCTTGCAGTTTGGTCCCGCACCGATGACCTGTCCCGGCGCAGTGAACATCAATGACCCCTCCCTGAAGTCATACTGACTCTTGCCATAATGCAGCAGGCCCTCGAACTTCTTACAGGAGATGGTATAGAACCCAAACCGGTACAGGTTATCATCCTTCGGCCTCTCGGCATAAAAGTCCGTATGATCGACGACGCTGATCAGCGGATGCCGCGGTCGCGGACGCTTCACCAGGTTGTGCAATTCGCTGATAGACTCGATGCTGATAATGGGTTGGGCTGTTTTTTTCATACCGTTATAAATATAGGTCTCACCGGTCAGATGCCGGTTTGTTCGAGCATCATCTTTTTAAAGTCCACATCATTCATCTGCCGCCGGGCCTCCAATATCGGCAAAGCATCATGGCCTACAGGATAGCGCAGCTTTTCCGTTCCATCCGAGGCGGCCTCATAAATAACATCCGCTACCTCGCTAATGTTCTCCGACATGGGCCACTGATCCAGACGTTTTAAAAGCTTATCAAACCGCTCCTGATAGCCGTCCAGACCGCCGGCTCCGTACAACGACATCGAGCGGCCGGCAAAATCCGTCTTATAGCCGCCCGGTTCTACTATCTTCACATGGATGCCCAATGGGTCCAGCTCATACTGCAGGGACTCCGTCAGACCCTCTACGGCAAATTTTGTAGCATGATACAGCGAGCAGAAGGGGAAGGTCATTCTCCCACCAACAGAAGATACATTGATAATGACGCCAGACTGGCGGGCCCGCATATAGGGCAATACGCCTTTGGTAACCTCGATCAGCCCAAAGAGATTGACCTCGAATTGCTGCCGGATCACATCCTCCGGAGCCGCCTCCAGCACACCGATGGCCCCATAGCCGGCATTGTTTACCAGAACATCAATCGCCCCGAATTTACGGATACCAGCCTGAATGGCTTCCTGTATGCTGCCTTTATCGGTGACATCCAGACGGGTCACCAGGATGCCCTCTATCCCCGAAAGTTCCGTTTCCTTTTCCGGCGAACGCATGGATGCTATAACATTCCAACCCTGCTTGGCAAAAACTTTGACGGTGGCCCTGCCAAACCCTGAAGAGGCCCCTGTGATTAAAACTGTCTTTTTCATAAAAATTTGTATTGTGTTTTACAATACAAAGCTCGCGCACACTTCCCTAGAGCACTTATACGATTCTTCGGAACCCTTGCACATTTCTTAGATCGGCGCCCAAAACGTGAGCAATATGCTCTGCATTTATGCCGGTAAAGTCAACGACCGCATCATCAGCTAGACGTTTCAGTTCAATCACACTATGCGTTGTGGCAATACCGATCACATGCATACCCGCGTTTTTAGCCGATTGGATCCCGGAAAAGGAATCTTCGAAGACACAACAATTTACAGGCATTAAACCCAGACGTTCCGCGGATGTAAGATAAACCTCCGGATGCGGCTTGGAATGGCGGATCTGTGAAGCATCAGTAATGACTTTAATATAATCATTTGCACCCGACAATTTTAAAACTATTTCCACATTCCCCGGCGGCGCCGAGGTGGCGATTGCCATTGGTATGCTTCGTTCATATAACTCTTTTGTCAACGGTATAAAACCAGGAACAATTTTCCCTTCACTAACATAAAGACGTTGTACTTCTTCCGAAACCTCATTGGCATAATCATTTATCTGATCCGCCGCCAAAGCTTTCGGGAATACCATAGCGACAGTCTCCTGGGCAGTCCTCCCGAAGACATAATGATTTAGCTGCTCATCACTTAGCGGGATCTGATGTAGATTGAAAAAAGCCTTCCATGCTTTTGTTATCAGCGGGTTACTGTCGATGATAACGCCGTCCATATCAAAAATAACTCCTATCTGTTTATTCTTCATTTTAGTAACTATTCGTTATCATTTATTTCTTCCACCAATCGAAGAGCCCAAAGTCAGTCAGCAGCCGGCAGATCCTCCCATCTTTATCGTAGCCGACATACGTGCCATAGTGACCATCGCCAAAGCCGGTGGTAAAAGAAACCACATTATGTTCCTGGAAATGATAGTTTCCATACTGCCAGGACAAATGATCATGTTTATTCATTTCATCAGCGAAAGCTCGCTCAAAGAGGTAGTTATCACCTTTCTCCAGGGCAGTAAAAGCCTGGTTCGCCTTTTCATCGATGAAAATGCCCATTCCTCCATCGACGCCATAACTATAGAGAGTGTCGCTAAAGATCGACACCTTACGCTGTCCGCTATCGAGAGCAAACTCCCATTTGACCACCGGCTGATCGGAAAAATAGATACGGCTGAAGGCGACACGTTCCTGGCCATCAAATGCCGCAACGGACAATTGCACCGGGAAATGCCCCACAGGGAATTGCTGTACAAATGGCCGGGCATCCCGCATACCGATCGGATCACAGGCAATGAGCTTACCCGTCTCACAATTGATCTCACCGATGTCGATGGCAACAAAGACGAAGCTCATGGTATCCTGCTTAAGCGTCGCAAAATTGAAAAATGCCGTCTCGAAAAGGGTGGGAAGCGCCTGGGGCTTGTAGGCTCGTACGTATGCGATATGAAAAGAGTCCATCACCCTCGGCGGCGGCTGACGCTGATGCGCTTTAAGCTCTGAGTCGGATGGCCGCGGCATATTCTTTATAGCCTTTAAGAACACAGCTTTCATACTGTCGATTTGTTGCGGTGTTTGTGCAAACGGTCGCTCAGCGGCAAGAAGGATGACAGCAAATAACAGGATAGATCGGGTCATGGGTCGTTTAAAAATGATGAATTTTTTTCATTTGTCGCTCAATGGAAATGCCAGGAAGGTAGGAAAAAAATGCTGCACTAAGGCACATGCATGACCATAGCGGTTCCGGCACAACGTCGGAAATGTTAAAATCTGGAATGATTCTTGTGGATGGGGAACATTTTTCTCAAAAATGGCGATAGCGGCCTGGTCTTTGGTCGGGAACTGGCATGCTAAAGAAATATCCAGTATTCGCCGCAGGAATACTCCTGTGTCTTATATCCTGTACAAAACGTGATGTGATAACTCCTTCCGCAAAGACGGATCCGAGGGCAGAGGTGGCGACAACGGGCGTACCGGTGAATGTCACGGTGGATCTTTCCAAACAAGGGGGACAAATACCTGAGAACTTTACAGGTTTAAGTTTCGAGACCGTGTCCCTTCTAAAAGCTCCCTGGTATAACAGTAATAATACTTCATTCATCAACCTGGTAAAAGGTCTGGGACATGGCATATTACGGGTCGGGGGCGGCAGCGTGGACCAGGTGCAATGGACGAATTCCCCCTCTACATCGAAGCCTATGACCATGACCAGCACTGATATGAATAATTTCTTTGCTTTTGCGGGAGCCACCACCTGGCCGGTAATGTTTGGGGTCAACCTGCATCCCGCCACCATGTCGTCGGCGGCGGAAGAGGTCGGCTATTTATCGGGGCACTTTGGAGGTATGGTGGCCTGTCTTGAATTGGGTAATGAGCCGGATCTTTATACCCCCAACGGCGATCGCCCCAAAGATTACTCCTATAAGTCATATGTAAAAGAATGGACTACCCTTCACGACGCGATCCATCGCGGGTCGCCGGGTCAAAGCTTTTCAGGCCCCTCCACCGCATCCGGCACCTGGATAAAGCCTTTTGGGCGGGACAAACACAGCCACGTATCCTGGCTGAATGAACATTATTATAAACTTGGTACGGGGGGTGACAAGGATGAAAGTATTGCAAAACTGCTGGAGAAAGACACGGCATTTCTTACCAGGGCATATGTCTTAAGAGAGGCAACAAAGCCCTATGATCTATCTTACCGTATAGGTGAATGTAATTCCTCGGCTACAAATACATCGGGCGTAAGCAATAGCTTTGCTTCTGCGATATGGGGCTTGGATTTTATGTTCACAGTGGCCCAGCAAGGCGGAGCCGGTGTCAACTTCCATGCGGGCAACACCTATTTTACCCCTATTTCTTTTCTGAGCGGCCCAGCCAAAGCGAACCCATTGTACTATGGCATGCTCTTCTTTTCAAAGGCATCCTTGGGTAAAATGCTTACGGCTGGATCCACGTCCGGGAGTGCGGTCAACTTTACGTCATATGCCGTGCAAGAGGCGGATGGCGCCGTGCAGGTGACGCTGATCAATAAAGACCTTTCAAAAGATGCATCGGTATCCCTATCCGCCGCCAATGGGAAACAGCTAACGAATGCTTCGGTCCTCCGTTTGCAGGGGCCTTCTCCTGGTTCGTTCACAGGCGCTCTTTTTGGCGGCAGCGCCGTAAAGGCGGATGGGACCTGGGAGGCCAGCGCAAAGGAGAGTTTAGTAATGTCTGGAAATACGACCACGGTTAAAGTACCGGCTTGCAGCGCCGCGCTCATCACCTTGAAATAGTTTCCACATACTCGCAAAGAACAAACCGGGCTCCGCCCGGTTTTTTTTCGTTAATGGTTTATACCTAAATTTTTAAAGAACACCAAAACGCTTTTACCAGTGGTCTGATATTTGGGGAAAATTGGCATGCTAAAAAAATATCCAATAATCACAGCAGGAATAGTTCTGTGTGTGATATCCTCCTGTACAAAGCCTGATCTGATGGCCCCATCCGGGCAACCCACAGACGCGAGGGCAGTGACGTCGACCGACGTACCCGTAACCGTCACGGTAGATCTCTCCAAACAGGGCCGACAAATACCAAAGTACTTTACAGGTTTTAGCTTTGAAAAATACTCTCTCATAAAGGCAGCTTGTTTCAGCAGTAATAATACTTCTTTTATCAACCTGGTAAAAGGATTGGGAAATGGCATGCTACGGGTCGGCGGCGGCAGCGTGGACGACGTGCAATGGACCAATAACGCCACTACGACAAAATCATTCACTATGACCGCCACCGATATGTATCATTTCTTTGCTTTTGCAGGAGCCACCCGCTGGCCGGTGATGTATGGTGTCAACCTGCATCCCGCTACCTTGCCACTGAATGTGGCAGAGATCAGCTATTTAAACAGTCACTTTAGCAGTATGGTGGCCTCTCTCTCAATGGGAAATGAGCCAGATCTTTACCAGCCCTTCGGCCATCGTCCATCAACTTATGGCTATACTGATTTTTTAAATGAATGGACTACCCTCCGCGACTCTCTCCATCAAGCAGCCCCGGCTCAATGCTACGCAGGCCCCTCCACCGCCTCCGGCACCTGGATGATACCCTTTGGGCGGGACAAACACAGCACCATATCCTGGCTGAATGAACATTATTATAAACTTAATACGGGGGGTGACACGGCTCAGAGCATTGCAAAACTGCTGACGAAGGATACGGCATTTATGACAAGGGCGTATATCTTAAGAAAAGCGACACAGCCCTATAATCTTGCCTGGCGCATTGATGAATGTAATACCTCGGCCGCAAACAAACCAGGCGTAAGCAATTCTTTCGCTTCTGCCTTATGGGCTTTGGATTTTATGTTTTTGGCGGCCGACCAGGGTGCCAGCGGGGTGAACTTCCATTGTGGTAACACCTATTACACTCCCATTTCTTTTCTCAGCGGTCCCGCGACACCCAAACCGTTGTACTATGGTATGCTCCTCTTTTCAAAAGCGTCGTTAGGTAAACTGCTTACGGTTGGATCTACGACCGGGAGTTCGCTAAACTTTAGCTCTTATGCAGTGCAACAGGCGGATGGCACCGTACAGGTGACACTGATCAATAAAGACCTTACAAATCAGGCATCGGTGTCTCTATCCGCCATAAATGGCAAACAGCCAACGAGTGCTTCCGTACTCCGTTTACAGGGGCCTTCTCCCGACGCATTGACGGGCACTCTTTTTGGCGGCAGCGCCGTAAAGGCTGATGGCACCTGGGCGGCCAGCGCAAACGAGAGTTTGGTGGTGTCCGGAAATACGACCACGGTTAAAATACCGGCTTGCAGCGCCGTGCTTATAACGTTGAAATAGTTTCAATAGCGCCCCACATGGTCGATCCCATGCAAAAGGGTGTACCGGCGGCTATCACTGTATCGTGATCACGCCGCCGGTCTTCCCCAGGACCTCTTCTTCCAGTTCCATGGCCAATACAAACCTGGCCGGGATCTCACCAAGGGAAAACAAAATAAGACTTCTCATGAAGTAAAAAAGCCGTCCGGATCATTCCAGACGGCTTCGAATATTTTAAACCAGGGATTATTTCTTTTTTAGGTTTTTCTTTACCTCTTTTACAAACTCCACAGGCCCTTCTGCCAAAGAAGCTATTTCCTCAATATGGTCTTAGGCCGCAACCGAACCCTTATCAGTCTTCACGACCTTACGCAATTCGCTTTGCAAAAACCCTTTCAAGCTCAAATCTTCGTCAAGCGACGGCCAGTGAACACCAGTACCCTCGCCTATCAATTTGTATTGCTGCAATTGCGCTTTATCAGCTCGTTTCAACGATGGATAAGCAGAAAGATTTTGGGTGAGGGCAACTTTGGTATTTAGAATCACAAGCATCATATCCTGCTCCGGATGAAAATCCAGTGCTTCGATACGCAAGCCGTCGTTCATGATAAGGCTTTCGATCGCATCAAACTGACTATTTGCCGAAATATTCATACCACTTTTTTATAAACACCGGGAAATTCTCCCCGGCTATTTGCATAATTTCGTTTTGTTCTCTAGCATTAAAGCCCTTAAAATAGGCAACAGATATAGCGGGCTCCAGCCATACTTTGCCTTCAGCATCTCCTTTTTCTACGTGAATATGGGCAGGTTCATTATTCTCATTGCTATAAAAGAAAAACCGATACCCGTTAATTCTTAGCACTGTCGGCATCAGATCAAATTTAAGATTAAAAACTTGAAATTCATAAAAATGAGGCCGAACAGCAGGCTTTGTACCATACAAATTTAAGAAAATCAACGGTTTGGTGAGAATAATTCGCCTAATGCCCAATCAAGCCTCAAAAATTACCAAAAAGGTTTCGCATACTCTGTCCCATCCACTCGGTCAAATCCGGCAAGATACTTCGCGGTCCTTGCTTTACTCGTATTTCCCAAGCGACAAGACGTTCCATAGCTTAATTTTTTTTGGCCGATTAAATGGTCGAGTAAACCGTGTTATAGCTATATAAAGGTTGGAAGAACGAAAATGCGCCCATTGTAATAAAAGACTGAAGGCCGGCACTCGAAAGTAAAGCTGCGCAAAATGAAAGAAGGACCGCAACGTTGCGATCCTTCCATTTTTCATGATCTGAGGCCCCTAGCATACAATTTTCGAACTATTTCATGCTGGATCTGAAGAGATTGGCCGAACTGGCGTGCCGAGCTTGACTTAATAAACACCTATTTTTCAACACATTACCCCTGACGAGGACATCTCTTGACGCACGTACGAAAAATGAAGGTCTGAAAATGCCGTGCTGTCTAATTATTCTCAGGTAATATACGGCATCCCCACAAAATCGAAGGCTCCCTACCGCCACGGTCACTTTTTCCCATTAGGTCATCAATCCCCGGAAACTTCACATCCAGATAATGATTAGAACAGGACCCATAAATATAAAGATTCACCGTAACTTATTGTAGAACTCAGGACAATCACAAAACGGGTGCTCATTATATACATCTAGTATCTCCAGTGTAGCATACCTTTTCGCCAAAGGGCATCCAAAACGCATACCCTTTTTGAAACCGATCAGCATCGCCCCAACAGGATCCAGCACGGAAACTTTGCCACCCTTTAAGTCGGCTTGTTCCAGCAAGACGACGGTCAAAGCGAACACCCGGTCAGTTGCCACATCCTTTATGATAGCGGTGGAATTTAATCTGATCACATCCGACGGAATATCCTCCCTGCTTACAACGGTCGCTCTTTTAATTTCGTTCAACAATAGTCTTAGATAATTTTGGCCAATATTTATACTCCTTGTGATCTTCAAATAAGACTGAAGGAGTTTGTAGTCTTCCCTAAGGAGCACTACTTCGTTGATATTTGTGTACATGATATATGTTAAATTAGGTAGACGAAATTAGTGTCAGGCAATCATTGCAGCCCTTTCAAGCGAAGGCGAATGATACACCTCCAATACGGAAAAGTTCTTTTTACCCGCTAGCCTCTCCCAGCTAAAATATAGCCCCTTTTTCAGCCCAATAAGTGCGATGCCGATGGGTGACAATACGGACACTTTATTCTTTCTTTTATCCACCTCCCCTGGCAATACAATCGTATAGGCCACGGCGAGGTTGGTTTCAAGGTTCTTTACGATCACAGTCGAGTTCAATCTTGCCACATCCTTGGGAAATTCTACTTTTTCAACAACTATCGCATTGCGAAGTTGCTCCCAAAGACGCACAATGGTCCTACCATCAATAGACCTGATCTTCTTGAAAGCATTAATATACCTGGTGATCAGATTATGATCTTCCCGCATGATAAATATTCCCTTTTGTTCTTTTTGCATAAAAAACCGATTTTTTGCATTAACGTGAAACGTCATTTTAAACTCTGAAACGGTCGACACCCCCTCGCCAAAAGGCGTTGGGCCTGCATCCCTGCTTATTCAATTCTTTAGCTAAAGCGATCGCTTTAGGAAACAGAATGGCATTTTCCAAATGCATTTGAAAAGTGATCTCCTTTTCAAGTCTTTTCATTTTCTGAAATAAGTACCTGTATAGGAAGTCGTCGTCCCCCGGTATCGTATAACAAGCCGTTAATTCCCGAAAAATCTCGAAGTCCTTTACAATATCAGCATGTACCTTCTGTAAAGTTCCCGCCATTTCAGCAATATATTCCGGTATGGTCTTGCAAGTCGCATCGGGATGTCCGGCCTTTCTGAATGCCCCCCCGATAATCGGGAAAAAAGTGCTCGCTTCCATTCTCAAATGCCGCAATAAATTGTCAAATGATAGAAACAGGGCTTCGCTCAACTTCCCCAATTGCGGATACCTGTCACTATGTTTATACCTAACGACATGGGCGATGTCATAAATTATGGAAATCTCTTTTTTTGCGGGCTGGTGACAACTGCCTATGCTATATTCAATAAGCTGGGGCAGTGACCATGTCTCGAAACCTCTTAACCGGGCTTCCAAAGCGCCGTTAGCCCTCAATGCGCGTAATGTATCCATAAAATAAATTTTATCTTCAGGTGATCTCCTGTTAATTCGGATGAATAATGGATCGAACAAGTTGTTCCCAATCTGTCGCCTTTTGTTCCAACTCTGCCATTTCAAGCAAATGATTATTAAAGGGATGGTAAAAGGTGATCATGACAGGAGGACGATCATCAATAAATTCAAACTCCAGGGAAATATGTTCAACCTGTCTCTCGTATCTTTCCTTTTTTCCATCGCTGTTGCTCTTGCTGCTGTATATTTTCTTTTTAAGGCAGCTACGCACTTTTGAAAGATCCACCAGATAGGATTTAGTTTGGCCGAGATGTTTTTGGAAGGCAAACATTTTCTTTTTATCAACCTCAACTCCTATAACGAGCTTTCCCGCCACCTCCCATTTCGACATCAACAAGTTGTTTTCATTCCCTCCAAGCTGAAATTGGGAAATAAGTTCATTTGTCGCCTTTCTCCGGTGCCTGCTATTGATGGAAATAAGCAAAACAGAGATTGCCATAACAAAGGTCACGATGATAAGCGCGATGATAACAGTAGACATAAAAACGTGGGTTTATATGTTAACAAACGGCACGACTGTACCGACAATGCATCAAGTTGCAACAATTCACTATTTGTAAAACAAATAAAAATGAAGTCGCAAAAAGAAGGCGACCCAAGACTGGCGGGGCCTAATCTTGGGTAATACTATTGAAGTCCTTGAAAGTGGAGAAATAATACAACTTATTACAGAAAGGGAAGAACTCTGTAAATGAACAGGTAAAACAATCCCGCATATCGAGCACAAGTCGAGTGCGAGTGAAAAATGGGAGAACATATGTAACCAAACCTGTCATAAATGCAAAGGTAAGCATTAAATCATGAAGTATCGTCCAACGAAAGGTTAAATAAAAGGTGCCAGCAAATCCGGGAAAGACATCCATATCCATTACTCGAAAAAAATAACTCCCGCCTTAGTAACGCAAAATACTTCAGTATGAATGATATTCGCACGGAAGGAGATATAATAGGTAAACAAGATTTACCGCAATAAAAAGATAAACATGTCTTTTATTATAATTTTGACTATCTTTAGTGTCTAAAATGAATTATGTTTTCCAAAACTGTTGAATATGCCATCCGGGCAGTATTATTCATAGCTCAAAAATCGGAACATGGAAGTAAGGTTGGAATTAAGGAAATTTCGAAGGGGATTAGCGCACCGGAGCATTTTTTAGCAAAAATCCTCCAAGACCTAAGCCGAAAAGGCTTGATACAATCAATAAAAGGACCCAATGGTGGGTTTTATGTAGAGGAAGCCTCTAGGAAAAACACACTTGCGGATATAGTAAAGGCCATAGATGGAGATAAACTGTTTACGGGGTGCGGCCTTGGATTAAAGATTTGTTCAGAAAAAAATCCTTGCCCGCTGCATGACCAGTTTAAAGTGATTCGGAAAGAAATAAGTCAAATGCTGGAGTCAGCAACGGTAGGCGAATTCAATAATGAACTGGTAAAGGGAATAAGACATTTGAAGCGATAATTTTTTTTGTAATAATAAAGGACAGTTATATCTTTTTTTATCAACGACAGTTCGTTATAAGCCGGCTGCTCAACTAAAATCCCTTCGCGGGCACACCACTGATTATTTGATTCCAGGGGCTGCCTGCAAATCCTGCTAACTGTTCCTGAAAGACTGAAATCGTTTGAAAAGGAATTGCTCCACCATATCCGCGCGGAAAATGACATTCCATTTCTCAAAGCGACTCAGATACATAAACCGCTCTCAAAAAACAAATAAAAATAATCATGAAAAGCAACAACCCGTTTTTTACGTTGACCGCAGGCGCAATCGCTTGTTCGCTACTTTTCTCCATTTCTTCCCTGGCTCAAAAAAGTCCAAAGCTTTCTGATGCAGAAATAGCCTCCGTGGCAGTAGTTGCTAACCAAATAGATGTTAGTTACGCCGAGATTGCAAAGAAACAATCAACAAACGAAGAGGTCTTAAAATTCGCAGAAACTATGATCAGTGATCACACAGCTGTGATTAACCAGGCCGTCGCATTGGTTAACAAATTAGGAGTTACTCCCAAAGACAATGCAGTAAGTCAAAAACTATTAAAGGATGCTGAAAAAACCAAGAAAATACTTAATTCCAAATCAGCCAGCTCCTTCAATAAAACATACGTCGATAATGAAGTTGCCTATCA
>Ga0105240_10003183_pt1 | contig 25788 bp, 18 predicted proteins | sample KBSC54metaG_FD_80426 | JGI IMG/M metagenome (GOLD analysis project Ga0105240, IMG submission 80426) | Corn rhizosphere microbial communities from Kellogg Biological Station, Michigan, USA - KBS C5-4 metaG | ecosystem: Host-associated > Plants > Roots > Rhizosphere > Soil | place: Michigan, USA...
GTTTATTCGGCACGGACCGCTTGTCCAATTTAATGGGCAAACTCGGCATGAAAGAAGGGGAAGACATTCAACATCCCATGCTCAGCCGATCGATTGAAAATGCGCAACGCAAAGTCGAAGCCATGAACTTCGATATCCGCAAGCAATTGCTGGAATACGACAGCGTCATGAATAAACAGCGCGAAATGGTTTATACCTTGCGCAATCAAGTCTTAGACGGAAAAGATGTCAGCAAAACAATTGAGACGATGTTGCAAGAAGGCATAACAGAAAAACTGGAGTCGTGGATTCCCGCCAAAGAAATCCCCGAAACCTGGGACACCGCTAAACTGCATGATTGGGTTAAACATTTATTTGAATCCACCGACAATCTGGCGCCCGAAGAATGGGCCAAGCTCTCGCGCCCAGAGATTGAAGACAAGATCGGGAGCATCACGCAACTAGCCCTGAAAAAGCGGCAAGAGGATTTAGGACCCGAGATGTTTCATCATCTGCAACGCGTTATCCTGTTGCAAATGATGGATGTGGCCTGGAAAGAACATCTTTATGATTTGGATCAACTTAAAAAGGGAATTTCTTTACGCGCCTACGCACAAAAAGATCCGCTCATCGAATTTCAAAAGGAAGCATTTGAATTGTTCAGCCAAATGATGACGCGCATTCGCGAGCAAACCGTGGAATATTTCTTTAAAGTTCAGATTGCACCGGCCGTGCCGCCACATAACGAAGGGGAAGAATCGCCAGAGCCAGGAACTCAAGAACCGCCCGCCTTAATGCCGCGCTCAGTATTTGGCGGTGCACGCGCAGAAAAACCAGATTTCGAAAGCCCGATTGGCCAAGCCCCCGAGCAGACGACTCAAGCGTTGCCTTTACCACGTTCGGAACCGAATGTCTTTTCGTCCCAGCGTTCCGCTGTTAAAGTATCCGGCCTACCCCCGAATTCTCCGGCGATAACACCCCCCAGCGCCCCAGAGAAAATCGGCCGCAATGACCCCTGCTTCTGCGGCAGCGGGAAAAAATACAAGAAGTGCCACGGCCAATAATCCATCAATAGATTTTTAATTCAGGAATAATAGAAGCGATACGGTCAAAATCTTTATCGCTATGTAGCAAAAATAATTCATTCTCTATAGCAATCTGCGCAATCCAGCAGTCCATGGTGCTTCTGATCGTGATGCCGGCTTGACGACAGCGAAAATACAACCGAGAGGCCTGCATATAAGATTCGCGGGCTTTTTGAAACGTGTAGAAACGCTGTGTGTCGAGACAATGCTGAAGAGATTTAAATTCTTTTTGCGTGGCGCACCCTTGCAAAAGTTCTGCATACGTGTAATCTGAAATACCAAAAGTGAGGCTTTTGTCTTGAACTTCATCAAATCGTTCGACTCCATCCGTATCACGCCCGCGAAAATAATCCAGCAGAATCGAGGTATCGACTAAGATCATGACGCTAAGCCCATGCGTAATGTTTTATGGTCGTACCCCGGGGCGAAATTTAATCTTGCCACGCAACTCGCGTAAGTTCAGGCGATTATGGTTCGATACAAATTCGCTTAACGCTTGGTGAATGACTTGTCTTTTTGTTTTCAAGCGCGTGATGCGGAATGCCTGCTTCACCAATTGATCGTCCAACACAATATTTGTGCGCATGCTATACACCTCCTTATACACCTATTTTAACCCCGGCTTTTTGCATAACGTCAAGGCATCAAGTTTTTCTTACTCATTCATATAAAATGCATGGATTAAGATGACACCGCATAAAGCCAAAGGAGTTATTTGTGTATTAACGTCCGCCGTACTTTACGTTCTCGTCTTTCCAAATTTTAATTTTTCATTCCTGGCGTGGGTAGCCTTCATTCCCTTAGTTTTCTCAATTCAAAGCCAATCAAGCAAACAGGCTTTTCTCTATGGCTGGCTCAGTGGAACGTTGGCTTATATGGGCATTTTGTATTGGATTATTCCTACGTTTCACGCCGCACAAGTCTCCCTGGGACTTGCTTTCGCGGCACTCCTCGCGCTGAGCGCTTACGTAGGGCTTTTTTGGGGGGCTTGGGCGTATTTTGGCGTCAAGATCCAACATCAAAAGTTTAGATTCGACCTTGAGCCTTGGAGCCCGTTGTTCGGTGCTGCCGCTTGGGTAGCCCTAGAATATCTGCGCACTTTTTTGTTTTCCGGATTTCCTTGGACTCTTTTAGGCGATAGCCAAATCTCTCATCTGGCGTTAATTCAGATGGCCTCGGTGACCGGTGTTTATGGGGTTTCATTTTTAGTCGTTATGGTGAACTTAACATTCTGCGTTGCTTTGAAACGCACACCCAAAAAGCGCGCGCTTTTAGTTCCACTTCTGATTCTTACGGGCGCTTATCTTTTTGGCCAATCGCAACTTACACAACAGTTTCATAAAGATGATGGAAAACAATTGAAAGTCGCTCTGCTTCAAGGAAATATTGATCAATACAAGAAATGGAATGAAGCGTATATTGAAGAGATAAAACAGACCTACAGCATACTCGTACAACGGGCCTCGGCGGCTCAAGTGGATCTGATTATTTGGCCGGAAACATCAGTGCCCGGCTACCTCACTCAAGATCCGGCCTTATGGATATGGCTCACAGGTGTCATTATAAAAAGCCATACCTCCCATCTTTTAGGCGCTCCCTCGGCCGAAGGAAGCAAAGCCTTTAACGCCGCCTTTTCAATTTCGCGCTTTGGGCTCATCCAAGGCTCTTACGCCAAACAACACCTGGTTCCCTTCGGCGAAATTGTTCCTTTTCAAAATTTACTGGGTCAATGGATTCCGGTTCTCAATGCCTTGGGCGGCTTCAATGCCGGAACTGTCTCACCTGTGTTATCAGCGGCCGGAATTCCCGTCGGTATCAATATCTGCTATGAGGCAATTTTTCCCGACCTTGTCCGTCGCTCGGTGAAAGCGGGAGGGCAAGCCATTGTCAATATCACCAATGACGGCTGGTATATGAAAACCGCCGCGCCTTATCAGCATTTAGCGCCCAATATTTTCCGTGCTATCGAAAACCGGCGCTGGGTTTTGCGCGCCGATAACACCGGGGTATCGGCCTTGATCGATCCCACAGGTCACATCATCGCGCAGACGCCGATCTACCAAGCACGCCTGTTAACGGGGACCATCTATGCTCGCACGGAGCAAACGTTCTATACAAAATATGGGGATCTATTCAGTTGGATATGCCTGGCTATAGTTTCGGCATGGGTCTTCTGTCGCCGCACCCTGTAACTTCTGATTCATATCTTAATTTGGACCATCCTCGTAAACTAAAGTTATGCGCTTTATGACATACGTATCGCGTGTTATCGCCATGGGATTGGTTGTCGTTATCTCCTGTAACAGCGCGTCAGCAAATTTAATCACCTCTTCATTATCATCGAATAATGGCTCGTCGATAAACGCTGGTATTGTTTCAGAACAAGCCTTTAGCGGCCGTGCCCTGCTCGAAATAAACCCCCTCGCTATTCATCTCACTGCAACGATATACCGGCTAACGGCTTCTACCCTGGCGGCTGGGGCCATCGCCTTCCATAGCGGTCTCAGCCACGGACTTATGGCGGGCGCCGCCTTCCTTGTCGCGGCCATTACACTTCCCACCGATCCCATCGAAGCTAGCAAAGAATTCTCCGTATTTACCCGACTGTACAATGAAATAAATGGGCCCAAATCCGCAGAAGATCTTCAAAATGATTTTTTGGCTATCATTGCCACCTGTTTTACATCGCCGAAGTTTTTTGAATTGGAAAATAAATTAATTTTTCACGCTTTGCGGAGTCTGGATATTGATTGGGGAACAGACGAATTAAATACGTCATATGAAAATAAACTTTACGACTGGTTGTTACGGAAACGTCCTAGCTCCAAATTATTTACATTCGTAAAAGAGAAAATTCGACCGGGCCAAGAGGAGGTCTCCCTAACGCCTGGAACAGAGCAACAATTGGCGATTGCAGCGCGTTTTAAAGATAAATCCACTCCACTAAGTTTCTTAGAAGAGCTAAAAACGCTTACTGACGATAAAGAAACCCAACCTTGGCAGACAGGGCGAGGGCGATTTCTTAACGGTGAATTAACTCGCATGACTCCAAGTGAAATATTTAACACGCTACATCTGAGCGTCCATAGAACAAAGAATTACGATCAATTAAAAACTAATGACATTGTTGTGTATCAAAACACTTCAGGCGCTTACACTATTTTGGTCTATGAACATTCGGAACTAATTCATAACAATATAACAGCGTTGTTTCGCGACTTACTAACGGGAAATCTTGTGCATGTTAAATACAGCGAAATGCCGGATCGTGGATTCTTTATATTGGATCACGTCACAAGGTGGGCCCATATACCAGAGGAGCCACCTGCTGTAAAAGTGGCCGACTCTCCAGATTCAAAAGGATCTTTTCTAGCGGGCTTACTTTTGCGCTTTTTACAACCCGATATTTTAGAACCTCAAAAAGCTCCCATGCGACATGCCATAAAAACTACTATTGAGCGTAATAAAAAAGTGTCATGGGATGAGATGCTCAAAATCAGAAATGCTCCCAAAAAAACATTTTCCGCCATTCGTGAAGGTGACATTCTTATTCGTGAAGAAAATAATACCTTTCAAGTTTTAAACGTCATCGCCCTCATCCCGCCTAGCGCGCGCGGGCCGGCGATTCAAGCGGTTAACGTTTTAACGCAAGAGATTCTCATTTTACGTACTGAGCATATCGCCCCTGAAGGATTACCCCTATTCACGGATCGAGAACAACTGGAACAAGCCAATCAACCTTACGGATTTTTTAGACGTCATTGGAAGGACATTGAACAGCATCTTCGGCAAGCAGAAAAAGATGAACCGACGCTTGGCAGCGGTCTATTTAACTACTTTCAAACAATGCCCGTTGCGCATTGGAATGGAAGCACGATTCAATGGTTTGATCAGGATCCCCGTTTTTTTCCAGCAATACCAGAGGATCTAGTTTCCAAACGTGTATATCGCACATGGATGGCCATGGAGATGGGAGCCCATAAGCGAAAGGTTGAGCTAAAACAAGAAATACAAGCGCATGAAGTTGTTCATCGCACATTAACATTTACACGGCAGTTTGCTAATTTAATTAATTCCTGGATCTATAATTTTAAAACCCTATTTGATGTGGAAACTTTTTTTTCTGATCCTTCCTCTCCGCATATTTTGATCGCGGCTATAGAAAAAGCAATTTATTTCCCTGCCCGCTATGAGGGGAAAAAGGATGAAGCTTTTTATATGGAAGAACTGGCGGCTTTTCGTTCAACGGCACCAGCCTTGATTGTTGAAGAACTTTGCGCGGTTGAACCTTCGTTGACGCTGTATGCTCCTGCACTGTTCCGGTTGATAACGCAGATGGCTGGCCACAATGTCCTTAAAACGAACAATACATTTGAATTTATTCGTGATGACGAACGACAGATTGTCACGACATTTAATCGACTTTTAGAGAATGCGGCATTTATTCCTTCAGAAGAGAACTTTGATATGTTTCATAAATTAAGTGCTGAACTACCAAAGAACATCATTCTAAGGAAACTTATTTTACGCGCTGAACGTCGCCGCGGTCATCGTCAACGGATGGAGACAGCCGCATATGAATTAATGTCTGTGGATCACGACGCACCAGAGATTTTTGAAGTGCTTATGCAATGTAATTTAGAGCGTGGAAACCTTAGCAAAGCGATTGAATTTGGTGAACGCTGGGCATTTTTAGATCACACCAATGCCAGCGCTTATCATTCTTTATCGTTGGCTTATGAAAAAGCGGGGAATATCCGCAAAAGAGATGAATACAATAAAAAGGCGTATCATCTGAATCCGCAGCTAAATGCTGAAATTATTCCACGCTTTCAAAATCAACTGCGCGAAAGAAAAGAGTGGTTGGATCAAATTTTTACTTTCAAGAAGAACAACGATACGTCGCAGGCTTTTTCTTTATGTGAAAACGCTCTTATGCGTTGGCCCGGAGATTTTTCGCTTATGAATTTATTTGTGGATCTATTGATTACGAGAAATGAAAATGAAAAAGCCCTTTCCATGGCTAAGCTCAATGCCTGTATTAATTCTAAAAGGGAGATGTTACCCCGATTTATTTACGTTTTTAAGCGGAATGGTTTTAGTACAAATAATGCTTTACGCGTTTTTAATAAATTGAAGACCTTTCAAGAAAAAGTTTTTCCACGCCATCCCTACATAAAACCGGCGCTAGCTGCCGCATAAGGTTTTGGTTTTGTAAGATTCATCTATGAAACAAGAGCTTTTGCCCCAACTTTCGGCGTTGTCTGAGAAGTTTGACAAGATCAGGGGGTATCTTTGACCTCCCGCGGAAAGCATTACGCCTTCGCGAATTAGAGTCGCTCGCCGGCGAACCCACGTTCTGGGATCACCAAGAAAAAGCGCAAACGCAGTTGAAGGAAATGAATCAGCTGCGTGAAGAGCAAGTTCATCTGCAAAAAATCGAACAATCGCTCAAAGACCTTAAAGAGTTGGCGGAAATGGCCGAGGCCTCTGATGATGCGTTATGGAAAGATTTAATGACCCAAGTCGCCACGTTAACAACCGAGCTCAAAAGCTTGGATCGTGAAACCAAATTTACAGAACCCGTAGATAAAGATGACGCGCTGGTCACCATTCATGCCGGCGCCGGCGGTACGGAATCGTGCGACTGGGCAGAAATGCTGATGCGCATGTACGAACGTTTTTCTGAACGCAAGGGCTACACTGTGGAAGTCACCGACATTCAAATGGGCGATCAAGCCGGAATCAAATCGATTACTTTTTTTGTGCGCGGCCATTATGCCTACGGAACCTTAAAGAGTGAAGCGGGCGTCCATCGCCTAGTGCGTATTTCACCCTTTGACGCCAACAAACGTCGGCATACGAGCTTTGCCTCGTGCGATGTGTTGCCGGACGTCAATGACGATATTGAAATTAAAATCGAAGAAAAAGATATTCGTGTAGATACCTATCGCGCGCATGGCGCCGGCGGCCAACATATCAACAAAACCGATAGCGCCATTCGCATCACCCACTTTCCCACTGGGCTAGTTGTGGCCTGCCAAAATCAGCGTTCGCAAATTAAAAACCGTGAGAAGGCGATGCAGATTTTGAAAATTCGTTTATATGAATTAGAACTCGACAAACGCCGCCAATCGCAGGAAAAACGCTATGACGAAAAAGGCGACATCGCCTGGGGCAATCAAATCCGCTCTTATGTATTTATGCCTTACCAACTCGTCAAAGATCATCGCACCGGCGTCGAAGTGCCGCAAGTCGATAAAGTCATGGACGGCGAGTTAGATGACTTTGTAGACGGCTGGCTTGAGCATTTAGCGACTGTGAAGAGTAAAGGATGACGACCCTCTACCCACATTATGGGTAACTGGAAATTAGATCAAGGCAAAGGCGCCCGACGCTACGTCTGGGGGCAAACGCGCGGAGAAAATGATCCGACGCGACGCGATTATTTGGAACGGATAAAACCGTTTCCTATTTTTTCTGCCATGCGGTTGGAAAAAATTGGGTCGGAAATTCATTTTTGGCGCGAAATCAAAGAAGATACAGGAAAAGGGTATTGGATTTCTTGCGTCCGTTGCGTCCCGGATGACTGGGGCTATTGGGACATTTTCTATCGGACGGATGAAGGCCGTTGGCGGACTACACCGTTTAAAGAAATGCCGGTCGGCCGCATGATTGAACGCTTAGCTGAATTTGTCAGCGAAAAATTCGTAATATAGGGGAACTATGGCGCGCGTATTAGTAGTGGATGACGAACGGGATGTCGTTGAACTGGTGAAATTCCTGCTGGAGCGGGATGGACACAAGGTGATTGAGGCTTATAATGGCCGCGAAGCCTTGGAGCGCGCCTTTGCCGAACTCCCCGATCTGATCATTCTCGATATCATGATGCCCGAGATGGACGGGTATACCGTAAATGCGCGGCTCACCGAAAATGAATCGACACGCAAAATTCCGGTGATTATCTTGACCGCTAAAGGTCAAATGCGCGACGTGTTTGAAATGGCATCGAACGTGGCTTTTTATATGGAAAAACCATTCGATCCCAAACACCTGCGCGAAAAAATCCAAGACGTCCTCAGCAAATCCGCCAACAAATAAATGAGCGAGCTGCTCGAAACGCAACTTCTCCAACGCCGGGAGACGCTCACGCGTCTTGAACAGTCGGGTATTAATCCTTATCCCTATGCCTACCACCGCACGCATGCCATTGCGGCCTTAATCGAAGCCTTCAAAGGCCCGCTGCCCGAACATGGCTCGGACGAAGTCATCCGCACAGCAGGCCGCGTCATGACCGTGCGTGATATGGGGAAATCGTGTTTTGCCACCTTAGGCGACGGCGCCGAACGTATTCAGATTTATGTGAAAAAAGATGTAGTGGGAGAAGAACTTTACAAACTCTTTCAAAAAGATACCGACTTGGGAGATTTCTTAGGCGTGGAAGGAACCATGTTCCGCACGCGCACCAATGAGCTTTCTGTGCGCGTCACATCCATCACGTTGCTAGCTAAGTCGTTGCGCCCTTTACCCGAAAAGTATCACGGCCTCAAAGATGTGGAAACGCGTTACCGCGAACGCGAAATGGATTTGGTCAGCAACCCTGACATTCTGCAACTTTTCGTGAAACGCAGCCGCATGCTTACTTCCATTCGCAAAACATTGGAAAGCCAAGGTTTTCTGGAAGTGGAAACCCCGTTGCTGCAAGCACAAGCCGGCGGCGCCGCCGCGCGGCCGTTTGAAACGTTTCATAATGCCCTGGAATCGAAACTCTTTTTACGTATTGCCTTAGAATTGCATTTGAAGCGCCTGCTCGTTGGCGGCATCAGTCGGGTCTTTGAAATAGGCCGCGTCTTCCGCAATGAAGGGGTGGACACCATGCATAACCCTGAATTTACATTGCTCGAGGCCTATCAAGCCTATGCCGATTACAACGACATGATGACGCTGACGGAAGCGCTGATTTCCGAGGCGGCTTTGAATTGCAACGGAACTACGGATCTCACGCTCCACAATAAAGCACTTAGTTTAAAACCGCCTTTCGCGCGTGCCAGCATGACGGAACTTTTTATTAAGCATGCCGGCATTGATGTAGTAAAAGCCTGGCAAGAAGGCCGTCTGCGTGAGGTCGCACGCGAACTGCATGTGAGTTTTGAAGAGACCACTCCCGATCACAAAGTCTTTGATCGCATTTTTGACTTGCGCGTAAAATCGCATCTCTGGCAACCCACATTTGTGCTGGATTATCCCGTAGAAATTTCGCCCCTGGCAAAAAAGCACCGCTCCCAGCCCGGTTTAGTGGAGCGCTTTGAACTCTTCATCGCGCAAGACGAAGTCGCCAACGCCTATTCAGAATTAAATGATCCCGTCGATCAACGTCAGCGCCTCGAAAAGCAATCGACCGCCAAACAAAAAGGCGACCACGAAGCCGAAATGGCGGACGAATCCTTTTTAACTGCGCTCGAACACGGCATGCCCCCCGCCGGCGGCCTCGGCATCGGCATTGACCGCCTAGCGATGTTAATCTTAAGCCAAACCTCCATCCGGGAGGTCATATTGTTTCCATTATTAAAACCGGAATGACAGAGAACTGTAGGGGGCACCAGCTGGCGTCCCTGGCAGTGGAGATGACAACAGAAACGACCACCGAAATTTTGATAACTATTTCCCCAGGGGCGCCAGCTGGCGCCCCCTACAGTTCCCTATGACCTTTGAATTTTTTCTCGCCCGACGATTTCTTGCCGGGCAACGGTTTGGTGTGTTTCGCATGGTGACGACCCTCATTGCGATTGGGGGAACCGCGTTAGGCGTTGCGGCGCTTCTGGTCACGCTGGCCGTCATGGATGGCTTTCGGACCGACATTCAAGAGAAAATTTTGGGCACGCAGCCCCATATCGTTATCCTTAACCCCTTTGGGGATTTTTTGCCGCGCGATGAACGTTTAACGGCGCAATTGGATTCGGCGTCGGCAGTCGTGGGTGCGGCGCCTTATATCAGCGGACAAGCGCTTATTCAAACGGGAAGCAAAGTGACGGGCATTATTTTGCGCGGCATTGACGCGACGGCGGAAGCGCGCGTCACCCGCTTAAATCAAATTATCACGACAGGGCATTGGGCGGACTTAGGGAGTAAGGGAATTATTTTAGGCCAAGAATTGGCGCGCGCTGTGAATGCGCGCATGGGAGATTCTGTGGACTTGATTACGCCGCAAGAAAATCAAGGGGAAGAAGGATTTACCCCGCGCATGCGGCATTACAAAATTGTCGGGCTCTTTCGTTCCGGGATGTATGAATACGATTCCAATCTCGCCTACATCTCACTCGAGTCAGCGCAAGATTTGTATGCCGTTCATAATAAAATTACGGGCTATGGCGTACGCGTTAAAAATCTGGATCAAACCTCCCACGTGCAGCGCGAACTCCAAGATCATGTCGGCAGCCGTTTCTGGGTGCGTTCCTGGCAAGATTTAAACCGGCCTTTATTTTCGGCGATGAAGTTAGAACGGACCGTCATGTTTATTATCCTCACACTCATCATTTTAGTATCCAGCTTCACAATCATTTCGAATCTTCTTTTATTGACCATGGAGAAGGCGCGCGAGATCGGCATTCTGCAAGCCTTGGGCGCTTCGCCGCAGCAAGTGGGACGAATATTCCTTATTAATGGATTTTTGCTCGGCGGGTCGGGCGTGGGATTGGGATTGATTCTAGGGATTGGACTTTCTTTGATTCTTAAGAACTTTCAGTTCATCCAACTTCCAGCGGATGTGTATTACATTGACCGGTTGCCGGTGCGCTTATCGGCCACGACCGTGGAAAGTGTGGCGCTGTGCGCCTTTGTTCTTGTCCTCTTATCGATTGTCTATCCTGCTCGGAAAGCCAGACAGTTAGATCCCGTACAAGCGATCCGTCATGGATAATCGCTATTTGAAAATAACAATCCAAGGGCACGTGGATCCTGGCTTTCGCCAGGATGACGTCCTCACCAAGTCGTCATCCTGGCGTACGCCAGGATCCATGTTGGGCATCGCGCATTCCTCGGATGGGGATCTCTGATGATTTTATCCACGCAGAATTTAAGGAAATGTTTTCCGCAAGGAGATAAAGAAATCGAAATTCTGCACGGAATCGATCTCGACATCAAGGCGGGGGAAATTGTGGCCATTCTGGGACCCTCAGGCGCGGGCAAATCGACGCTGTTACACCTCTTAGGCCTCATGGAACAGCCCACTTCCGGCATCCTAAAGATTGAGGGAGAAGAGACGCAATCGTTATCCATAGCCAGCCGCGCCCGCTTACGCAACAAGACGATTGGATTTTTATTTCAGTTTCATCATTTATTGGCCGAATTAAGCGTCTTGGAAAATGTCACGCTGCCGCAACGCATCCAAGGCATTGGCGAACCGCAAGCCGTCTCTCGAGCGATGCAACTATTGGATACAATGAATCTGACCGCGCATAAGGATAAACGTCCGACGCATTTATCCGGCGGGGAGCAACAGAGGGTGGCGCTGGCGCGTGCCTTGGTTAATGAACCGGCGCTTTTGTTGGCCGATGAACCTACAGGGAATTTGGATAAAGAAACGGGCGAAGGGGTTCTACGCCTGATGTGGCAAGAATCCCGGCGACGCCATGCGGCCGCGGTGATTGTGACGCATCAAGAAGATATCGCCCAGCGCGCCGACCGCTGGATTCGCTTACGCGATGGCCGCATCGAGTCCATGTCAGAAAAAAGGAATTGACGACTTTATAAGGACGTCATCCTGACGCAAGTCAGGAGCCAAGTGGACCTTTACAAACGTCAACGTGGGCCCTGGTGTTCACCAGGGTGACGGCAAAATGAGTTAAGAAAAAGAAAGTATCTCTATGAAAATTTATTTGGATGGAAAATTAGTCGATCGCGAAAAAGCCGTGGTCTCCGTTTTTGATCACGGACTTCTCTATGGCGACGGGGTATTTGAAGGCATTCGCGCCTATCACGGTCGGGTTTTCAAATTATCCGAGCACCTAGACCGCCTGTTTCGTTCCGCTCGCGCGATTCTTCTTGAAATCCCTTTAAGCAAAAAGGATTTGGAAAAAGCCGTCCTCACCACCTTGCGCGCCAATCATTTAAAAGACGCCTACATTCGCCTGGTCGTCACACGCGGGGTGGGCGATCTGGGCCTTGACCCACGCAAATGTAAAAAGCCCACTGTTTTTATTATCACGGACAAAATCACGCTCTATCCAGAAGAATTTTATGAGAAGGGCCTGCATGTCGTGACATCGTCGGTGAAACGCAATATTGCCGAAGCCTTAAATCCGACCATCAAATCATTGAACTACCTTAATAACGTATTAGCCAAAGTGGAAGCCATTCGTCAACATGCGCCGGAAGCGATCATGCTCAATCGCGAAGGCTATGTGGCCGAATGCACGGGCGATAATATTTTCATCGTGAAGCAAAAGACCCTGATCACGCCACCGAGCTGGGCGGGGGCGCTAGAGGGCATTACGCGCCATGTAGTCATGGACATCGCGCGAAAAACCCTTAAACTAGAGGTGAAAGAAGATTTGTTTACGCCCTATGATGTGCATGTGGCGGACGAAGTTTTTCTTACGGGCACTGCCGCCGAAGTCGTGCCTGTAGCGACGGTTGATGCACATACGATTGGACCAGGCAAACCGGGCCCCATCACCTTGCGGCTCATTCGTGAGTTTAGGGAACTGACGCAGCGCGACGGCGTTTCTATATGAGGATTGCATGAATTTACTGGTCTGCCAACTTTGCGGCAAGCACAATGCCACGATCTACTTTAAAGGGATCGTTAATGATCACACCGTCAAAATGCATATGTGTGAGAGCTGCGCCAAGAAAAAGGGGATGGCCTTTCCCTTCGGCAAATCGATTTTCTCACTCGGTGAAATGGTGGCGAATTTGGCCGCCTCGAGTAAATTAGGGGGAGCGCTTTTAGGACTAACCTGCAAAAACTGTGGCATGAACTATGCCGAGTTTCGTCAGATCAGTCAGTTCGGATGCAGCCATTGCTATACCACCTTTGCGCAGCTCATAGAACCGTTGGTTAAAAAAGTGCAAGGGAGCAGTCAACATATCGGCAAACAATACCGTCGCACGGTGCGCCCGAGCTCAGCGATTCAAGAATTAGCCAAGTTAAAAATTGAACTGAAAGAAGCGATCAGCCATGAAGCATTCGAACAAGCGGCTGCCTTGCGGGATCAAATTCAAGCGTTGGAACGTTCTGTGAGTCCGTCAAGCAAACCGCAGGAGCCCAGCCGATGAACTGGGAAACGATTTTTAAAGAAGCACATGTATGGTCGGAAAATGCCGGCCCGCAAAATGACGTGGTGCTTTCATCGCGCATTCGCTTGGCCCGAAATCTGATCGACCGACCGTTTCCTGCTCGCTTAGACCATGCGGCGCAACGCCATGTCATGCATCAAGTGGTCGAGGCCGCGACGGGGTCTCCGTCGCTCGCCAACGCGGAATTTATCGATTTACAAGACACGCGTAAGATCGAACGACAATTTTTAATGGAAAGGCACTTGATTTCTTCCGAAATGGCGGTAGAAGAGGGTATACGGGGCGTATTAATTAGTCCGACCCGGCAGCTGTCACTGATGATTAATGAGGAAGATCACTTGCGCTTACAAAGTTTTGAATCAGGATTAAATTTAGAGACCGCGTGGAAACGCGCGAACCAGGCTGACTCGGAGCTAGGGGAAAAGCTTCCTTATGCCTTTGATGCGGAATGGGGATATTGCACGCGCTGTCCTACGAATGTGGGAACTGGATTAAGAGCGTCTTGTTTACTTCATTTACCGGCGCTCGCCGTCAATGGCGACATCGAACGCGTGTTGGAAGGATTGACTCCTCTAGGCGTTACCGCTCGCGGATTTTATGGGGAGAAGTCTAAAGCCATTGGCGATTTATTTCAGATTTCAAATTCGACGTCGTTAGGTCACACGGAAAATGAGCTGATTGAAAATATTGAACGCGTTGTACAAAGCATTATTCAGTACGAGCGTCAGGCCCGTGAAGCATTAAACAACGCGCATCACCGCCTGACAAGCGAGGATCAAGTCTTTAGAGCCTGGGGAATCTTGCTTCATGCTCGACTCATCAGTTACGATGAGGCCATGACGCTCTTATCCAATGTGCGTCTGGGATTACAAATGGGATTTCCCGTGCCCGTGAAACCGAATGTGATTAATCAGTTAATGTTGATTACGCAGCCCGGGCATTTGCAGTTGATGAAAGGAAGCACATTGAAAGCCGAAGAAAGAGATCGCTGGCGCGCCGCCATTATTCGTACTAAGCTGAACGAGGCGTCATTTACATCCGGAAATGGATTTTCTACAACCGAATCATGAGGAGACTTCATGTCTAATCGATTCACAGAACGTGCACAACGCGTCATCCTGATCGCTCAGGAAGAAGCCAAACGGTTAAACCATGACTACGTGGGAACCGAACATATCTTGCTCGGACTCATCGCTTTAGGCGAAGGAGTCGCGGCCCAAGTATTAGCCAATTTAGGCGTTGATTTACGCCGCGTACGCGCGGAGATCGAAAAAATTGTCGGCACCGGCGACAATGTGATGTTGCTCGGTGAAATTCCCTTCACGCCGCGCGCCAAGAAGGTTTTGGAATTAGCCGTCGAAGAAGCGCAAAACATGGGCCATAGCCATGTGGGAACCGAACACTTGCTCCTCGGCTTGATCCGCGAAGAAGAAGGTGTAGCCGCGCAAGTCTTAGAAAATTTAGGCGTGCGTTTAGATATCGTGCGTGAAGAAGTAATCAGCCTATTGGGCGAAGGTCAACCCGGACCCGCCACGCCTTCGGCTCCGCAGCAACAACAAGGCGGCGGCAGTCAGCGCAGTTCTGGCACCAAATCAAAGACGCCGACATTGGATGAGTTCGGTCGCGATTTGACGGCCATGGCCAAAGAAGGCAAGTTGGATCCAGTGATTGGCCGCGCCGATGAAATTGAGCGCTTAATCCAAATTCTTTCTCGCCGCACTAAAAACAATCCGGTGCTTATCGGAGATCCGGGTGTGGGTAAAACCGCGATCGTCGAAGGCTTGGCGCAAAAAGTCTCCTCTACCGACATTCCGGAAATTCTCGTGAATAAACGCGTGATGACCTTGGACTTGGCTGCCGTTGTGGCGGGTACCAAGTACCGTGGAGAATTTGAGCAACGCTTGAAAAATATCATCGAAGAAATTCGTCGCGCGAAAAATAACATTATTCTTTTCATCGATGAGCTGCACACGGTGATCGGCGCCGGAGCCGCCGAAGGCGCGATTGATGCTTCCAACATTTTGAAACCCGCTTTAGCGCGTGGGGAACTTCAATGCATCGGAGCGACGACCTACGACGAATACCGCAAATACATCGAACATGATGCTGCCCTCGAGCGCCGCTTTCAGCCGATCACCGTCGATCCGCCTTCGATTGAAGATACGGTGAAAATTTTGACGGGGTTGCGTGAAAAGTATGAAACGCACCACAAAGTTAAATTCTCTGATGATGCGCTGCAAGCAGCCGCGGAATTATCAGAACGCTATATTGCCGACCGCTTTCTTCCGGACAAAGCGATTGACTTAATTGATGAAGCTGGCAGCCGGGCGCGTCTACAAATCACCGTATTGCCGCAGAATTTAAAAGATAAAGAAGTGGAAATTGCCCAAGTGTCGAAGGATAAAGACACCGCCATTGCCTCGCAGGAATATGAAAAAGCAGCACGCCTGCGCGACAAAGAAAAAGAGATGCGTAAAGCGCTGGATGAAGCCAAAAAGAAGTGGAAAGAAAAGCGGGAAGCCTCTCAGCCTACAGTCACAAGCGAAGAAATTGCAGCTGTGGTTTCTAAATGGACGGGAATCCCGGCGCAACGCTTGACGGAAAAAGAGCAGGACAAGCTTATTCATCTGGAAATCGAATTACACAAACGCGTGGTCGGACAGGAAGAGGCAATCAAATCGCTTTCGCAAGCGATTCGCCGCTCGCGCACAGGATTGAAAGATCCGAAACGTCCGATTGGGTCCTTTATTTTCTTGGGACCGACGGGTGTGGGTAAAACCGAATTAGCGAAAGCCATTTCTGAAGTCCTCTTTGGCGAAGAAGACGCCATGGTTCGCATTGATATGTCGGAGTATATGGAGAAATTCTCCGTGTCGCGCTTAATCGGAGCCCCTCCGGGATACGTGGGCTATGAAGAAGGCGGCCAATTAACAGAAGCCGTCCGGCGCAAACCGTATTCGGTCGTCTTGTTAGACGAAATCGAAAAAGCGCATCCCGATGTCTTCAACATTCTCTTACAAGTCTTAGACGATGGTATTTTGACGGATAACTTAGGTCACAAGGTGAACTTCAAAAATACAGTCATTATCATGACCTCCAACGTCGGCGCGCGCATGATCTCAAAGGGGAAATCCCTCGGCTTCTTGATCGAAGAAGACGCGAAACGCGATTACACTTCGATGAAAGAAGTGGTCATGGAAGAAGTAAAGAAGGCGTTTAATCCGGAATTCTTAAACCGCATCGATGATGTCATCTTCTTCCATGCTCTCTCTAAAGAAGACATGAAAAAGATTTTGGAAATCATGCTCGATCGCGTGCGCACCAAACTCAAAACCCAAGGCTTTACCTTAGAGCTGACAGAAGAAGCTAAAGGCCATCTCTTGGAAAAAGGGTTTGATCCGCATTATGGCGCGCGTCCTTTGCAGCGCACCATTCAACGCTTGATTGAAGACACGATTGCTACGGAAATGTTGGCGAAAAATTTTAGCGCGCCGGGAACTCTGTATGTGGATTACGACGCGGATGAAAAGCGCCTTACTTTCAATACGCAACCCGTCGTTAAAGCCAAAAGCTAACCGTCTTTTCGGGTGCCGGAGGCCGTGGCGTAATCCCTTAGTTCGTCATCCCGGCAGTTCGTAAGCCGGGATCCATTTTGGCGTTTTCATCCAGAACCGCTTTTAAAGTCAACGTGGATCCCGGCTTACACATTGCCGGGATGACGAAGTGGAGAGTTTGCGCCCCTGTTAGCGTGCCGTCTTTCCTAAAACTTCAGTTGTTATACTGACGCATGCGACGTTTCTCTTATCTTTTAATCGCGCTCTTTGTCCTTGTTCCTGGGAGTGTTTGGGTTTCCCAACGCTTAGTCGATACGTGGGAACCGAATTTGCGCTACACTATCGCCGCCGCCGCAAGCAAAACCTTAGGAATTCCTGTCACCGTCGGACGCCTGGCCTATCATTTTCCCTGGGGCCTTACTATTCTGCAGGTGGAAGCGACGCCCGTTCTGCATGTTGAGGCGATTGTGGTTGGAATCAGCCCGCTCAATGTACCGACGGCGTTGCTCCGGCATAAACCTTTAGAAGCCATTGGCCATTTGTATTTTAAAAATCCGCAAATTCGTGTCACGCGCGATGACGTGGAGCGTCTCCAGCATCTCATCCCCCATTCTAAAAAAGCGACGCTTAATCCGCCTTTTTTTCGCGTAGAAGTGGTAGATGGTCTTATTGAACTTCAGAATCCGCAGGCGCCTGGCCACCCCTGGACGCTGGAGCAGGTCAATGGCGTCTTTCAATGGCGGGGTCCGCAACAATCGTTGACGATAGAAGCGCGCTCGCCGCGCATTCAGCGAGTGGAATTGAATTACTCGGCTTTCGGACGCCGTTGGCGAGGGTCTCTTTCCATCGAGGATTTGGATCTCCATAGAATGCTCGAACATCTCTCGGTGTTAAGAGGCAAACCCTTAATTCCTAAAGAACTTGAAATTGATGGCCATCTTGATACACAAATCCATGCTAGGGCTCGAACGGTCCCGCATTCGTTTCCCGAATTCTTACGCGCCATTACACAAGTACGCTGGCAAATGAGTCATGGAAAAGTGCGTCTAAATGGTCAAGAAATTCCTTGGGTCTCGCATGGCCACATTATCCCGTCCGCGCATGACTTCCTCATTCAAGACGGGATTCTACGCACGGACGAACTGAATTGGAAACTGTCGGGAGGAATTTCGCCTTACGGAAAAACGCCGGAGATGAGTTTCCAAGCGCATGCCACGCAAGTTCCGCTTCAACCCTTATTGCGTTTGATCCATGGCTCCCATGCTTTCGAGGGAACCGGAGTCCTCATTGTTCGCATGTATGGTCCGTTGAATGATCTCCATACCTCGATCCAAACGCTTTGCGCTCAAGCCGAACTTTGGGCACATCCCATTCGCGAAGTCTCCGTCTTAGCTCGCTATACCAATCACATGTGGGAACTGCTGGATAGTGGATTTAAGATGGCAGCGGGCCGTTTGCGCGCCCATGGCACGATTGACGGCCGGGAACTAGCACTCAAAATTAGTATGGATCAGGTCCCGATGGATAGTCTGACGCATCGACCGGAACTTGGTGGACAATTTTCTAGCGCTTTTGATTGGACTGGACCCGTGGATGACTGGCAATTACGCGGATCTTGGTGGATCTCTCACCTCACGTGGAAAGCCAAGAATTTAACCTCCGATTGGCGTGGGGATTTTGAAATGGCCCATGAAGGGGAAATAAAACTGAACGGAGAAACCAATGATCAAACCTTGCATCTCCAACTCCGCGGGAACTCAGACTCGACCCATTTGAATGTAAACCAAGTCGTGCTGGAAATGCCCGAAGCCCAAAATATCCGTGCACAAGGAGACTATTTTTTCTCTCAAAAAACAGCGACGTTTACCGTTGTCAGCGATAAGTTGCTATGGCAAGGCCATACGTTTGAAAATGTCAATCTCGTGGCCATGTGGGCCGATCCTGTAATGAATTACAAAGTCACGGGACACTACCATAAAGATTCCGATCCAGACCCAGCGCCCGCACTATTTTCAGGTCTCATCCGGTCGTGGCCTGAACACATTAAGGTGCAAAAACTGCATTATCAGCATCAAAATATCGCGTTGGATGCCCAGACCGAAATGCAAGGGACAACGGCGCAGCATTCCTTTACGGGCTCTGCCACGCTTCATGTCGCCGGCAAAACATCACAAAGCGAATTTCCGATTACATTTAACGGTTTCTTTGATCCGACGGCCGAGGGACATGGACAAGCGCACGTGGTCAGCGGTCCTGCGCAAGCCGATTTAACATGGGATTCTTTAAGCACTATTGCGGTAAAAGCCCGTTTGGAAAAAGGGGACTGGAATACCTGGCCGTTGCGTTTGGATTTGGACGGTCATTGGAAGCCTAATGACGATTCCGTTTTTAATCTTCAAGGCCAAATCGACCCTGATGGACATTTGGATGCGCAGTTCAAACTCCAAGCACGTCATTTATCAATTAACCGTGCTATTTTTCGTACGCCGGAATCCCGCCTAGAATTTTTACCCGGAGGCACTGTCGATTTTCCAGCCGGGGGCGATCTGCAAACCCACTTATCCGCCAAATTACGCAATCTGCATTTAGGCTTTCTTACTTTTTTTGGCAGTTTGGATTTAAATGGTCAATGGACGCGTGTTAAAAACCATCCGGTGATTTCCGCCCAAGCCCGTACGCATTCGCTTTTTATTAATGATTATGAATTGGAGACGGGAGAAATTTTGGCGCGCTGGGAAGAAGGCGTTCTCTATTTTATGGCGCCCGAAGCCACACCGGCATTAATCACGGGAAACGTCAATTTTCAAAAACGTCCTCAGCTCACCTTTAACCATTTACAAGTGATCGGCAAAGAAAGTCAAAAGTTAGATATCGACGGCGAAGTGGGTCCCACGTTTTGGAATTACGCCCTGCAAGGGCAAGGGTTAGATTTAGGTATCTTAGGCGAACTTTCGGGACTATCCGTTCCGATGAGCGGTGTGGTGGATCTAAAAATCGTCGGCAAAGGCGACGCTCAACATCCCAATGTGGAAGGGCAAGCCCGGATTCAGCAGGGGCGCATTGCCGATGTTCAGTATGAAAGCGGGGAAACTGATTTTATTTGGCAAGAGGACCGCATTACATTTCAAAATTTACGACTCAAAGACAGAGGCCGATACTCGGCCTTAGGCGGCGGCGTTTTTCCGATCCGTTCTAAATTGAATACAGCGAAACCTTTACCCCATATCGATTTTACGGTGCGCTTGCAAGATACCAACTTAGGGCTTTTACAATCGATTTTTCCCGAAGTTAAAAGCGCGCGCGGGGATGTCGAAGGGCTGATGCAAATCCAGGGCACATTGGATGATCCGCGCTTTCAGGGCCATTTGACAATCAATAATGGAGACGTGGTGGGCGCGCATTACTTTCACCATTTGAAAGCCATTCACGTCGCGGTCGATTTCGATCATGACCGCTTTCGCATTACGGACATGCGTGGGCGTTCCGGTGATGGAGAGTTAGTAATCAAAGGCGATATCGGCATGTCTGGCTTTTCACCGTCGGATTTTAATCTCAACGCCCAAATTCCATCGCATGGGAATTTGGAAATTGAAGTGCCGGAATTGGCGATTCCGGACAGTCCATTAGCCAAACGTTTTAAATTTTTGACTTCCGTTTCGCATATCGATGTCAGCGGCCAAGCGCAATTTACGGGAAGCGCGGAGGCTCCGGTATTTAAGGGAGATGTCACCTTATCGAACGGCCACTTTACCTTTCCACCGTCGGCTAAAAAGTCACAATCGACGACGCTGACCTTATGGGCGCGGCATATTTTTTGGGACGCCAATCTCCAGTTTAAAGATAAGGCCTGGTTTGAAAATGAATTGGTCGAGGCCAACGTAAATGGCGCTTTTCACATCAAAGGAAATGCCGAGGCGCTTTCAGTTGATGGCGGGCTGACTATCCCCCAAGGAAAAATCAGCTACTTAGGATTGCAATTCGATATCCGTGAAGCACGTTTTGATATGAAAGCGGGAGCGCCATTTTTAAGCGGCCAGGCCGAGTCGCAAGTGGAAGCCACAGATACGGTGGGATTATCGGGCGGTATTAATACAGGGCAGCGCTTTAGCGTCGAAGATACCATCACCTTGACCATTCCTTATGGGCCGTTGGATCAAATCAAGCCCCGCCTGACTTCGGCGGCTAATCCGAATTTATCGCAAGACAAAGTTTTGGCGCGCGTGACCCAATTAGATATTGAAAATTTAACGCCCGAAGAGCGGACATATCTTTATCAAAAACAAGCCGTCAGTTTAATCGACAACAGTTTGACCACTCCGCTAGCACAAAAAATTTTAAAACGCACGGGAATTGCCGATCGCTTTCGCGCCGAACATGTGTTTGATCCCTCAGCCGCTCCGCCGGTCGATCCCGTCACGGGCCAAGCCACACGCAGCACTACCGCAACCGATCTTTTTGCCAACACCAAATACACCGTCGAGAAAGATTTGTTTGGTAATCTCTCGATCGGTTACGGGGTACGCTTTATTCCGATTCTCTCTGCGGAAACCAATCAGCGCACCCTGGACTTGGTCAGCGATCTGCAAATGTCTTACCGCGCATTCAAGAATGTGTATGTTCGCGGCAACTACGACCTACCCAATTCTAATTCCTCGATCATTCCCGAAAAGAAAGTCACCATCGAACCCCGCTGGCGCTTCGGCTGGTGGGGCAACACCAACCCCAAAAAACCGCAACAAAAATAATTTTGACCGTCTGAATAACTCTGTTAATAGAGACGTAACAATTGTGAAATCGTCCCGTAATACGACAAAATATAATGAAGGGGTGAAGTTCCGTTTATTTGATCGCGGACTGGCGGTAGCACTTTCGTTATGCCTAGTTTCGTCCTTCCTGATCGCAACCGAAGTGGAGGCGCATCCGCTTTGTGCTTCCAATACACCTTTCAATTTACAACAAACTCTCAGTCAACGCCTTGGGCAAGACTCTTTAGCCGCGCGCTTAAGATGGGGAGGTCATGGTGTTATTACCGGCACAAATTTGGAGGGATTTCTTTCGGCCACCCCCATCACCCCAAAGCAGACGGATTACCAAAACATGCAGCGTTGGGCGGACTTTGGATCGTTAAACCAATCGCAAATTGAGGACGCCGTCGCCGCGCTCTCCGCCATGCGCGAAAAATACACGCCGTTCCTTGAGGCTTACGCCGTCCGTAATCACCGCGAAAATCAAAACAAAGCAGTCGATTTCCAGATTCGCGCCGAGGGTTCAATAGAGATTGTTGAACGTTGGGTTCACGATGCGTTCAATCAAGAGATTAGCTACGCGCTTCAAACGATGGTTAAACGTCTACGCGATGAGGGAATTACTATTCCTGAGCGTTCGGGTGAATTCAGTTTCCGAGCGGCGGTTAAAAACGTACCCGGAGAAATGATCATCTCTAAAGATGGAAAAACTAACATTTGGGTGGAGAAAGATGGGCTTTTGGTGATCATCGCACCAGAATTTATGAAGGCTGATGGGACCAACCTGGGTCATGGAGGCCGCAATCGCTGGACCGCCTATGCGCCGACAAGAAAATATGCTCGGCACGAAGTCGCTGAATTACGGCGTATCGCGCAATGGGCGATTACGCGAAAGAACCATTTCATTCCTTTTGCTACGGTTTATGACATTATAGATGGGAATTTGGGCACCAAGATTCGGCATTACTTAAATAGCGGCTCATCTCAACATCAAAAATCAAAGGTCGCGGCCGTTGAAAGAATGCTTCCGATCTTTCACCAAGCTGGAGTGGATGCAGAAGGTTATGACGACGATGACATGAGCTTTCCCGCACCTCAGCAAGCCCTTCAATTCGCTTATCGCGGATACTTTAATCCAATCCCCAATGAACCCACAACGTTAACACAAAGAGATTGGATTCCCCGAGCACGAAAAGAAGGACCCTCGACGCGGCATAGCAGACAAGCTGTTTAATTCCATAACGCACTCCTCGGAACTTCTTCAAGGCAACTTCCGTCTAAGCTTTGCTAGGATTAGGCAGATCCATATCAGGGAGCCGTCATCCCGGAAATGTGTTATCCGGGATCCATGTTGACGTTAGTCGGTTCCGCCATTACTGAAATACATCACCAGGGATCCTGGATTACAACCTCCAGGATGACCACTTGAAAGCAAGGAGCATTGAATGTTTGGTTTAGGAATGCCGGAATTGTTGTTGATTTTGTTTGTGGCGATGCTTTTGTTTGGCGCCAAGCGCTTGCCGGAAATTGGGCGCGGGTTTGGGGAAGCGATTGCGTCCTTCAAGAAGGGATTGCGTGAAGGGGAACGTAACGCCGGATCCTCGGACAAAAATGCTGACGCCGATAAAAAGCCCTAACATCGTCCCAGTCAAAGACCTTTCCATCACGGTTTTTCCCAAAGATCAGCCCAAATCCGTGGGCGCGCATTTGGAAGAGCTGCGCTCGCGTTTGATCAAAGCCCTGATCTGCGTGGCGCTCTGCAGCGTCATCGGCTACTTCTTCACCGATCACTTTATTCACATGATGGCCAACATGGTAGGCCCGATGGTGTACCTACGACCCACGGAAGCCTTCATGGTTAAGATGAAGCTGGCGATTGTGATTGGCGCTTTCATCTCGGGACCGGTCTTGCTTTATCAGCTATGGCGCTATATCGGAATCGCTTTACATGTAAGCGAACGCCGCGTTGTTTTTGGTGCATTGCCTTTTTCTTATCTGCTTTTTACGACGGGCGCGGCTTTGAGTTGGTTTGTGGTCACGCCTGCGGGTCTCCGCTACTTGGTCAGTTTTGGCTCCGCCGATTTAAAACCATTTATCTCTTTAGAATCTTGCTTTGATTTTACGTTTGCCCTGGCGCTCGCCATGGGTCTGCTTTTTCAGCTGCCTTTAATTTTAGCGGCGTTAGCCTGGTGGGGAATTATTGATGCGGCTTTTTTAAGCAGGTATCGCCGGCATGCCTTTTTAGTAATCTTAGTGGTTTCCGGTATTGTTACACCCAGCCCTGACATTCTGTCCCAATTTTTACTCACCCTTCCGACGTATGGCTTGTATGAACTCTCTATCATTTTGGCGCGATTTTGCCATCCAGATCGGCGGCTAGCCCATCAAAAGTTATAATGCGCAGGTTGTGAAAAACCGAATTTTCATCGTAGCGGTGCTTTTTTTAGGCCTAGCAGGATTCACGCCTGCGCAAGCCGAGGTAGCGGGCTCGACTACCCCGGTTGTTGTCACTTCAACGCCTAGCGTTGTCAATTCCACGCCCATGGTGACCACTCCCGCGGTGAAGGCCTCTACCGCGACAACGCCAGCCGTCGTCGTTCCCTCCACCAGTACCCCCATTTTCGATGAGGAAGAAAAACATTTTTCACCCTTTGCCAAAGTTTTAAAAATTAAAGTCGATGGCAACCGGAATGTCCGCGATCGCGTCATTCTCTCGCAAGTCAAAACGCGGCGCTATGACCTTTACGATCCGGAGAAACTCCGCAAAGACGTCCAGAACATTTTTACCCTAGGCAATTTTGATGATGTGACCATTGACGCCCAAGAAATTCCCGGTGGCATCGGCATTACCTTTAAAGTCATCGAAAAGCCGATCGTCAAAAAAATTGATTTTAAAGGAAACAAAAAACTCTCCAAGAGTAAATTGTCTGACGCGCTTACGCTTAAAGAAAACGATCCTCTGGATAAAGCCAAGCTGAATGTTGATGTCGATAAGATTTTGTCCTTGTACAAGGACGAAGGCTTTGCCGCGGCAGAAGTAGAGCCCTTTACCACTACCGATGCGACCAATCACACGACCGTCACTTTTTACATTAAAGAAGGAACGCAAGTCCTGATCCAGCAAGTGATTGTGCTCAACGTAAAATCCTTCCCAGAACCCAAAGTGCGCAAACTGATGAAAACGCGCAAAAAGAAAGTGTTCAAGCAAGAACAGCTCGTAAAAGATGTCGAAGACATTATCCACTTTTATAAAACCAAAGGCTTCTTAGACGTTAAAGTCAGTGATCCCCAACAAACGTTCAATGAAGATAAAACCCGATTGGTAATCACACTAAAAGTGGACGAAGGACCTTTGTTGCATTTCGGAAGCAGCACCTTTTCCGGAAACGCCATTTTCCAAAAAGATAAGTTGGCGCCGGCCATCTCTTACAAAACGGGTGAAGCTTTTAACCAGGATAAATTAGATGCGACTCAAGCCAAGCTCCGTGATATTTATGGCGATCTCGGGTACATTCGCACACGTATCGATCCCGTATTTGATCGCAACCTAAGCTCAAACACGGTGAACATCAACTATCAGCTGAGCGAAGGTGAAGTGGTGTATGTCGATCATATTGGCATCGAAGGAAATACCCATACCAAAGACTTTGTTATCCGCAGAGAAATTCAATTGAAATCCGGCGAAGCCTTCAGCTCGGTCAAAGCGCGTAAGAGCGTCGAGCGGCTATACAACTTAGGTTTCTTGGATAACGTGGATATCGATGTTCAACAGCCGAACTCCCCGACACAAGCCGATGTCATCTTTACCGTCGTCGAAGGAAAACCTGGCACGCTGAGCGCCGGCGCAGGATACTCATCCGTCGATGGACTCATCGGTACCCTGCAAGTGCAGCACATTAATTTCTTAGGTCGCGGTCAACGTGTCAATGTGCAATGGCAGTTCGGCGCGCGCGTGAATAGCTTTGATTTGGGGTGGCAAGACCCTTGGTTTATGGGTAAGCCTGTTACCTTTGGAGCGGATATTTTTAACACGATCCGGCAAATTAGTCGCGCCGGAATCACCAATGCCTATACGACACGCGACCGTGGTTTCAGTTTAACGGCCGGTCCGCGTTTCTCTGAGATTTA
>Ga0105240_10003187_pt1 | contig 25768 bp, 23 predicted proteins | sample KBSC54metaG_FD_80426 | JGI IMG/M metagenome (GOLD analysis project Ga0105240, IMG submission 80426) | Corn rhizosphere microbial communities from Kellogg Biological Station, Michigan, USA - KBS C5-4 metaG | ecosystem: Host-associated > Plants > Roots > Rhizosphere > Soil | place: Michigan, USA...
AACCCAGGGTAGTCGGGCGCGATCAGATGAAATCTGTCGGATAAGCGTGCCATCAAGTCGCGATACATGAATGAAGAAGCCGGGAAGCCATGCAGCAGCAAGATTACTGGCGCATCTGCCGCGCCAGATTCGCGATAAAAGATATTCAAGCCGTCGATTTGCACGGTACGGTAGTGAATGGTGTTTGTGGTCGGCGCATTCGGCGTTGCGGACGTTGTTTGTGCGCTCGACGTATTCGGGCTTGCGATAGCAAAGCAAGGCATAGCCAACAACATATGGGCGAGCACAAACGCAGCCAGTCTAGTAGGAATGGGCATAGCGGTCTCCGTAACCTCATAATCCATATTTAATAGGTTACAGCTGGGCATGTAACTTGTCAATGACAATTTTTGTAGTTACATTGGAAGTCATGAGCACGCCTGCTGCGCCTTTGTTTGTCGGTGGTCACCCCGCGCTGGATTTCCTTAACACTGCCTTCTCTCCTGATGGCGTGGAGATGGAAGCCCTAAGTGATGGTCGCGCCTTGCTCGATTGGCTAGTGAGCGCGGAATTGCTGGGCAGAGTGGAAGCAGATGCGCTGCTGTCGCGCAGCGGAGCGAAGGCGATGGATGTTGCGGCAGCCAAGGCGCGCAAATTTCGTGAACAAGTGCGTACGTGGTTGGAACAGTGGCGCGTCGCTCCAGATCGCGCTTATCGAACTGAAATTGCCATGCTGAACGGACTGGTTGCCAAAGGGGTATGGCGTCATCGCCTGATCAGCGCCACAGATGGTCCGCAAGTTGTTGAGCAGCTCGAAATCGAGGACACGGAGGCGCTATTGCCGTTGCTGGCCTGGCAGATCGCCATGCTGGTGACACGGGAACAGGCATCGTTGATCAAGCGGTGTGCCGGGTCGGGCTGCACGCTGTGGTTTCTTGATTGCACCAAAGCACATCGACGCCGCTTTTGTAGTGCGACTGCATGCGGCAATCGGGCAAAAGTCGCGGCGTTTCGCGAACGTCAACGGCAGTGAGGGATGGGGACGCCGTTCTATCCGAATTCGAGCTAGCGGCCGTCGGCAAACCGGAGGATCAGCCCAGACGGTGCGCTTGTAGGGCTCACGGTGCTCACCGCGCCGAGCGTGCCGGAGGCTGAACGTCGCGGCGAGATTCCTACATGGCGGTGCAAATCATTTATACCCTCCACGCTGCGAAGTGTGGAGGGCTTCTGCACCTCTAACGGGAAGGACCCAAAATTCGAGCGCTGCTTTTAAACATCCCGACCACAAAGGTCGGGATGGAAAAGGATATAGGGGCTGGTGCCACGCCATTGGGCTAATCGCCGAACTCCTTCACAGTGGGTCCTGCAACTTAGGGTCATCAATTACGCCGAACTTGCTGCTCTCCCACCTGTCGCAGGTTGTCCCGGCAATCGTGTATTCGCCTCTGTACTTTCCTGCGGGCGCAAGGCACATCGCCTCGATCGGACCGCCGCCGGTCCACTGCGCGAGCATCTCGCTCCAGAATTTGCAGCCACCGCAATTGCGTGTGAGGCATTGAGTTGGCTGCTTTCCCGCCGCGAGCAGCGCCCTGTCCAAAAAAAATTCTGTCTCTGTCTCGAAACTCGTATGACTAACCTTGCAAACGGTACAGCCAACCAAAACACCTTCGCGAGTTGTGAAGTCTCTTGCGTAATCGCCATCCTCGTAGTATCTCGGAATCGAGGCAACGATATCGCGCGGGACGACGACGTCATAAAACTCATCTTTGGTTACGCGAGAAAACTCATAAGCCTGGGAGTTTATGCAAGAGCCTTCTTCTTCGGTCATGTCAGGACCTCGCGTATTCGACGAACTTTGTTAGTTTCTCGGACTTTGGCGGTCATTGCTAGACTCCTCTCATCTGCGGATCAAAACTATCCAATGGACCGTCGTATATCTGCTCCCCAAGGGCATCGACGGTCAACCAGATCGGCTCCTCGGACTTTGTCGTAACGATGTAGTGATACGCCTCTCGTGCGTCCTGGGTGATGGGCATTGGATGCATGTAGATCCGCCCCGGCACTTGCTTAAAATGCGCGATAACTTGCGCCGCCAGACAGCCACAGCCATTGGCGAACTTCGATCCCTCGGGGCCAGGTAGTCCGTTCGTGATTTGGAAACCGGTTAAAAAGGCCTTCAACCTTTTTCCGTGTACAGATAGATACCCATCACCGGGGCTATAGACTGCGCAGATCGGCTGTGCCTCGTTGAAGTCGTTATCAACAAAGATCGTCAGCGAACCCGAGCTCGTCGTTTTCCCCTCGGATTGGAAGCGCCGACCCGGATTGCGGGTCTCATTGCTACTCACAATTATCCTCTTCAAAGTAATTGACCTGCCAGGTATAGCGCATACGGTTACCGGTTGTGTTCGCGGACGGCAAAGGGAAGTTCTAGAGGAATGGCTTCCCAAAAGGATTTCGCTGAGCGCGTAAACAGCATGCCAGTTTTAGTCAGCTCTGCTGAGGCAGCTTACTTCTGGAAAAAGGCCAGAGAAGTAACTGTCTTGGATGTTTAAATTCAATGGAACTTCACCCAATCTGACAAACTGACTGGGCGCACACAAAAAGACGCCGGCTCACAGCCGGCGTCGGAATGGACAGATTTGAAAGTTACTGGAGTTTAGATGGAGTAGGTCCACTCAGACTCAAGTTCTTGAACCCTAGCATCGGAGTGACTCGCGCATCGCTTTGCAGCGCCTTGATCTCGACCTCCTGACCCAGCTCACTCAACACCAACTCCTCATTGAGACTGATGTCCGCAATGAAGATCCGTCCGGGTTGGTTCGCAAGGATGAGCTCATAGAACGTATTCCCACTGCGTACCGCAGAACCAATATGCGCAATGATTCCCCGCACCGGCACATTGGCAGCGTTTGCTGCGGCGTCCATGTGCGTCCGGTCGGCGCCCTGCTTGAACTGGTAGCTCCGGGCGGCTTCCTCGATCGTGTTGGCAACCTCAACGCGCTGATAGTCCGATACATCCACGATTCCGTACATACGAGCCACTCCGGTATCGTCCCGAAGTGCCATGACGTACGACGCTCGGCCTTCCACCATGAAAGGTAGCGGGTTGGTCGCCTTGTACTTCTTCTCAGGGAATACGCCCTCTGCCGTTTCTTGAGCAACCGCAGCGGTGACACCTTGTAAGTTGTACCGGGTGACTTCCTTTGTGCGTGTATCGGGACGCAATGTCCCGCCGCTTCTTTGGACATCCCAGTCAATAATTCGCCCATACCGCGATCAGCGGCGCCACGCTCCAAGAGCATCCAACCTTCGGAGTCATGCGCTATGTCAATTGTGTAATCGGTGCTTCTCAAACACACGTTAACTGCGCGTTTTGGGAAGACCGAAGTACCCATAGGCGAGCGGAAGGAGTCTCGTTCTTCACTGTTGTCGCGAGCGTCCAACGTTGTTACGTAGCTGCTGCGCCTCGCCGCGAATGTATTGACGCAGACTAGCGAGCTGCTCGTCGGTAAATTCGCCAAACTTCGGCATTCCCTGTGGCAAGAAGGCACCGCCGCGCACGATGTTAGCGAAGGCCTCCGCCGACAGCGGTATGGCTGAGCGGCGCAGGTCGGGGGCGCCCACCCAACTCGAGTCGCCGAGAGGATGGCAGTTATGGCAATGCGCTTCATAGATGACACCGCCAGCGGCAGCGCTGACTGGGTCGGGTTTGAACTGCGGGTCCTCGACCATGGGCAGCGGCACTAAGCCGGCTGGCAACCGCGCCTTGCCATCGAGCGCGAACGTGAGCACTCGCCGCGCCTGCCTGCCCCCGCCAGTCAGCACGCTGACATACTGTTGGCCGTTCGCCACATAAGACAGCGGCGGAGCAGCCACGGGGCTTTGAGCGTCAAATGACCATAACAACTTCCCGCTCTCTGCGTCATAAGCTTTGAGCGCGCCATTCGCTGGGACAACACTCGAGTCTCCGGCTACCTCCCCCTGAAAGACCAGGCCGGCGGCTGTCGCGATCACGCCGAAACCTCCGTATATCGGCACCGACCACCTGGCTTTCTGGGTCACGGGATCCCAGGCGAGCAGCCAGGATTTGAACTTGTGCGGACCTTCAGGCCAACGTCTATCGGCGGCTAGAAATCCGTTCACGCTGTCAATCGCACGGTCAGTGTACAGAGGCCAATGCTGCACATCGATGCCCTTGTCATTGAATGTTAAGCCGTACTCCCATGCTGAAAAATACGCCAAGTGGGTCTTCGGGCTGTAAGCCATCGGATGCCACGTGCGTGGAAAGCCGCCGGGCCACATCGTTACCGTGGTGCCGTTCTCGTAGCGCACACCTGGGTTCTCTACTGGGCGACCCGTCTTCGAGTCAATGCGACTCGCCCAGGTTACTTTTGTATAAGGCACCGCGGAAATCAGCTCACCCGTGAGCCGATCGAGCACATAGTAAAATCCGTCCTTCGGTGCCTGCATCAACACCTTACGAGACCGACCATCGATAGTGAGATCGGCCAGCTCGATATCGGCGACGGCATCGTAGTCCCAGGAGTCACCTGGAACCTCCTGGTAGTGCCACTTGTAATCGCCGGTCTTACCGCTCAGAGCCACGATCGATGTCAGGAAGAGATTGTCGCCCCGGTCCTGACTGCGAGCGCGGCGATTGGCTGGGAAGCCTCCACCAACACCAATGTAAACCGTATCGGTCTCGGGATCGTAAGCCATGGCGTTCCACACTTGGCCGCCACCGCCGTAACGCCACCATTCTCCCGCCCAGGTCTTCGCAGCCATTTCCATGGCGTGATTTTCAAAATCCTCCTTGGGATTGCCCGGCACGGTGTAGAAGCGCCAGAGTTTTTTGCCGGACTCAGCATCGTAGGCCGTGACATAGCCGCGATTCTTACCCATGTCGCCACCGTGGCCGATGATCACCTTGCCATCGAACACACGCGGTGCGCCTGTAATAGCGGCGGCGGCATCCTTCTCCAACGTCTGGACGCTCCAAACCGGCCTGCCCGTCTGGGCGTCGATGGCGATCAGCCGTCCGTCTTCCGTACCGGTGTAGATTTTGCCATTCCACCAGGCGATACCTCGGCTCCCCCAGCCTCCCCTGATGTTGATTCCCGCGTTCTCGGCGCCCTTGGCGTCATAGCGCCATAGGAGCCTTCCACTTGCGCCATCCACCGCGTGAACAACACTGTAACCGATGGCGAAATAGAGCACGCCATTGACTGCGATAGGCTGGGTCCGCGTACTTCCTGGACCCGGACCTAGGTCAAGCCACCAGGCCAGGCCCAGTCGATCGGTGTTGGTCCGAGTGATTTGCGTCAGGGGGGTGTAGTGCTGTTCACCGAAAGTGCGGCCAAACCCTGGCCAATCGCGACCGTCGCTGCCATCGAGATAGCTCTCCCTCGAGCCCTCGGGCTGGGACAGTGATGGACCCGCAGCAAGAACGCAAAATAACACCGACATGAAACATGAAAACGTGCGCATATCCCCGCCTCGCTCTTATCGCGAGAACGTCTTCGTCACAGATAGCCCCACGGTGCGTGGCGTGATGACTACCTCAGCGAAGGGATAGAGATTGGCGCCTACATGATTTTCGAGGATGCCACGACTATTGTTAACGTTATTCGCGTAGGCATTCACTGTCCAGGAGTCAAATTTCACGCCGGCGCGAATGTCTACTTTCGTATAACCGGGAATGCTATAGCGCTGCTGGCCCGTGGAGACAAAATCATTCTCTCGCTCTCCTTGGTAACTGACCGCACTGCCAATGAACCCAGTCGCAGCGTTCCAGAGCGGAAATTGCTGCTCCACTGAAGCGTTACCGGACCACTTGGCGGAGTAGGGTAGCCGATCGCCAGCGGCTCCTGACGCCGTACTGTTAGCCGGGAATCCCTGAGTGAGCACGGCGTCAGTGTAATCGGCCCAAACGTTAATCGTCACGCCCGACAACGGTCGCATTGCCACCGAGAGTTCCACCCCCTCACTCTTCGCGGCGCCGACATTAGCGGTATAACTCGTTTCTCCGAGTACGGCGTTGGTGGTAACCAATTGAGTCTGGAGGCCCGGCCAGTCGATATAGAAGAGCGACGCATCAACTGAAAGACGATGGTCGAGGAAGTCACCTTTGATACCCACTTCGTAGTTGTGCGTGATGTCAGCTCCGTAATTGGCCGGTGCTCCGCCGGCCACGGCAAGCGCGGGATTGGTTCCGCCGAGTCGATAGCCGGATGCAAACCGGGCATAGATCATCACATCAGGGGTTACCCTGAACCGCGGCGTCACCAGATAGGTGAACGCGTTACTCTTTGTATCAGACCTCACCGTAACGAACGGGTTGCTCCCAAAGAGAGCCCCCGTGAAGGCAAAAGTGGGTATAACTGATCTAATAAAGCTCTCGCGCCCACCCACCTGAACGTCAATCCGGTCCGTGATGTTATAGGTCAGGTCACTAAAGACCGCACTTTCGGTGTAGCTTCTTTTCTGGTCTACGTTGAGCAAGTTACCGTTCAAGTGTCCGCTAAAAGGATCTTCTCCGCTCCAGGCGTCGATTTCGTAAGAATTTTCGCGCGTGAAGAATCCGCCCAGTAACCAGTTGAATCTGGGTCCGATGGGGACATTGAGACGAAGTTCCTGGCTGAATTTGGTGCCATGATCGACACCCGCGGCGTACGCTCCCGCAACACCCACGATCTGTTGGATGGTGCTTGATCCGTAGGTTGGCTCATCTAAGCCGTATGTAGGAGTCTCATCCAACGTTTCTTTGAAATTAATAGTGTTGAACGAAGTCACCGACGTCAGATCGGCGTTTCCGAACTTATAATTGAGAATCGCGCTGTAAGCCTGGATCGTTCTATCGAACCCACCGGTATTGGGAAGGCGCTCCTGCTGCAAGTCCCCCAGCCCGGGGTAGGTGTCGATCTGGGATACGCCATTCTGGGTAAGCTCCTGATACAAGGCGCTGACTTTGAGCGAGAAGTTAGTTGACGGCCGCCACATGGCCGCGAGGCGAGCGCCATCAGCTTCAGCTTCGTTGATTCCTGTTTGGCCGGTGAGGACGTTGCCGATATACCCCGGGTCCTGGCGTCTGAACCCGCTCACGCGTATTGCTAACGTATCGCTCAGCGGGATGTTGGCGGCGGCGCGAATGTTAAATCCAGGCTGGGCGCCGTTGTAAATGCTGCTGGTCCCAGTCTCGATGCGACCGCTATAGCCCTCGGTCGACGGATCTTTGGTCACATATTTAATGAGGCCGCCCATGCTGTCGGCGCCGTAGAGCGTCCCTTGAGGTCCGCGCAACACTTCGATGCGGTCCAGATCGCCGGGATCGACCTCAGGCACGAAGTTTCCAACCTGATTCGTGGATCCCCCAAAAGGGACATCGTCAACCATGAAGCTGACCGTTGGAGTTTCGAAGTCCCCCGTCGTGATGCCACGGATGTTCACATTTGTGACGCCAACAAAATTGGGCACAATGTTGAGCCCGGGCACACTGCTATAGTAGTCCTGCAGCAGCACTTGGCCGTTGTCCGCAAGCGCTTGAGTGTTGATCACCGAAACAGGAATCGGTACGTCACTCAACCGTTCTTCACGCTTTTGGGCAGTGATCACAACTTCCTGAAGACTCACAGGCTCCGTTTGAGGAGCCTGTTCGCTTTTTTCTACGGAAGTAGTCTCTGTAGACGTTCCTTGAGTTTCTTGAGCCAGGAGAAAGCTCTCTTGGGACGGCGGCCCTCCTGCGCCACTTTGCGCTAGCTCATTACCACCGGTAGCAGCCCGCTCCGACTGACTCTCTGGCAGTAGGGCGACAGAGCCATCTCCTACGTACCGATGAGTAAGGCCACTCCCAAAAAGGAGCGTGTTTAGAGCATCTTCAGTCGAGAGGTCCCCGTAAACCGCGTGCAACCTCTTGCCCTTGACGCTCTTGCCGGCCGCCACGATTTGCACATGCGCTTGAGCACCAAAGGCCCGGATCGCTGCCGGTGCCGACTCCTCAGGAATATCGAATCGATGCAGCGCCAGCGCAAAGGCCGGTAGGGACCCCGAACCGGCCAACACTGCACCCAACAGCATCTCAAGCATGGGCGAACACTTCCGGAACTGACATCGCATTAACCCTCTCCCAGTTCGCGCCTTTCGGTAGCGCGTTACCTGGAAGTTGCTTCAGCTCGATCGTTCCCCCATCTGTCAGAAAAGATTCATGCAAGTCGGAACGCAGCTCAACGCTCCTCACGAGCGCGCAAGTGAATCGTGTCGCCTTCAGAGGCACTCACGATGCCCAACGCTATCGCCACCGTCTCCGCGAAGCCCTCCGCATCGCTCGCCTTGAAAAGGCCGATGACCGGTTGCTGAGCAAGCGCAGGATCATCGATCGCGATCTTGCGAACATTGTAGCGATTGAACTCAGCAACGGCGTCAGAGAGCGGCTCGCCGTCGAAACTCAGCGCACCTTCCCGCCAAGCTAGATTACGCTCGATCTGTGCCTCACTCATCCGTTGAACCTCGATGCCCTGTGACTCACGCATCACAGCGCGCTCGTCCGCGACAACCTGCTGAGGGGACCCGGGTGCACCAGTGTTGGTAACTTCGACAACCCCCTCAGTCACAGTCACGGCAATGTCCTTACCCACAGCCCGCACGGCGAACACTGTTCCCACAGCGCGCAGGGAAACCCCTCCCGTCAGTACGGTAAAAGGACGCTGGCGGTCTTTTGCAACCTCAAACAACGCCTGTCCGCGTATGAGCTCGACATCGCGCCGGTGCTGACTAAATTGCACGTGAGCGACCGAGGCACTATCCAAGAACATGGAAGACTGATCGGCGAGGGTAATTCGCCGAATTTCACCCACATCTGTTTCGTAGACCTTGCCACGACGACGCCAGAACCAACTGAAGCCGCCAGCGCCCGTCACGGCGAGACCTGCAATGCCTGCAGCGAGAAGTCCCCGGCGAGTCAGCGACGAGCGGCCGGATGCGGGTCGATACACCCGCCGTTCAAGCGCACTATCCTGGGGTTTCAGAGCACTCACGCGGCCGATGTGCACCGAGGCAGCCTGCATCCTAACCAGGGCCCCACGATGACGCACATCGGCTTCGAGCCAGGCGTCGAGTCGCGTCTGTTCATCGGCGCTCAGTGGACCCGCTGATAACCGCACGACCCATTCAGCGGCCTGAACGTCAATCCCCGGGACAGCTGGCGTCATGTGCGCCTACCTCCTGTGCCAATCCCCGCTTGTCTTGCTCCATCGTTAATGCCTTAAGCACCCGTAGCAAGGCTGCAGCGAGGTGCTTCTCGACGGTCTTCTCCGAAATATTCATTTCCTTGGCAATCTCACGCTGCGAGAGGCCATGAAACCTCTGCAGCTTAAATGCTCTCTGGCACTGATCCGGTAATCCATCCACGATCGCGAGCAGGCGTTCGAGTTCCTGGCGAGCCGTCACGTGTCGCTCAGGACCAGGCTCCTCACTCGGGATGCGCAACGCTTCAATTTCCCCCAGCCGTTCCATAGGTACGATCCGCGCACGACGGGCTCGCTGAAGGAGGAGATTCCGGATCACGCCAAAGAAATAGCTTCGGCCGTCCGTTACGCAGGCAAAGTCCGCCAGCCACAGCCGCGCGTAAGCCTCCTGCACCAGATCGTCGATGTCGGTCGCGGCCAGCGTATAAATGTGCCGGCGCAACCAGCTCCTCACCTCCCCTTCGTAGGGGAGGACGTGCGATTCGATCCACCGATGCCGGGCTTCACTGTCCAAAAGCCCCCCTCCAGGTGACAGCAATTAGTCGAAGGAGCACCCCGTAAAGACTAGGTTGCTTGGCGAGGGCATTTCCCCCAACCGGTCATAAAATAATCCGCTCCTTTCCCCAGCATTGTCCAGAATCCTGTCGAGGCGGACACACTGCGCCGCTCACGGGATCCCACCCCCAGTCCCGTATGCTCCCCTTCCAAGCCGTCGCTACACGCGACGAAGGCCATGATCGGAGCCTACCTGCGGACACGCTCCGGCGTGATGGTGTATCCGACTTTTGTGAGGTCTGTTGCTCGAAAACCCTTTCACAAGGGCTTCGGCAGCTGGCAACTCCGCAACCAGGGCATGCAAACGCATGTGTAAGACCGAAGCCCCTTTTAGGAGTTTCGAGTATGACTGACGAGAAATCGATGAAGCAGCTGGCTCTTCGACTGGCCGCTCATCTAAAGAAAAGGAACCATCCGGTCCCGTTCGAAGCACTGACACACGTACTCGCCGCCATGCGTGGCTTCACTAACTGGCACGTGTTCCTTCGTCGCAAGAAGGAGTGCAACGCGCTTACGTTAAAGCTGACAGATAACCGTTCCTACTTCACTGACGCACTAAGGACGGCACGTGATGCACTCTACAACGCACCACGCGTGGGGGAAGCATACGTCCAAGTGCATAGAGACACACAGCTGGCCGCGGCGTTACTGGCAGAGGATGCCATTGCCGCCCTGAAAGCGCAGGAAGCTAACTTACCAGCTGAAAGTGACGCAGCTTCCGCAAGTTTGGCGGCATCGCGGCAACAAGAGGCGGACCGAGTATACGAGCGCTATAACTTCGGAGACGGAGTGGTCGTAGACCATGAGGACGGATGGGAGGACTCACCCTGTGCGGATGAGCTGATTCGAAAGGTATACGTCCGCACCGATGAAGGCGATGACGTGGGTTCTAGCGCCAGGCTGACTTTCCACGTGCGATTTACTCCTGGATTTGCCCACATCGACGATGTTTTTGCTCGCGACAAACAGGGATCGGATTGGGGCATGCCAGGAATCAACTCTGCGCACGCTCGCCACGTCTACGTGGCGGTGTATGATTACAAGCAAGGTGATACCGTACGTGTATTCAACACCGAAGAGGCCTCGCTGGCTTGGCGTACTGCGATTGCCAAAGACTACTGGGATGATGCGTTCGGGGACGCTGATCGTTATGGGCCAAAACCCGACGAAGCCACTATCGGTGAGCGGTACTTTGAGCTCATGCGGGAGGGTGATGGATACGTCGAAAGTTTCAACATTACCCACGCGCCTATAGATCTGTAACACTTTTCTATCAATCTAACTGTCCGGGGCCTAACCGCCCCGGATCCACGTGACCGCAGAAAGCGGGACACGCTAAGCGTGTCCCGCCGGGGATGATCTACTGATCTGTTGGTCGTCAGCGGAGTGGCACAGCCAGTCGAGCGGTGCAGAGGCGTCCCGTTTTAGCGAACGGCTTCCAGCTCAGGGGGTTCGGCTGCTTTCTCAGCAGCCCGCAGCCACTTTTTTAAACCCCTGACCTGTTAGTTTGTTTCGTTCTGCTTCCGGCTTCCATTCCGTGAAGTCAGCATTACGATCGCGTCGAAGTCCCGTTAGTTGAGTAATTTGCTCTGTGGCAGCTTTGAGCTTGCCATACGTGTACTCCTTCGAGACGCCCCAGGCGTCATTCCACGCGCTGCCCTATACGGATAAGGCCAACCGAGTAAAGGAAATTTATGCCCATGAATAAAGATCTGGCGTCGGGCCAGCGTCGCATCGTCTGCGCAGCGATCCGTAACGCCAGCGGCGATGGCGGAATCATCTGCGGTGTCCGTCATTTCGACGACATCATGCGCGGGAAGATATCCGCTTCCAAAGCCGATTGGCGGCGACCTGTGCAAGGTTTCGTCGATAACCAGGGTCACTTTTTGACACGGGAAGAGGCGTGGACCGTCGCAGAACAGGCGCGGCAAATCAATACAGACCGGGTGCAACACCCTGGTCGTCTCTTTAGCGAGGACCTCTACTAATGGCTCACTCAACCGAGACCATGGTGGCAAAGCCAATGATGAAATGCGGCCACGCCGCGAATGCCACCAGTGAAGGCAAACCGGTCTGCGCGATCTGTGTTGGGATGAAACCCGGAGCGGATGAGATCGACCAGTCGCCGCCCTCATTGGCTGGGCGCAAGGCGATTTGTGCCTACTCGCACGGCGCGAATGGCGATCGCGGTGAGACTGACTCGCGAACTAATCTCCCCTTCTTCGAACATCGCCCGAACGAAGCGACTGACCGGTATTACTGTGGCTGCCTGGGATGGAACTGACATAACTCAAGCATCCGCGCCTCGTTGTGAGCTGAAACAGCGCGGACAAGACGCTGACCGAGCTGGGCCAAAGGCGTTAGGTATCAGCGCCCCCGATGCTCGACGGTGCCCAGGCACTCACAGCCTAATGAATGAAAGGAGAAAACAGATGACTCGAGATGAGTTTGATACGTTCTGCTTAGAAGTACGCGCTCGCGGTTTTGATTCAGTTGTGACGGGTGGAGGTGTGCAGCGGTTGGAACAGTGGCTGCCGTATGGCGCATTCGCGGGTAGTAACCCTGGCATCGAAAAGCACATGAAGGGATTTATGTGGCTGCCGCCAAATCAAGCAGTAGATATTCCGGTGAGCGATCCTGGACCGCACATCGGCATTGGAGTGTGGACCTTTGTTCGCACTCAGGCCGGGCCGCCACTCACGTCCACGGCACAAGAGGCGGCACTCGCCCAGCTCAAACTGCCGCGATCGCCGGCGGATCTGCAGGCTGTGTTGGAGTATGATTCTGAACAAGAGCCGCAGCTCTTTGCGCTGCAAGCACTCAGCGCCCGAGGCACGCAGTGGCTTGAGGAACATCCTCCTGGAGGTCCAAAGCCCGGCACGGTGCTCTATCCGCGGGCGGGCGGCTATTTTCTTGAGGCTACTCTGAAAGACCTGCACGTTCGCCTGCTATAGCCGTGCGCCGGTGCAGGTGTATAAAAATGCCGCACCAGGCATTGCTTGATGAGCAATTAAGACCATTTCCCGGGACGCGTGCGCGTCCCGATTTTCTGCACCCGGTGCGCAACACTTGGAATTGAAGTAGCCGACATCATTGCGCTAGCCAACCCGACGCGTCAGAACTTCCGCTGGCCTGCGAACTTCAGATGGGGACGCGGTCGTCGCAAGATCCCGAGCGTCGCCCAATCAACGACCGCAGCGCAGGCGGCCACCACGATGCCTGTTTGTGTCATCCAGCCAACTGCACTCCCTAATCTGTACAGCACGCGGAGCGGAATTATCAACACGAAATAACCCAAAAATGCAGTAACACGCGGTCCCAATAGCGCCTCGAAAATCGTGCCCGGGTAGCTAAAGAGCTGCTGCGCGCCGATCACCCTGATGTAACCGCTCAGCGCTGCCATGAATACGGCTATCGCGAATGCAACGGCCTGCGCTGCTAATCCGTGGTCCACGTCCATAGGCGAAGTCGGTAACGAGCCGCGAAAGTCGTTCAGCTCACGATCCAGATCGGCCAAGGCGAGTGCGTTAACCAATGACCGCCCGCGTCGCCCGCTCCTCCCATGCAGGCTGCTCGCGCGCGAACGTACGTACGTAAACCCTTGAAATAGCTCACCATCCAAAGCCCATCGCGCCAAACTCGGCTTCCCACCTTGGCCACTTTTCACCCCAAAGCGCTCTAATACCCCAGGCGACCATTCCCTCTGGCCCCGAGATCCGTGCTCGCTCACGATAAACAGCACTTCGTGACCACCTTAGTCAGGCAGTACGGCCGGCGGCTGCGGCGCTTCCTGCGCGTCCGGCTCCGCAATCCGGCCGACGTACCGGATTTGGCCCAGGAAGTGTTTCTACGCCTCTTACGCGTGAAGCATCATGACGCCATCCAGAGTCCGGAGGCGTACCTGTTTACAGTCGCAAGCCACGTCATTCACCAGCACACCCTGAAGCAAGCGGCGGTGCCGGTGTCGGTGGACATAGCCGAGGTCTTCTCGGAGCTGCAGACCCTATCGGGAGACGATCCCGAGAGTCAGGCTGAGAAAGCGCAGCTCATTGAGGAGCTGGAGGGGGCGTTAGCAGAACTACCACCGCGGGTGTCGACGACGCTACTCCTTCATCGCTTAGGGGGTTACTCCGTAGAAGAAATTGGCAAACAACTAGGCGTGTCGCGTTCGAGCGCTAAGCATTACCTGGCCCGCGCGCTGCTGCACTGTCGCGATGGCCGGCGGGCCGGCCGGCTGAAGAGCGAGTAGGGAGGCTTCATGACATCCAAGACAACTGCCGACATCAGTCGTCCCATTCTCGTTGAGGCCTCTGCCTGGTTTGTCGACTTCCGCATTGGCGACATCGACGCTACTGCGCGGGATCGTTTCGAACACTGGCTACGCCGCTCACCCGAGCACATCCAAGCCTATCTCGAGATGGCGGGCGTCTGGTCCGAGCTCCCCGTACTGGGCGAGACTCGAGAGCTTGATGTAGATCAGCTGATTGCCGCGGCCCGCGAGAGTGCCGACGTCATACCCTTGAATGAGGATGCACGACGCAAAGCAGTCCGTGGCCCGCCGCTACGCCGCCCGTTACTCGCCGCCTGCATAACCGTCACGCTGTTAGGCGCAGGATTTCTCGGTTGGTGGGCCCTGCATCGTGACCCCATCTATGCCACTGAGATTGGCGAACAGCGCTCGATCGTTCTGAGCGACGGTTCGACCGTCGATCTGAGCGCGCGTTCGCGCTTGAGAATCCGTTTCTCGAAGGCAGAGCGCGACATTGATTTGCTCGAAGGCCAGGCGTTATTCCAGGTCGCTCAGGACACGCAGCGACCCTTCGTAGTCCGCAGCGACGGCACCACAGTGCGCGTCGTGGGGACGCAGTTCGATGTCAATCAACAGGCCAGCGGAACCGTGGTGACGGTGCTCGAGGGCCGAGTCGTTGTGGTGCCCGACAAACGTGCCACTGCACTCGTGGACCCGGCATCGATCCAAGCGGACTTACCGCAGGTCAGCTTGACCTACCTCTCCGCGGGCGAGCAGGTGATTGAGAGTGCCACGAGCGCCGGCCAGCCCAAACGGACCGACGTCGCAGCGGCCACGGCCTGGACGCATCGTAAGTTGGTGTTCGAATTGTCCCGGCTGGCCGACGTGGTGGATCAGTTCAATAGATACAACAGGCGCCAGCTGATCATCGCCAGCGCGGAGCTGCGAGACTTCCGTATCAGTGGCGTCTATTCCTCCACCGATCCCACCTCGCTAGTGCGATTCCTGAAAGCCCAACCAGGATTCGAGGTGACCGAAACTGAGAGTCAGATTCGCGTCAGTCAACATTCTGCTCCGTAGGCTTGGCCACTTTTCCTTTGCGAGCGCTCTATATCTCCTTGAAACCGTCACCCACTCAAATGACGGTCATCAAATGCCTCTTACGAGGCGGGGGAGTCATCGTGCGCACAGCGGTCGTAGCCACTGCAGTCAGTTTTTCGATCCTCGGCCTTTCAGTCGCGGACAATGTTAGAGCCGCCATTCGAAAACACACGGAAATCCCAGCGGAAGATCTCGCATCGGCGTTGAAGTCGCTGGCTCAGGAGCGAGATTTTCAGGTTCTTTACCGCTCCGACTTGGTCGGCGATTTACAGACTCACGGAGCCTCAGGCGAGCTGACTTCGCAGGAAGCGCTCAAGCAACTCCTGCGCGACACTGGTTTGACCTTTCAATACTTGGATGAGGCGACTGTCACGATTGTACCGATGGCTAGCGGGCCAGCTAACGCGGTAGCTCCTCAGGAAACAACCAGCGGTAGACAGTCGGCGCCCGATGGAGTAAACGCCCCTGGCACTGACACGTCGCGGGAGGGTGAAGTCAAGCAGAGCTCGATCTGGGACCGATTTCGTCTGGCTCAAGCGAGTCAAACGGTCCTTACAGAAACTACTTCCGTAGAGAGGAATAAGGAACAGGCTTCTCAACAGGAGCCTGCGACTCTTCAAGAAGTCGTCGTTACGGCCCAGAAGCGCGAAGAGCGCGAGCAGGACGTGCCTGTCGCGATGACCGTCCTCGACCCGCAGGTGTTGGCCGAAAACGGCCAGGTTCGCCTCGTCGACTATTTCTCGACAGTGCCCGGCGTGACTCTGAACAGCAACAACGACGGCGGCGGTACCCAATATGTGGCGATTCGCGGCCTTACAACGGGTACGGCGCAAAACGCGACAGTGGCCGTAGTGATCGACGATGTGCTGACGAGCTCAGGCGCCGCGCTGGATTTTGCCAACATTACGGTTCCGGACCTCGACCCGAGCGATCTCGCGCGCATCGAGGTCCTGAAAGGTCCGCAGGGCACCCTGTACGGCGCCGACAGTCTCGGTGGCATCATCAAGTACGTGACTGCAGATCCGTCGACGAGCGGCTACAGCGGGCGGGTTGAAGTAGCAGGAACCGATATCCCAGGTGGCGGACTCGGTTACGCGGTGCGAGGCGCGGCGAACCTGCCGCTCTCCGATGCGCTCGCCATCCGTGTGAGCGGATTTACACGCAGAGATCCCGGTTTTATCGACAACATCACTTCAGGGCAGAGTAACGTTAACTCGGCGGATGTTTTCGGCAGTCACTTTGCGGCGTTGTGGCGTCCCGCGGAGGATGTCTCGCTCAAGGTGAGCGCGCTCATTCAACAGACCGATGGCCACGGGAGCCCGAGCTTCAATGCCCAACTGAGCGCCAACGGGACCCTACAACCAGAACTGGACTATCTCACCCAGACGGGATTGAGATTTGCCAATCCTTACAGGGCACAACAGCAACTCTATTCAGCCACGTTGAACGCCAAAGTCGCCGGTATTGATGTGGTGTCGGTTACCGGCTATAGCGTCCATAAATTTCAAAACCAGGCCGATTGGAACGGACTAGCCGGCTTCGCAAACAATACTTTCAACAAACCGCCTCCGGGCGTCAACCTGGGCGTCGCCGGGGCCGGTTTTGCGGAAGGCTTCGAAACAGACAAATTCTCCCAGGAGCTGCGTCTCTCGTCTTCGATCGGCCATTGGTTGGACTGGCTCGCAGGGGGATACTACACCCGCGAAGTGGCTCCGGCTGCAGAGGCCTATCAGAACTTCATATCCGTGAACCCTGCAACGCAGGCCCCCGTCAGCGTGCTAACCCACTCCATCGAGGGCCCCTACACCTTATCGGAATCTGCAGTGTTCGCGGATCTGACAATACATTTCACGGATCAGTTCAATGTGCAGTTCGGCGGGCGCGAGGCTTGGTATAGGCAGGCATCCGCAGAAGAGAATGTTGGCCCGGGCGTCATTGACCTTTACGGGAAACCGTCGCCTGATATAGCACCCACACTGCACGCAACGGGGAATGCCTTCACCTACCTCGTGACCCCGCAGTTCAAGATCTCGCCCGACATGATGGCTTATGCACGCGTTGCCACCGGATATCGCATTGGCGCCGTCAACGGCAATTTCGGCCAGCCGGGGGTTCCGCGCTCCTCCAACCCGGACAAGACGACCAACTACGAGTTGGGTCTTAAGGGTGATTTCCTCGAGCATCGCCTCAATGTCGATCTTTCGGGCTACTATGTTAACTGGCACAATTTTCAGCTGGCCGTCCAGCCCAACGGCTTTTTCTTCACTACCAACGGCGGCGATGCCAAAAGCGAGGGAGTGGAACTCTCGCTGCAAGCGCGGCCCACGACAGGGCTGACGATTTCGGCACAGAGCTCTTACAACAACGCGGCGCTCACCCAGGACCTCCCGCCCGCGGCGGTCGTTGCGGGCGCGTACGGACTGACCGGAACACGCTTACCCTACAGCATCCGCTGGTCCGGCGGTGTCAGTGTCAACCAGGACATTCCGATCACAAACGGGTGGACGGGAGTTCTCGGTGCCGCGGTCAACTATGTAGGCCTTCGTTACGGCGAGTTTGCAGGCGGTCCCACAGCCGTACGGGCTCAATTTCCTGCTTACACGACCGCCGACCTTCGCACTGGCGCGCGTTACGACGGTTGGCTCATCAATCTGTATCTCAACAACGTGGGTGATAAGCGCGGCATTGTGGGTGCCAATAGCTTCGTTCCTGCGACAGGTGTTACCCACCTCTACTACGGCACGCTCATCCAACCGCGCACGGTAGGGCTGAGTATCGTCAAAACGTTCTAATATGTCCGCTGGAGTCAAGCGAAGCCACGCTCTTTTCTCGCGTAATCACTAACGGTTGAATTGAATCGAAGTGAAGAGCGTGGAGCTCAGCGATGGCTGGAAGTCTCGTTCAACGGACCTACACGGGCACACGGGTCACCGAGATCGATGCGTTTGGGGACCAGCTTCGTGGTGGGGATCAGATCAACTATATCCCACCTCATTCGTTCACGCGGCGCTCTCGAAGAGCTGGAAGCTCTTCGAGAGGAATGCCTTCGTGAATATTGCATATACCCAACGGGCCAAGAGGCGGCTGGCAGCGCGCAACGTCGCAATTTTCTCGACCCGGCGCCACGAACCGCTGGATGTGAGCATCGGCTTTAGCGTCAGCCGCGAGCCGCAGGTCAGGATTTTCGGCAAAAACCTGCTCAACGATCGCGACCTCGAGTTTCCGCCGATCTCGTTCACGCATCGGCTCCCGACATCAGTGGGCGTCGAATTGCGCACAGCCTTTTGAACCTGCGGACTTAAGCCGCTCTGGGGTAACATGTACAACCGTTCGGAATGACGCTACGGACGCGGTATCGCAGCCAGTCTCGTATGCTAGATCCGAGCAACACACCTAAACTTTTGTTCACTTGACGGCGGTACCGTGTCGACAAGCAGAAAGGCCTTTGTTCACCTCGCCGCCTTGGCGAGTGCGATTCTTGCGAACATCCCATCAGCTCCAGCCGCTGCCGCGGAACCGGCCCCTCGGGAGACTGCGACAGCCAAAGCCATTACGCCCGCAGCCGCGCGCGGGGCCCTGTTTCAACAATTAGACCCCAAGCTACAGTCCGCACCGGACCGTCGCGCGACTTACGCTGGAGCCATCGCGGTAGCGCCGAACGGCAAACTCCTGGCCATCGAGACGAGTGGATTTCCGGCTTACTACGATTCAGAGGGTAAGCTGATTCCGGAGGCCTCGGCGGAGTACGTTTTCCTCTTTGACATTACGACCCGCACACCCGTACAGCTTCAGGTCTTGGTGGTCCCCCACACATTTCCCGGTCTTGCCTGGTCCAAGGACTCCCGTCACCTCTTTGTATCGGGTGGCCAGGACGACTCCGTCGTGGAGTTCGTCGACGATGGCACCCATTGGGTCACGGGCCGGACCACCCGTCTAGGTCATACGGGCTGCCTCGAAGCCGGGATTGAGGTTGCGGCGCTACACGAAACCTACACAACCTCTCCGACCACTCGTGACTGCGGCCCTGTTGCCGCCGATCTCACACTCAGCCCCAATAGCAAGCGCCTCTTAGTCGCTAACATACAAAACGACTCCGTCTCCCTGATAGACGTCGCTGCCGGAAAGGTCATTGTGGAACAGGACCTGCGCCCAGGCATCATCGACCCTCGACGTCATGGCGAGTCTGGCGGCAGCTACCCGCGCTCAGTGGCGTGGGTATCAGCAGACCACGCGTACGTGGCGAGTGTTCGTGATCGTGAAGTCGTCTCACTGCGCATCGGGCGCGACAAGATTCAGGTGACGCAGAGGCTCCCTGTTCAAGGCGCGCCGGCCGCACTGCTTGCAAACCACGAAGGATCGCGTCTGTATGTCGCGCTCGATACGTCAGGTCAGGTTGCGGTGATTGATACACGGCATAACCGTTTGATCGAGACCTTTAGCGTCGTCGCACCTACGAGCATCTATGACGACCGCAAACTGTTGAGCGGCGCCAATAGCGATGCGCTGGTGCTATCGCCGGATGAGCGCACTCTCCTAGTAAGCAATGGCGGTCAGAACTCTGTAGCCGTCGTTCGTCTCAGCAACCAAGCGATGGACCCGAAAGCTGTGGCACAAAGCGCTCGTCAGCATCATAGCGCCGATCCCGATGGCGATGATGATAAGCACGCATCTCAGCGTGCTTCAGCGACCGTGGGTCTGGTGCCCACAGGTTGGTATCCCACAGGTGTTGCGACCACTCCCGATGGGGCGACGTGGTTTATCATCAATGGCAAAAACCCCGCAGGCCCCAATGTCGCCTGGTGCACAACGACGGATCGGACTTTCTGCAAGCCCCCAGTCGACATGGCGATTAGACAGTTGGGGGGCAATCGTTCCACGACGCTCCTGGCACAGAACGTCTACATCACTCAGTTGGAAAAGGCGGGATTTCTCACCATGCCCGCGCCCGACGGCCTGGAACTCGCACGGCTAACCAAGCAGGTCGCCCACAACAACCGTTTCGACCAGCCCGAGCAGACCGAAGCCGATGAGCGCCTGTTTTCCTTCCTGAGAAATCACATCAAACACGTCGTCTATATCATGAAAGAGAACCGCACCTACGATCAGGTGCTGGGCGATCTCGAAGTCGGCAATGGCGATCCGCGTCTAACACTGTTTCCGGAAAGGCTCTCGCCGAATCACCACGCCATCGCGCGCAATTTCGTGACCCTCGATAATATGTACGTGAGCTCCGAAGGTAGCATGACCGGTGCCTTCTGGACCTACGCCGGCCAGTCTACCGACCTGCTCGAGCGAACCGATCCTTTGTCGTTAGCGAACGGCTGGAACCGTGTGCAGGGAGGCTTCCCATACGGTAACAACCGTAACGCCAACATTGCTTATCCCACCGCGAAGGAGCGCCACGCTGCTGATCCAGCTTATCCGGACGAGCCCGATATCCTTCCAGGTACACACAGCGTGTACGATGTAGACGGGCCCGGTGGTGAGGCGGGGACCGGATATCTCTGGAACGGCGCGCTGCGCGCTGGCCTCGCCGTCCGCGGCTACGGCGCCTTCGCCAGAGTCTACAACGTCGTCAGACCCAAACTGGAGCTCTACGCGATCGACGGCAAAACCGTATCACCTCAGTCCATCGGTGCCTACGAGGATCCCAACTGGCCGCTTCCAGAGTGGGTCAAGCCGGTCCCGGACTTCTATAGAGTGCATGAGTGGCAGCGTGAGTTCGCAGAGTTCGCGCAAAAGGGTTCGGCGCCAAATCTCATGGTGATGTATCTGTGGGAGGACCACTTCGGTCACTTCGACACCGCGATGTACGGTGTGAATACTCCCGACTTGCAGATGGCCGACAACGATTACTCCATCGGATCGCTAGTCGAATCGGTGGCCAAGAGCCCCTTCGGCAAGGACACATTGGTAATTGTCATCGAAGATGACACGACAGACGGTCCAGACCATGTCGACGCTCAGAGGACGGTGGCCCTCATCGCCGGACCCTACGTGAAGCAACATGCCGTTGTCTCGAAACGTTACACGACGGTCAACCTGGTGAAGACCATTGAAGCGGTTCTAGGCATCCAGCCCAGCAACCTCAACGATGCATTGGCGATTCCCATGTCCGACATCTTCGACCCCCAACAGGAGACTTGGGACTATCACGCGATCGTTCCGAATATTTTGCGCTCCACTCAGCTTCCACTCCCCCCGGATGCGCACGCGAGTGTTGAATACCCTGTGCATTCAGCGGCCTATTGGACGAAGGCCATGGCGGGACAGGATTTCTCCTACGTCGACCGAATTGATCCCGGCACCTTTAACCGCGCGCTATGGCGCGGGTTGAAAGGCAAGGAGCCTTATCCTGTCGCCCGCAGCGGAGCCGACTTGCGTGACAACCGTCAGCCACTGCTGGACCACGTTGTCTCTGCTACTCCCTAGAGAGGCATATACGGCTGGATCGAGGGCGTCACGGAGGCTAACACCGCAACTTGCTCATACAGGCGCGCCCACTTCTAACCCCGAATGATGATCATGGCGGATGTCGGGTAGCCGTGAGCTGCATGTGATACACATCACACGGCGGTAGCCGCACGGCCCTTGATCTGACCGTCCCGTAAGTTTCGGTAATGCGCTTGGATCGCTGCCGGATTCGAATGGGAGAAACACAAATCCCTGAGCCCCTCCGGGAACCACGCGCTGTTGGCCAATAGGCAGTCCCTATAGTCTGCGAGGAGCTGTACAAAAAACTCTCCTCAACCATCGCAGGCGTGCCTGCGCGTAACCATTCACTTAGGGAAATCCGACATGGGAAACAAGCGAATCACATTTACGTTAGAGCAGATTGAGGAGGCACACGACAACATGCAAGGGTTTTGTATTGCGTGCGGCGCTCTGCACGAAGGTCTCGAACCCGACGCACGTGAAGATCCATGCGAGGAGTGTGGCGAAAACAAAGTTTACGGCGCAGAAGAATTGGCGGTCATGGGCCTTGTCGCCGGCTAGCTCAAGAGCGAGGAAAACCACACGAATTAAAGGCCACTCGCTACAGTCACTCGGTTTGCTATCGCCATGATGGCGCTTCGAACCCCGCACCTGTGCGGGGTTCTTTTTGGGTTTTCACGGGATCTCTCACATCTCATAATTCGCTCTGTCCGCGAGAGCAACACTACGGCGGATCAGAATTGCCGAGATAGCGACCGATCAGAAGGAAACAAAGCGCCACAGCACCAACAATGCCAACGATAAGATCAAAGGCGAGCGCTGTAATGCTGTAAAGGCTGACGGTAGTGATTCTGAACACTAACCAGGCGAACAACCACCCTACGGCCCCGCCAAGATGCCAGCAAATACTAGAAATACCCCCTTGTGAGGCTTTATACCCTTCACCAGAGCGACGGTGCTCACCACTAGACCGACAATCGAACCACTGAGCATTGCATAGACGATATCCGCAACATCGATTTTCGCAAGGAGTAGGACGAGCAGAAGCAAGGGGATAAAGGCGATCGCAGCGCCCGCCCAGATAAAGTTCAACATATAAGCTCCTTTTACTCTCGGTGTATGGGGCCGATGAAGAAGGCGACCAACCGGGTTCAGTTATGGACGACCGTGATCGGACGCAAAGACGCTCCAGCCGGTTCGGCGAGCGATTCTCTCCAGCGCAACGATTCCAAGCTTCGAATTGCCTTGGGAGTTTAGTCCAGGTGACCATACGGCAATCGACGCCTGATTTGGAACAATCGCAAGAATACCGCCGCCAATTCCGCTCTTAGCGGGTAAGCCGACACGAAACGCGAAATCACCCGATCCGTCATATAAGCCGCAAGTCATCATTACGGCATTGATCCGACGTGTGCGCAGGCTCGAGATGACGTTATGACCTGTTGAAGGCATACGTCCCGCGTTTGCGAGAAAGAGCCCGGCACGCGCGAGTTGTTGACAGCTCATCGCAATTGCGCACTGATGGAAGTACACACCTAAAACATGTTCTACCGGATGGCTAAGATTACCGAACGCCTTCATATAGTTAGCCAATGCGGCATTACGAAATCCGGTTTCTCGCTCAGCGCGCGCAACCTGCGGATCCGTGAGGATCGTGTCATCTTCGGCGAGAAATCTCGTGAACCGGAGAATTTCACCAATGACCTCTTTCGGTTCGTGGCCCGCAAGAATCGCATCCGTCACGACTAGCGCTCCTGCGTTGATGAACGGGTTTCGCGGCACGCCCTTCTCATACTCCAGCTGCACGATTGAGTTAAAAGGTGATCCCGACGGTTCCCTTCCGACTCGTTGCCAGAGCCGATCGCCCAGGCGTCCGAGCGCAATAGTCAGGGTCAAAACTTTCGAGATACTCTGAATGGAAAACGGTTCCACCGCGTCGCCCGTTGAAACGACCGCGCCATCGACTAAAGCAATAGCGGCACCGAACTTTCTGGGATCAATCTTCGCTAGCGGCGGAATCGCTGTGCTGACTTCACCACGGTCGTCATAGCTGGCCAACTCTTCTGCAATATTATGGAGTAACGTTTGCAGCTCTTCAGTCCCGAGGCTTGATGACATAGGGTCACGCGAAGATTCACAAGGCCGAGCTCGATGGTAGCGAAATAATGCACAAGCCGCTGATTCAGATGTCGTTACGGCAAGGTGCCTGAGGCCTCGGAGGCTAATTGTAATAGGAGTGCTGGCGGCCCGACGCGGCGCGATGGTCCGGTTTCTCAAACGACGCCCGTCCCCCGCGCCGGCCGAGAACGCAGATCTCGGCTGACAGACATCGGGTTCACTTTATTCGAGTCGGGCCTAATAGCGCGTCGGCGGAGGCGTTGGTCGGCGCTTTCCGCAGGTTGGGTGAAAACGATTAGGATGCCGATGCAGGTGTATCCACCCGGCACTTCAAAACGGGCTCATTCAAGGGAAACCTCGCCAAAGACCCCCGTGCCGCCGATTGCGGTACGCTATGCTCGGTGTGTATTGTTGAGCCAGGCTCAGTCAACAATTTAAATTAATCTGAGCTGCTAGCGCTGAGGAAGACTCATTGTGAAATGGAACCTTACGTGGCGTCTTCGCCGCGCAGCCGTGGTTGCCCGCTCCCTGCTGTTGGTGCCCCTGGTTGCATTATCGAGCCTTGCAAGCGCCCAATCGCTGATTGGTTCGAACTCCATTTGGCTCGGCACGATGGGCAATACCCTCTTCTTTACCGCCCAACCGGCCTCCAGCACGCCCGCAGGAACCGCCGCGCTCTTTAAGTCCGACGGCACGGCCGCGGGCACGACGCAGGTCGCGCCCAGCAACGGGTGTCCTGACGTATCAGGCAGGGCACTGTGTTCATCTCGGCGGGCACGAAAGCGTTTCTCGCCAATACAACTGCTGCGGGACAACTGTTACTGTTGCCCAAGGCGATCCGGCGTGAATTACACCGCAGCACTGATCAGTGCTCGGACGGCAAGAATGACTGCTGCGGTCGCGATCGTGATCAGCAGCAACCCGATCCCGCCTAGGATCCACACTGCGACCGAGAAGAACTTCTCCTGATCGTCGTCCGAAGGATCCTCGATCTCGCCCATTGGCGAACCCTTGAGCGTCGGATCGATCGAGGCAGAAGCGGTGTCGAGCTCGTGCACAGGTTGACTCATGATGCAATCGGTGCCGGTAATGCCGCAGGGCAGACAGGTATAAGGGTGACCAGCTACATTGATTTCAAGCCTTGTAAGAATTTTCAGTCTTGTAAGGTTCTCCTGTCTCTAGAGCGTGCGTGTCAGGCGCTTCTCTCTCTTTTGAGCGTTGCGCCGCTCTCCCTCCCGATACAAAGGTAGTGGCGAGACCTGGGTGCAGCCGGCTTTGTCTAAACTCTCACGCGCAAAGCTACAGCGAAGCACGCATCAGCGGCGATCGCTGGACAGAGTCCTGGCTGCGGGCCGGACTTGATCAACACTCCGCAAACTGTTGCATCGGGGCCACGCTCGGCAGAAGGGCTTGCTACACAAGCTGTTTCGGGGCGAAGCCGAGATCGAGCTGCACGGCATGCTGGTACCGCGCCGCAGCACGCTCCCTACGACCAATGCCCCGGGTGATCTGGCCGCGGTCTGGTTGCCGTGATCTGAAGCCCCTACCGCCGGCTTGCCGGGGGGCCCAGGTCATTGATGACCGAACGTCAGCTCCGAGTCGAATTGGGACATAGGATGAGCTGACTGAAAGCCAGACGCGCCAATTCGCCGAGTGGATTTCCCGTAGCGCCGGTGCTGTTTCTCGCCTCGCTCAGTTCCGGGCTAGGTGACCAGGCAGGAGATCATCATCGATAGGGGGCTTGGGACGGCCGATTGATCCCAAGCAAGGACCGGGACAGGGCAACATTGGACGCAATCGCCGTGAGTTGATTCGCGAATAGTCGCAGTACTTTCTCCGCATTCGAGCGCTCGACCTTCTTTTCGGCGCGACGCTTGCCAACGAGCTCGGCCAATTCTTCGGAGTTCATGACTACTTCGCGTTCAACTTTTCGAGCAATGCGAAGCGCCTCGCCAGACTCTCCGCCGGCCAGTAGATCTTGCGATCGTAGTACTCCGGCACGGCAGGCGTGCCTTCCGGCAGTACAACCCACGGTTGCTTTGATGACGTGAAGATGTGGATGTCTGGCGGCAGCGCATCCGGATTGTCC
>Ga0105240_10003188_pt1 | contig 25766 bp, 22 predicted proteins | sample KBSC54metaG_FD_80426 | JGI IMG/M metagenome (GOLD analysis project Ga0105240, IMG submission 80426) | Corn rhizosphere microbial communities from Kellogg Biological Station, Michigan, USA - KBS C5-4 metaG | ecosystem: Host-associated > Plants > Roots > Rhizosphere > Soil | place: Michigan, USA...
CGAAGAAGTCGAAGGCGTCGATGGTCCACCCGAGGAAGCCGGTGGCGACTGCCTTGCGCATGTTTTTGGATTCGGCAATGCTGGTCGCGGCAGTCATCTCGACTTGTGTAACACATCCAGCCGCGTTGGCGCTTTTCGGGGCTGAGAGCTTTCAGTTTGCCACGGGCGTCCTCGACGAACTTTCTGGGCGGTGGTTCGCAAAGGGCGTCCCACAGAATCGGGCTACGTCACCCTCGCGCTAAGAACCCGAAGCAGGATTCAGTTCTCCGCTGGAATCTTCTGGCAGCGATCGACGACAAAAATGTCCACTTGCACCCTGCGCGGTTCAAGCTTCAGGCCAAGCTGTTCCTGAATCGCGGTAAAGATCGTAGGTCCATCGTTGTCAGCAGCCGGTACATCGGGACCGCGTTCGGGCGTGTACGTCAGCTCGATGTTGTAGCGGCCTTCCATGTGCGTCTCGTCAACCACCGGCTGCCGGAGAATGTATGACAGGGCGGAGGCGAAATCGCCGATTGTTGTGCGCTGTCTCTGCATCCTTCCGCGCCGATTGTCGTTGTTATGGCTGCCCACATCTGGAACCGACTGGATCTTCGGGCCGCTTTTCGCGACCACCAACCCAAACCCTGCACGGATTTTGGTTTCGTGATGGAAGGCGAGACCGAAGCGATCAATCAGCAGCGCCTGGAGCATCTGTCGGCGCTCGTCTAAGCCCGCCTTTTCGTCCGGAACTTTGGCCGTGAGATCGAACCGCTCGTCGTAAAGCCAATCCGGCGCTTCCAAGGCAAGCCGATCCACGTTAAAGGCCGTCTGGAGGATGCCGACAAGTACATAATTGCGGAACACGACATTCGCTCCGCTGAGGTCGTTTCGCGACCCTGTGTCGTTCAACGTGCTTAGTTTGATCGAAGCCACTTCGAACCGCGGCAGGGAAGTCGTGTCCTGTGAGAGAGCGACAGTTGTAACCCTTAGAGCAACGCACACGAGCTGAGCGGCATGCGTAAAACGCGGCATCTCAGTCCTCCTCTTTACGGACCATGCTTGGAGTTTAGTTTACCGGCTTGGGCGAAATTTCGACAAGCCACCCCAATGTGCGATTCTCGGAGCATGGGACGACTTTGGCCCGCGCTTCTGCTAGCCGCCATCCCATGCGCCGCCGCCGACTTGCCGCATACCTTCGATGCCCTGATGGAGGCCAGTCCCGTCGCCCGCGCGTCCGTCGGCATTCAGGTTGTCGATCTCAAGACGGGCGCCGCGCTTTACTCCCATAACGCGGAGCGCTTGTACCTGCCGGCGTCCAACATGAAGCTCTTCACGGCCGCGCTTGCCCTGGAGCGGCTGGGTCCCGAGTACCGTATGACTACTCGCCTAGTTCACGCGCCCTCCGGCGACCTGATCTTGGTGGGTGGCGGCGACCCATCCATGTCCGGCCGCGCCTACCCTTACCACAAGGATGCTCCGGCAACGAATCCCCTTCGGGCGATCGAGGAACTGGCCGATCAGGCAGTGGCTGCCGGGATCATGCGTGTCGACGGCGATATCGTCGGCGACGATCAGCTCTATCCCTGGGCGCCTTACCCACCAAGCTGGACAGTCGATGATTTGATCGGAGAAGACGGCGCTCCGGTGAGCGCCCTTACGGTGAACGACAACACCATCACTCTCGCGATTCATCCCGCTGCACGGGCGGGTGATCTAGCAACCATCTCGTTGGAACCCCCATTCGAGTATTACGCCGTCGACAATCGCGTGCTCACCGTGGCCGGTGAGAAGGAAGCTCGCATTCGCCTTACCCGGATGCCGGGGTCGCGGCAGCTTCTGGTGTGGGGCAGCATTCCGTTGGCCGGTGCCACCGCCCGCGAAACCGTGGCTGTGGACGATCCCGCACTATTCGCGGCATGTGCCCTGTACGATGCTCTGGAGCGCCGCGGTGTGGCTATTCGCGGACGTCCAGTAGCCCGGCACCGTGCCGTCTCTGAAGACCCATGGCCTGTCGAAGGCGACGTGATCGCCACCCGCACATCTCCACCCATGGTCGAAATGCTCCGAGTCATCGAAAAGGTAAGCCAGAACCTGCATGCGGAGCTGATGCTTCGAGAAGTCGCACGCGTCACTCGCGGCGCCGGCACGCGCGAATCGGGACTGCAGGAGCTCGCCCAATGGCTCAGCAGTATCGGTATCAGAACCGAGGAATGGCGCGCGGAGGACGGCTCGGGATTGTCGCGGAATGACCAGGTTTCGCCGCGAGCGATGACCCGGCTGCTGAGCCACATGGCTGCCTCGAAGAATGCAGCGGCATGGCTGTCGCTGCTTCCCGTGGGAGGAGAAGACGGCACCCTGGCGAATCGCCTGTGCTGCGTATCGGATGGCCGGAAGGTGCGGGCCAAAACCGGGACTTTGGCCAGGGCGGTCGCGCTTTCAGGCTACGCCGAGAGCCGCACCCGTGGACTTCTGGCCTTTTCGATCCTGGTAAACAACTCTTCCGCGCCTCCGGCCGACGTGCGCGCCTGGGTTGATAAAATAGCTTTGACGCTCGTGGAGTGAGCAACTATGCCTATTTTCGAATATCTCTGTGAAGACTGTGGCAACAGGTTTGAGAAGCTTGTCCGCAATGGAGCTAACGGCATTAACTGCCCCTCCTGCGGTCAGGAGCACCTCAAACAGCAGTTCTCGACCTTCGCTGCGCATGCCAACGGCGCGTCACATCCCCCGGACGCCATGCCCACGTGCCCGTCCGGTATGTGCCGCACGCCGGATCTGTGCGGGCGGAACTAGGCCTGCCCTTTTAGGGCTTCCTCGACGGCGTCCACCAGCATCTGTGGGAGGAAGGGTTTCTGCAGGAAACCGACGCCGGCAGCGCGCGGTACGTAGGCGTACCCGCTAGTAATGATAGCGGGAAGCCCGGGGCGTATCTGCCGTATGCGCTCGACCAGCTCTGCTCCGTTCAGCGAGGGAAGCGAAAGATCGGTAATGACCATGGAGAATCGCTCCGGTCTTGCTTGGAATAGGGCCAGCGCAGCGGCCGCATCCCCGGACGTCTCAACTTGGTATCCGAGACGTCCCAGGTAACGGCTCATAAGTTCCAGGAGCTTCGGTTCATCGTCAACAATGAGCAACATCCGGTCACTCCCCGAGAATCAGTGAAAGGCGAGTGGGACATCACCTGGGCTGAAGGAAATCCCGATGGTGGCACGATAGCTGTCCTGGAGAAATACGCCATTAATAATTTCCTGATGGCGCGCATCGTAGCGTGCGATTAGCTGGATGGGGTGGGTAATGCTGTACGTGATTCCCGAACCCCCCGTTAATTGGGAATAGGGCTGAAGATCCTGTCCGATTCCCTGCAGTCGGCTGTACCCTCCCGAGACGGAAAAGCTCCATTTGCGGGAAGCGGTGTAACCGAAGTTCACGCTTCCGGAATCTTGGCGCGAAGTCAGATAAATGCCATCTCCCGCGGAAGCGCCGCTCGCGTACTGAAGCGACAAATTGGCGCGCCGGAACCGCCGGTTGATGGAGGCGTTCCACTGGGGAAATATACTTCTCTGGTAGAACGTTTGCACCGTGCTGCTGACGCCCAGCAGTGCGGCGATCTCAGGCTCTACGGCGATTCGCTGAAGTCCTTGGACCTCCGCCAGATATGCTCCTGCTCCCAAGTTCAGGGTCCAGGACGGTCCTAGCTGGGTGGCAAAGGTTCCAATCAATGAATTGATATCGGATTCACCGAAGGCTTTCGGAAAATCATAGTGCACATGTTGATAGTTCGCTCCTACCGTGGTCCGTTGCGTCACCCGATGCTGAATCGTGCCCCGGAGCATGTAGCCTTTCATGCCGATCAGGCCTGTCGCTTTTCTCCAAACACCGAAACCGTCGCCTCCAACGGTAAGAGTAGTGTGCGCTGACAGGAGATAGTTCACATCCAGCGAGGACTGGAGATAATTCATACGGTTATCGAACAACAACGAAGCTGGTGTCACGACGGCATCTGAGATGGTGGGAAGAACGCCGGCGAGAGAAGTGCCTTGCGAGACTGTTCCGGCAATTTGACGCGTATCGAAAATCAGGCGTCGCGATTTCTGGAACGTGTAGCCCAGCGCAAGTGTATGATCGCTGCCGTCGTAGAAGGTTTGCTGGGCATAATGCCGGTAAGTTCCGCGATAGTCCAGCCCCAGCCGTCCATGATGGAAATTGTGAACGCCGTAAGCCCCTATAGAGACTTCGGTGCCATATACTCCGCCTACTGTTATCAGCTTGCCGTTGCCATCTACTGAGTAGGGCAAGATTCCCGTGTCATAGATGCCGCTGGCGCTGGCAAAAAAGCGCAGGTTGACGTCCTGGCCGGCCCGCGTGCCGATATCCCCGGCGCCGCGGCTTAGGACACCCGGCCCAAGATAATCGCTGAGCTGCGCGGTCACGGTCGAGCAACAGGCCAGAACTATCGCTATCATTCGGGTTTTCAAGACGATTCCTCCGGTTCGGTCGGTTGGTAGACGCGGGCAGTGCTATTACCGAGTCTGACGCCGTCCAATTGGCTGTGTCAACCTGCCAGGCTGCCTGCAAGGATCGACGCCCACGCGGCATTCCTTTAACGAAAGGATATGCTCGATGCGAAAACTCCTTCTTTTGGTTCAGATAGCCTTGGTAGGGACGGCCGTTGCCGCCGACCTGCCCATCCGGGAAGTCATTCTCTATAAGCATGGTGTGGGTTACTTCGAACGCGCCGGTGAACTGCGCTCGGGCGAGACGGCGCGCCTCGATTTCAAGGCCTCCGACATGAACGATGTGCTGAAATCGCTGACGATTGTGGACCGTAACGGCGGCGTCATCGGGGGCGTACGTTACGATGCCGCGGAGGCCCTGGATAAACGCTTGCAGGATTTCCCCTTCGTGATCGACCGCCAGGCATCGCTGGCGGCGTTCTTGGACCAGATGAAGGGCGCCCGGCTGGAACTGCGGCTGGGCTCAGACACGGTCGCCGGAACCATCGTCAGCGCACGGACGTCCAAGGCGGACGAAAAGTTTCCGGAGCGCGAGACGGTGGTTCTGTTGACCGATTCAGGCGAAATCCGCACTTTCGACCTCGGCGCAGCCAGCTTTGTGAAGCTGTCGGATCCCAAGCTCCAGGGCCGGTTGAGGGACTACCTGACCGCCCTCAGCGGCGCGCGCTCGAAGGATCGCCGCAGCGTCTATGTCGACGCACCTGGGACCGGGACGCGGCAACTAGCTGCAAGTTACATGACGCCCGCTGCGGTGTGGAAGTCAAGCTATCGCTTGATTTTCGGGCCACAAGCCGAAGCGACACTTGAAGGTTGGGCGATTATCGATAACACGTCGGGTGAGGATTGGACTAACGTGAAGCTATCAGTGGTTTCCGGGCGGCCTATTTCGTTCATCACGCAATTGTATGAGCCACGGTATGTGACGCGTCCCACGGCGGAGCTGGCGGAGAACCAGCCCGTGGCGCCGGTCGTACTGCAGGGCGCGATCACTGCCGGCAAAGCGGGAGCGGGGAATCGGGCCGCGCTGGCGCCGCCAGCTCCGATGCCGGCCCGCGAGTTTCTGGCGGACACCCTTCTTAAGACCGAGTCCGGACAGGCGTCTTCCATCGCGCCCAGTACCGACACCCGCGATCTCGGCGAACTGTTCGAATACAGCTTTTCTTCGCCGGTCTCCGTGAAGCAGGGCGAATCGGCCATGCTGCCGTTTCTGCAGCAGAAGATCGGCGCGCGGAAGCTCCTGATCTATATGGAGAGTTTCGGCCTGCATCCAATGAATGCGGCCGAGATCGCCAACTCCACCGGCAAGACGCTGGACGGTGGACCGATCACCGTGTACGACGCCAATGCCTATGCGGGCGAAGCGCTGGTGGAGACCCTGAAGGCCGGCGACAAGCGCCTGATCACGTATGGAATCGACCTGGGAGCGCGGGTGACTACAGCTTTCGATTCGTCGCGGGCAAACGTACGGGAGATTCACTTCTCGCGCGGCATTCTGACAACCCGCAACGCGGTCGAAGAGACGAAGACTTACACAATCAAGAATGTGGATCCGGGCCGCAAGACGGTGATTATCGAGCACAAGCAGCGCCCCGGGTATAAACTTCTGGACGCGAAGCCCTCCGAGACCACCGCCGATGCGTATCGCTTCGAAGTGAATGTCGGCGGCAACGCGACCGAGGCCTTCCCAGTGCGCGAGGAGCGCGTGTATGACCAGACCATGAGCGTCTCGAGTATTACGCCAGACTTGATCGCCACGTATCTCCAAAACAAAGCTCTGAGCGAGGCAGGGCGCCGCCAACTGGAGCAGATCGCGCAAAAGAAGCGCGAGATCGCGGCCAATGACGGGCAGCTTCGCCAGGCTCAAGCCGACCTTAACAGTCTGACTCAGGATGAAGAGCGCCAGCGGAGGAATATCGAGAGCTTGCGAAATGTCGCGGGTCAGCAGAATCTAGTGCAGCAGTATGCGGGCCAGCTGGCGGCGGCGGAAGTGAAGCTCGCGGGGTTGCGCGATCAGGAAAGCGCTTTGCAGCGCAAGAAGACTACGCTCGATGCGGAGCTGAACGGCCTAATCGAGAAAGCTGAGTTTTAGCGAAGGCCGACGCCGATGATTACGACGCCCAGATTACGCCGGTCGCCCGGCGCTGTGAAGGTCTTGTCGACAACGATGGTTACCGTGGCAGTCGGGTTCGAAATATGCAGCGGCGCCGCGAGCTTGTAGCGTCCAGGAACCGGAAAAGTCTCCTCGGCGACTAGTTGACCATCGACCAGCAACTGCACGTGCCGGGCAGGAGCCGTCGTCGGAATGAAGAACACCACTTCAGCGGAATTGACCTTTTCTGGTGTCTTCAGAAGCACGGACGCGCGCTCGCTCATCCATCCATCGGGGAACAGGCCGGAGAGGACGTGTACGGGCGCTTGGGGATCCTTCGGGTCCAGGTAGCTCAGTAACGGTTTGCGGTCAATCGCGGTATCGGCGCGCACGCGATCAACAGGGCCGCGCGAGATTTCGAACGGCAGCAGACCGCCGGCTGCACTCGAATAGGCCGAGCGGTGGCTGAGCGAAATCAGGCGCAGCGGAATGCTGGGAATAATGTTCGCGGCGCTCACTTGGGCGACAGGAGCATTCACGGTGACGGCGTGAGCCAGCTCGCTGGATACGACGGTGTCGCCGGGTTCGATCACTTGATCCCTGGACAGAGGCAGCGCACCTTCCGACTCCAGGTAATAGCGCAGTCCCCATTCCGCATCGACCCAGACGCGACTCTGCGCGGCTTCGGGTGCCAGGGTCCTCGCGAATTGACGATAACCATCCCAGTGCTGATAATTAGCCGTCGCCAGGCCGAGCGACAAGATCATTTGCAATGCGAATCCCGCAGTGAGCCATTGGGGCGGGGTTCTTCGCGCAACGAGGATGGAAACTGGTGCGGCCATCGGCAGCAGGTAGCGCGCGGAACCCGCAAAGAAAATCAGCAGCGCCCCAGCGAAAAAAACGATTGCCCAGGCGGCCAGAAAGTCGCGGCGCAAGGACTCTTCAATTAGCCAGGTGAGCAGCAGGACGCCACATCCTACGGAGAGCCAGAACAACGGATTCACGTCGTATATCGAGGCCGCGAGCATTGCTCCACCCGCTAAAACCCATCGCCACTTCGTTGCTTTGGGCCAGAAGGCGGCGATCACCAGCAGCGGTGATACGATCCAGCCCGAGTGCACCACCAGCGCCACGGCGCTGCGCAGCGTGTTCGACGTTTTGTTGAACGAGTAACTGCGCATGTAACCGAGTAGCACGGCGGCTGGAAGCTCGCCGCGCGTGCGCCACTCCCAAATCTGCCACGCGGCGATCGCGAGGGGCGCTGCCAGCGTCATGATCCACGCGGCCCAGGCCGCGTCCCCTTTGCGCCGTCGCTGGAACAGATATACCGCCAAAACGGGCGTGAGCAGGATGGCCTGATATGCGGTTAGCCCGGCCAACGCCCCGGCGATTACCGAACCCGCGAGCGCCGCGAGGGAATCGTCATCCACCGCCTCCACAAAGAAAGCCACGGAGGCCATCCAGAATGCCAAGAAGGGGAGATCGGCCTCAAACGAATTGCCGTTAACCACAAATGCCGGAACCGCGAGGAACAGCAACGTCGCTGCGAACGGCCGCTCGCAAAATCGGCGTGCGAGATACCACATCGCGAGCGCGGCGATGATCGAAAACAGCGTATAGGCCAGATGAAACGGGACCTCGTGCACGTCGCCCACGGCCGCCAGCAGAACCGCGAGGATCCACGGATTCATCGGGCCATGCGAATGCCCGCGCATGTCCACCATGTTGCCCGAAAACATATAGCGCGTATTCAAGGGATGCAGCGGATCGATTTGGGCGTGTTCGGCGCCGTAGAGGTAATCGACGTCGTCGCCCTGGATTGGCTGGTTAAGAAAGAGAACGCGTAGAAGAACGACCAGTGCGATGATCGCGAGAGTACGTCCTACCACTGGACTGGCTTGCCGGGCTCGAGCGTCCACACGTCGGTGCCCGGAAGATCGCGTAGTAGTTCGACCAGTTGTTCGGGCCGGCCGGTGAGCGCTGGAAACGTTCCGAAATGCACAGGGATCACGCGACGCACATTGAGCATCCGGCAGGCGAGGGCCGCCTCGCGCGGGCTCATGGTGTAGAGATCGCCGATGGGCAGGAACGCGAGCTCGGGATGATACAGGCGCTCGATGAGCTGCATGTCGGTGAAGACGTTGGTATCGCCCGCGCAATAGACCACGCGCCGGTCAGGTAAACGCACGATGTAGCCAGCCGCCTCACCTCCGTACACGATCTGGTCGCCATCCAGAATGCCGCAGCTATGTACGGCGTGAGTCATGGTTACGGAGATTGGTCCAACCGTCGCGGTTCCACCTTTGTTTATGCCCAGCGTATTTTTCGCTCCCTTGGTTTCGAGCCAGCGGGCCGTCTCATAGATCGCGACGATCTGCGGCGAGAACTTCTTGGCCAGCGGCAGTACGTCGTGGATGTGATCGAAGTGCCCGTGCGAAACCAGAATGACGTCCACGCGGTCGATGGAATGCCCCTTGGGGTACGCGGGATTCCCTTCGATCCACGGATCAACCAGAATAATTTCGCCAGTGGTCAGCCGGAACTGGTACGTCCCGTGACCGAGCCAGGTGATCTCAACCATCTCCTAAGTTTAACTGCAGATTTTAACCGCTGTGGTATTAAAAAAGAGAACGTGTGGAAGCTCCTTTGGTTGTTCTCGTTGACCGTAGCGGTTCTGCTCGCGCAAGGACCGGAGATCGAATTCGTAAAGATCCAGCCGGGTGAGTTCCTGATGGGGTGTTCTCCAAAAGACTCCACGTATCTGCCCGATGGAACCGTGAGCGAATGTCAGGCCGAGGCTCAGCCGGCACATCGCGTGCGAATTACGAAGGCTTTCGAAATCGGCAAGTACGAAGTTACTCAGGCGCAGTGGGAATCCGTGATGGGCAATAATCCCAGCTTTTTCAAGGGTGCCGATCATCCGGTAGAGCAGGTGAGTTGGGAAGATGTACATGAGTTCCTACGCCGCCTAAGCGCGCGTGCGGATGGCTATCGCTATCGGCTGCCAACCGAGGCCGAGTGGGAATATGCGGCCCGCGCGGGAGCCACAGGCCTCTATGCGGGACCATCGTTGGCGGCGATGGCCTGGTATGGAGTGGGCGGCGCAAATCTCCTCGAGAGCAAGGGCTCGACGCATCCAGTCGGCCAGAAACAGCCGAACGCCTGGGGCTTGTACGACGTCCATGGCAACGTCGCGGAGCGCGTGGAAGACTGGTACAGCCCTGATTACTATAAAGCCAGCCCACAAGACGATCCAACGGGTCCGGCGTCGGGGCAGATACACGTTGCGCGTGGCGGATCCTGGTACAGCAATGCGAGCTATGTTCGCCTCGCGAACCGCTATCAAAACGTGGCGGTCCTACGCCGTCGCGACGTCGGATTCCGCTGCGTACGCGAAACCGTTCACTAAAACTAGTGCTTAAGCATGCTCTTCGCGGAGGGCTGGGCGTGGCCCAGGATGGGATGCGGGCGATAGTTCTTTTCAAGCGCCGTAATCTCTTCCGGGGTGAGCTTGAGATCGACAGCGCCGATCAGGTCCTCGAGCTGGGCGGCTTTGGTCGCACCAATGATGGGCGCGGTGACGCCGGGAGCCTGCAAAACCCAGGCGCATGCGATCTGCGCGGGCGAGACGCCGCGTTTCTTGGCAACGTCTGCCACCGCATCGGCGATGGCGAAATCGTCTTCCGAATGATACATATCTTTTGCGAACGTATCCACCGTGGCGCGAGTCGTGGTGTCGCCCTCGCGCTTACGATTTCCGGTGAGGAACCCGCGCGCCAGAGGACTCCACGGAATGACGGCGAGCCCTTGATCCACGCAGAGCGGAATGACCTCGCGTTCTTCTTCCCGGTAAACCAGGTTGTAATGATTCTGCATGGACACAAAGCGGTGCCAGCCGTTCTCTTTGGCCGTGTATAACGCCTTCGAGAGCTGCCATGCGGCCATGCTGCTCGCGCCCAGATAGCGGACCTTACCGGCGTGCACCAGAGAATCGAGAGCGTCCAGGGTTTCCTCGAGGGGCGTCTTGGGATCCCAGCGATGGATCTGATATAGATCCACGTAATCCATCTGGAGACGACGCAAAGAATTCTCGCACGCTTCGATAATGTGCTTGCGGCTGAGGCCGCGCTGGTTGGGACTGGGTCCCATCACGCCGTGTACTTTGGTGGCGACCACGATGTGATCGCGCACGGCCATCTCTTTCAGATGCGCGCCAGTGATTTCTTCGCTGAGGCCGATGGAGTAGACGTCGGCGGTATCGAAGAAATTGATGCCGGCGTCGAGCGCAATACGGAAGTGCTCACGTGCTCCGGCTTTGTCGACATGCCAGCCCTTGGTGCCCAAGGCCCACTTAGGGAGATCGCCGCCTCCATAACTCATGCATCCCAGGCAAAGGCGGGAGACGGTGATTCCGGTAGTTCCGAAATTGGTGAATTGCATGGTTTTAAAAAGAAAAGACCTATAAAGTTTAGCGGGTTCGCGCAGGTAGCTGCATGCCATCGCCGAGCTGGGCAAATCCCGGAATGCTTACCGGTGTGTGTCCAGTGATCGGGATTTCGCCGAACAGCGCTTTCACGGCGGCGATCTCGGAGGGTAGCGAGGAGCTGAATGTCGTGAGAAATGCAGTGGCGTTTGGAAGGGTGGTCAGAAGATAAGGATTCTCGAACGGCAGCAGCACCAAGGGGGCGGGACCCTTTGACAAATTGATGAGCATGGGTCTGACGTCCTTAAGGTCGGCGGATACGGAGGCAAACGAGGCTGCGACAATTGCCGAACACGCCGTCATGTCGCCAGCGGTCGCTTCGAGGGCCGCGAGGGGCAGGCCGGTATCGACCGCGACAGTTCGGCCGTTAGGCGCGCGACGCCTGAACTCCTGCATGGTCCGTTGGCCGAATTGCGAGATGCGCAGCTCGGTGATCACGATCAAGCAGGGACGGCTGGACGAGGCTAATGGAAGCACATCGCGATCGTTGCGGATCAGCGTCACGGCATGATCCGCGACGGCTTGAGCTTTCTCTGCGGCCCCGGGCGAATCCAACACGTCGGAAATCGTATCGAGATTCACCAGCTTCTTCTTATTGCTCAGGCCCAGCGCTAATTTCGCGGCCAGCACGCGAGCGACGCTCTGCTCCAGTCGCTGGCGCGAAATGCGGCCATCCTCGACTGCGCCTACCACTGCGCGGATGGCTTTATCCGGATCGGGAGGCATCAGCAGCACATCAGCCCCGGCGACGATCGATCTCACGGAGCCTTCGCCACTATCGAACAACATGGTCAGTCCCTGCATAGCCATCGAGTCGGTGACGATCAGGCCCTTAAACTTGAGCTCGTCGCGCAGCAGCGCCGTAAGAACGTTGTGCGATACGGTGGCGGGCATGCCGGACGGGTCCAGTGCGGGCACGGCCATGTGCGCAGTCATGATGGAATCCACGCCGTGCGCGATAGCGGCCTGGAACGGTTTCAACTCCATGGCGTCGAGACGCTCGCGTGATACTTCCAAACGCGGTAATCCCAGGTGGCTATCGACGTCGGTATCGCCGTGCCCTGGAAAATGCTTGGCGGTGACCAGCACGCGATTGTCGGGATCGGAATGCGCGCCGTCGATGAACGCGGCCACGTGGCGCGAAACCTGCGCCGGATCTTCTCCATAGGAGCGAAGATTGATGATCGGGTTCTGCGGATTATTGTTAACGTCGGCCACCGGTGCGAAGATCCATTGGATCCCCAGCGCGCGGGCTTCGCGGGCGGCGGTGAGACCTTCAAACTTTGTGGCAGCCAGATCGTTGGCGGCGCCGAACGCCATGCTGTGCGGGAATCGAGTGCCACCCGTTACACGCATGGAAGCCGCGCGCTCGAAATCCGAACCGACCAGAAGCGGAGTCTTCGCCAGCTTCTGCATCTGGTTCAGGAACACGGCCAGAGCGTGCGGCTCAGCATTGCGCACCAGGCCGTTCTGCGAGGCGTTGTTAATAATGATGCCGCCGACGTGCAGGTCGGCAACCCAGTGGCGATATTTTTCGTAATCCGGCGACTTAGTGCTGTAGACGTCGCCGTTGGCGTTGACGATCACCAGTTGCGCGACTTTATCGCGCAGGCTCATCGCCTTCATCTGGCCCTGTGTCGCGCGTTGTTCCGCGGTGAGTGGCGGAGCTTTGGGTTTGGCGACTTTATGCGTAGCCGCGACGATGGGCAGCGCGATCAGGAGCGAGACCAACATCCGGGCGCGCATGTTCATAGCATCTCACTCTTGACAGGCAGCGATGCGGCCACAATCTGGGCAATGTCCAATAGCTTCGGTGGAGACGGGGAGACTGCTGACAGGGCATCGCGAATCATGGTGTTGCAGAACGGGCAAGCCGCGGCGACAGTACCCGCTCCGGTCGCGGCAAGCTCGCGCGCGCGATTGTGGCTGACGCGCTCGCCCTTCTCTTCGCCCAGGAATGCCAGGCCGCCACCTGCTCCGCAACAGAAACCGCGTTCACGAGCACGTGGCGGGTCGATGACTTCTCCGGACAGCGAAAGCACTGTCCGAGGCTGGTCATAGATGTTGCGGTAGCGGCCCAGGTAGCAGGGATCGTGATAGACGATGTCATTCTTAGAATCGGGGCCCTTGGATTGCGGAAGCCGGTCCAGATGACGAGCCATAAATTCGCTGTGGTGCTCGATGGGTGGGGCTTGCCCGTGTTCCCGATAGTCGGTCGAGATGGTGCGGACGCAATGCGGGCAGATCGAAACGATCTTGGAAGTCTTGCTCTGCTTCAGCGTTTCGAGGTTCGATTCGGCTAGCTGCTGAAACACCAGATCGTTGCCCAAACGGCGGGCTGGATCGCCGGTGCACTTTTCTTTTTGGAGAACGCCGAACGTGGTGCCTAGATGCTTCATCACGCGGGCGAAGGCGGCGATAATCTCGCGGCCCTGAGGATCGTACGCTCCCATGCAACCGAGCCACAAGCAATACTCCTGGGTTCCGTCGAAAATGGGCAGCTGTTCCTTGGCGATGAATTTATCGCGTTCTGTGGAGCTGAAACCGAGGGCGTTGCCGTTGCGTTCGAGCGCCAGAAACAACTTCGTGCCGTAAGCGTCCTCCCACTTGCCGGTGTTTACCGCGCCGCGGCGCAGTCCTACGATGATCGGCACGTGTTCCACTCCCACGGGACACTGATATTCGCAGGCGCCGCAGGTGGTGCATTGGAAGGCAGCTTCTTGCGAAAGATGTTTGCCGAAGAGCGGTTCCTCAGAGGCAGGCCCGAACTCGTTCAGGTAACCGCGCACACCCAATGCGATCTGTTTGGGATCGAGAATCTTCCCGGTGTTATTGGCGGGGCAATGTTCGGTGCAACGGCCACATTCGACACAAGAGTACGCCTGCAAGGCGGCGATCTGCGTAAGGTCCTTGCCGGTATCGAGGCCGTAGTCTTCGTCGCCGGCGAGCGGCGGGATTTTGACGAAACTGCCACGCGAGAAAAAAATCGAAAATGGGCTAAGGACCAGGTGTAGATGCTTGGTATGGGGTATCAAAGGAAGAAACACCAGCAGGGCGGCGGTGTGAGTCCACCACAGCAGCTTCGAATCGCCCGCCCAGAACGCGCCAAGGAACGTGACCATCAGTACGAAAATGAGCAACGCGATTACGCCGGATTCGTACGAGAGGTCGCCTAGCCATTTGGGGCGGAGGAAGAACCGGCGTACGAACAGTCCCGTGATCGAGATTGCCACCAAGACGGCAAAAACGGCCGCGATCGGGAAATAAAAACTGCCGGGCGACAGAATGCGCCTCCCGAATCCAATTGCGATGTGATTCAGCGTGACTAGGGCGAAGGCGCAGAATCCCCAGAAGACGAAAGCATGAGCCAAGCCAGGCAGGGGCCGCTCCCGGATGACTTTGGCCTGGAGCATCATCTCCCAGACCAGTTCGCGAATCCGCGGCCCCAAGGGGAACAGCGAGAAATCGGAATCTGGCTTGGCCGCGCGGATTTTTCGGAGCACCGCTCCGAAACGCCACCAGAATCCCGCTAGGGAGGCCACCAGCAGCAGAGCGAGCAGCAGCTTCTCAAACATCCTCACCCAAAAATGTAACATGCGGGGTCAACCAGATAGAATGTTAGGGATGCGTCATCTTGTTTCCGGGGCCGCTGGATTCATCGGTTCCCATTTATGCGAGCGGCTGCTGGCGGACGGCGGCGAAGTCGTGGCTCTGGACAATCTGATCACCGGCGCGCGCCGAAACATCGAGCATCTCGAAGGGAAGCCGAAGTTCACCTTCCGCGAGTTCGACGTTATTAAGCCGGTTGAGGCAGACGGCAAGTTCGATCACGTGTGGCATCTCGCGTCGCTCGCGAGCCCCAAGTTTTATCTGGCGTATCCCATTGAAACGCTCGAATCGGGGTCGACGGGCACGCGCAATATGCTGGAGATCGCACGCCGCGATGGTGCGCGTTTCCTGATCACATCGACCTCGGAATGCTATGGCGACCCGCTGGAGCATCCTCAGGTGGAGACGTACTGGGGCAATGTGAATCCCGTGGGCCTCCGCTCATGTTACGACGAGAGCAAGCGCTACGCGGAAGCGCTCACCATGGCCTATCACAGGACCTTCGGCGTGCGGACGAACATAGCGCGGATCTTTAATACCTACGGCCCGCGCATGGCGCTCAACGATGGCCGTGTAGTGCCCGCCTTCATGGATCAGGCTTTGCGCAAACAGCCTCTAACCGTCTTTGGCGAAGGCAAGCAGACGCGAAGTTTCTGTTACGTCAGCGATATGGTGGAGGGTCTGGTCCGGCTGGGGAATTCCGAGGAGCGCTTTCCGGTAAACCTGGGCAACCCCGTGGAACTCACCATTCTTGAATTTGCCCAACGCATTGGCCGGCTCATGGGAATCGAGGCGCCCATTGTCCATGAGCCCCTGCCTTCCGACGATCCCAAGCAGCGTCAGCCGAACATCGCGAAGGCGAAAAAATTGCTTGGTTGGGAGCCGAAAGTGAACCTGGAAGACGGACTGCGGGAGACCGTCGAATACTTTAGATCGAGACTAGCTGAGGCGTGACCGTAGCGCGCAGACCGCCAGCACCACCCAAGCGGCGATAAATGAAACGCCTCCGATGGGCGTGATGGCGCCAAGGATTCGCACCCCGGTGATCGCCAGCACGTACAGGCTCCCGGAGAACAGCACGATTCCAATCAGAAGCAGCCAGCCGGTCCAATTACCCGCTGATTCCGAGATTAAGCGCGCTCGGACGAGCAAGGGCACCGCCAGCATTCCGAGTGCGTGGAAAAAATGATACATCACCGCTTTTTCATACACACCGGTAGAGTAAGCATCGAGCCGACCCTGTAGCCCGTGCGCGCCGAATGCGCCGATGGAAACTGCCAAGGCGAGCATGATGGCAGCGGTGGCAGTCCAGTTCATCAATCTAAGCTTAGCCCGCCGCGACCCACACCTTCGCGGCCGCCGCGCCGCCGAGCTGTACCGGTTTGCGATCCACACGCAGCGTCATGGTCTGGTCATAATTCTTGCCGACCACTTTCAACTGCGCGCCGGGCCGAATGCCCAGCCCGTGAAGGTACTCGAGCAGTTTGCGATCGCGCTCGAACACGCTCATCACGCGGACGGCTGCACCGCCGTCGGCTTCATCCAGAGGGATCCAGCCGCGCTCGCGGCGGTCGCGAGGACGATCCCGGCCGACGCGGTTGCCGTGGGGACAAGCTTCATCGTTGCCCAGCTTGTCCAAAAGCTTACTTTCGAAATCGGCGGAGACGGCATGCTCGAGTTGCTCGGCTTCATCGTGCACCTTGTACCATTCCATGCCGAAAATCTCGGTGAGCATGCGTTCGATCAGATGATGCCGGTTCAGCACGCGGTTGGCGATCTCGCGCCCCTCCCGCGTCAGGCTTAATTCGCCGGATGCGGCCACGCGAATCAGCCCATCGCGCTTCAACCGCCGGATCGCCATCGTGACGGCGGGAGCCGAAACCTCCAGCCACCGTGCCAGCGTCGCGGCGATGACGGTTTCGCCCTCGCTTTCAGCCTCGGCAATGGCTTTGAGGTAATTCTCCTTGGATATGGTGATCTGCACGCTACCCGAAATTGTAATATGGACTCCATGAGGAATTGATGACGAATACACGCTGCCTCCAGATCCTAGCCTCCTTGGTTGCTTTCGCAGTGATTCCCATTGCCGCGGAAGAACGTGTCGACCTGACCGCGATCCACAAGATCCGGGAAGAGGCCTTACAAAATTCCAAGGTGATGGACCACGTCTTCCGGCTCACCGACGTCTACGGTCCGCGCCTGACTAATTCGCCCGGCTTCTTCGCAGCGGCGGACTGGGTGGTGAAGCAGCTCAAGGAATGGGGCATCGAAGGACATCAGGAGAAATGGGGTCCGTTTGGACGCGGCTGGACCTACACGCACTTTTCTGCGAACCTGATCGAGCCGCAATACGCGCCATTGATCGGCTTTCCCCTGGCATGGTCACCGGGGACAAATGGCGTAGTGACCGGCGAAGCCATGGTCGCCAACATCGCCGCCGAATCTGATTTCGACCGGTACAAAGGTAAGCTAAAAGACAAAATCGTGTTCATGGGCGTGGGCCGCGAGCTGACCATGATAACGACCTCGCTGGGCCAGCGCTATACCGACGACGAACTGGCGAAGCTGAGTACTGCGGCCGACGGCGGCGGTCGGGGCGCGGTGCCGGGGACTGTGGCGCTTGGGGATGGCCGGGGAGGTCGCGGCGGTCAAAATGCCCAGCAGCGGCTCCGGAACCGCATCAATCAATTCCTCAGGGATGAGGGCGTGGCCGTGGTGGTGCGTCTGGGCAGCGGCCCGAGCAGTGGAGGCACCGTGTTCGGCCAGGATGCTGGATCGCGCGATGTAAAAGATCCCGTTCCGCCGCCGACCGTGGCGTTAACGCCGGAGCACTACAATCGCGTCCTGCGGCTGCTGGATAACAAGATTCCCGTCAAGCTGGAATTCGACATTCGGGCCAAGTTCCTGGACGATCGCACGGATTCCGTCAACGTGATCGGCGAGATTCCGGGCGGCCGCAAGCGCGACGAGGTCGTGATGATCGGTGCGCATCTGGATAGCTGGCAGGGCGGTACCGGAGCCACCGATAACGCGGCCGGCTGCGCCGTGATGCTCGAAGCCTTGCGTATTCTCAAGACTCTCAATCTGCCTATGGATCGCACCGTTCGTATGGCTCTCTGGAGTGGAGAAGAAGAGGGACTCCTCGGCTCGCGCGCCTACGTGACTGAGCATTTCGCGAATCGCGAAGACATGAAGCTGAAACCCGAGCATGCCAAGCTGACCGGCTATTTCAACGTCGACAATGGCAGCGGGAAAATTCGCGGCGTCTATCTGCAAGGCAATGACGCGATGCGTCCGGTGTTTGAGGAGTGGTTCAAGCCGTTCCAGGATCTGGGCGCCGGCACCATCAGCATCCGCAACACCGGGGGGACGGATCATCAAAGCTTTGACGCCGTCGGCTTACCGGGATTCCAGTTTATTCAGGACGGCTTGGAATACAATTCGCGGACGCATCATTCGAACATGGACGTATACGATCGCGTGCAGCGCGCCGATATGGCGCAGATGGCGGCCATCGTCGCGTCCTTTGTATATGAGGCGGCGAATCGGGTGGAAATGCTGCCCCGAAAGCCGCTGCCAAAAGCGCAGCCTCCGCAGAATGCGCCTGGAGGCGGCGCACCGCCTTCCGCCAACTAGAATCAGCTTAATTTATTTTTCGCCGGAAGAAAGTCCGAGCAGCCGTGCATTTCCACATGCCGCAGATAGGCATACTTCGCCGCCTGCTTCTTTTCATTTGCCATGTGTATCAATACATCGAAACGGCAACTGTCTTCGTCGCCGTCAATAATCGCCAGCCACTGCTGTTCATGAAGCTCTAGGAGTTCCCGAACCGCGGTACCGAAATACTCCAGGCATTGTGCGTGTTGTTCACATCCCGAGCCGAGCCCTACCGGTGCCGCGCTACGTTGGTGGGGCGATCTAGTCGTTTCGATCACTGCCGGCTTTCGGAGCAATTATTTCGCCAGTGTCAGCCATAATGGCAACACTCTTAGAATCAATACGCTAGCTCACTTCCGTCGGCCGTCCATCGAGCCGTTAAAAAAATGATCCGTGCACTTCCTGCTCTAGGAATGGAACCGCATACCGGCAAAACTTACTACACTTTGGGGGTCGATGTTCCACTGCTGATAGTGCAATAGGCTGCCACGGACGTCCGGCATCGAGCGCAAAAACGTATAGATGGGCGATGCCCCGCACCACTTCAGGTCGTCTCGATTTTCCCGAACTTGTTCCCAGAAACCGGACGCATCCCCGTGTTCCATGCGTTCGATGCGTGCCCGGTCGCGCCGGGCGACACTTTCCATTTCTCCGCGATCGGCGGCCGCCTCGAAGCGGTCTCCATAGCGCCGGCCCATGTGGGCCATGTCGACACCCAGCACCCACAGGAGCCGGTCGCCTTCGCGTGCTGCAATCTCGCCTAGAGCGCCGATGGTTCTTCGGACCGCTTCGTCGTCATCGGGCTTCTTCCCCGCCTGCATGCCGCGCGAAAACGCTCCGCATAGAATCGGCAACACTCGTACACTTGGACCGAAAAGGTGTTGCAGAAACACTACTTGAAACTCGATGGAATGCTCGATGGAGTGGCAGTAATCTTCCATCAAGGCGCCGTCTCCGGCAGCTCGCGCCAGCTCATCCACCAGACCCAGGTTGGTACTGGTTTCTCCGAATGGAGTCACGAAGGCTTTCCGCGTGAGACCGAAGCGGTCGGATTGTCCGTAATGGGAGGTTCCCAGAACTACGAAGGTCTTCTCGGCGTCGGCAGGCGTAAGCGAAGCATATGCGGCGCGGTAGGAATCGATGCCGCCGTAAGGGCTGACGTGCGGGGCGGCGATGGCGCGTACGTGATCCGTGGTTGCCGCGGCTGCGCCATTCCCATTCAGATATCCCCGCAACGTGACCGTTAGCTCGATCGGATTTTGGGGATAGCCCGTTCCTGCATGCACGGCCTCGCGCGTAGGCGCGTTCGCGAATCTCCGCTCGGCTTCTTCTTTGCGTTGGAAGAATCTCTCATCTTCGAGAAATCCAGCATCGCTCAGGGTATCGATCAGATGCTGCTCCAGGCCGCTGACATCCAGATCGCCGGTCAGGCGCACCAGATGCTCGCGCAGGTCAAGGGAACTGTGGGCGCCATCGAAGTAGGTCAGACTCTCTACCAGAACCGGCGGAATGATCAGGGTCGCATCGGAAAAATAGAATGGATCGCGGATTAGCAGACCGGGTTTATCCGGGACCGGCGACGGCATGAAATCGAGTGTCGGGCGCAGGCGAGCCAGCATCAATAATTACCAGATCCCAAGCATACCGCGGGCTCGTGTATCAACAACGCGTACCCACTGGTAATCTTAGGTACTTGGATCCTCTCAACGAATACCGGCAGAGGCTGGAGCGCTGGCAGATCGAACACGCCCGCAACGAACTGTTGAATCGGCGGCTGGGCAATGCGCGCCTGATCAGCGGGCTTTTGCTGGTCGCAGTCGCAGCCGTCTCGCTGGGAGCCGGGCGAATCTCGCCGTGGTGGCTCCTGCTGCCGGTCATCGCGCTTATCGTGCTGGTGGTGATTCACGACCGGGTAGATCGTGATCTGCGCCGGGCGGCACGTGGAGTGACCTATTACGAACGCGCTTTAGCCCGTCTCCAGAACAAGTGGATCGGCGCGGGCAATCAGGGTGAGCGTTTCCGCGACGCCAACCACGTCTTCGCCGACGATCTCGACCTGTTCGGCCGGGGATCCCTATTTGAGCTCCTCTCGACCGCGCGGACCCGCATGGGAGAACGCGTGCTCGCTGGTTGGTTGCTGACACCGGGCGAGCCATCTGAGGTCGCCGCGCGCCAGGAATCGGTGAAGGAGCTTCGGCGGGGCGTGGATCTGCGCGAGGAAATCGCACTGATGGGCGAGGATCTTCGCGCTGCACTAGACGATCGAAGGCTCGGGGCGTGGGGAACCGAACCGGCGGTCAACTTTTTCCCAGGGGCGCGCTGGGTCGCCCTGCTGTTGGCGATTGCGGCTGTCGCGAGCTTGGTGACTACGCTGCTTGACCTGACCAACCTCGTCCCGTTTCTGTTCGTGGTGTTGGCTGAGCTCATATTCATGATGGCGACGAATAAGGGCACTAACCAGGTCGCCGAGAACATCGATACCCCCGCGCAGGAATTGCGGCTGATCGCCTTGCTGCTGGAGCGCTTGGAGCGCGAACCATTTTCCTCCCCGGGGCTGGCGGGATTGCGGGGCAAGTTGCTAGTGGATGGAACTCCCGCCACTCGGCAAATCCGTCGCATGGTGATTTTAGTGGATCGCCTCGACTGGGCTCGCAATCTCTTCTTCCGCCTGCCTGCCGCCGCCCTGGTCTGGATGCCACAGTTCGCCATGGCCATCGAAAGGTGGCGCATTCGCTATGGCCCGCAAGTCGCCGGATGGGTGGACGCTATCGGCGAATTCGAAGCCATGAGCTCACTGGCGTGTTTCGCCTACGAGCATCCGGATGCCGTGTTCGCCGAGCTGGCGGATTCTTCTGAACGCTTTTACGACGCTGCGGGACTCACTCATCCGCTGATTCCCGCCGCCGAAGCTATCGCGAATGATGTGAAGCTGGGAGGCGATATCCGTCTCTGGATCATCAGCGGATCTAACATGTCGGGCAAAAGTACCCTATTGCGCGCCGTGGGTCTGAGCGTAGTGCTGGCGTGGGCCGGCGCCCCCGTCACCGCCGCGCGTCTTCGTCTTTCGCGGCTACGTCTGGGCGCGTCGATGCGCACCAGCGATTCAGTAACCGATCATCGGTCGCGCTTCTACGCCGAAATCAGCCGCCTGAAGGACGTCGTCGATCTGGCTCGTTCCGGGCAGCCTTTGCTGTTCTTGCTGGATGAGCTGCTCAGTGGCACCAATTCGCACGACCGACGGCTCGGTGCCCAAGCTTTGTTGCTCGGTTTAGTCCAGCGCGATGCGATTGGCCTGGCCACTACGCACGATCTGGCACTGGCCGAGATCGCCGAGCAGCTCACCGGCCGCGCGATAAACGTCCATTTTGAAGACCACCTGGAAGGCGGCGAGATTCGTTTCGATTACCATTTGCGTCCGGGGGTGGTGGCTCGGGGAAATGCCTTGGAGTTGATGCGCGCCGTAGGCTTGGACGTTTGATCAAGGTACAATGCGGGTGAAGTGCCAAAACTCACCGACTCGCATATTTCCGAAGGATTAGCCAAGCTGCCGGGCTGGAAGGTCGAGCATGGCAAGCTCCATCGCGAATACAAATTCGCCGACTTCGCGCACGCCTTCGGCTTCATGGCCACCGCCGCTCCGACAATCGAGAAAAACGATCACCACCCCGAGTGGGCCAACGTTTATAACAAGGTGACCGTGGACCTGACGACTCACAGCGCCGGCGGCATTACACAGAAGGACCTCGACCTGGCAATGCTGCTCGAGGGTATCGCCAAACAACTTTCATGAAGCTACTGCTGGCGGCGACATTGTTTGCAACGTCGTATGCGTCAGCTCAAACCTTTGCCGGCTCCGCCGCCCTCGACGCGGCCACCGAACAGGCCATCCACGACGGATTGATCCCCGGTGCGGTCATCATCATCGGCCACGATGGGAAAATCGTCCATCGCAAAGCTTACGGCGCGCGAGCATTGATTCCGGCGCGCGAGCCGGCGACGCTTGACACGATCTATGACATCGCGTCGCTGACCAAAGTCGTGGCGACGACGCCCGCGGTCATGAAGCTCTACGAGCAGGGCAAGATCAAGATCGACGATCCGGTGACCGCGTACCTGCCCGAGTTTCAGGGCGGCAAAAGCGCAATCACGATTCGCAACCTGATGACACACTACTCAGGACTGCGCCCGGATCTCGATATCGATCCGGCCTGGACCGGCTACGACACTGGCATCCGCAAGGCGCTCATCGACAGGCCCGCCGGGCCGCCAGGGATGACCTTCGTCTACAGCGACATCAACTTTGAGTTGCTGGGCGAGATCATCCGGCGCGTGAGCGGAAAGCCGCTCGATCAGTTCGCGCGCGAGCAGATTTTCGAGCCGCTGGGGATGCGCGAGACTAACTTCAAACCGGCGGCATCTCTGACAGCACGGATCGCGCCCACGGAAATCGATGCCGCCACTGGCAAGCCCTGGCGCGGGGTCGTGCACGATCCCACGGCGCGTTACATGGGCGGCGTCGCTGGACACGCTGGTGTGTTCTCGACCGCGGACGATCTGGCGCGTTACGCCCAGATGATGCTGGACCGGCGTTTCTTCGCACCAGCCACTGTGGAGCTGTTCACTTCGCCAGCGTCACCGCCGGATCAGCCGATCCTGCGCGGTCTGGGCTGGGACATCGACTCACCCTACTCTTCGAATCGCGGCGATATCTTCCCGCGCGGGGCCTCCTATGGACATACGGGATTCACCGGGCCCGCGCTGTGGATCGACCCAGCCAGCAAATCGTTCGTCGTGATTATGACCAACCGCGTTCATCCCAAAGGCGGCCACAGCATCAACGAATGGCGCAGGAATATTGCGACCATCGCAGCGCGTGGATTAGGTCTAGGTCCCGCAAATCATGCGACGCTCACCGGCCTGGATGTGCTGGAGCAGGACGCATTCGCATCATTAAGAGGACCGCGAGTCGGCCTGCTCACAAATCAGACGGGCCTCGACCGCCAAGGCCGCCGTAACGTCGATGTGATGCTCGCGGCGGGTGTGAAGGTCGCTACACTCTATGCTCCCGAGCACGGGATCACGGGGGCCAAAGATCAACCCAACATCGCCGATTCGCGTGACGAAGCGACCGGCCTGCCGGTGTTCAGCCTATACTTCAACAGCCGTTTTCGTCTAACGCCGGAGATGCTGAAGGGTGTCGACCTGCTGGTGTTCGATATCCAGGACGTTGGCGCGCGCTTCTACACTTATTCCTGCACGATGCTCGATACGCTGGAAGAAGCCGCGAAAGCGAAGATTCCCTTTTACGTGCTGGACCGGCCAAATCCTGTAACCGGGCTGCACGTCGAGGGACCGATGCTGGACGCTAATCTCCAGAGCTTCGCCGGCTGCTACGATCTGCCGGTTCGACACGGGCTCACGATGGGCGAACTCGCCACTATGGCCAACACTGAGCGCAAATGGAACGCCGACCTGCACGTCATCAAAATGCAGAACTGGCAACGCGGCGATTGGTTCGATTCCACCGGCCTCCCATGGATCGATCCGTCTCCCAACATGCGCAGCCTCAACGCCGCAACGCTCTATCCCGGCCTCGCGCTCATCGAGTCGTCGAAGAACTATTCAGTGGGGCGGGGCACCGACGCTCCGTTCGAACAGATCGGCGCTGAGTGGGTGCATGGTGTGGAGCTGGCCGAGTTTCTGAATGCGCGCTTCATTCCCGGTGTGCGCCTTTATCCCACGCATCTAGCTCCAAAGACGGAGGGTGTGCGATTCGTCATCACCGATCGCGATCAATTCGACTCAATCCGCCTGGGTTTGGAAGTCACCTACGCGCTGCACAAGCTATACCCCGGCAAGATAGACTTCGAGCTATCGAAGCAGCTCATCGGCAACCGCAAAATGATCGACGCACTGAAGGCCGGTGACGATCCGCGAGTGATCGAGCAAGGCTTGATGAACGACATCGTGAGCTACATAAATCGTCGTCGTCCATTCCTTTTGTACTGAGCCGTGGCACATGCTTTCAGTCTGTGCTGATATAATCCCCCCCGGGGGACTTCATCAAAGTATCAGGCGACATGCGAACCTTCACCCTAACCACGCTGCTTGTGGCCGCTAGTGCGGTCGCCGCTCTCACGATGTGGGGACAAGCACCCGCGTCTCAGAACATCACCATCAACTATCCGGCCAAGGCTCCTGCGAATTGGCCTCTGTTCCTCGCCAAAGAGGGCGGTTACTACCAAAAGAACGGCGTGAACGCGACTATGGTGTTTGGCGTCCATCCGGCCGGTATCGCGATGATCGTGAGCGGCGAAGCGCAGGCCACCAACTACCCGATGGAGCAGGCCATGCAGGCGGCATCTCTCGACGGATCGCTGGTGATCATGGGGAGTCCCATGAACCGCGGCCTGTTCGCGATGATGACCAAGAACAACATCAAGAGCGTCAAGGAGTTGAAGGGCAAGCGCTTCGGCGTCAGCCAGCTCGGCGACCCGCCCTATAACTTCGCTCTGGCGATTCTAGGGAAGAACGGGCTGAACGCGCGCGACGTCGAATGGATCCCGCTCGGCACCGACGGCAACGGCCGTGTCGCTGCGCTGGTCAGTGGTCGTGTGGATGCCACCATGCTGCCGCCTCCGGCATACTTCAAGCTCGAGTCGCAAGGGTTCAAGGAAATCGCCAACCTGGCCGACTACCAGGATCTGTACGCGCCCATGGCTTACGTGTTTAAGAAGAGCACCGTGGCGGCCAATCCCAAGCTGCCTGAGCTGCTCATCAAGGCGCAAGCCGAAGGCATCAAGCGCTACTACGAAGACAAGGCCATGGCAGTGAAGGCATACGCGGTGTATGATCCTCAGACTCCCGCCGATATTGATCGACTGTACGATCACGATCGCAAGGCCGAGTCCTATGAGCGTGTTCCCTACGTGCTGGCTCCGGCGGTGCGGTACATCGTCGAGCATCAGGCCGATCCGCAGGTCGGCGCGCGGCTCAAGGCGTACGACTTCCATAAGGTGATCGACAACAGCGTCGTCGAGCGTCTGGTACGCGAACATTTCTTCGAGAATCTGTTCGGTCCGTCGATAAAAGCGGAAGAAGACGCCAGGGCCAAGCTCGCGTTCAAGTAGTACACTCAAGATTCATATATGGCTGAAATCGTTCTGGGTATTGGATCGTCTCACGGGCCTCTGCTGTCGACGCCCCCCGAGCAATGGGATTTGCGCGCGAAAGCCGATCGGGAAAACAAGAAACATTGGTTCCGCGGCAAGACTTACGACTTCGAAACTCTACTAAAGGAACGCGCCCCTGGTTTCGCCGACCAGGTCACCGTCGAGGTCCGGCGCGATCGTTTCCAGCAGTGCCGCCGCGCGATGGAAGTGCTCGGCAAGAAGTTCAAGGAAACCGCCCCCGAGGCTGTCGTGATCCTGGGCAA
>Ga0105240_10003191_pt1 | contig 25758 bp, 22 predicted proteins | sample KBSC54metaG_FD_80426 | JGI IMG/M metagenome (GOLD analysis project Ga0105240, IMG submission 80426) | Corn rhizosphere microbial communities from Kellogg Biological Station, Michigan, USA - KBS C5-4 metaG | ecosystem: Host-associated > Plants > Roots > Rhizosphere > Soil | place: Michigan, USA...
GATTCGGCCGTCGCTCTGCCCTGGGCCTCGATCACCGCCGCCTCTGCCAACCCCCGGGCCTTTTGAGCTTCGGCTTCCGCCAAGCCAGTGGCTTTGGTCACGTCGGCATTGGCGAAGCCCGTGGCTTTGGAAGCCGCCGCGGCGCCGGCCGCCTCAGCTTCCAACTGGAACTTCCGAGCGTTGGCCAGCGTTTCGACTTTGTAACGTTCCGCGTCGGCGGGTTTTTGGACATTGGCTTCCAATTCGCGCTGTTTGCGCAGAATTTCCTGCTGTTGCAACTCGATCTGCTTTTGCTTCTCGATGATGTTGACCTGGATCTCCTCAGCCTTAACCAACTGGCCCGTTTTGAACTTTTGTAAATCGTACGCCAGGTCCGCCTGGGCTTTCTTCTCGTTCACGCTGGCCTGGTACAACGCCACGTTCACCTGATAAGAGCGTTGAGCCTCCGCGATTTTGGTATCTGCCGCGAATTTGGCTTCCTGTCCAGCCTGGGTGGCCTGGGCGGAGCGAATGGTGGCATCGCGGTCGGCTTCCGCCTGGGCGATTTGAGCATCGCGCTTGACCTGGGCGATCCGGGGCTTGCCCAGCGCATCGAGGTAGCCCTGTTTGTCCCGGATGTCGCGGATGGTGAAGCTGACAATACCCAACCCCATGTTCGCCATGTCGCCGGCCGCAACCTCCTGGACCTTCGAAGCAAACGCGTCGCGGTTCTGGTAGATGTCCTCGACGGTCATCGTACCGAGGATGGCGCGCAAATGGCCCTCCAAGGTTTGCGTGGCAATGTTCTTGATCTCATCGGTGCCCTTGCTGAGAAACTGCTCCGCCGAAGTGGCGATCGAAACGTCGTCGCCTTTGACTTTAATCTGCGAGACGCCGTCGACCAGCACGGGCACGCCTTTGCTGGTGTAGACCTCAGGGGTCTGCACATCGATGGTCAACAGCTCCAGGGAGAGAATGTCTACCTTTTCGTAAACGGGCCACACGAAGACACCGCCGCCTTTCACGATACGAAAGCCCACATCCCGCGCGGTGCCGTCTGGGTCGATGATGCGATGTTTGCGACCGGAGATGATCAGCACCTGGTTCGGGCCCACCTTGGTGTATCGGCTCGCCCAAATGGCGACGAACATGAAGAACACAAACAGAAACGCCGCCACGCCGCCGATGACCCAAGTGGTGGTGGCGAGGTCGGCCAGGATCGGAGTAAACATAGGGATTCCTTTCGTGCGGAGGGTGGAGGTTCAGGTTAAAACATCGACGTAATACTGCGTGCCGACCACGCGGGTGATGCGCACCGGCTTGCCAGCCGCCACGGGGGTGCCGGCCTCCGTGCGGGCGGGAGCCGTGTAGCGTGAGCCGCCCTGCACGTAGGCAATCTCACCGACTCCGTTGCGCGGAATGGGGGTGACGGTCGAGGCGGTCTGACCGATGAGGGAAGCCACATGAGATTCACTCGAACTTTGGGTCTGCTTAAACATGTAGTTAAAGAGCACGAAAGCGAGCGACGCCATGAGGAGACCAGCCACGGCGGAGATGGGAGCGCTGACCCACACGCTTTTCGTGGCCTCCACCCTGCTCAGAATCAGTCCGCAGGCACCGAAGGCCGTCACAAAACACGAGAGCACGGTGGGACTGAAAAACGAGATGCCCGGAACGCCGCTGTGGTCGTAACCCGCTTCCGCGTGTCCGCCGGTCCCCACATCCGCGTGAACATCGTGACCTCCAAAGAAATGTCCGAGAAACGCGCTGATGATGGTGAACAGTAAACCGAGAGCTAGGCAGGCAATGTAAATAATCATAGAAGCCTCTCTAGATTCATAGCTCTCATGGTACGTCCGCACTCGCGGTCCGATCAAGCGCTAACGGACTCCCCCGGCCGCGCAAGCCAGGTCGTGTGGCGCGAAGCCACTTCCCAAGGCCGAACACCCACTTCGCTGCTGTTCCGGGGCGGTTCATCTGATGCCAGAACTAAACTCCGCCGGCGAAGATTTTGCACCTATAATTCGCGAGGCGGTTTATAGCCGCGACGAGGACCAGGAGACCACAACCCGACCGTACGCCCTTCCACCCGGCGAAGGAGAGGGATTCGGCTCACTTCCAGGCGCAGAGGTTTTCGATGTGTGCGGCGGAGCCGTCGCGAAGCCAGCCATCCAGTTGGGCCTGGTCCTTGAGCTGCTGGCCGCGCAGGCGGGGGACGACGACAAAGCGCGAATCCACCTCCGCTTGCGCCGTCATATCGACCCACAACTTTTCGAATTGGGTGACTGGGAAGACGTCCTCCTGCCCGTGGCCCCACCTTTTTTTGACCTCCTTCAGGGTAATGTAGGTCGGCATCTTGGCGGCCATATTCCGGATAGCGGAAGTTACCTTTTCACTATCGCCGAGATCGCCAGCGGACAATCCGAAGGTCGCCAGCAGCTTGGGAATATTGATCCAGCAAGTATTGGAATTATAGTAGGTGAGCGCGAATTCTATTTCCTCTTTCGGCAACGCCATACCTTCGACCAGACGCACCCGGCCATTTACGCGGGCCAATCCACCGCCGCGATCCTCGAGGCGCCGGGTGATCACCTCGAACGTGAGACAAGCCCCGCTCCGAATGTGGAGCCCGAGCAAGGCAGGATCGGCGTCAGCACCCAGGGTATCGATGTTGTGCAGCAGAAGGTATTTGAGTTGCGGCCGCTCCTGCAACAAGGAGGCCAGTACGCCATTCCTTAACAGGTTGGGGACTTCATACCAGTGGCCCACGGGGTGGAGACACTGCCAGGGAAGGTTATCGGTATAATCATTGGCCTCTCCCATCTGGCGAGCCCACAGGATGAGCGCATGGCGGAGGCTTTCGCGCACCTTTTGCTGCTGCTCGTCGAGCACCTGCTGGGGCATCTCCTCCCACATAAACCGCAGATCCCGCTCCGTGGGAACCAAACGCAGCCCCACGGACTTCCCGGGAGACAGACGCAGCGGGCCCTCATAACCGTAGTGCTTCCGCTGAGCCAGGAACTCCTCCGTCGGCCCCTGCGTGAGATAACTCGTGGTGAAAATATGAGGCAGGGGAAGGCCCGCCTGCCGGGAAATACGCCGGCTCTTGGCCAGGTGAGTTTCGATAAATGTCCGGTGACGGCCCGCGAGCTTGCAAAACGGATGCAGCGCCTTGACCACGCCGGCGCCCTGGGTCCAACGGCTCCCCGCACCGGCGGCGAGGGTGACCACGGCCAACTCGCCTTTTTTCAGCGCGGCCAATCCGATTTCCCTTAATTCCCAGAGGTCGGATTTGCTTCGCGAAAGATCCGCTACATCCTCGTCCGTCACATCGCGAATTACCGCTGTGGGAGGCAGCCGATTTTGAGCCGCCCCGATCCGGCCTTCGCGCAAGTCGGAACGAATCTGTTCATGTTGCACCCGGTCGAAGCCATTTTCCTCAAGCAAGCTCGCCAGCGTCTGGTCTCCGGAGGATTCGGACTTCCCTTTCGGGAGCATCACATCGAAGAGGGTTTGGACGACGCCGCGCAACTCGGGCTGGTTGCGGCAGGCAGCGCCAAAGCGGTCCAACTCGGCGCGGCGTAGCGGAGAGAGGGAATAACGATCCTGCCGCAGCAGCGCGGGCAAAGTCAGGGTGTAATAGGAGGGGGGCATCAGGGCGTGGTCCGCGTCCAGCAGATCGGCGAACGTCCCGCGCTCATTGATGGCGAAATCATAAACCACAGGTTCCATCGCAAACGGGAGCGCGTGTTCCAGCTCCTTCTTGGTGGCGCGCATCAACTCCTGCAGCCGTTGCTGAGCCGCGGCCTTCCGCTCGGGAGCAAAGATGAAGCCCATGCCTCCGCCCGACATGCCACCCAACATCCAAAACCCCCAAAAATCCTTTCCGAATTCCTGGTGGACACGATCGATCAGAATCTCCGTGAAAAGATTGGAAGCCCAGGGGATGATCGTCTGAATGGGGTTCCGGAAGTTACGTGTGGTGGCCTGGCCAATAGCCTGAACGTTTCCACCTTTCAACGCGGAGAGGATCTCGTCCAGGATGCCCAGCATGCTTTGTCTCGCCTTCCATTCCGCTTCCGACCGCAAGAGATATTTCTCCGTCACCATCTCCAGGATGGGTCCGACGTTCTGGGCCATGCCGCCGTGGACCAGCACCAAGCTATCCTGGAGTTTCTTTCGGGTCTCGGGCGAGACGTCATCGGCCTCGAGGATCCGATGTCGCGGCATCAGCCGACCGCGGCTGATGCCAAATTCCGGATCACCGGCTTCGGCCAGAACGCCTTCGATCAATTTCATTCCAGGCCACACACCGCCCGAATCCTGCCAGCCGCCGCCCGACCCGCCCAGCCATTCCCCGAGCAGTGCCCGCGCCAGGACCAAGCGTCGCTCCGGCTCCTGCAATGGGCCGGTCATGGAGGCGGCCTGACGAGTCGCTCGCATACAAACACTCACCAGGGCGGCCAACAAATTCGTCGAAACAGCAAGGCGCGATCCTTTGGGGATGTTATTCACGCTGCTGGCGATTTCCAAGCCCCGGCCCGGGCCCACAATGCGCGCCAGCAACTCGGCCAGGCTCTGGCCTGAACCCTCGATCCCCGGGGGGACAATGCCCGAGGCAATTACCGCGGCCTTGAGCAATCCCAGGTAATCTTTCGCAAAATCGAAAACGTCGGCGAGGTGAGTGATATCCGCCGAGGCTCCCAAGTCCACGCTCACCAGCCGCAGCAGAGGCTCCTCAATGACGCGCAGGTACACCTCTACCGGCGGTCGCGGAGCGGTGTCGCGGCCATGGACCCCCAGGTCGATCGAAACGTTGAGCACCTTCGCGCCCTCCGGGTAATCCATGCCAAGGAAAAAAATGTCGCTCCAGCCGCAATGGGTGAGGTCCATGCGCACGGGAGTGGATTCCCGCAGGATTGGATATGAACCGTCGCCGGCGGCCCGCTCCAGCAACTCCGGACGAATCCGCAGTGGCTGATCCGCCGGGTGGCCCATGCGGAACATCCACTGGTTCCCGCGCACGGAACGAACGCTGCGACGAACCTGGTCCGCCAGGGTTTGAAAGGCCAGCCGATGATAAGCGGCGGCCAAGGCGCTGGAAATGGCGTCACTCGGCCCCTCGGCGCGCTGCGTCGAGACAAACTGCTCAATGGCCTCTTCGAACCGGCGCCGGAGTAAATGCTCGAAGCCTTTGAAAGGAATCAGGCTTCGGGCAGCCCTGCCGGCGGTCAATAATTTGCCGGGCAGATGAAAACGGTGGATGGAGTAGAGAAAAAACAAGGCGCGGACGCGCTCGTAGAGGTTGTCGCTATTCCGGCGGAATTCCTCCAGCACTTCGCATTCGCGGAGCAGCTCAGGGACGGAGAGATGGGAGCAGGCGCTCTCGATCGATTGGTCGCGGACCGCGGGATCGCGATCGGTGATCAGGCGCGTGAGGTCGGACATAAGCGGCTGGTCTCAGAAGGGAACATCATCATCCGTCGGCTTGGCCTTCCTGCGTGCCTTGCGCTTCGGCTTGGTTGGCCCTTTAAGGAATCGCCTGGTGGCTGGGTGCTTCGGATCCCACCACGGGTACGGAGCCCAATCAATCGGAGACCCATCGCACGCGGTGATTCCGCACTCCAGCCACAGGGCCCCTTCTTCATCCTGCCACACCCGGACCATGTGGCCGTTGAATTTTTGGCCGCAGTGCAGACACCACTGCTCCTGGTCCAAATCCGGCCAATCACAACCGAGGCTGTGCTGGCGAAGCAAGTTCAGCTTTTTGTTGAAGGGCAGGATGACGTATTTGGCCATCGGAAAAAGATGCCTATTTGAGTTCGCGGCGCGCCAGCAACTCGACCAACCCGGTGAGGACTTCTTCGCGATCCCTTCCGTCCAGCGCCAGGGCCAGCTGGGCCGTCAACAGGCCGTACTTAACGCCAATATCATAGCGCCGACCCGAAAGTTCCGCCGCCACATACCGTTCACGAGAAGCCAGCCGGGCCAGGGCTGTGCTGAGGTACAGGGGACCCGCACTCTTGGCGGCCAAGTCCTGTCCCAGAAGATCCAAAACCGTCGGCGTTAAAAAGTGCATGCCGAAAAAACACAAATAGTGGCCGGCGCGCAATCCCGGTACAATGAGGCTCTGTTCGGCTTCGGTGGGCGTAGGTTTTTCCAAGACCCGGGAGACTTCATAAACCCCTTTTCGACCGGCCACCAAATGCCCGCCCACGGCTCCGTAATATGGCAGCTTGCTCTCATGCGTCGCTTGCACAGCCGACACCGAACAATTCTCGGCCGAAGCGATCTCGATGAGTTGTTCAGCGCAGCGCTTGGGTCCGCCACTAACATAGAGGTGATCCCCGACTAACAAGAGGAAAGGGTCCGCACCGACAAACTCACGGGCGCAATAAACGGCATGTCCGTAGCCCAGTGGAGCAGTTTGCTCGACAAAGTGCAGCCGCCCGCCTTGTTTCCCAACCGCAGCCGCATAGGCGGCCTGATCGCCAGGGCTGACGACGACGCAAATCTCGGCCACTCCCGCCGCCAAAATTTCTTCGATCAGGATCTGGAGGGCCGTTTTGCTCGCACCGTCCCGGTCCACCAGCGTTTGAAGTGGAAGTGTCCGCTGGGATTTCCCGGCGGCAGTGATGACGGCCTTTTTGATATGCACGGAAGCAAATGCCTTTTCTTTCTATCTGCGCAGGAGCCTTGCAGAATGACCGGACATCGTCAACTCCCCGGACGGCATTTTCTTGCGCCACCATGTGCCGTGGCTATGATGCCGAAAGATTCTCAGACTATGAAACCAGCAGCGACACTCAAACCCAAACACGTTTATCTGATGTCGAACGGCGACCTCCGGCTTTCGGCCAACCAGAAGTGCTGGCCGGAACAGGCGAAGATGGAGGCCACCTTAACGAAGGCGCTTAAGCGGCTCGGCTGGACGGCGGTTCGCGCGCACCCGTATGACAAAACCAAGCAGCACGGATTTATTGATTCCCAGAAGCTAGGGATCGAAACCTTCGGAAAACTTGATCCGCTGGCGCCCCTGATTGTGGCGGAATGTGTTTGGCAGTATAGCCATCACTTACTGGCCGGGCTCTGCACTCATCGTGGTCCCATCTTGACGGTGGCCAACTGGAGCGGCACCTGGCCGGGCCTGGTCGGCATGTTGAACCTGAACGGATCGATGACCAAAGCCGGCATAGCGTACAGCACCCTCTGGAGCGAAGATTTCAATGAACCCAGCTTTCAGGCCGACCTGCAGCGCTGGCTGGCGGACGGAGCCGTCCGGCACGACCAAGGCCACGTGCGGGATCTTCGCCTCCTGCAAATCGATGCGGAGGACGAACAGATCGGGAAGCGAGCTGGCCAAACTTTCCGGCGACAGAAAGCCATCATGGGCGTCTTCGACGAGGGCTGCATGGGCATGTTCAACGCGATCATCCCCGACGAATTGTTGAACCCCACCGGTGTCTTCAAAGAACGTCTCAGCCAATCGACGCTTTACGCCTCCATGCAGCAAGTGACAGACGCGGAGGCTCGGCAAGTCCTGGACTGGCTGTTAGCAAAGGGAATGACATTTGAGTGGGGCCAAAACGAAGAGACGGAATTAACGGAAGCTCAAACCCTCCAGCAGTGCAAAATGTACGTCGCCGCGGTCCGGTTGGCAGCCGAATTCGGCTGCGCTACGGTCGGGATTCAATATCAACAAGGATTGAAGGATTTAGCGCCCGCCAGCGACTTAGTCGAAGGTCTCCTGAATAATGTGGAGCGTCCGCCCGTACGCGGCGCGCACACCGGCCGCATTTTGTTTCCCGGCGAGGCGATCCCGCATTTTAATGAGGTGGATGAATGTGCCGGCCTGGACGGTTTGATCACCTATCGCTTGTGGCGTGAACTGGATTTTGCCCCCGAAAACACCCTGCACGATTTGCGCTGGGGCCAACACTTCCGGGGTCAGGGTCTGAATGATTACGTCTGGGTATTCCTGATTTCCGGCGCGGTTCCGCCCGCTCATTTGACGGGTGGCTTCAAAGGGGCAACCAGCGAACGCCAGCCTCCCATGTACTTTCGCCTGGGCGGGGGCACGATCAAAGGGGTGTCCAAGCCCGGCCATATCGTCTGGAGCCGGGTTTTCATCATGGACGGGAAACTCCACTGTGACCTTGGGGTAGCCGAGGTTGTGAAACTGCCCGCTGAAGAAACCGCGCGGCGGTGGCGTGAAACCACACCGCAGTGGCCTATTATGCACGCGGTCCTGGACGGCATCAGCCGGGACCAGATGATGGCGCGGCATAAGTCCAATCACATCCAGGTGGTCTACGCGCCCAACCGTAGCCAAGCGCATCGGGCCTGCCGCATTAAAGCAGCGATGCTCGCGGAGCTTGGGCTGGAAATTCACCTCTGTGGGAACGTGAAGCTGAAGTAAGCCGCCTCGAATTAACATTTGACGCGGGCCCAAGGGCGAGGGAGTTTAGGCTAGAACCTTTGCCGCGCATTGCATGAGTTACCAGGTTAAGGCTCATGACCCAAGTAGATGGTGAAAGGGGCTTAGTCGAGGGGACGAAGCCGGCCGAGCCCTTTAATTCTCGTTGGTGGTTTGGTTACGTGATTGCGGCGGCGGCCGTGCTTGCGGCGGTGTTGTTTCGCTATGGGCTTGACCCACTTCTCCGCGACCGCGGACCTTTCGCCACGTTCTTTCCGGCCGTGGCGATCGCCGTTTTTGTGGGAAGGCTCCCGGGCGGATTGCTGGCGATTCTTCTCACCACTCTCGCCGCGGATTACCTGTTTTTTTCTCCACGGCATTCACTCGGGATCCAGGGCACCGTGCAAGCAGCCGATCTGGTGATGTTCATGATCGGCGCCGGCATTATCGTGGTTTTTGGCGAAGCCATGCACCAGGCCCGGGACAAGGCCGAGGCCCTTCGTAAACAGACCCAGGAAATGGAAAAGCGCACCTCGCAAATCGTCGAGACTGCCAACGAAGGAATTTGGATTCTCGATGCCCAGGCTCGCATCCTGAGGGTGAATCCGCGGCTTTGCGAAATGCTGGGCTATGACGCGAGCGATATGGTCGGGGCTAAACAGATCGACTTCTGCTTCCCCGAGGATTTCGGTTCCATGGAAAAGCTGTTTGAAAGGCGCCGAAGCGGAATTTCAGAGCAAGCGGACGTGCGGTTCCGGACCCGGCAGGGTGCGGAAGTGTGGACGCTCATGGCGGCGCGCCCGCTGGTCGGCGAGCACGGAGGGTTCCAAGGCACTCTGGACATGTTCACCGACATCACGCAACGCAAACGGATGGAGGAAGGACTGGCCCAGGTGGTGGCTGAGCGCACGGATCGGCTGCATGAAATCGTCCGCGACATGGAACTGTTTTCCTACAGCATGGCCCATGACCTCCGGGCGCCCTTGCGCGCCATGCAGGGCCTCTCGAATTTGGTGTTGGAGGATTTTGGAAACAGTTTGCCGGAGGAAGGCCGCGACCACCTGGTGCGTTTGGCGGCCTCGGCAAATCGCATGGACCGGCTGATCCTCGATGTTCTGCACTACAGCCACCTGGTGCGCGGTGAGGTGCCGCTCGAAGCGGTCGACATTCAAAAGCTGATCGCGGAGATGGTCGCCGGTTTCCCGGATTTGCTGGCCGCGCGCCAACACATCAATGTGGAAGGCCCTCTTCCCCCAGTGTTCGCCAATCAAGCCGCGGTCACCCAGGTGGTTTCCAATCTTCTGACCAACGCCGTCAAATTCGTCAGGCCGGGCGAGGCGCCCAGCGTCCGAATCTGGGCCGAAATCGATGGGGCCTACGTCCGCCTCTCCTTCAAGGATAATGGGATCGGCATCCCGCACAAAGCGCAGCAAAAGATCTTCGGGTTATTCCAGCGGCTGCACCCCGCGGATGTTTATGACGGCACGGGTATCGGTTTAGCGATCGTGAAAAAGGCCACGGAACGAATGGGCGGCCAAGTGGGACTCGAATCCGAGCCGGGCAAGGGAAGCCTGTTCTGGGTTCGGCTCAAGCGGGTGCCACCGGATCCTATCAGGGTTGAACCAGCGGCCGCGGAGGGGCGGCTGCAGACATCGTTGGGCGTGGGGATTCCCTGAGCGGCGACCCGTACGCCGGCGAAAATCCGAGGCCCCTCAGACCACGTCGTCCTCGCCGAGGGCAATGTGGATGAGATCCCAGGCAATGTGGACCAAGGTAGCGTGCACTTCCTGGATGCGATGAATGCTGTAGGAAGGCACCACAAAACTGTAGTCGGCGAGTTCCGCCAGGCGACCGCCATCCTTGCCCAGCCAGGCGACAGTCAACATCCGCCGTTCGCGCGCGGCTTCGAGCGCATAGACTAGATTCGGGGACTTGCCGCTGGTGCTCACGGCCAGCGCCATGTCCCCTTCCTGCCCATGCAGGCGCAACTGGTTCACAAACACCCTGCTGTAGTCCACATCATTGCTGATCGCCGACATTGTCGCGACATCCGTCATCAAGGGAATCACCGGGAACGCGCGTCTCTTCTCGATGATCGGGTGTGTGAACTCCACACTAAAATGCAGCGCGTCGCATAGGCTCCCGCCGTTGCCCATGACCAACAGCTTCTTCCCGCCTGCGAACCGCTCGGCCATGGCCCGGGCCATCTCCTCGATCCGTTGCGCATACTGAACGAAAAACTTCTGCTTCATCTCCACACTCTCGGCGCATTTGCGGAGTATCTTCTCGCGGCCGCTTTCCGACATTCGTTCCAGGGCGCTGGTTTGGGTCATAGATTTGCTGATGAGCTGAAAAAATTACGGATCGAGATTCCCGACGACAAGTTCAGGCACTGGCTTCCTGGACGACTCGACCCCCTGCCCTGTGGTTCGATTCTTCGACCGGATTTTCCAAATGGCGGCCATAGGCATAATACGCGGCGCAAGCTCCTTCCGCCGAGACCATGGTCGCGCCCAGTGGGTGCTCCGGAGTGCATTCCTTCCCAAACGCGGGGCAGTGATGCGGTTTTTTTACGCCCCGCAGCACCAGACCGCTGATGCAGTCGGCGGGTTCCCTGGTATCAATTTCTTTCACGCCAAACAGCCGTTCCGCATCATGCTCCCGGAATTCCCAACGCAGCTTGTAACCGCTCTTGGGAATGGACCCCACGCCCCGCCACTTGCGATCGCACACCTCGAATACCTGGTTGATCAAAGCCTGCGCGGGACGGTTTCCGTCACGCCCCACGACGCGCGCGTACTGGTTTTCCACCTCTGCCCGGCCCTGTTCGAGTTGGCGGATAGCGGAGAGCGTGCCTTGCAGAAGGTCGAGGGGCTCGAAACCAGTAATCACGATTGGCACCTGGAAACGGGCGCAGATCGGCTCGTACTCGCGGTACCCCATGACGGTGCAGACGTGGCCGGGTCCGAGAAACCCCTGCACCCGGTTCAAGGGCGATTGGAGAATGGAAGCGATGGAGGGAGGAACCAGCACGTGGGAGACCAGCAGGGAGAAATTTTGGATGCCCTGGCGCTTGGCTTGCCACGCCGCCATGGCATTGGCCGGCGCGGTGGTTTCAAAACCAATCGCAAAAAAGATCACCCGCTTGGCGGGGTTCGCGCGGGCGATTTTCAGGCAATCCATGGGTGAGTAGACGATTCGCACATCGGCTCCCTGGGCCTTGATCATGAGCAAATCGACTTTCGAACCCGGGACGCGCAACATGTCCCCGAAAGAGCAGAAGATCACGTCTGGCTGCCGGGCGATCGCGTGGGCTTTGTCGATCATCTCGAGGGAGGTGACGCACACGGGGCAACCGGGTCCATGCACCAGTTCAACCTCCGGCGGGAGCAGGCGGTCGATGCCATGCCTGACGATGCTGTGGGTCTGGCCGCCACACACCTCCATGAGCACCCACGGCCGCGTCACGATCCGCCGGATCTCGCGGACCACCGTTTCCGCCAGCGCTCCGTTTCGATATTCATCAAGGTACTTCATGGGGCTTCCGCTCGCCCGGCCGGCACCGCGGTCAACTCGCTCTCCACCTCCAACTCGGAAAGTTGGTTCATCTCGTTAAGAAGTCGGTAGGTTCGCTCCGCCTCGGCTTCGTCCACTTTGCCCAGCGCAAAGCCGACATGAACCAAAACGTAATCGCCGCATTGGACCTCCGGGGTGTATTCGAGGCAAACCGACTTGACGATACCGCCGAAGTTGGTTTTGCCCATCCGCACTCCTTGAGCATCGGACTCGATTTGGAGGACTTTACCGGGAATGGCCAGGCACATGGGATGTTCGGTTATTCAACCTCGAAGCCGGCCAGGTCCGGGCATCCCTCTTCCAGGGCGCTGCGAACGGCCAACTCCAGTGTCACTCGCGAGGAGGGGCAACTTTGGCAAGCTCCTTGGAGCCGCAAACGGGCAAAGCCGTCATCGAGCCCCAACAGTTCGACATTGCCACCGTGGCTTTCCATGAACGGGCGGACCTTGTCGAGCGCCTGTTGCAGGCGGGTCGGCAGGTCGATCGGATGGAGGCCGTGGATGAGGAGCAGACCGGACACGGTGGGGTCCTGAGCCAAACGGTTCAGGATCTCCGCGCCATGAACCGGGTCCTCCTGAACGATGGCCAGCACCCGCGTCAATCCCTCGCCGTAGAAGCTGAGCAGCGACTCGATACAATCCCGAGCCACGCCTCGTGCGGCCGGGTCGGGCAACTGCTCCGCGTGGTCCATCAGGCCTTGCAGCCGGTCCACCTGCGCCCGGAGCCCTTCCTTCGGAGCAGGCGTGGTGCAAACGGGGTCCCCGGAAGTGCGGGACTCGCTCCCCGGCGCAGCGGTCTCTTGGAGCACGGTGGGGGCATTCATATTAAATTCCGGAACCCGGACCGAGCTAAGCCGCCGCACTCCAGGAGTATCATTTCACCACCCCCTGCGGGTTGGCGGTGGCGGAACGCTTGGCGAGCCCAAGCAGACCGGTGGGGGTGTGATTAACCTCCAGCGTTCTTCCGGGTCCCAAATACATGTGAACCCCGCAAGGCAGGCACGGATCGAAGCTACGGACGGCACGCATGATGTCGATGCCCTTGAAATTGTCCGGCCCGTTTTCCTCGAAAATGGGCGTGTTCTGCACGGCGTCCTCATAAGGCCCCGGGGTGCCGTACATATCGCGCGGACTCGCGTTCCAAGGCGTAGGGGGATAGGGATGATAATTAGCGATCCGACCGTTTCGGATCACAAGGTGATGCGACAGCACACCACGCACAGCCTCATGGAAACCGCAGCCAATCCCTTCGTCGGGCACCTCGAACGGGGTGAAGGTCTGGGTGTTTCCGCCACGCACAGCATCCATCGCCTTTTCCACACAATACAAGCCAACGGCGGCCGCATACGCCTGAAAATAGGACCGGGCGCGATTGCGTTCGAGAGCGTTGCTCCATTTCGGGATCCGCCAGGTGAATTCAACCTCAGGTTTGGTAAGCGTTCTGGGGAGCCGAATCCGAACGCTACCATCCCCTGGGGCTTTAACATAGCCAACGTCGACCAGTCCCGAAAGCGCCGTGGCCCAGAGTCTGGCGATGGGGCCGCCGCCGGTATCCAGCGCCAGGTGATCCCCGGTACGTTTATCGAGCCAGCGCGGGGACATGACCCAGGTATAATTGCCGTTGAAATCTCGCTTCTGCGGCTTGGGAATCGTGGTTTGATTCCATGGATGCCGCGGATCCACCTGGTTCCCGAGCGGGTCAGTGCGGACGAACATCTTACTATTCCCGTTCTCCGCCCAGTCTTCATAATAGGACGATCCCAGGAGGATCCGGAGTCCGAGATTAATATCGACGAGGCTGCTGGTGACGAGTTGGCCGTCCACGATGATGCCTGGGGTAACGAACATGGACCGCCCCCAGTTCTCCATATGCTCGTATTTGTAATCGCAAACGTCAGGGTCCTGCCAGGAGCCCCAGCAGCCCAGCAGAACGCGGCGTTGGCCTACCTTCTCATAGCCCGGTAGAGCTTCATAAAAGAAGTCGAACAGATCATCGTGCAACGGCACCACCTTCTTCATGTATTCCATGTACTTGGTGAGCCGCACGAGATAATCCGTAAAGACCTGGATCGTGGGCACCGTGCCGACACCGCCGGGATACACCGTCGAGGGATGCACGTGGCGTCCCTCCATCAGACAAAACATCTCGCGCGTGAGACGGCTCATCACCAGCGCCTCACGATAGAACTCGCCCTCGAACGGATTGAGCGCGGTCATAATTTCCGCAATCGTGCGGTAGCCGTGGTCCTTGGCATGGGGCGCTTCGGCTCGCTTGGCCTTTTCCCACACGCTCGGGTTGGTCGCGCGCACCATTTGTTCGCAGTAATCGACGCCGACGAGGTTTTCCTGAAAGATGCAGTGGTCGAACATGTACTCGGCCGCTTCGCCCAGGTTGATGATCCATTCGCCTAAGGGAGGGGTCTTGATGCCATAGGCCATATTCTGGGCATAGACAGAACAAACGGCGTGATTGTCACCGCAGATGCCGCAGATTCGGCTGGTGATGAAATGGGCGTCGCGCGGGTCTTTGTTCAGCATGAAAACGCTGTAGCCGCGGAACATCGAAGAGGTGCTATGGCATTCAGCCACCTCCTTTTTCTTAAAGTCGATCTTCGTATAAATGCCCAGGCTCCCGACGATCCGGGTGATCGGGTCCCAGGACATCTCGACGAGGTTGCCTTTTTGTTGAGTCGGTCGTTCTTGCGTTGCAGTCAATGTTGCCATAATCCCTACTTCCTGATTCGCTGTGGATTTCGTATGGAACCGCCGCTGGCATGGGTTCCATGTCCATTTCCGTTTCCGTTTCCGTGGCCGTAGTGCTTGGGTTGGTAGCCGGACGTGAGCACGGGTTGGGGATGCCGCCATTTTGGCTCTTTGTTTGCCGTTTGGTTGGTGATGGCGCGCAGCGAACGAATGAGGCGGCCATAAGACCCGACGAGGGCGCTGGAGAAGGTGGCGCCGGGCGGTTCATCCATGAAGGGCATGAACTTGTCAGGGAAGCCAGGCATGGTGCAAGCGATGCAGATGCCTCCAACATTGGGACAACCCCCGATACCGTCCATCCAGCCGCGCTTGGTGACGTTGCAGTTGACCACGGGTCCCCAGCAGCCAAGCTTCACCAGGCATTTGGGCGATCCGTACTCATGGGCGAAATCCGCTTGCTCGTAATAGGAGCCGCGGTCACAGCCCTCGTGCACCGTCTTGCCGAACAGCCAGGTGGGACGCAGGAGGCTGTCGAGAGGGATCGTGGGTGCCAGCCCCGCCACCTGGTAAAGCAGGTAAAGCAGTGTCTCCATCATGTTGTCCGGTTGCACTGGGCAGCCGGGGACATTCACGACCGGCAAGCCCGCTTTGGAACGCCAGTCCCATCCCAGGTAATCAGCCAACCCCATCGAGCCCGTCGGATTGCCCTGCATGGCATGGATCCCTCCGTAGGCCGCGCAGGTGCCGGCCGCGACGACCGCCACGGCTCTGGGTGCGAGCCGATCGATCCAGGTGTTCAAGGTGATGGGTTGGCCCGTCTCGGGGTCGGTGCCGATCGCCGCCCAGTAGCCTTCCTCTTTGATGTCTTCGTTTGGGATTGAACCCTCCACCACCAGCACGAAAGGATCGAGCTTCCCTTCCGCGGCCTCAAACCAGATTTTCATGTAATCCAGGCCATTGGTGGGAGCCAGAACGCGGTTGTGCAGGTGAACCTTCGGCAGGCCCGGGATCGCACCCATGACGAGGTCCTCGATGCTCGGAAGGCTCGCAGCCGTAACGGAAATCGTGTCTCCGTCGCAGCTCAGGCCATCGGGAGTCCAGAGGATGTGAATTTCTTTTGCGGCCGGCGGATGATCGGCCACCACTTCTGGGGTTTTCATAAATTACAGTGCCTTCCTTTACATCCTGAGAATTCGTAACTCGCGCCGGATCGATGGCAATTCGCGGACAAACATCGCGGTGATTCCCAACGCAATCAGGCTACCGAAAGCCACCCAGGCGAGGGCGGCCGGATTTGTGCTCTTTCTCATACGTGTCTCCTTTCAGCTCGGCACGAGGCCAGCCAGTCTTTTCGTTTGCAGACCAAGCGCGTCGCGGACCAGCGCTTCAATCATTTCCAACGCCTGGGGAATAGCCTCCTGGACTGCGTCGCTCAGTCCGAGGTCGGCGTTTTCATTCGCCAGGATGGCCGGCTCACACCCGACCAAATAAAGCTTCCCGCTTACGCCTCCGAGGGCGTTCGCCATTTGCAGCACGCGCAGCGGATTCAACCGATGCGGATCGACCGTTCCAGGGTCCAGGCTCTTGAGTTCTTCCAAATCCAATTCGAGGAGGTAGAGGGTGCCGGGCAAGTGCCCGCGGCGGGTGGCATCCACCAGGATAGCCACATCGTAACCGGCCGTCAGGGCGAAGGCTAAATCGTAGCTACGGATACCGAAATCCTCGATATGCACTTGATCGGGTCGCAGCTGTTGCGCCAACTGCTTCACAACTTCCACCCCGAAGGCATCGTCTCCCTCGAAGATGTTCCCGATGCCGGCGACGAGAATTCGGTGGGCGGCCGATCCAGATTCATTCATAGCGCACCTCCTGCTCGACCGGCACCTCTGAAACGCCCGCAACTAACTCCAACTCGTCGACGCCAAAAAAGAAACGATGCCCCGGCTGACGTAGCAATCCCAGGTCCTTACCCGGGTCGCTGTCCAGGACGACGGCCACATGGACCCGGTTCTCAAAATCCTGCTCGATCGACTCCACCTGGGCGAGCCGGCCGCTCAACGCGAGGTCAAAAATATCGGCCCGCCCCTGCGGCCTGAGCCGCACCCGATCCCCAATCCGCACCGCGACGCCTTCGATCGTTATTTCGGCTAACCGGTTCCCCGTCGCGAAGAAATCCTCCGCCGCTGTTTGATTGTCCCGGCGCGCGCCGTGCAGCTTGAGCCACTGCTGGCGGGAGAGCGACTCAGTGCGCTCGAGCAATTGCCGCGCCTGCTCACCCGCCGCGCGCACCTCCTGTTTTTCATCGTCGGTCAAAGCCTGGACACACAAGGCAAGCAATTCATCAACCTCGGTCCCATCAAAGGATGAGCCCGGGCTCTCCGGCGCAATTTGCGGGTAATCATAGAGAATAATCGGAGAGGAGAGCATCGTGTCGCGCTGGGCCTTTTGCGGGTCTCCCACCAGCACCGGCCACGTGCCCAAATTAAGACATTGTTCGGCGGCCGCTTTGTGTTCCGGAAGCGGATCCAACAAGGAGCTGAACTCCGCACCCCGGAGTTGCATCACCGTGTGGGTGGAAGCCATGGTCCGCAACAGCACCGACTCCGGCCGGGCAATTTCGTCGGCAGTTATGGGGGTTTGATTCAGCACGCGGACGGTAACTTTGGCCAGGTTTCCGCCAAAACTCTGAACCGCCACCTCGACCGTTCCTTCAATCGCCTCTTGCCGGCGCAAAAGCAAGGCTGCCACCTCTCCCTGTCGATTCTTGATCGGCTCGACCAGGCGCGCGGCACTAAAGGAAAACTGCACGGCTGCGCTTGGGTCCGGTTTCCTCAGGTTCAGCGAAGGCAGCAGGACACGCCGCTCGATGGCCTCCTGCCAGGCCTGATACAACTGGCCGTCGACCCGGGTTTCAGGCACGATTTCCACCGGAGGCTCGGCGCCTGCCTCCCAGCCGAATGGATCCATTGGCGTCGCCGGCAAACCCACCTCCCGAACGAGCGGATGCAGAAAACGCACGCTGACCTGGAGTTCGCCCTCATTCGCGTTCGTCAGCAGACACTCCGTCTGCATTGCACAACGCTCCGCGCCTTTTTCCGACACGCTGTACGCCTGCGGGTACACTCGCCCGAAGGTAAACCGCTGACGATTTTTCCGGGCGGATGGGCGGTAGGGATAAAGGATGAAGCCTTCATACAAAAGGGTCTCGACGATTTGGTCCAGGGTTGAGCTCATACCGGCACCTCGGAATGCGCCTGTTTGCTGCCGCTAGCGGGACTCTCGGCGTACCCCTCCTGGCCCACCGCATAGCCAGCGGAACTTACGTAGGGCGTATCTCGCTCCATGGAAAGAATCGATTCGGAAGCAGTCAAAGCCGGTTCACCAACCGCCGGGCGACCCGCGGTGCGCACCTCAGCATCAAGCAGCGCTTCCAAGGCTTGCTCCCAGGTGGCGGCGCTACGAGAGCGCTTATATCCGAGCAGGCGATCAAACACATCCTTCCGTAACTGGATCCAGGCGCTATTCGGATAATGGCTATCCAACGCTTCCCGCCAGAACCGAACCGGCATCCGATACTCCGTCTCCTTCTCCCAGGATATCGGCTGCACCTGGAGCCGACCGTCCGCGGTGAGGTAAAAAATCGAGCCGCTAAACAGGAACAACAACGGAATTTCGTCCCCGTCCAGGGCGTAAAAGTACTTGGTGGCCGCCAAGTCCATATCGTAGGTGCAGGGCACCGGCAGCCCGACCTGGATATTGCCTGTGAACATCCCCGCGGTAGTGGAGGCCTGCGCCCATAAGCGATTGCGCAACGTGCGCCCCCAGTCCTTGGGCGGCCCGAAAAGTTCGGACAGACGCTCCGTTTCCGCCGGCGAGTAGCTTCGCTGCGCCGGTTGAATTTGGATTTGGCACTGAAGGATCAGCGCTTGGATCGTTTCGGCAGCCTTCGCGGTGCTGATCTCCAGTTGAAATTTCAGCAGGGGAGACAAACTGTGGAAGACCGGTGCCGCCCCCCGGATGCTGAAGTTCAAGTCAGGCATGGGTCACCTCGGATCCACAGGCCGACCTTGATCCCGTGGCTGTTGATCTGAGCTTGGCAAAGAAATTCGTCACCTCGCTCCACACCGCCGTTCCACCCGCAAGACCCCGCCAATGCATACGCACCAGGCCGGCCAGCTCAAAGCAGGAATCTATCGGCGCCACGTAATACTCGCGCGCCCCTCCGGTTCGGTTGGCCAGAAAGGCCTCGGAGTCCGGTTCGATTTTCTGCAATGGCGGATTATCGGCGACCAGTTGGTCCCAACTGTTCAATGGCAAGAGCGACTCAATCACCCCGCCCGGGCTCGGATAAAAAGCGAGCACCTTCTGCCGCGGCGAGCTGTAGGAAATGAAGGACAGATCGATGGGCAGGCCCAGGCTTGCCCACTGCACATCGTTGATTTGAAAATCCGGCAAGGCCCGCGCGCGCCGCGGGATCAGCTTGTATCTCCCGGCCACTACGCCTTCGAAGCGCAGCCCGCACGCATCGCACGTGCAGAGGATTTGCCGGGTAGCCACCTCGATCAGGTGGCGATGAACGGGACCTAAGGGAACACTACAGAAATCGCACTGCTCGTCCGGCGCTTCCTTTCGGGCAAGGCGCTTAAAAGCGGCCACAGGGCTGTCGCCCCCGGGATGACGCATGGAGAACACCGGTGGACCTCCTCCCCAGGGATCACGGCGGCGGCATCTGGGGCATGGAAGGCAAAATCGGGGCCTCCTGTTTGGGATTGACGGAGGTCGAATCCCGAGACCAGCGATACTGCCGCTGACCCCCGCGCCCCGGTTCGTGGCCTTTCCGCAGAACCGTCTCCTCTCCTTTAATAGTCCCTGGCACGTGAACCGGCTCGATTGGTTGTTTTCCCATATCTCACGCTTTCTCCCTCACCTTCCCAGGCAACTCCGAGGAGGTCAGAGACCTTCGATGAGTTGGCTAAGATTTGATATTACCGATTCTAACAAGTGCCGGTCCGAAGAAAATGGGGTGATTACCTCAACGAGTGTGGAGCACAAGTGGAAGAACCAGTGAAGGACAAGTGGAAGATAATCGGATCAGCGTTTGGTTTTCTACCTATAGCCAGCGCCCAACCGCTCGGCCTCCCGAGTTTCACAGAAGGCATTACTTGCCGAGGACGGCGGGGGCGGGAGCGGAATGGATCGAAGGGGCGGCGGCTATGGGTGCCGCGCCCAGTGCAGAGAAGCCTTTGGCGACCAACTCCGCGGCGTGCGCGTCGCGCGTCTTCAAATCCACGCTGTCGAGCACCACCACGACGATGCGCCGGCCATTGCGGGCTGCGGTGACACCGATTGAAAACCCGGCCTGGGCGATGTACCCCGTCTTAAGCCCGTCACAGCCCTCCACCCGAGCCATCAAATGGTTGTGGGTCCTCATGACAACCGTTTTGTTCCCGGCATTGGGACGGAACGGGTGTTCACGGGTCGAAGTGTAGCGCAACGTGTCGGGGTGCTTGAGCAATTCACGGCAGAGAATCGCCAGGTCGCGCGCGGTCGTGACATCGTGTTCCTGGCCGTGAGCGGGAGGCAACCCATGGACCGAATGGAATACCGTGCTGGTCATTCCCAATTCCTTGGCTTTCCGGTTCATGAGTTCGACAAACGCATCGGTTGAGCCGGCGACTTTCTCGGCCAGGGCGACCGCAGCGTCATTTGCCGACTGCACCATGAGCGCATACAACATCTCGTCCAGGCTAAAACTTTCTTTCTCGGCGAGCCAGACCTGCGAACCGCCGGTTTTGGCAGCCTTGGCGCTGACCGGCACTTGATCGGTTAACGATAACTGCTTCCTCTCGATCTTCTCGAGGATGATGAGCAGGTCCATCAACTTAAGTACGCTGGCGGGGTAACCCTTAACATCGGCATGGCTTTCAAAAAGCACTTTGCCGGTCGCGGCTTCTTCCACGATAGCTCCGAGATAAGGGTTGCGGGAGATGGTGGAAGTATGGGGAGTTTTTGCCGGAGCAGCGATCGCAGGCAGGAGGGACAAGGCCAAAACGAAGCAAGCAGACTGTTTCATGGATGAAATGAGATGCGTCATTCAAAAGTGGAAAGCATCTCTGGCCTGCGGACGCAGGTCAAGCGCTCATTGGACATCCTCACCGAGCTCAACGTTCCAGTAGGCCAAATCAATGAAGTGCTTCCAACTATCGTGGTGATTCAGGGTGAAGTTAATTTGAACAAACGGCCGCCACTTGGGCCGCTTGGGCTTACGAATCAAGTGCATCCCGGCTTCCTGGGGCGTGCGATTGGCCTTCAACGTGTTGCACTCAATGCATGAGCAAACGATGTTCTCCCAGGTCGTCGGACCACCCCGGTCCCGAGGGACCACGTGATCGAGGTTCAGGTCCTTCCGATCACAGGTCTGGCCGCAATATTGGCAGGTGTTCTTGTCGCGCTCGAAAATATTGTGCCTGGTGAACTTCACTTCCTTCTTAGGAAGGTGATCGTAAACCAACAGGAGGATCACCCGGGGGAGGCGCAATCTGAAACTGATGGTCCGAACAGACTCCGGATGGGGCTCGTGCTGGGACAAATCCTGCCACTCGGCGAAGTTAAAGGTTTGAAACGAGCCATCGGTCCGGTCGAGCACAACATGGGCGTGGCCCTGGAACAGCAGCGTCAAGGCGCGACGTGCAGAGCAGACATTGACCGCCTGCCAAAGACGGTTTAAGACCAAAACGTGTTGGTTCAGCACTGAACTCATATCCGATCCAACTGGCGGCAAGCTACACAAACGGGCTCGCTATGTCAACGCAAGGACGGCTCGGAAACCTCGGGAAAACGGGGTGTAACACTCTGGTTGGCGGGGGGCACTATGCATGCCTCAAACCCCGGTCAGAAGGTTTTCGCAAATTAGGTCGGGCCCCGCGGAGGTGGGGCTCGCCTACCTGGGATTGGCCGCGAGCCAATACTGAACGGCCGGGGCCTGGGCATTGCGTGGGTCGATCTCCAACAACCGGCGATAATGGACACGCGCCTTACTGGGCTGGCGGAGTTGTTGGGCGCAGAGGTTCCCGAGGGCCAAATGAGCGCGACCATCGTTGGGATAGATAGCCAGCACCTTTTCCAACTCGTGAGCCGCATCCAGCGGATAATTAGCCTGCTTGAGGGCGAGCGAAAAGTTGTAGCGAGCCTCCTCGGATTCGGGAAGGATAGCCAGTGCGTTCTCGTAAGACGTCAGGGACAGGGGCAGGTTGTTCGCCTGAAAGGCGGCCAGGCCAAGATTATATTGGGCATCAAAGAAACTGGGGTCCGCCTCGGTGGCCCGCCGATAGGTCTGGACGGCTTCCGTCAGGCGCTGAGCTTGTTGCGCGCGAAGGGCTTGCGCAAAGAGCGGCTCCGCCTCCGCACGGTTACCTGCATCGAGAGGCGCCGGTGGCCGGTATCGATAGCGCTTGAAGGCCGGCGTCGTCGCAATGACCGTTTCCTGCGTTTCCCCCATGGAATTCCGGGCGTCCGTGGTGCCCACAGGGTTTGCCGCCGATGGGGGCGCTGGATCTTTACCCTCCCCGCTGAACAGGTTGATTGGGTTGAGGCGTTGGAGGAGGCTGCGTTTGGCGGGTTTGGCCGTCGGAGCCGGCGCCTGCATGGTCCCGGCGGCCACCAGCGTTTCGGCTTCGGCCGTACGGGGCGCCGGGGGGAGCGAAGCGACATCTTCGGCGGGTTTAAACGTTGGCTCGGCGGGTAGCTTCACCACCTCGGCCGGAGAGCGCGTGACGGGAGGCGGGGTCGGCGACGCTTTCACCACATTGGTGGGCGGTGCGGCCTTGAGCGCTGCGTTGGTCGTCTCGGGTTTTGGCACCGCCATCGGACGAGTGGTTTCGGCGACGACAACCTTAGCCGGAGCCGAAAGCCGCGGGGTATCCACGATCACGGGTTTTGGGGAGTTGGACAGCGGCTGGGTTTGAGGAACGTTCACGGCCGCCGGCTTTGGCGCAGGAGCAGCCTCCTGTGTCAACTGCCGAACGATGGCCCGCACGGCTTCGCTGCTCTCCCCGGGTGGCTTGAGGTTGAGGTATTGTTGATAAGTGTGCAAGGCGAGTTGGCGGTCCTTTAGGTTCTCCTGCGCGACCACTGCCAGGTTCAAGAGCGCAGGCCCATAGTCCGGCTGGGCTTTCAAGGCTTTGGAGAAGAGGTCCATCGCCTCACGCACCGAACGGTTCCGTTGTAAATGCACGATGCCCAGCCCGGTCAGCGCCTCCGGATTTTGTGGTCCAAATCGCAGCGCTTCTCCGAAGCTTTTTTCGGCACCATTCCACTCCTTGAGCCGCACTTGCGCGGCACCAAGTTTCAGCCATCCCTCCATCGAGTTAGCACGCCGCAGCGTATAGGCGATAAACTCCGTTTTCGCCTGCTCTACCCGGTTTTGGGAAAGCCACAAACAGCCCAGGTTGAAACGCGCCTCGACCAAATCCGGGTTGAGCACGAGCGCCTTTTGGTACGCCCGTTCCGCTTCGGCGGCCTGCCCGGCCTGGTGACAGGCCAGACCCAGGTAGTTAAAGGCCTGCGCGTTCGTGTTGCCCAACAACGCCGTCGCGAGTTTCAATTGTTCGACGGCTTCCCGGGATTGCCCTTTTTCGAGGAGCCTTTTGCCCTCCAGCAATGCCTGCGGCCCGGGCTGACTGCAGCCTCCAAAGAGCGTGACAGCCGCCAGGAGGAGCATAATATCTTTGCCCGTCCGGCCGGTGATGGTTAGCATCGGTTGTGGTGGTAACATTCACGTTACGAAGTGTCAAGAAACGCACCTTTTAAACTATCGATATTTGTGGCCGCCCGGTTTCTCGCGCCGAACCAGGCCACGAACACCAGGCGTGGCCGTGCGCTTCGCCTTGCCCGCTTGCTTCCTCTCGCGGCCGCGTGCCTCCTCTGGATCTGCCTCCCGATCTCGGGCTGGGCTTTGGCCGGCGAAATCATTTCTACGAATTCCGTGGGCCCGATGGCTCGGGTCGTCACGGTCTGCAACCCGGAAGCCACCGACGTGTTTCGGCCGCGACCCGCTATCGTTCGGACCATGGTGGAACGAGGCATCACCAACCTGACGGGCAAGGCCAGCCTCCGGGAGGCCTGGCGCAGCCTGGTGTCCACGCAGGACATCATAGGGATTAAGGTCTTTTCCGTGCCGGGTCCCAACAGCGGAACCCGCCCCGCGGTGGTCTCCGCGGTGGTAGAAGGCTTGCTAGCGGCAGGCATTCCTCCAAAGAACATTATCTTGTGGGATAAGCAGAGCACCGACCTGCGGTTGGCTGGCTTCTTCGACCTCGCCGCGCGGTATGGCATCCGCGCCGCCGGAAGCGCCCAGGCCGGTTACGACGACAAGACTTTCTACGATACTGCCTTGTTAGGTAACCTGCTCTGGGGTGACCACGAATTCGGTAAGAAGGCGCCGGGTGTAGGCCGCAAATCCTTTGTTTCCAAGCTGGTCAGCCAGGAAATCACCAAGATAATTAACATAACCCCTCTCCTGAACCACAACCTCGCCGGCGTGTCCGGCAACTTATATACCTTGGCCATTGGCAGCGTCGATAACCTCGTGCGGTTTGAGTCTGAGGCCAGCCGAATGGCTACGGCTATTCCGGAAATCTATGCTTTGCCGGCACTCAGCGACAAGGTGGTCCTGAACATTGTCGATGCCCTGATCTGCCAGTACGAAGGCGAGGATCGCGGCCTGCTCCACTACTCCGTCATGCTGAACGAGATCCGCTTTAGCCGGGACCCCGTCGCCCTGGATGTGCTCTCACTGCAGGAGCTCGAGCGCCAGCGGCAGACCGCCGGTGCCCCCACCGCCAAATCCACTGCCGACCTGTACAGCAATGCCGCCCTGCTCGAATTGGGAATCAACGATCTCAAACGCATTCAGGTCGATACGGTACAGTAGGCGGACCGCTCTGGCGGGATCCTGGCGCTGAAATTCCGCCTGGTTAAGGAAGGACACAACTCCCAGCGGGCCGTTTGGCCCATTGCCAGGGGCGGGATTGCTGTCATAATAGGTTCCATTATGCAACCTACTATCGAACCTGGCGACACGCTGGCGCCCGCGGATCTGGACCTGGCGGCCACGCCGAAAAAAACCCCCTCCCCGGATCATATCCTGCAAACGGGCCTTGGTTTTTGGGCCGCGAAGACGCTGCTGAGCGCCGTTGAGATGGGGCTGTTCACGGAATTGGCGAAGGGACCGCTGGATGCGGAAACCCTGCGACAGCGCCTCGGGTTGCACGCGCGCGGGGCACTCGACTTTTTGGATGCACTCGTCGCGCTCAAGTTCCTGGACCGCAATCACGGCAAGTATGCCAATACGCCCGAGGCCGACCTTTTTCTGGATCGCCAGAAGGCGAGCTACGCGGGGGGGATATTGGAAATGGCCAACGCGCGGCTCTATGGATATTGGGGTTCGTTAACCGAAGCACTGCGCACGGGCCAACCGCAGAATGAATCGAAACAGGGCGGCAACCTCTTCGCCACGATCTATAGCACGCAGGAAAAGCTGGAGAGTTTTCTCAAGGGGATGACCGGCATCAGCCTGGGTGCGGCGATGGCCATCGCCGAGAAGTTTCCCTGGCGGGACCGCTGCAATTTCGTTGATATCGGCGCGGCCCAGGGTGCGGTACCGGTCCAGGTTGCCAAAAGACACCCCCACCTGGAGGGCATTGGCTTCGATTTGCCCAAGGTGCAACCCATCTTCGAGAAGTACGTTCAAGAAAACGGTGTCGCCGACCGGGTCCGCTTTCAAGCGGGGGATTTCTTCAAAGAGCCCCTGCCCCGCACCGACGTGCTGATCATGGGCCATATTCTTCATGACTGGGATCTCGATCAGAAGCGGGCACTGCTGGCGAAAGCCTATGCGGCTCTACCCACTGGCGGTGCCTTGATCGTCTACGAAGCCATGATTGACGAGGACCGGCGCCAGAATGCCTTCGGGCTGCTGATGAGTTTGAATATGTTGATCGAAACCCCGGGGGGCTTCGACTACACAACCCGCGACTGCCAAACCTGGATGCAGGCGACCGGCTTCCATAAGACGTGGGTCGAGCA
>Ga0105240_10003192_pt1 | contig 25754 bp, 25 predicted proteins | sample KBSC54metaG_FD_80426 | JGI IMG/M metagenome (GOLD analysis project Ga0105240, IMG submission 80426) | Corn rhizosphere microbial communities from Kellogg Biological Station, Michigan, USA - KBS C5-4 metaG | ecosystem: Host-associated > Plants > Roots > Rhizosphere > Soil | place: Michigan, USA...
AGTATCCGATGGATCTGCTTTATCCGGGCGGACCGCCGAAGCGCCCCTACGACGTAACCGCGCACACGCTGCCGCTGTTGTTCGGGGTCGATTCAAAGTTTGTGGATCAGCCTCTCGCCGGGCCATTGTCGAAGGCGAATTTGAAAGCGCCTTCCGGAGCTCAAAGTTTTCGCGCATCCGATACCGATGGATGGAAGGCGGCAAATGCGGCCTGGGCCAAAGGACAATCCGTTTGGCGCAACGAAGCCGGAGATTTTGCGCTTGCGAATCAGGGCGCGGGGTGGCGAGAAGTGAAGCGTCCGCGAATAGGGCTTTATAAGAGCTTTGCCGCGAATATGGATGAGGGCTGGACTCGGTGGCTGCTGGAAGAGTTTGGGTTCGCGTACACATCGCTGCGCAACGCCGATATACATGCGGGCAACCTGCGGACGAAATTCGACACGATTGTGTTTGCGGATGAATCGCCGCGCGTGATTGAGAATGGGCAGAATAACCTGCCGCCGGAATACACGGGCGGTTTGGGGGAAAAAGGGGCCGAGGCCCTGAAGGCGTTCACCGCGGCTGGCGGAACGCTCGTGTTCCTGAATCGGGCCTCCGCTTACGCCATTGACCGGTTGGGAGTGAAGGCGCGGAACGTCCTGGCGAATGTGCAGGCGAAGGATTTCTATTGCCCTGGATCACTGCTGAACGTGAAGCTCGATACGGCGAGTCCGCTGACTCGCGGGCTGCCGGCCGATATTGCAATTTGGGACGAGGGGAGCCCGGCGTGGGAGACGACCGAGACCTCGGTGGCCAAGTTCGCTGACAGGAATGTACTCGCTTCCGGATGGCTGCTGGGTGAAAAGAGCATTGCCGGAAAGACAGCGCTGATCGACGCGAAATCGGGAAGTGGACATATTGTGATGTTCGGGATGCGTCCGCAGTATCGAGCGCAAAGTTATCTCACGTTTAAGCTTTTGTTTAATTCACTCTTGATGTAGAAGGGCGGCGCCGGCGCTTACCCCATCAGCAATCCGTATTGGCCAAGTTCGATCAGATGCTGGTCCACAGCCGATGCCACTTGTTCTTTGGTGTTGTCCGGGTATAGCTTCCGCAGATCCCGAATCAATGCGGCACGCGTCCTGGTTCCATCGGCCAGGATGAGCACGGCCCTCAAAGAGTCGCTTCCCGGAATTACTTCAATATGATGGAGGCTCGTTACCCCGGCTCCGTTCTCCGCCTGCAAACGAGCCAGCGGGCTTGCTTTGGGCCGCGGGTTCCGTCGGGCCGCGGCAACCGGCGGGGGCAAAGTGCGGACGTCCACTACACCCGCCATGAACAACCGCGAAACGCCGCGCTCGAAGCCATCCACCGGCACATACGCCGGCCACGCCGTTGCGAGCAAACGCAGCAGCATCCTTTCTCCCGCGGCATTCCGATGCGCTGCTGAACCAGCCCCAATCCTTCCAATCGGCCCCCCGACAAAGCAATGCTTCAGCGCCGAACAATCGGGTTCCCGGGATACGTCCGCCCCGCTCCGGCACAGCAGACTCTGCCGAAAGCGCCGTCCGGTTTGAAAATCCGCATACTGCCCGTCAGCCACGCGATCGTCGCCGGTCACCGCATCAGGCAGCGCCTCCGCCACATACCGCAGCCCATTGTTTCCCGCATGCCCCACAAAATCGCGGAAATAACACGGCTGATGCACTTCCGATAAATCGTCATGAAACAAAGCGCCATCGTCCCTCCGAAGCATATCCGCGGCCTCATCCGCCAGCACCGCCCGATACACTGCCGGTCCGGATTGCAGCCCGGCAGCTTCGTTCAGCCACTCGCGGACGCCCTCAACCCGCCGCCCCCCGAATATCACCGCCATCTCCCGCACCATCTGACGCAAATACGCGCCCGGATAAACGCTGTAACTGACGAACGCGATCCCGTTCGCGGTAAGCGCATTCCGAATGGCCGCCAGCAGCGCATCCCGCACATCCGGCGGAACCCACGAATAGACTCCATGCGCAATCACGTAGTGATAACGGCCGCCACCACCAACCAGCGATCGTACGTCCCGCGCCTCTAAGCGAACATTCTTCAGCCCGAGTTCGCGAACCATCCGCCGCCCGCGCTGAATCGCTGTCGTGCTGAGATCGATGCCATGGAACCGCGCTCCAGGCAGCACTATGGCCGATGCGATGAGGTTCAGCCCATCGCCGCACCCCATCTCGAGAACCCGCGCATTCTCAACCGGCGCAGACTTCAGCCCATACAAGCGCCCAACCACCGCCAGCCGATCCGGATGGCACTGCGCAAAAACCCGCGCCGGATATTCGACCTCGTCGTAATCGGTCATCAGGCGCGCGTGGCAGCCTGTTCCACTGTCAGCGTTTGTTTATCCGCATCGAGCGAAGCCATGGCGCCCAGAGGCAGCGTGACCTGGTCAATCGTGTGCCCGAAACTCAACCCATAAAGCACTGGAATATTGAGATCGCCGAGCAGATAATCAATTACCTCGCCCAGCGAAAAGGCGGAATCGTGGTTGGGCGGCGGACAATCTTTGCATTCCCCCACCACAATTCCGGCTGCTGCCTGGAGCTTCCCGGCGAGACGCAATTGCGTGAACATCCGGTCAATGCGGTAAATGTCTTCGCCTATATCCTCCATCAGGAGGATTTTCCCCGCGGTCTCGATCGCAAACGGTGTCCCCAGCGTTGTCGACAACAGCGTGAGATTGCCGCCGGCCAGCGCGCCGCGCGCCTTCCCGCCGCGCACCGTCCGAAGCGTGTGGCCCGGGCGTAATGGATTTCCTTCCGCCGGGTTCGTCACGCTTCCAATGGGCGCGCCCCGAAACAGCGCATCCCGCAAATGCTGCTGCGACCACTCGGTCAGATGACTCAGTGAGACCGGGCCGTGAAACGTGATCAACCCGGTTCGCTGCCCGATCGCCGCGTGCAGAGCAGTGATGTCGCTGTAGCCGAGAAACACCTTGGGATTCGCCCGAACCATGGAATAGTCAATTTTGTCCAGCATCTGTGCCGACCCGTATCCGCCACGTATGCAAAAAACTCCCCGCACGTCTTTGTCGGAGAACATCGCGTGCAGGTCGTCGACGCGCTGCTGCGCGGTTCCCGCAAGATATCCAAACCGCTGCCCTACATTCCGGCCCATCTTCCACTTAAGCTGAAAGAATTCGCAAAAACGTTTCGCAAAGGCCAGTTCGTCTGGATCGGAAACGTAACTGGAAGGGGTGATCAGCCCTACTGTATCGCCCGCCTTCAGGGTTCCGGGCAACAATGGCGCGACCGGGGCAGTCTCCGTCTGTGCCGGACTGAGCGGCAATGCCGGCCCGGCCGACGCCGATATCAGCGCCGCGCTCGCCAGGCCCTGCTTCACGAACGCGCGTCGAAATGTTTTGGACATAGTCACAGTGTATGAGGAATGCAATGAATTCGTAAAAACTTCATGCCCTGATGCGGGCAAGACGACGCCGCGATTGCCGTTCTACTAAAATCAACAAAGCCGCTATGTCAGAACAAAATCGTACCCGACACGAATGCCCGCCGGCGTCCGTTCCCGCGGAGAAAGCGATACCGCGCCGCTCTTTCTACGTGGCCGTCATCTACGTCTGTAACGCCATAATGGGAATCGCTCTGGCGGTGCCTGCGCTGATGTATCTGCTGGTCCAGCCGCGCAGCCGAAAGCAGTCGGCCTTTGTCGATGCGGGCGATATCAGCCAGCTGACCCCGGGCGTTCCCGTGGAGATGAGCTTCCAGCAGAGCCGGATCGATGGCTGGCGCCCCGTTACAGAAAAGAGAACCGCGTGGGTGGTGAAGACCGCCGACAACAACGTCGTCGCATACGGGCCGCAATGCACGCATCTTGGCTGCGCGTATCACTGGGATTCGGGCATAAAAGAGTTCGTGTGCCCGTGCCACTCGTCATTTTTCTCCATTGAGGGCACAGTGCTCGCGGGGCCGGCGCCCCGGCCTCTCGACCGCTACGTCACAAAAATTCAGGACAACCGCATTCAAATTGGGCCGTTAAAGGCCCCGGTCGAAGCGAAAGGTTAAGGCGCACCGATGAAGAAAAAATTCGCGCAGTTCATCGACGCTGTGGAAGACCGCACCGGCATTCCCGGCGCGGTGGAACACTTTCTGACCGAGGAGATTCCGGATTCGAGCGGCTGGCATCAGGTCTTCGGCAGCGTGGCTATGTTCCTGATCCTGATTCAATTTTTCACCGGGATCATGCTGGCGTTCAATTACGCGGCCACGCCCGGCGACGCTTACGACAGCCTCCGGTACATTCTCACCGAAGTCACCGCGGGCCGGGTTATGCGCGGGCTTCACCACTGGGGCGCGAGCATGATTATCGTCATCGTAGTGCTTCATATGGTGCAGGTGTTCGTGTGGGGGTCCTATAAGAAGCCGCGGGAAGCCACGTGGATCGTGGGAGTGATTTTGCTGCTTCTGACGCTTGCGTATGGGCTTACCGGATACCTTCTCGCCTGGGATAACCGGGCCTATTGGGGCACTGTTGTCGCCACGCAAATCGGCGCCACGGTTCCGCTTGCCGGACCTTACGTGAGCCGGTTACTGGCGAGCACGGGCGACATAGGAGTGGTTACTTTCGCGCGATTTTACGGCCTGCACGTATTACTGCTGCCTCCGCTCACACTGTTGCTGATTGCGCTGCACGTCTACCTGGTGCGCAGGCATGGCGTCGCGCCGGCGCCGGGCGATGAACTGAAGCCGAAGAGGCAGTTCTACCCCGAACAGGTGGCCAAAGACACTCTTGCCATTTTTGTGGCGTTCGCGATTCTCTTCACGCTTGCGATCGCCGTCCACGTCCCGCTGGAACGAATGGCGGACCCCACCGATACCAGCTATATTCCGCGTCCCGAATGGTACTTCCTGTTCCTGTTCCAGATGCTCAAGATTTTCGAAGGCCCGCTCGAAGTGGTGGGTACCGTGATATTGCCCACCGTCGCAATTCTCGCGCTGATTCTTACGCCGTTCATCGACAGAAGCAAGATGGTGCGGGTTCGCCAGCGGACGCTTGCAGCGGGAATTGTTCTGCTCGCCGCCATTGGGTGGGGTGGCCTGACGACCGCCGCTATCAGAAGCACGCCGCCGCAAACCGCCGCGGCATCAATCGACTTCTCCGGACCCGTTCAGTGGATGCAGTTGAAACCGGCGGAACTGTCCGGAATTCACTACTTCAAAGAGGAACACTGCGGAACCTGCCATAACGTTATTGCGGGTGGCGAAGCGAAGGCCGGGCCGAACCTGGTGAACACCGGGAGGCGCCATGACAAAGAATGGATGCTGGCTCATTTCAAGGAGCCCGGCAAGACGAGCCCCGGCAGCGCGATGACGCCGGTGAATCTAACCACCGCGCAGCTAAACGACCTGGCGGCGGCCATGGCGGCCCTTACGCCGGAAAACGGCGACCTGATCTCGAATACGCCCGATTTTGCCGCGAATGGCGCCGCGCTGTACCAGAAGAATTTCTGCTTCTCCTGCCATCAGGTGAACGGCGTGGGCGGCAAGACCGGACCCGCTCTGAACGGCCTTGCCACACGGCGGACCGAAGCGTGGACGAAGGAACATTTTCTGAACCCGCAGAAGATGTCTCCGGGCACCCCGATGCCTCCCTACAAATTCAATGGCAAAGATCTGGAAGACATGGTGTCTTATCTGTTCACTCTGCCCGACAAGGCGCCGGGCCAGTAGCGCGCAGCCCAACCACCCCGCATGAGCGCTTTTACCTGGCGAGACGACGACGAACTGTTCGGACTCATGCGGGAGCATCTGTTCACAGCCGCAGTGGGCGACGTGCTTGACAATATGGGTTTCTTGCATCAGTTCCTGCCCGCAAGGCTGCAGCCTCTTCACCCCGGGATGGTTACCGCTGGGCGCGCGATGCCAGTTCTCGAAGCCGATTACTTCGCCTGCGCCGACGCGAATGGCAAGGCCGACCTCAGCCGCAAGCCATTCGGCCTGATGCTGCACGCTCTCGATGACCTGAAACGCAATGAAGTCTATGTTGCCACCGGAGGCACGCCCCGATATGCGCTCTGGGGCGAACTCATGAGTACTCGCGCGCAGATTCTTGGCGCCGCGGGCGCCGTGGTGAATGGCTACTCCCGCGATACGAAAGGCATTCTGGACCTTGGCTTCCCCGTGTTTTCGCAGGGCCGGTATGCGCAGGACCAGGGATATCGCGGCAAGGTTGTCGACTTCCGAATTCCGATTGAAGTCGATGGGGTCGTCGTGAATCCTGGCGATATCGTTTTCGGAGATCTGGATGGCGTGCTCGTTATCCCGCGGCGCGCCGAACAGGAGGCGATTACGAGGGCACTCGGGAAGGTCACGAAAGAGAGCGCTGTCCGGGCGGCCATAATGAACGGCATGAGTACCGTGGAAGCATTTGAAAAATTCGGCGTTATGTAGCGAGTCCTCTAACAGCGCCATGCGATCTGCGAAGCCGAAATTCTTCTCCACACCTGCCGCGTGGCGGGCCTGGCTCGAAAAACATCACAATACGGAATCGGAGATTCTGGTCGGTTTCTACAAGAGAGATTCCGGTCGCCCGTCAATCACATGGCCTGAGTCGGTCGATCAGGCACTTTGTTTTGGATGGATCGACGGCGTTCGCAGGCGCATTGACGATGAGTCCTACACCATCCGGTTCACGCCACGAAAACCCCGCGGTGCCTGGAGTATGGTGAACCTTAAACGCGTGGCCGAACTTTCGCAACAGGGGCTGATGCATGAGGCCGGCATCAAAGCCTTCGGGGCGAGAGAGCAGGAGCGCAGCGGCATTTATTCATTCGAACAGCGGAACGTTCAGTTCCCGCCGGAGTACGAAAGCCTCTTCCGGGGAAATCCCGCGGCCTGGGAATTCTTTGAGACGCAGCCCGCCTGGTATCGGCGCACCGCCACCTGGCTCGTTATCAGCGCAAAGAAGGAAGAGACGCGGCGAAAGCGTCTGGCTAAGTTGATCGATCAATCCGAAAAGAAACTTACGCTTGCCGAACTCACCCGTAAATAATATGCTGCCAATCTTTCGGCGTCTGCGGCTGCCTGCGATCGGCGCGCCCCTCTTCACCATCTCGAACCCGCGGCTGGTGATCGCGCAATGCACCTCAGGCATTGTGGGGGCCTTCCCCGCCCTCAACGCGCGCCCGGAATCGATGCTTGACGAATGGCTGCATCGAATAACTGAAGAACTTGCCGCGTGGGACCGGGCGCACCCGGAGCGCCCGGCCGCGCCGTTCGCCGTAAATCAAATTGTGCATCGCAGTAACACCCGGCTGGAGCACGATCTTGAGCTTTGCGTAAAGTGGAAAGTTCCCATCACAATCACTTCTCTGGGCGCGCGGGAAGACGTGAATCGGGCCGCGCATAGCTATGGCGGAATCACGCTGCATGATGTTATTAACGACCGGTTCGCTCACAAGGCAATTGAAAAGGGCGCCGATGGGTTGATCGCCGTCGCGGCGGGCGCGGGTGGCCATGCGGGCACTCTTTCCCCGTTCGCGCTCATGCAGGAAATTCGCGCCTGGTTCCAAGGTCCGGTCGCGTTGTCGGGCGCAATCGCCACAGGCCGCTCGGTACTTGCGGCTTTGGCAATGGGCGCTGACGTTGCCTATATTGGATCCGCTTTCATCGCCACGACGGAAGCAAACGCGGCGGACGGATACAAGCAGGCGATTGTCGATTCGGCCGCCGGAGACATCGTCTACACCGACCTTTTCACGGGCGTCCACGGCAATTATTTGAAACCCTCGGTCATAGCGGCGGGGCTTGATCCCGAGGCTTTGCCGAACAGCGATCCTTCAGCGATGAACTTCGGGTCGGGGGGCGCTTCGGGCATGAAAGCCTGGCGCGATATATGGGGATGCGGCCAGGGTATCGGAGCAATTCACAGTATCCCCGCGGCGGCCGAATACATCGATCGACTGGAATCGGAATTCATGGCCGCCAAGGCGGAATTAGATGCTTTAGTTTCGGGCCATTGTACATGAACACTTCAGCCGTTTGCAGTCACGCCGAACGATTCGGGTACATCGTACAACCGCAATTCAAAAGGTTAATCTCAGAGCTGTCTGCATAACCCTGGGATCGTTCACGGCGGTTACCTGGCCGAAGTTCGGCGATGGCGCCTGAGGGTACAGTCCTGCTCCAAACACACCGTTCTTCGTCAGATTGTTCCGGTGGTTCAGAACGTTGAACGCTTCCACCATTGCTTCAAGCCTTAGTTTTTCCGTGATTCGGAACGCGCGGCTCAGTCTGGCATTGATTCCGAAAAAATCGTTCGCCTCCCCCGTGTTGCGCCCAATGAAATCGCCCTTCACGATTGGCCGACCCGTGGTGCCCTGAACGGTTGTAAGTCCGGACGTGATGTTCAGAGGCAGCGCCGAATAGTATTGCAGCATCCCGCTTAGTTGAAATCCATGCCTGTGTATCATGCCGTCGAAGACCAGCCTGTGTCGCTGATCGTCATCGGAACGGCCGTAGTCCCGCCAGATGTTGAAGTTGTCAATCGGGCTGCTGAAGAAGAACTCTCCCACGTTGTCGAGCGCCTTCGAGTAGCTGTATGAGATTCGGTAATTGCCCCATCGAACCGGGCGACGCACGAAGGAAATGTGCAGCGCATCGTAATGCGAATCGGCAAGCGAGGAATACCGGCTGTTGTTTGCATAACCCGCGTTGGGGCGGCAGCCGTTGTTTGTGCCGGCGGCAACGCATGAGGGCGCATTCTGGTTCACCGCGACAATCAAATGAAGGCCGCGCAGATGTTCGTATGCGGCGCTCAAAGTAGAGTGCTCGCCGAATTGATGTTCCATCTCGAGACTTCCCTGCTCCGAGTAGGCGTTCCGCAGATGACGATCCATCGTTGTGAAGTTCACCAGCACACCGGAAGGCAGACCGTTCGCGGGCAGAATATTGGGGAATACGGGCGCGCCCGCCTGGGCGGGTGAGAGGCTAACGCTGAGTTGGCTCACAGCGCTGACCGTTGTCGTGTTGCCGCTTGAGAGCAGCGCGTTCGCCAGCGCGCGCAGAGGCACGCGGTCGTAGAAAATTCCATAACCGCCTCGTATGACCGTGCGGCGTGAAGTGAATGGTGTCCACGCGAAGCCCGCTCTGGGCGAGATGTTGTTTCCGTCGGTGGAAATGCTCTTCAGAAACTGCAGATCGTAGCGAACACCGGCGTTGAACGAGAGGCTGGAATTCACTTTCCATTCGTCCTGTGCGTAGAACCCGATATTCGGATTCGTCTGGGGCGCCGCGCTGTTTCCGAAAGTCTGGGTATAACCCGCATTGTTGTACGTCCCCGAGAGAAAGTTCGCCAACGATGAGAATGCGTAGCTGCCGCGAACGGAGCGGGGGAATGCGATGAGCAGATCGTTATAAAGAAAGTCCGCGCCCGCGCGCACCGCGTGGCTGCCGGATTGATAGGAAAGGCTGTCGGCAATCTCAGTCAGGTTATCGATGCGCGCTGTGGGGGCGCCCGAAAGAGTTCCAAAAGTTGCCACGCCGGAGATACTGACTGCCGGCCCGACCTGGTCTGTCGGCGGCGCCTGCAGATTACTGCGCGTAAACTGCGCGTGAGTTTCATTTACCATTCGGGGCGAAAGAGTGTAGATGTTACTGAGCGCGACGGTTTGATCAGTGTCATCAAGATTGGCCGATGCCGATACCGCGCTGAGCGCGCCCGCGCCGCGCGTATTCCTGCTGTGGACCTCGTAAAGGCTGTATCGAATGCTGAACTGATCGCTCGAACGGACCTCATGATCGGCCTTGGCGAGAAAATTAGCAGTGTGAACAGGATTGGGGTAGATGCCGGTTCCGATATGACCGGCGCCGCCCTGATAGCCCGCCGCGGCAAGGCGCGCGTTGATGGCGGATACGTTCGCCGGCGCAATGGAGATCAGGCCGCTCTGGTTCAGTTCGCGCCGTTCGAAATTGGCGAAGTAGAAAGTACGGTCGTGGATTACCGGCCCGCCAAGGCTTGCGCCATATTGCGCCTGGGTCGCGGGTAGTTTCGTATTCGAGAGAGGATTGGCGGCGTTAAAGCGCTGGTTTCGGAAGTATCCGTATAGCGTACCGCGCAGCGCGTTCGTGCCGCTTTTCGTGACCATGTTGACGTAACCGCCAAGAGCGCGGCCCAATTCCGCGTGCCCTCCCGAAGTGACTACCTGAAATTCCTGGACTACATCGAGCGAGTAGAACATCCCGCTTAGTCCGGCCGCATCGTCATTCGCGGAAAGGCCGTCCACGATGAAGCTGTTAGAGAAGTTTCGCTGGCTGCCAATAGAAAGTCCCTGACCAGGCACTTCGGACGTCTCTGCGAAAAGCTGGTTGCTCGCGGTGTTAGTCGGCGACACGCCTGGAATCAGAAGCGCGAGATCGAGGAAGTTTCGGCCGTTAAGCGGCAGACCGGCAACTTCCCCTTGAGGAACCGTTCCGGCGATCTGCGTGCGCGAGGTCTCGAGCAGCGGTGTCTCACCGCCCACCAGCATGGTGCTCTCCTGCGACTTGAGCGTAAGTTGAACAGGCAGTTCAAACGCCGACCCTACCGTGAGAGATACCGTGCGGGCGGAGTCGGCGAAACCGTCTTTGTGGATATTGATCTCGTATTGACCGACGGACAGGTAGGGTATGCGATAGCGTCCCTGGGGGTCGGTTAAGGCCATGACTGCAACATTGGTCGCGATCTTACGCGCTTTCACCAGCGCATTGGCGACCGCCCCACCAGACGGGTCTGTTACATGCCCGCCCAGGCTCGCATAGCTAATGTTTTCCTGCGCCGATGCAAATGGCAACGCGCAGGCAAGGTGAAACAACAAAATTTTTCTCATTCGATTCTCCTGAAGTCCACTGCTGAACGGTGCTGCGCGAACGTTCAGAGGGTCGGAGGGGGGCGCTGATAGCACCAGCGGGAATGAGAAGCGCTGGGCATGGGGGGTCGGCTAACAAAGCTCGCGCCGGAGATCCGGAAAGGTGCGTTCGCCCGAATTTCCCGCGAAGGCGCCGCGCCTGTAGCTGTTGGAGCGGTACCGGGCGAAGCGGCGCATCTGCCGGCGCATTGAGGCGAGGCACTCCACGCCGAACCCGGTTTATGCGTGACGCCGCGGCGCGATCTGGCGCGGCAACATTTCGCAGTCGTGTCCCGGCAGCACTGGCAATCCTGTTGCGTGAGGAGCGATGCCTGAACAAACGGCGCCACAGGCGTGCATACACACACCAGCAGCAACAGGAATGAAAGCATCCTGCGCGTAAATAGTCCCGCGGATAAGAAGATCCGATGCAATGAAATAAGACAGACCAGGGTCGCACTAACTTCCAGAGCGTTTTAACTTAAACGAAAGTTTGTGGCGGGCCGCGCTTTTGGCAGGAGCTATCGGAAACGCGGCGGTTAACAGAAAAGCGCCGTGGCGTTCTCTCAGAGCGCACCGTGACAGGAGCATGAACAGCACTGAAGGCGCGAACCGGTATTTGTCGATCCGCGGGAGTGACTTGGGCTGCCGGCGGATACGACCGGCATTTCTCAGGTTCCGCGCTTAGCGTAACGCCGGCGTGCCCGGGCGCAACGCGTGCGGCATCCATGCAATGATGCTTACCGCCCCGGCGGCAGCAGGCGGGAAGTTCGCGAGCGGAACCGCTAAACCGAGCGGAACCGGCAAACAATGCGGGCGCGATCAGCGTAAAGCTGAACCACACCAATAGCATCGATGCATAGACCCTGCGCACTGCCCCGAGTATAGAACAGCCAGCTAACGCTTGCCGCGCGCGCGGCTCTGAATGAGTCCGCTGGCGTACTCTCAAAAGAGGAGCGGCTGACCTGCGCGGATGTTCAGGAAACCTGGAAAAGACGTGGAAGGCGAGGGGACGTGACCGAACCCGACCATCGCAAAGCCGATCTGCCAGACGATATCGTTCAGCATCAGCGCTCTGCATTTCGCTATTTCGAAGAGCGCACCAGTCGCGATAACGGATTGGTCGCCGACAACACACGCGCGGATTCGCCCTGCAGTATTGCGGCAACGGGTTTTGGATTGAGCTGCTATCCCGTCGCGGTAACCAACGGCTGGCTTAAACGCGCGGACGCGGCCGAACGCGTTCTGACCGCGCTGCGGTTCTTTGACCGCAGCCCCCAGGGGCCTGAGCCGGATGCCACCGGCTACAAGGGTTTCTATTATCACTTTCTGGAGATGAAAGACGGCGGCCGCGCCGGAATGTGCGAACTTTCAACAGTGGACAGCGCATTCTTGCTGACCGGAATGCTTACGGCGGCCGCGTTTTTCGATGAGGATGTCGCCGCGGAACGTGAGATTCGTGAGACCGCGGATGCTCTGTTTCGGCGCGCCGATTGGCAGTGGGCGCTTTACGGCGTGCCCTCTGACGCAAACGGTTGGCCCACCGAGACCGTTGAAAATGTCACGATCGTCCACGGCGGCTCGCCGGAGACCGGCTTCATCAGCTATCGATATCAGGGATACGATGAATCGTTGTTGATGCACGTGCTGGGTTTGGGATCGTCTACCTTTGCATTGCCCGCCGAGTGCTATGCCGCATGGCAGAAGACATTCGACTGGCGAAACCTATACGGCCTGGAATACCTTCACGCGGGGCCGTTATTCGTGCATCAGTTCAGTCACTGCTGGCTTGATTTTAGAGGAATCGCCGATGAGTTCATGCGGGCCAGGGGGCTGGATTATTTCGAGAACAGCCGCCGTGCCGTGCGTGTCCAGCAGAGTTACGCGCAAGAGAATCCGCAAAAATTTCGCGGGTACGGGACGCACTGCTGGGGACTGAGCGCCACTGACGGGCCGGGCCCTGCCACGAGGAAGATAGACGGCGCCGAGCGAGCATTCTGGCAGTATGAAGCGCGGGGCGTACCCGACGGACCTGACGATGGGACCATAGCACCGGGCGCTGTGGCGGCTTCGCTACCGTTTGCGCCGGAGCTTGCTACCGATACACTGCGGGACCTCATTCGCAAATACCCAGGCCTGCGCGGCGAATACGGTTTGCGCGCCAGTCTGAACCCCACATTCGGCGATTGGGTGAGCCCGCTGAACTACGGTTTGGATGAAGGCCCGACCGTCATCATGATCGAGAACCAGCGCACCGGTCTCATCTGGAATCTGGCGCGGAAATCTCCGTACATCTGGCGTGGCTTGCGGCGCGCGGGATTCACCGGCGGATGGCTGGAGTCGAACTGTGAACCCAGTTGCCCCACAGCCGTGGAGGGGAGCTGGCGTGAACGGGGCACCCCATTCAGCAAGCTGGCCGAGCACTCGAAGCACAGGGCGGGGTCGCGCAAGCACTCGGGCGCAACCATGCTCGCCGCGCGAATCCATTCTTACGGAGACCCGACCGGTGTCAAAATCGAGCAGGCCCCCCGACCAGAGCCGCGCCCCGGGGAAGTTCTGGTGAAGGTTCGGGCAGCGGGCGTAAATCCGCTGGACTGGATGATCGCCGAAGGTAAGGCTCGCTCCTGGCTGGACCACCGCCTGCCGCTGACCCTGGGATGGGAACTGGCTGGCACCGTGGAGGAGGTAGGGGCGGAAGTCACTCGGTTCCGGCGCGGCGATGCGGTCTTCGGCATGATCGACCTTTCACGGGACGGCGCTGACGCCGAATTTGCAGTCGGTGACGAGAATGCTTTCGCGATCAAGCCCGCACTCGATTTCACACAAGCGGCGGCGTTACCGATTGCGGCTCTCACCGCATATGAAGCGCTGATTGACGTTGCGGAACTGCGCGAGGGGCAGACGGTGCTGATTCACGCCGCAGCCGGCGGAGTTGGGTCAATCGCGGTGCAAATCGCAAAGGCGCGCGGCGCGCATATAATTGGCACCGCCTCTGGCCCTGCACATCTGGAGCTGATACGCAGGCTTGGCTGCGATGAAGCCATCGACTACTCAACCACGCGCTTTGAAGATCGCGTGCGCGACGTGGATGTAGTGCTTGACACCGTGAGCGGCGAATCGCAGCAGCGGTCTTTCGGAGTGCTTAAAAAGGGCGGAATACTGGTGGCGCTGACGGAAGAACCCAGGCAGGATCTCGCGAGGGAAAAAGGCGTGCGCGCCGCCATGATCGGGGTTAAACCCGATGGCGCGCGCCTCGCCGAAATCGCAAAACTCGTAGATACGGGCAAGCTGCGCCCCGTGATTCAGAAAGTTTTTCCTCTTAAACAGGCCAAAGAGGCGCTGGAACTCAGCCGGGCCCGACACGCGGCGGGGAAGATCGTCCTCCACATTTGAATTCAGTCTGGCGTACCGGTTCGGAGCCTGCAATCCGAACCGGTACACCGGCGTTTACCGTAACACTGAGCGACTGCGGCGGCTTTGGGAGCGTACCCCGGTAAGGATCAGCCCCGAACCAAACAGAATCCACGTGGAAGGTTCGGGAGTTTGGCTCCCACCCCCTCCTCCTCCTCCTCCGGCTCCGGTCGTGGTCACTGTCGCAAGTTGAATTGTTTCAGGACCGGCATCGGCGCCGCTCACGTTGGCCTCCGTGCCGATGCGCAACCGGGTGGTGGGAGTAGTGGCAGCCAGAAGCGCATTCGCCTCCGCGGCCTCGGTGGCATCAAGCGCAAATCCGAAGCCGGCGTTGCCGACTCCGGGAAGGGCCATAAAGGCAAATGGCGCAGATGGCGCCGTGAATGTAATCAGCCGCGTGCCGGTCGACGAGTAGAGTGAAAGGCCAATGTTGTTGACCGTAATCGGCTGATTGGGCCCGCCCCCTTCATTGCCGTTAAAGATCAGGACGAGATTCCTGAAGTCGTTTGTGGCGGAAAAACCGAGATCCGTCGTCGTATAGATGTTATTGCCAGACCCGGTAGTCTCATTACCTCCGGTGAAACCGGCCGGGCACCCTGCGGAGCCTATTACGGCTGCCGTGCCGTTATAAGCGATACAACCCGATTCCAGACCGGTGTTCTGGAAAGTTACCGAGGTTAAAACCGCGCCTATTCCGTTTCCGGTAGACGGAATGATGCCTACCGGAATGAGGCTGGCGCCAGCGTAAGATGCACACATGAGCGACGCAGTCAGTGTGTTCGTTACAAATCTTTTCATCAGATTTACCCTCCTTTTTTTGAATTCAAACCGAATCGTTAACGCAGTTGGATAATAGCTGGAATTCCTAAGCGGGGAAATGCGGCCTGGTGGCTTATTTAACGCCCAAAGCAGAGGACCCGTTGCGAGCCGCACTCATAGAAGCATCACGACGGCTGATTCCGTGTTCGGAGGCACGCAATAAGTCTGTTCATCCAGGCGGCCCGTATTATAAAGCACGCGCTGAAAGAGATTGAATGCCCAAAATGAAGAGAGTAAACCTTGAAAATATGTGACAAAAATCACGAGAACTGCGCCACAAACCAACATGTCGGGCGATCACATGTCAGCGCCTCCGCCGCGTCAAACATGATGTTGGCGCAAACGGCAGGCCATGGAGCAAGACCCGGAATCGTGGTGATCTGTGCGGAAACTATCCGCGTGGGGGTAAGTGCGCCGTGCGGGCGAACGTCGCCGATGATAACCACGAACCCGCAAGAGGGGCATTTTGGCGTTTTTATCTATGTTTAATGTCGTTCCGCGCGCACTTCCCTGAGATCGCGAAGATCCGCATTCAGGGCGTCCCGGTCTTCGGGGTTGAGCGTGTTGTGGTCAACCACATTTTTCAGATCGTCGATTGCGGTATCGAGCTTATCTTTATCGAAATGACCCTTAGTGAAATCGCGATCGAAATCGGAAAGATGCTTTTGGGCGTTCGAATAGCGGTCGACTTCTTTGCCGTGTTGACGTTCGAAATGCTCGGCGCGCCTCAGGTCGGATTGAGTTCGGTCTATTACCGCGCGCGCATCGAAGCGCTGAGCCAGGAGCGGAACGGAGGCGAAAGCTGTCAGGAGTCCCGCGAATAACACCATTCGAAGATTACTCATGTGTGGCTTCTCCAAAACCTTTCAGGCACGTTATGTTCCACAGTAATCAAGTGAATCGGCGCACCCGAGCCACAATTGAGCGAAACGGATCAAGAAACAATTTGTCCAAAGCAGCACGTCCCGCCAAGATTGTAGTTGCATCGGCTTTCAATTGTTGTAAAGTAAACTAATCAACCCGTTAGAAAAGGCACGCTAGTCGGCATTTCAGGAACAAGATGGGTTGGAGCGCTGTTCATGGGACCGAGTTTACAGATCTATCACTACCGCCTCTTGAAATCCACTATGGGGATTGCAGAGGTGAACTTTAAGGCTACAGCTATAACGGTGCCGTCGGGCGCTTTGCTGCTCTCATTCCACCCCATCTCCGGGGAGTCTGGAACCTGCCTGATTCAGATGCAGTGGGAGCGCCAAACGGTAAGCGTTTTCGCACGGGATATATTGGAGCGGGCCAAATTAACGACACCCGGCCCGGGGAGCGGAATTGAAGGAAAAGACGAGTTCGGAATGAAATCCGAACGTGAAAGATTGCAGGAATTAGCTGGCATTCTCGAAGCCGCCAGCGAGAGCGTCGACGCGGAATTTCAGAAGATCCGCCAGGCCTATATAGAAGGAGCATCCGTGGGTCCGGACTTATCGGGCGCCATACGTAGGCTAAAGGATGCTGACCGGGCCTACGCCGAGGCGCGCGGACTCCGCATGTTTGAATTGAGTTAAAACAGCAGGCGGGGATGGCGGGAGATGTGGGACACTTTCTCGTAATGCTGTCAAACCGACGTTTACCGCTTTCCCTGCCCCTGTTGAGTGCTTTGCTCACCGCGACAGTCGCGGCGCAGACCGGGCAAACACCCCACCCACAAACTACTTATTTCCCCGCCGCCGGCACATGGCGGCACAAGACTCCCGCTGAAGCCGGTATGGACCCTGTGAAACTGCGGGCGGCAGTTGATTGGGCAGAGGCTCACGGCTCCACGTGGGATTTCGCGAGAGACCAGGTCCCGACGTTCGGCAAGGTACTTGGGGCACTGCCGCGGCGCCGGGCCGCGACCAATGGGTTAATTCTGCGGCACGGCTACATTGTTGCGGAGTTTGGCGATACCACAACCAACGATCCGGTTTACAGCGTGGCGAAGAGCTTCATTTCTACCACGGCCTCGATTGCACTCGAAAAGGGGCTGATTCGCAGCGTTGATGAGCCTGTAGCCAAATACATTCACGATGGCGGGTACGATTCACCGCACAACGCGAAGATCACCTGGAAGAACCATCTGCAACAGGAAAGCGAGTGGGAAGGCGAGCTGTGGGGCAAGGACGCCAATTTCCTGGGGCTGGAGGAGTTTGGGCGAGGCCAAATGAAGCCGCGCGGGATCCGCGATCCGGGCACTTATTACGAGTACAACGATGTACGCATCAACCGCTTCGCGCTTTCGCTCGCGCGCGTGTTCGGCAAGGGTTTGCCGGAGGTTCTGCGGGAAAGTGTTATGGACAGGATCGGTGCCTCGCATTCATGGACGTGGCAGGGATACGGTCCGAAATCGACGGTTCAGATTGGCGGGAAGCCAGTCGAGTCTGTCAGCGGAGGTACGCGATGGGGCGGAGGCTTGTGGATCAATTCGCAGGACCTCGCCCGCTTCGGGCTGCTGATTTTGAACAAGGGGAACTGGGACGGCACGCAACTCGTTTCGGAGAAGTGGATCCGGGATGCTACCACGCCTTCCGCGCACGGGCCTGATTACGGATATTTGTGGTGGCTGAACACTAAAAAGCAGCAGTGGCCGAGCGGCCCGGAGACAAGTTTCGCGGCGATCGGGCACGGCGGGAATATTGTCTGGATCGATCCGGAGCACGACGTTCTGCTGGTCTGGCACTGGCATGAGCCGGGCGCGGCTGTGGATGGAATGATTCAGAGAATCGTGGCGTCGGTTACCGCGCTTTGATCTTGCCCGGAACGCCTGATAAGCAACTGCCGGCCGTCAAATCTTCAGGCGCTGACGCGCCGTCCGCATCGCTGATAGTCCGGGTAAGTGTAAACGGCTGAAGCGGTCTTCAGGTGCCTTTTGTGTCTTTGGCCGAAGGAGGGCGGCGAATGAGCGAACGGAACCTCGCGCAATATCTCATGGCGCGACCGCTCCCCGAGCCGGCCATATTGAGGCCGATGAGTCAGGATAAACCAGAATTCTCGGGAAATCAGGGAGATATTCAAATATCACTGAGGTCGCGGTGTCCGTTCGCGAACTTCTACCCAGACAGAATTGTGGTCCGAAAAACGGATCGGAGTCACACCAGAGCCGACTGCTTGAAGATCGCGCAAATAGATCCAGTCGAGCCTGAGCTTTAGCACGGGCAGGTGGAATGTCGCCGGTCCGGAACCCAGTGGCGTGGTGAACCCGCGCTTTTCCATCTCTTTCCGTAACACTGTTGTTTGGTGCTGGAAACCGGGGACGGGAAACAGATGAGCCACCCACCAGATGTTGCTCGTGTTGAAATCTCCGCCTATCACGAAGGGGCCTGTGAAACGGGCGGCGCTCTCCCAGATAGGCGCCAGTTGACGGCGCTCAGACGCATCGTTCAGGCGATCGTCCATATGGGTGTTGATGACTCGTATTCGCCCAAGCGGAGTGTCCGCGGTGGCCACGAGAGCGATGCGGGGCGTCGTGCCGATATGAAGATTCGTTCTGGGCAGCGGAATGGTATCCGTTTCGAGCAGCGGATAGCGGCTGAGCAGCGCAAGCCCCTCCGCATACTCGCGGTTACGCTGGAACGCGCGGGCGAATATCGCTTCAAGACCGAGCGCCGATCCGATCTTGCTCGCGACATGGTCACGCGGGCTGTCGACCACCTCCTGAAGCAGCAGGATGTCCGCCGCTCGAAGATCCGGGTCGCCGCGGATCGCTTCGAGAAATTCCGCGTCGTGTCGGCTGGCGATGTTCAGCGAGGCGATCCGAATCTGCGCATCTGCCGCAAAAATGGGCCGCGGCAGTATGCAGAGTAAGCACAGCAGGCTCAGCGGCATGTCCTGATGCTTCTATAATGACGCGGAATCAATGATGCGGAATCGTAGATCGCGGCGGAACCGCGGCCCTGCCAAAGACGGGTGTTCGCCTCTCGCTTTTTGAAGACTTCTCTTCATGACCGGCAGCGCTGAGAAGACATTTTGGCCATCCGACCATGGGGCGGGTACACAATCAACCGCTATCCCTGGTCTTACGGAGAATTCGGGAGGGCGGCAGTTCGGCTTTGTGGAAAGCGCCTCCTTACCCGGCCGACTCTGATCGTCGCTGCCGATTCCCGACTCTCCAAACAAGATGCTCATCCGCCGCTGTTGGGCTCTCGCAGTCCGTTAGTTGTCTTCACAGATCATGACTCCTTTGGTCTGTGCTAAACGAGCCGATACCGAATTAATCTTCGTCGTCTTCGGCGGTGCCTGGGTCTCCAGCTTCTTCCGTCGGAATGAGCGGAACCACCTGACCCGCGAAATACTCTTTCAAGCGCGTAACCAACATCGCCGGAGTCGTCTCTCCGGCCGCGAGCTTTCCTGAGAACTGCCGGCCTGGATGCAGAACATCCCATGGTGAGCGGTACTGTGTTGCGCGACGCTTTCCCGGATCTTTGTTTCCAAACCCAGTGATGAGCAGATTCCAAATGGGCTTTAGTTGCTCAATCATCATGTTTTCGCCGAGTGGGATCCAGACATCGTCTACGACAAGCGAGCGGAAATGGAAATCCCCCAGATCGATATTGGTCGCTTCGCTAATTGAGCCGGCGTGCTGCCGCAGGCGATCTCGAAGTGCCCTGCCCTTTGAGGCGTCGAACGTTAGACCGCCCTTCCGCGCACCCTTCGGAACCGCTTTTCCGACATAGATTGGCTGCTCAAAAATGCCAGATTGGTTCTTCTCTGCGACCGGCGCGCAGGATTCGAACGTTCCTGTGTAATAAATCGCATATACGCCCGCGCCCGCCAGATCCGCAACGTTCGCCAGCGGCATCACGGGACTGAGCAGAAGAGCCTCGGCAACGCTGCGGCCAAGATTCATTTTGTCGAGTGGATTATACGGGCTGCTCATTCTTCGTTTCAGTCCTTGAGAGAGAGCAGCGTCTTGGCCACAGAATTCGCAATCACCTCGGCCAGACGCACTGGCACGGCGTTGCCAAGCTGGCGCATTGCCTCGGTCCACGCGCCGCGAAAAACATAGTCGTCCGGGAAAGTTTGAAGCCGGGCGGCCTCACGGACACTAAAATAACGAAGGGTACCGTCGGGGTGTGCCAACATGTTCTCCCCGCCCGGAACACCGTGATCGCCGGCCTTCAACGTTTTAGCAGGCTCGTCCAGCGGACTTCCGGTGTGGCCAGGATAGCTCCGGGCGCCGGGATTGAATCGATGGTTTGGAATTTTATTACCCGGAAATTTCTCCGGATCGGGCAGATCGTTGATTGCATCTCTGACCGTAAGCCAGGGTGCCAATTTGTCGCCGAACAATTCGCCCCGTCTAGCCCGCTCAAGCCGAGCGGCGATGCGTCCTTCGACTTTGTTCCGATGCTTCTTGGCGACTTCGTGCCGATCCCAGTAATCGCCGGTGATCCACTTCGATTCCAGCAATGCGTCTTCGGAATGAGTCTCCTCCGGGAAACTCCATTCGATGCCGAGATCCGCGCGAAACCCGACGATCAGCACGCGCTCGCGTTTTTGCGGAACACCGTAGTCCGCGGCGTTGAGTAACTCGGAGACCACGTTGTATTCGGAGGGAATCCGGCTGGAGATCTCGTGCTTCTCGAGTCGGCGGCAGTGTTCCCGCCAAGCTTCGTCCTTCTTTCGCGGAATGCCCGGATAACTGAGTTGCAGGCGGATGTACTCGAAGTACGTCGCGAAGCTTTCGCGTTTGAGTCCCTTCACATTTTCAAAGATGAAGGCTTTTGGCCGCAACTCGCGCACGGCTCGGACGGCCTCGGGAAACATGTCTCGTTCGTCCATGTCACCCTTGTGCTTGCCCCACATGGAAAATGGCTGGCACGGTGGCCCGCCAGAGACGACCATCACGTCGCGTAGTTTTCCATAATCGAATGTGCGCACGTCAGCCTCGTGCAGGGGCCACTCCTCGACGCAGCGCGCGTGGTGTCGCTGGTTGTCGCGGAATGTCTCACAGGCGTCGGAGTTCCACTCGATGACAGCGGCATGGTGAAATCCAGCATTTGCCATCCCGATGGCCATTCCGCCAGCTCCCGCAAAAAGTTCAACGCTGCGCATCGAGAAATCTCCTGATTACTTTTTTGAGGCGCTCGACATTATCCAGTTGGCATTCCCAGATCGTCAGCACCTTCCAGCCCTCCCCACCGAGAGCCTTTTTGTTTCTATCGTCCCTTTCACGGTTTCCCTGTAGCTTAGGTTCCCAGAAGTCGAGGCGGGATTTGGGCATGCGTGCCAGAGCGCAGTTGGGGTGCCGGTGCCAGAAACAACCGTGGACAAAAATGACCTTGCGGCGCGGCCTGAACACGAGATCCGGACACCCCGGCAGTTCGCGCGCGTGCAAGCGATACCTGTAGCCGAGCCCAAAAACAAGTTTTCTGACAGCGAGCTCCGGGCGCGAGTTCTTGGACCGAACGCGCGCCATGATGTCAGAACGTTCCCTCGGCGAAAGCGAGTCCACAAATTCTTACTCCTCCGGCGAGTGGCGCCACAGCGGCGACCGATCTTCTGCATATTTTCTCAACCACCTCAAGGATGACGTCAACGAGGAGATCCTGGGCGCGGGCGCAGTCTGCGTTCCGGTTTGAGACTCGGAACTTGGATACCATATCGCGCCGTAGCTTTAATTCACCACAATACACTGGATCGGTGTATCAGGCTCTTATGGCCCAATTTGACGCCTGCGCCTGTGCTTCAGGGGACTGTTGCGGATAGTAAAACGTGTGTATTCCTTTGATCTCTCCATCTAAGATGTGAATCCGATCAAAGACGTGGTCCACGCCATTCACTGTCTCCATGTCGAAAACAGGCAGGGGCGGAATCACTGCACAACCCTCGCGTGGCGAAGGGGTGGCCGCGCGCGCGCCTCATCAAGGGCCAACGCAGGCTCAGGCATCACATGCGCAGGTACCGCATGACAGTCATCTGCAAGCCCTATGGAGCACCGCGCAGTAGCGAACGCAACCGTTGAAGTCAGCCCACTTGCTGGCCCCAATACCCTTCGTGCCAGTTGTACCTGCCTCGCCCGAAGCCCCAATAGCCAGGTGCCCAGAGAAGTCCTGAGGCGGGCGGGAGAACCCACTGACCGGCACCCGGTAGTAACCATAATCGCCGTACTGATAATAGCCGGGCGTCCAGATGTACCCGTCCCCAGGAGTTGAAGGCTGATCGAAGGCGGCGATCGGTGGTGGCCCGATGTTGACCGAAAACTGAATTCCGGCGAAGGCGCGCGTCGCGAAAATCGCAGCCATCGCCAGAATAGAAAAACTCGCAAGTTTGTGTTTAACTTTTTAGACTCCTTCCGAATCTGTCGACTTGAGGCCGTTCAAACGACTTCATTCGAGCACGGCTAATGCCTGTGCTCCAACGCGCTGCACGAAAAACGGATTCTGCTCCGGTACTCTCAATTGCCTACAGAAAAGAATAGGGGTGGCTGTCCCCACGTGCCGGGCGTGGGATTTGAACACCGCGTTTTTTATCTTCCGAGGGCACCGCTGGAGAGGGGCGTGGCACAGAATGCGCACTTTCTGGCAGCGATCGGGATCGTACTGAGACACTCGGGACATTCCTTGGTGGTCGGGTCCGGCGGAGCTTCACCCCGTCGCATCCGAGCCATCAACGAGTTCATTGGTAAGACCACGAAGAAGTACACGGCTGCCGCGATCAGCAGGAACGAGACAAGCGCATTTATGAAGTCTCCGAGCAGAAACTTGCTCGCGTTAACTTCGAACTGTATAGCCGAGAAATCTGGTTTCCCGACGATGGCGGCGATTAACGGAGTGATAAGGTCCTTGACAAGCGCCGTGACCACGGCGCCGAAGGCGGCACCTATCACTACAGCTACCGCCAGGTCCAGTACGTTGCCCCGCATGATGAATTGCTTGAAACCCTTCATTTTGACTGTCTCCTTTGTCCTAATGCGAATTGGAACTTTCAGGTGAAATGGTGAGAACCCACCCTGTTATGTGCTCGGCAGCTCATCTCCGGGCGCCGTCCTAAGATCACTCACGTTTGAGGGCTTGGTGGCTGTTCACCAATTCCTTCAGCGCCTTGCTCGGTCTAAAATGCGGAGCCCGTTTCTTCGGAACCTCTACTCGGACCCCAGTTTGCGGGTTTCGGCCGTTCCGCGCGGTCTTAATGTGGGTGCTAAAGGTACCGAAACCGCGAACTTCGATGCGGTCACCTCCGCGCAAAGCGCGCACCATTCCGTCCAAAATTATTTCGAGAATGCCGCGCAGCTATTTCTTGGTCGTCGCTTTCTTGGCTATCGGCGAGGGCTTGGCCTCGCGATAACCGCCTTTTTGCGCGTCGGCCTCCGTCATGAACTTGCCGTGCTTCGTCTTGCCGTAGAACTGGCCGTCCTTGTGATAAGCCTTCGAGCTGGTATTCACCCATACGAGGCCCCTGGCTTTCGCGTCCGCGATCTCCTTGTCGTCAGGGGCACCCGCCGCTGGCGCAGTGGTCGCCGCTTTCGTGGCCGATTTGGCCTGAAATGCCGGAAGGGTTCCCGGAATCAGCGTCATCCCTGCCAATGCAATGCACAACATCAGTTTTCTAATCATTCACGGTCTCCTTTAATAAGCGTTTGTCTCTGTTATCCCTTTTTGCCGAACAGATTTCCCAGCATGGCGCTGGCCTCGCTCGCAAGCCCACCGCTTTCGGCTCCGCTCGTTTCCCCGCAGGTGCTGTCGGCGGCGGTGTTTGCAGAACCACCGACGAGGCTGTCGAGGCCGCTTGCGAGCGGCGCCGGCAATCTGGTCTTCAGCAGCCCGAGCACGGCGTCCACGGCGCTGCGGGCCTGATCCTCGCTGAGGCCGGTTTTCGTGCAAACTTCCCTGATCCAATTCATCCATCATGTTGTCTTCTCCGTTATGTTTCGCGAACAGTTTCGATCTGCGGAAAATCCAGAGTCAACGCGAGAAGGTGACGCCGAGTCCGGTTGAATACAAAAGATCGTTGGTTTTGCGGCCTGGGTTGGGAATGGCCACGTAGCGGTCGCTGAGCGTAACATTCCATGTCAGCCACTTGGAGATTTTAGTGTTGGCGCCCAAGTCGAAATTCACGCGATACGCGCTGGTATTGCTCAGGGCGTCGAAGAACCGCGTCGATTGCGCAATGGACGTGTTGCCGTTAATCTTCAGGCTGTAGTCGTCGCCGACTGTGAATTCCGCAAACGACGTCGTGTTGCTCGGCGCGAAGTAGCTGGCGCGATTGTAGTCGAAACCGCCGAGCAGATCCAGTTGGCTCCTGGCGCTCTTATGCACGTGATAGCCGAAGACTCCGCCAACAGTAAACCGCAAGTTCAGATTCTGAAACTTGTCGTAGTCATAATCGTTGAAAACGCCGGCAAACAGCCTTGGGCTGACGTTGTGGTCATAGGCCCACCCGGCATGGATGGCCTGCGCCGTGTCGGAGTGCTGGCCGTTTACCAGAGCTGACGCCTTGATTGTGTTGAAGTACAACTTCGTGAGATCGGTATTCGTTGGGCGCGCGGCATTGACTCCCACAGTGAACGTAAGAGCTTCCGCGTTGCCCGCCGTCCCTGCGAGGCCAAGCGCGGCAGTGCCGGCCCATAGTTCGCTCCAGCGGGGATGCTGAAGACGGTCGAACGCCGCCTGCTCGGCATCGTCGCGGAGCGTCATAATGTCCGAAGGCGCGACGCGTATCGGGGGCTGCGCGGCGATTTCCACCACTGCGCCCGTAGTCGCCAAAGTTGCCTTCGCTTTGCGCCCGTCCCCTAGAACAAGGTTCACAGGTTTGTCGGTCTGGATCGATGCGACCTGGTCCCACGCGACCGTCACAGCGCCGAACTGGTCGGTCTTCACGATGAGGTTGTTTCCGTCCTTCTTGACAACAGCGCCCGTCACGCGGTCGCCGTTCTTCAGTACAACCTGGTCCGCATGCAGCGAACCCGAAAGCACGATGGCAATAAAAAAGAAAGTGAAGGTGCCGGAACGTCTGATAAGTCTCATAAACATTAATCTCCTTTGGGTGCTGTCTTCAGCCATTGATGAAAAGCCGCGCACGGCAAATCCCGTCAACGATCGCCGAATTGATGTCTGCGAAGGCGGCAGACGTGGATTTCGTGGCCGTGGCCCTGGCAGACGTCTTCGCGGGAGCTGTCGCCTGCGGGGCGGCAATCAGTGCGACCGCCGCCAGAATCAGAAGTGCGAGTCGGGTCAGTTTCATGGGAATGGCCTTGTCTTGGTGCGGTTTTAGGCCTTTTTCTTACAGTCCGTCAGGTCAGGGCCGAACCACTACGGTCGCTTGGTCGTGAGCCAACACCGGATACGCGACGGTGCGGGGGAGGGACCAATCGTCAGCGCAACAGTATCTTACTGAATTCGAGAGTACGTCACAACGCCAATAACTGGAATCCGAAATATTACGGGAATGCGGCCGCGGTTATTTCGGAGAGTCGATGTTGCAGGCGTTCGAGCCAGTCGGCGGAATCGCAGGAAATAGGGGCTTTCCTTCCCGCGCTGCGACTCGCCTCCGTAAAATTACGGATGGACGAAACGATCCACAACGGCTTCAATAGAGATGGGACTCCACAAATCGATGACCAGACCGCGTTTGGTGATAGCCGATGATCATGAGGACGTGCTTCGTGAGGTTTCCGCGCTTCTGAACGAGC
>Ga0105240_10003197_pt1 | contig 25720 bp, 35 predicted proteins | sample KBSC54metaG_FD_80426 | JGI IMG/M metagenome (GOLD analysis project Ga0105240, IMG submission 80426) | Corn rhizosphere microbial communities from Kellogg Biological Station, Michigan, USA - KBS C5-4 metaG | ecosystem: Host-associated > Plants > Roots > Rhizosphere > Soil | place: Michigan, USA...
CAGATCAATGTCAGAGCGATCGATGAGGGCTTTTTCCACGGCATTGGGTTCACGTGCCGGGTTCGGCAGCGTGGGATGCCGGGGGTCTTTGAGATACGGGGTGAGTGCCGCGCAAAGATTGTCCGCCGATGCGGCCCATGCTGGCGCAGCACTCGCCAACAGGAAGATCAGGCAGATGATTTTTCTTGTTAATGAATTCGCTGGTGACATCGGGGCGAGGAAGGTGGTGGGATGACGTTGATCAATGGGTGACAGGTTGAACTGTAGCAGCTCGATGTTCACTCGTCGTTACCCGATATCAGGATCGGGAGTGGCATCAAAACTATGGCCTGTTCACATTCAGTCTCCGAAAGCGAGAGCTGGTCAGGTGTGTTCTGTCTAGGCGCGGCCACGCGTCGTAGCGCTGTTGCGGCGACGATCTCCAACAACGGCAGGCAACCCATCTCACGTCTGCATATGAAATGAGCTCTAGAGATATGAGCGCGGTATTAAGTACTAAGACGTTTTGAAATTTGGATGAATTTGCTGGCAGAAATGAAAACGGGCCCATTCGGGCCCGTTTTCATCATGTCCTGGCGGAGGCTGTGTCTTCGGAATTCGAATTCAACAAAATCCATTACTGTCCAAGGTGTAGCTTAATAAGCTGATTTTAAAAGGTTTTTGTCAAATCAGTTGTCTAGCAAAGTCCAAGTAGATGCGTCACAATCTACCCCTAATTTGTGGGTAGAAATGGGGGTAAATTTTGGGTAGGCCAGTTCGACGGAGGCTTTCTGCTCTGTCTGTCAGTGCGAAGAAGGAACCTGGCTATTATGCCGACGGTGATGGACTGTATTTGCAGGTTTCCGCCAGTGGTTCCAAATCGTGGATTCTGCGATATCGGCTTAACGGCAAGTCGCGTGAAATGGGATTAGGATCACTGACTGCTTTTTCTCTTGCCGAGGCGCGCGATCGATGCCGAAATTTTCGCCAGTTGCTTGCAGACGGAATCGATCCCATTGAGCATCGCCAGGCCGAGCGGCAGAACAATTTGGATGCCGTAGGGCTTCGCCGGACGTTTGAAGAATGCGCGATCGATTATCAGCGCCTGCATGCTGACGGGTGGAAAAACGCCAAGCACGCTAGTCAATGGATCAATACGTTGAAGATGCACGTGTTCCCAATATTTGGAAAGAAGGACGTCTCTGAGGTAACGAAGGCCGATGTCCTGAAGGCTCTGGAGCCGATATGGACGACCAAAGCCGAGACCGCAGCACGGGTCCGCCAGAGAATACGGGCCGTCCTGGATTGGGCCGCAGCGAGAGATTACCGAAGGAATCATGACCCGCATTTGTGGGACCAAGTGGCGCGCTCGCTACCGAAAACCAAAGATGTGAAAAGAGCGAGTCACTTTGCATCATGTCCGTATTCGAGGATCGCCGAGGTCACACAGAATTTTCGATCATCGTCCGCCAGTCTGCGAGTCAAGGATGCCTTGGAGTTCATCATTCTAACGGCCGCTCGCTCAGGAGAAGCCAGGGGCGCTACCTGGTCGGAAATTGATTTTGAAATGAAGCGTTGGATTGTTCCTGCGGAAAGAATGAAGGCCGGCAGAGAGCATCGAGTCCCGCTTTCGGCACGCGCGATCGAGATATTGGAAGCGCAGGAGCGCGGCGGCCCGGCTGATCTTGTTTTTCCAAGCGACAAAGGCAAGGTTTATAGTGACATGACCTTCACTATGCTTCTGCGGCGCTTAGATTACGATTTTACGGTACATGGCTTTCGCTCGACCTTCCGAGATTGGAGTGCCGAACAGACCGCGTTTCCTCGCGAGGTCTGTGAGGCCGCTCTTGCGCACGTGACAAAGGATGCAACCGAGGCTGCCTATTTCCGGAGTGATCTTTTCGAGAAACGCAGGCAGCTCATGGACGCATGGGCGGCTTATGTTCAGGCAGTTTCCCCCGTGGTCACAGAAGATTGAGGGATGTGCATCAAGGCAGGTGCCCAGAAAATTTTGGGCATCCCATGAACTGCAAGGGTGTAACGAAACGCTACCCCCTTCGACCTTCAAGATAACTACCGGAATTCCGGTAGTTAAAAAGGAAGGGCACCACGGCGGAATGGAGTGAAGACTTCGCGACCTGGATGAAAGATCGAATCCAGCAGTATGACTTCGTGCTGAATTAGGACTACACGTTGGAAGAGTTTTCCCCGAAATCGGGCAAAACCTCGGGAGGCCACCCCAGCATTGAGTATCACTTGTCCCACGACCATGGCCAAAGAGCTGGCCATGGTCGTGGGAACCGAGAAGGGAAATTAGGCTCGCTCAGCGAAAAGTAATCATACATTCTCAAATTGATGAAGTGAGCGTTCGGCTTGCTGGGATCTCAAATCCGGCCAAGATTGGCGGGTGGAGGATCGGCAAAGCAGGAATTCCTGCTTCGGTTTTGCGGACCAATTAACTGCGAAATTTTTGTAGCGGGCCAGCGGTTCCGAGTTCTTGCTTTGATTGAATAGCCGGAAGTCCGCGTGCTTCCCGGAAACCGATGAAAATTATTTCAGACTCAATACTGCGACCCAAAGGCTGGCAATGCCAATTGCAGTCCCCCAGAGCCATTGCCAATGTTTAAGATAGAACGCGACGAATAAACGCGCTATCTTGGCAGTCCAGTGGTATTCGATATGGAAGCCAGGGTATATAACAACGCCGGGAAAATCATCTTGATCAAACTCCCGAAACTTTGCTTCTCCGTTATACCAATGGATAAGCCACTTCAACATCTCATTTTTTCCTTTTCGTTGTCTGAAACCATTTTCCTCTTGAAACGTGCTTTCGATAGATCTGGCCTGTGAAACACGAACCAAGAGGTGTCAAGCCTTATTTGGTTTTGGTCGGCGGCTTGCTGGGCTTGAGGGCCGGCGTATTGCCAGGAGTTGCTTTGTTATCGCGCCGACGCTGATCGGGTTTGCCGGTGGATTTTGCAATTGGTTTTGGACCAGGCTTGAGTGACATGATTAATCTCCCTCAGATGTCGTAATGGTTTCTATAAGCCAACATGTGGATTATGGGATCGGTCAAAAACTAGTAGAGCAACGCTTACGAGGATCTGTGATAGCACCACCCAAGTAGCCCCATTCAAATGCTCAACCCACTCTAGCCTATAGTAGAGCTTCACGAGCAGTACTGCAAACGCAGTTTGTGGAGAAAAGCACCCTATAATTTCTGGAAAAACTAGGGGGAAGAAGTGCCTGATTTTTCACTGTTTAACGAAACTGATGTTAGAGAAGAAATTCTCAGTCCTTTGCTGAGAAGCCTTGGCTATTTCAAAGAGGGTCCCAACAGGATTGATCGTGAGCATCCAGTTAGGTATGGCCGCGATCAACTGGGGCGGAAAAAAGGTGATCGAGATCCGCTGCTTAGGGGTCGCATAGATTACGTCTTAACTGCGGGCGATAGAATTCGGTGGGTCGTTGAAGCGAAGGCTCCTTCAGTTGACATCACTATTGAGGAGGTTGCTCAGGCGTTTACCTACGCCCGGCACCCTGAGGTCGCAGCCGTTTTATATGCCATCTGCAATGGGAAGAATTTCAACTTGTATCGCACGGACTATGCGCCTGAGAATGCGCTGGTTTTGGAGTTGGATTATGAGCGTTATGCAGATCCGTCCGTTGGACAGCTGGAAGGGATACTCTCACCGCAGGCGCTTCTTGCATCATATCCTGACATCGTATTCGTGCCTGGTGCTGCACTGGGCCCTGGACTACGGTCAGTAGAGCGCGTAACCGGTGGAGTTATTGAGTATTACGACGAAAAGAGTCCCATCCCGGTAATGAACGAGATGCAGATTATTGTGGTGAGCGGCGACGTCCAGCGGGAAGGCGCAGAAATCGTGGCTTCACTACTAACCCGCGCTCCTGTCCAAGCAATCCAGGAGGTGCTTGAGAAGTTGGGTGTTGCGGAAATAGAGGTGCGGAGCAAGGATGCAAATATCTCAGAAGACGCAGCAAATCGCACCAAATTCACGTACTCAGGAACACTCATCTTTCCGATCGGTACTGAATTACTCGATCTGATCTCGTGGACGAAGAAGACGCTAGAAAAAGACGTTCGTGTTAGCGTCGAATGGGTGGCGTCAGTTTTTCTTGATGGGCGCGACGTCGTTGGGCAAATACAGAATCGGTTGATATTCGAGGATCTGCCGGCGATAGATCTTTGGGGAAACGTACGACTGACTCTCGGATAACTTGTTATATAGTTTGCTTTGCCTCCTCTAGCCTCAATAGAAGTGTTAGCTCAGTCGAAAAACTGCGGATAGAGGTCATAGAAGGCTCTTGATACCTGCGTCATGGAAGCAAGCGTTGTTCCAATAGCCGCACGCTTATTTTCCCTGCTCATTCAGGCAACGATTGGATTAACTCTGCAATAGCAGATGCCTTCCACACTGTTCCAATGTCCGAGTCACTACGAATACGGCCAGAGTAGATGCCGATGAAACGGGAGATCTCGCCGGAATACGTGTTTGGACCGAATCCTCCTTCAACATGAGCACTCCCGGTAGCGCGGTAGGCAAAAACAGGGGAGCCAGATTGCCCTGGGCGAGTGCGGCAATCGATCAGGATCTGAGGTACTCCATCGTAGTCGAGATGCGGTTCCGATGCGAGAAAGCCGGTTGCCCAGATTGGAAGAGAGCCAGGGCCCGTCAATCCGAATGGAAATCCAATCACGCTCACCGGCTCGGCCGGTGCCAGCTTGATGGGTACGCCTACCGAGGCCGGATCAATGGGGTGGATTATTGCACCTGGCGCGTTGGTTACCTTTAGCGCGACAAAATCAGCCGTCTTTCCCAGCTCAGGATGTTCAAACCAGAGCGGCTCATCGTGCGCCAGAAGAGGCTCACGATGCGAAATGAATTCGCCAGGGCTATCGGCTTTGTTGTAGCGGATCACGACATTATTGGGGACTCCACCTTGCGCGCATAGGCATGCTCCGGTGTACTGATCGCGACCGGTGACATTATGGCGATTGGTGATCAGGTACATCCCATTTCTCCCGCGCGCAATAAACCCAGTGCCACTGGATAAAGGCATCTCGTCAAAGTGCATTTCGATGCGGAGTGATTGAAGCGCCGGCGTTGCAATATCCATATAGTGTCTTTGGGTTTGGTGAGCTATTTTTGTGGCCACGACGGGCGGTCAAATTTCACTTGGGGATCTTCACCACCCAGACGGAATGCTGCGGCTTCAAAGTTGGGTACGAAGAGTTGATCATGCCTCTGATACAGGCCAATCTGGAATGCCCTTCGATTAGATGCAATGGTGCTTTCATATGTTCGCCTCCGCTTCCTGGTGCTATGAGATGGGACGCGTCCTGCGCAACAATGATTGGAACTGGGAAGGTACCGTGTTCCAGCATAAACCGGGCTAACCGAGTTTGGGCGCGCGGCTTGTCGGTGACATATTCCACGCCTTCTGCATCGAGATCCTGAATCCATGTGAGGACATGGTCGATGGCCAGTATGCGATCGTTGGAGAAGGTCTCTAGGTGATATTCCCACTTGTGCGGCGCTAAGGCAGACCAGCGTTCCTCGAAGCAATTCCAGTGACGATGGATCCAGTCCTCTACGACGGGTTTGGGAATGTTGGATAACTCTTGAGGCCAGCGTCCGTAATAGGAGTCAAAAGATTCCCGTTCGATATCGCCGTAGTCACGAACTGGTGGGTATGGGTGCTTCTTAGCCATTTGACCTCTTCGCCTGCAGGATCATGAACCTCAGTTCTAGCGGGCTTGAGCCCTTGAGAATGGGCTCGCTAGGTATGGATGATGGGCGTTTTTGAGACGCCATGCTCACTGACATCAGGTAGTTCAAATATTCCTTGGACTCGTCGGTTTCGCTCGATGCGAAGCCCGATCCACCATGTTTGAGGCCAATCGCAAAACATAGGCTGTCCAGAACGGAAATCAGTCGATAGAAATTTAGTTGGTTTGCATAATCATGAAATAGGCCATGAAGAATGCCATTCCGGTTCAACCTGGTTGTACTGTGATCGAGATCAGTATCGACAAATAAACGCGTTTCAAAAATTGCCCGAAGAGATTGCAGCATCACGATGCGCTCTTCAAAACGACCAGGCGATAATTCTTCCCGCTCGATAAACGCATCTATCTCAGGCAGCATCCAATTTCGCCGCTTGTGCTGGCCCGCGCGCTCGACCGCCATTTTCTGCAGGACCCCTTCGATGACTGGCATCAAAGAGCATATCGCGGCGTGGAACAGTCCTCCTGCTGCCGCCTCGATAGATTCGGCAATTTGCGGCGCGAAGTCTCGGATGTGGATCGTTGATTTGTAGCGTCCGCTATACATCGAGGATAGGCGTCGAAGGTCATAGATCCAGGGCATTACCTTGCTCAGGATTTCCTCATGTTTCGACGGGCCACATGTTTCCAAGGCTTCCGCGATCGTCTCAATTACAGCGCTGGATGTGAATGGTGGTAACGTCCAATCGACCGTTAGGAACTGCGCCATCGCCTTTTGTGTTTTGGATGACTGCTGGGGAGTATTCATTTCTAGCTCGCGGCGGCTTCCTCGTTGGAAATAGTCTCTCTTTATCAGTTTTTCGAATCAACTTGTACTTCAGTTTTATCGTTGGTGAAATGCTATAACTTCAGCATTGTTATTCTTTTGAATTGAGATCTCGCAGTTCAAGATCACAAGGTTATAAGACGCGCTTCCGCGGCGAGTCGAAGGATACTTGATGGCATCGAAGCCTACTGATTTGGCGCAGTCTGCGATGAAGCGTGAAAAGACATACTCTGGTTTGTTCCAGCCATCTGTATCTTGTTTCGCGCTCATTAGTGCGGAGAAAACAAGCGCATTAAGTAGCGAAATATCTTCAACGTCTTCGTATTCTTTTGTTAAATCAAGAACCTTGAGTGCCGTACAAAATTTAAATTCTATGATTTTGCATGGCGCATTGCGCAATTCGCTCAAACACGTTTCTATGCTATTTCCAACGTACAAGACCGGAATTCCTGAGTGGTTGTATCTTCCTTCTTTGACCAGGTGGGCTGGTGGAAAATCAAAAGATGATGCCAGTTCTTTGATAGGACCTCCGCTTAACGGTCGGCCTCGGAATAAACTGCTATCAAATGTGGCGGCTGAAGTTCGAGAGTAAATTTTTCTGATCGCAGTAAGGGAGCGTTTTGCAAAATCATTTTCCAGAATTAAAAAGGGAGTGGATTTAGCAATACTTGAAATTTTGTGAACCTCATTTTCAAATCCATTCGGTATGCTGAAGGGAAGCGTGTAAGGCCATATGCTGCCTCCCAGCATAGCGCCGCAGGCGGGACAAGATATTTGGGTGATAAGCCTCAAGAAGTCTGCCTTGCTGAAAAATTCTTGAATCTTGGAGCCGGAGTATAGACACTCCATGTCGATGGATTTTCTTTGAAACTCATCATTGTTAGCGAAATAGGCTAACGGCCACTGCTCAATGAAGTCATCGTAACAATGCTCGCAGCATGCAATATCGGAAGAGAACCAAGATTCAACTGCGTCAAAAAATAAGTCTGACACGGCATCAAGTTCCTCATCGGGCGTGAAAAAGCTCATGTTGTTTGGGAGTGTGGGAAATTGAAGCAGTATTAAATGTGATGTTTGCATTAGCATATCTCATTGACGAGCCAGCTTTGGTCCTGCTATCCTTCAGACGTCCCAGAAAAAGATGGGACCGGGTTTGGCGACTCGAATTTACACACGGCGGACAGCCGCCCAGAGCGGTTTTTTTTCGTCCGTACACCTCAGAACGTCTTCTATGGCGGGCCTTGGTGGGGATACCTTCGGGTATGCCGGTTGCCGTGTGTGCCGGTTCGCCAACCCCTCCTTGTGCCCGCCACCCTCATTTGGCGATGACTGGCGGGCCTTCACATCACACACGGAGGCTCACATGCCTAGCACCACTACGCCCGATCAATCTCAATCCCCAGTCTTCCAAGCATTCTCGTGGCATAACCCCGGCATCTTTCCGTCCACAGCAGTCGAGCTGACAGAACACGCTCAAGACATTGGGAATGGTGTTGCTACGCTTCTGGAACTGATTGAGTTCAATGAAACGCGGATCGCATTCGAAGATCCTCCTCTGTTCAAGGAGGTGGACAAGGGCATTCTCTTGCGTCTGGCGATCTCGTCAAGCAAGTTGCTTGCGCACTTCGCACATGTGGAGATCGCGAAAGCCAATCGCGCACACGCAGGTTCCGAAGCCCATGCTTCTGCAGGAGGTGCAGAATGCGCCGCCCTTTGAAGAAGAGTGCATCTATGAGCCTTGGTGAGCACTATGCGGAGCTTTCCAACGCATATGGTCTTGGGGCACATTGCGTTGATGAATTGCGCGCTGTATTGATTGCTCTCAGTAAGACGGCACAGATGTCCGGCGATGCAGTGACTGCACGCCTGGCGAAGGTTGGGATTAACGTGGCGGATGGATTTCACAATGATCTTGACGCCCATTTTGAGAGCGCCAATAGCTCCCTCAATGCTCTGCAGGAGGACGGTCAATGACAATCTCCGCCATTATTCTCACGCATCCGAAATTTGATCGACCGAAGGTCAAAAATGCAGTCCACCGCGGCCGGAAACCCAAGTGCTGCCTAAACTTTATTGAGGCAAAACGTCAGCGCGCCGCTGTCGAGGTGTATGCCTTCTATGGACTTGGCCCTGGCGGAAAGCCGTTGCGTAGCCAGTCCGCCCCCTCTGGGACGGACAGAGCGCCGCGAACTGCATGCGCCCAACTCCAGCAGTTCGAGGCGCTTTTTCGAACCGCGGATGAGAAAGGGGCAACGCTCATGTCCAACTTCTTGGGCGCCATTCTCACAACCGAAATCAAGCGCCGCTTGCGGGAGGGGAGGGGCGATGAACAACCTTAGAAGCCACGCCCCGGGGGAGAGGATTAAGGGCGGGAAAGAGCTGGTTTTAACCTTGTCTGTCCGTCTTTTCAGAGCTGGGTTTTATGGCCAGGCCTAGCGGTTATCGGGATCCTCAGGGGCGCCATATCCGCGTTTATTCCTGCTTGCTCAATAGTCCGGCGTATCGGGTTATTGGGTTTGCTGCGAAGGCATTGTTCTTCGATTTGCGAGACAAGCTCACCGGAACGAATAATGGCGCCATCGTGGCCACTTTGGAGGAAATGCGGCACAAGGGATGGAATTCAACGGCCACTCTTGCGAAGGCCCTATATGAGCTTCGAGCGATGGGTTTCATTGCAGTCACTGCAGAGGGTGGCTTGAAGCAGGGCCGGCGTGTTCCTTCTCTCTACCGATTCACAGATCTTCCCGTTTTTGACCAGCCGAGAGAAAGCGTGCGGGCGATGCCTGCGACTTTTGATTTCATGCGTTATACGGCGGTTCGAGAGGCCGAAAGGGGGTTGGCTGAATTGTTCGGAGCACTTCGAGAGCAAGGGCGTAAAAAACAGACCCCGAAAAAAAATCTCCCTGTTCAGAATCTGAACCCGTCCGGTTTACTTTTTGAACCCGAAGGCGATTTTTCCAGTTCAGAATCTGAACAGGGCGGCCTTCTACGGGTTCAGAAAATGAACAGGGGGAGAAAAGCGGAAAAATCGTCAAAACCGCTGTAGACAGTGGGTTTGCGGGATGCAAAGGGCAAAATTTCGCAAAACACACCCGTGTTCAAAATATGAACTCCTTTTATATATTGCCAGGGTGTGGGGTTTGCCTTTGAGATTTTGACGTGGGGGTGCGGGCGGCCCAACGATGGTAAAATTTTCGCAGAATTAACTAAAAATCAACTATCAGAGGCAATCCAGTCTCGATTAATCAAGGGGAAGGCATATGCGGAAATCTTTGCTGCTGTTGGCGGCTGTCGTGCTCACAATGTTCTTGTCGGCCTGCAGCAAGCCACAGGATATTGTTTTCGGCCCTGAGCCATTGAAGCAAATCGCCGAGCAAGGCGACCAATTCAAGAAATTGCCGGAAGAGGATCGTACTCTTCTGGTTTCGTATCTTGGGCTGGCCGAGATTGGCAAGGCATTTGGCGCGGATATCAAGCCGGCTACGGGCAGAACGGTCGGGGAGGTATTGGTGGACGCCAGGGCCTGGCGCGAACGCGTAAAGGCAGCAGAGGCTGAAAAGGCGAAGCGAGAAGCAGAGGCCGCAGAGTTACGCCAGAAGGTCTTGGCGGAGAGAAAGGCTGTGGCAGAGCGAATTGCTGCGAGCGCGCTGGTTGCTGTGACAGACAAAAGCGTTCTTCCCAAAAATTACGATATAGGCCGCTATAGCCCCATGCTGACGATTACCTATGCCGTGGAAAATCGGTCTGATAAGACTATCCGCCAGATTAAGGGGGCTGTAACGTTCAAGGACGCTTCTGGTGACACGGTTGGCACGTTGTATGCGGATATCGATGAGCCGGTAAAGCCTGGTCAGACGCTGCGCACAAATACAGGGCGCGGGTGGGAATTAAACCAGTTCATGAATTCAGATAAAGAGAAAATTGCGGGGCGCGACGCAGGATCGATGACAGCCACCTTTGAGGCGTATTCAATTGCCTTTGAGGGTGGTGAGGTTATCAAAGCGCCGGAGTTGCCGTGAGAAGTACGCGACGATCGTCAGGGCCGTGGCGATTGCGGCAGCCGCGTAGGCCCGATGTCGCGATCCCAGTGGCTGATTATCACAAGCAGGCTAAAGACGCTGGAAGTAAGCTGAAGGCGTATGTATTGACATATGCGTCTGCGGCAGCCGGCGTGTATTTTCTCGCGCTTGCAGGAGGCTCTAAGGACGCGGTGCTGTCGACAATGCAGAAGTGGATATTGCTGGTCTCTATCTGCTTTTATATGGCAACAGTGATTGTCTGCCTCGTTGAATTGCACATTGATGCAAAGCGATTTTACAGCCTCGCAAAACAGATGGAGACGCTGCCTGAGTTTCGGAGTTGGGATGAGTATTCTGGGTATAAGCGGGTTCGATTGAAGTTGATTTATGCTTCATACGTCACTGCACTTATTGCAACTTGTGGCTCGATGATTTATTTGGGTACCAGAATTTTTTGAGGCGAGTAGCTGATTAATGGAGCTGTGCTGGGTCATACGAGCGCGGTGGTCACCCCTAATCGGAATAAGGTCGCAACGTGCCAAATGCCGATAACAGTCCCGAAATCGGAACAGTTCCAATAACGGAACTGTTCCAAAAACGGCATCATTCTGACTTCGATCCACAAGTCCTCGTCCGGATCGGAAGGGGGCAGTTGCATCAATTGATATCTGAGGAAAGAGCGATCGCCGGCGGGCTGTTGTTCAGGCCGGTAGAGGAGAGGTGCAGACGTTATTTCATTCGCTGATCTACATAGGCCCGTAGCGAGCTGGACACGATGGCAGCGACTAATACGGTCTGCAGCTTTTCAAATTGCACGTCGGATAAGTAATGCCAGCTGGTCGGCGTGATCATGTGCCAAGCGTAAGTCACTATCCCTATCACCAGACTCAGTGTAACCACCCAGAAAATTGCCAGGGTCGCTCTATTCAGGTGATTGCGAAAAGTTTGATGGCGGCCATGCTCTCTGGCTTTGCCGTCGGCCTCAAGATCCATTCCGGAAGCCATAACCATGGCTTCCGACTTGGCTCTACTGTCCTGTGACGTCGGTGGTGGTGAAAATACTGAATCTAAAACCTCTTGGGATTCGTGGTCAGTATTTTCGGACACGGGCTTCAGCGCTCGCAAAGAAAGGTTTAGAGTGCGGAATGATGTTGCTGGGAGCCCAGATTACGGTAAAAATGCTCGATGATGTCATTGGAAATGACGGCATTTTTACCATTGCGGCTCCAGGTAATATCCCACGGGCTGCCGCTTTGATGGGTGGCACTCGAAAGCACGATGCCATCGTAGCCGCCGTAAGTGTCGGCAACCATGTCCATGATCTCGCGCTCGGCTTGGCTAAAATCGTAATCGAGATTAGCCACCTTTTGCACCGGAGAGCTGCGATAGTCCTTCACGGCGTGATAAACGCTCGGTACCACTGGTCCGTACTGCCAGGCCTCAACGGCCTCCTTGAAAAGAGGCCTGCCATGGCGCCCGAGCATATATCCCTGCGCAATGTAGGCGAGCTTGATCAGTTGCATTGGCGTGACAGCATCACCCACACTTTGACGGCGGGCGAGAATGTACTGAGCGACTTGGCGTGCATCTGCAGCGGGTCTCATTTGCGTCCTTTCTGAAAGTGGGTGAATGGAATGTTGTGCGGAGCGGAATATATCACTTCTAGAACAGAAAATAACATGCGCGTCGCGTCAGAAAATGCAAGAGAAGGTCAGAAAATATCCATATCGGCCATTTTCTGACGGTCAACGATGTTTTTAATTCAATTACCTGTTAATTTATACAGTATTTTGATGTCATGCGCTAATCCAAGTGCGATTTTTCGCGCTTAATGTTGCCCTGCATCTACAGTTTAGTCATGCCTAGGCCGGCCAGCCGAAAGCGCGGATACCCTTGCCGCGTTGGCATGACTTCCGATTTAAGGGGCGTCGAAGGGACGCCATGGAAGACAAAGAGAAAGATCAGCTTGCGGCACCATTTCAGCGAATAGTTGCCCGAGTCGAACGCATGATATCGCCCATTACCGCGGCTGCAACAGACCCCAATGTGGTGGCCACATTAAAGCTTCTCGAATACCTGCGCAGTGCGATAGCTGACGATGCCGTTAAGTCAAGTAAGCAGGTCACGTCGTTGATCGAAGAGCTGATTGAAAATGTGCAGAATCTCCCGATTAGTAAGGCGAAGTCAGGGGCCGGACTGGAAAAGGCCTTGGCCGTAGCCAAACTACGTAGGACAGCAAGAAGCAACGCGGCCAACTCGCGAAAACCAGACGGGTATCGGGAGACGAAGAAGCTTTGTGAAGAATGGTTCGGAAATCCGTCCCTATACAAGAACCGTAGCGCAGTCCAAAAGAAGGTGATGGAAATGGGTTTGTGTGATACCGAAAAAACCGCCAGGGGATGGATCAAGAAGGCGATTGACGCGGGGAGCCCAAGTGATGCTTGGTACAAAATGCATCCTAAAGCTAAGGGCGTGAAATGAAATTCCGGTAATAGCGCCGCTATTACCGGTAGTAGCGCTGCTACTGAATTTCTTTAAAGTTGATCAGTTTCTAAAGTTGCACCCATGCGCTTTGTCCAGCGCAGTTTGATTAAATTCGAAAGGGTGCAATTTATGTCCGATACCTTGCCTCAGACCGGTTTTGTTCGCCTGCCGGTAGTCCTGAAATTCTTCCCTGTCTCCAAGTCCTCCTGGTGGAGCGGCATCAAGTCTGGCCGCTTCCCGAAGGGGCATAAGCTCTCGGCCCGCGTGACCGCTTGGAAAGCCGAGGACATCCACGCCCTGATCAAGAGCTCCGGCTCCAACTGATCGGAGGCACCATGACGTCTGAAAAGAAAAAAGCCGTCGCCCTGGCAGGGGTAACGGCTTCGGATACAGCAATCTCAGGAATCAACTATAGCGCAGCATCCGGGTTTGTGCAAACCATGTCGAGTCGCGAAATTGCGGCGCACTGCGACAAGCAGCACGGCCACGTGATTCGCGATATTCGTGCAATGCTCGATGCACTTCAAGATGATCCGGATTTGGATCATGTTCGCGAGGAAAAGGATTTGCGGGGCTATACCGTCGAATTCCTACTGCCCAAAAACCTCACCCTGACTCTGATCACTGGCTACAGCACCTCGCTGCGGAAGCGGATCGTCGATCGCTGGCAGGAGATGGAAACTACAGGAATTCCTGTAGTTATTACTCCCAAGACGTTCGCTGGGGCTTTGCGCTTGGCTGCTGATCAGCAAGAGCGCATCGAAAGCCAAGCTGCCCAGCTCACTGAGCAGGCACCCAAGGTGGTGTTTGCAGACGCCGTGGCGGACAGCAGCGCACTTTGCTACTTGAGTGCATTCGCCAAGGCCATTAATGAGGGGCCTAATCGCTTTTTCCGGAAGTTGCGGGCCGACAAGGTGCTCATGGAGAGCAACTTGCCGTACCAGAAGTATGTCGATCGCGGCTACTTCAAGGTTGTGGAGCGCAAGCCCTGGACTGACTCCAAGGGCAACGAGCACCCGACTTTTACCACAATGGTAACCGGTGCAGGACAGGCTTGGCTGGTGCAGCGGTATGGTAGCGCCACCGATGATGGGGAGGGATTCTGATGCCCATCATCCGTGCCCCGCGCCCCGAGCGCAATTTCTACATGCTGGACAAGACCATCAGCGAGGACAAGCGCCTTTCATGGGCTGCTCGCGGTTTGCTGGTGTTCTTGCTCGGGAAGCCGGACCACTGGCGTGTTTCCGTTCCCGCGCTGGTCAACGAGACTTCTAATGCCTGCAAATCGACTGGTCGAGATGCCGTCTACAAGTTGCTGTCCGAGTTGATCGACGCTGGCTATGCCCATCGCCAGAAGCACTCAAACGGGACCATCGATTACACCGTCAGTGAGCCAAATCCTGAAAAGCCGTATCAGGCTATCAAGCCAAATCCTGAAAAGCCAAATCCTGAAAAGCCAGATCCTGAAAATCCGGATGCTTTAGTAAACATTCATACAGCAGTAAGGATTGAAGAAGCAGCAAGGGCCGTAAATTCTTCTTCGTCCGGCAAACAGGAAAACTCAAAGTCTCGCAAAGCGGAAACGCTCCAGGCATACCTCGTACGTTGCAAGCAGGAGGGCGTGAAAGCGGTTCCGGAGAATGATCCGATCTTCGAGTACGCAGAGACCGTGGGCCTGAGCTCCCAGATGATGGCCATTGCCTGGTTTTGCTTCAAGCAGCGGTTCCTCCAGAGCGGTAAGCAGCAGAAGGACTGGCGTGCGCACTTCCGCAATGCCGTGCGGCAAAACTGGTTCCGGGCCTGGTACATCGGTACCGATGGGGGAGTAGCTCTGACCACTGTGGGGCAGCAGGCCGCTCGTGAGATGGCGGCAGCAAAGGTGGGTGCCGCATGACCGTGCCAGTGCAAGCCACTCCCTACGCCCATGAGGCGGAGCAATCCGTCCTAGGCGCGCTGTTGCTCGACAACGGTGCAGCGGACCGCATTGGGGATCTGAAGGCAAAGCATTTCTACCGCGCGGACCATCAGGCGATCTTCGCCGAGGCGATTTCGCTCATCTCGAAGGGGGATCCGGCAGACGTAATCTCGATTTGGGAACGTTTGCAGGCCCGTGGAGACGTTTTTGATGGAGAGTTGCTGTCGTACCTCAACCAGATAGCTCAAAACACGCCTAGCGCGGCAAATATCGAGCATTACAGCGGCATTGTCGTGGGCAAGGCTCTCTTGCGCGGGTTGCTCCACGTTACGGGCCAGGTTGAGGAGCTGGTCCGCAATCCACGCGGCCAGAGCGCAGATCAGATCTTGGAAAAGGTGGTCGGCATGGTCAATTCGTTGGCCGCCCGCCGCGTTCGCCAGGAGCCCACGCTGCTCAATGAGCTGCTGGTGACATTGATCGAGCAGGTTGCTGAACGCTCCGAGGTTGGAGACAACGCAATGGCGACGGGGATTGCTTCCCTGGATGCTCAGTTGAATGGCGGGGTGAGGCGTGGTCAGTTGGTGATCTTCGCGGGGCGCCCGAGCATGGGCAAGACGGCCTTGGCGGTCGATGTGGGTTTGAACATCGCTGAGCGTCACAGTGCATTGCTGTTCAGCATGGAAATGAGCTCTCAAGAAATCGCAGCCAGGGCGCTCGCGAATCGCGGCGGGGTGTCGCTGTCTCGGATCCTCGGTCGCATTGATGATGCTGACGCTCAGTCCTGGGGAGCTGTAACGCATGGCTGCAGCCGGCTCAACCAGCTCCGATTTGCCATTGATGACACTGCGGCCGTCAGTCTGCTCGAACTGCGCTTGCGGGCGAAGGCATGGAAGCGCCGGCACGGACTCGATCTGATCGTCGTGGATTACATCGGACTCCTGACCGGTGGCGAGGGCGAGAAGCGGCATGAGCAAATCGGCTCCTACTCACGCGGGCTCAAGGCACTGGCGAAAGAGTTGGATGTGTGCGTTTTGGCGCTCGCGCAGCTCAATCGGAAGTCCGAGGACCGCGCAGACCGACGCCCCCAGCTCTCCGATTTGCGGGATTCCGGCGAAATCGAACAAGACGCCGATGTCGTGGTGCTGATCCATCGTCCCGAAATGCACGATCCGACCAACGAGGCCTTGCGCGGGTTTGCTGAGGTCTTGGTGCGCAAGCAGCGTAATGGCGCGCTGGGCGATATCCCTCTGAAATTTCAGGGCGCTACTTCCCGCTTCGAGGAGTGGCAGGGGGCAATCCCCACTACAACACCGCAGAAGAGCGGATGGAAGGGCGGCTATGACTAGAAAAAGGGTGGGGCGGGCGCGCTATTGCGAATGTTGCGGTGATCGCTTCAGGCCTGGCGGCCAGGCAACGCAAGGCATTTGTCACGCCTGCACGGCGATTGCCTTGGAAATCATTCGGGTTTGTGGTCCCGAGTGGGTTACGACGGAATCTGTTCTCTTTGCCCGCAATAGGGAACGTTTGCAGCCGCTGATTCGAGCCAGTACACGGGAAGGCTCCGCGGCATTGTTTGGTGGGGTAGCGAATCACTACCCCAAAGTGAAAACCGATCGAAAGGTATGACCATGGAAAAGAATTCTGAGATGAAGGGCGTTAAGCCACTGTTCTCCCTAAATGCCGAGACGCTGGCGGCTATCGCGACGCTTCAACAGGCACTCGATATGCGGCAGCGTATCGATAAGGCGATTTCCGAGACGCAGGTGGATACCGCGCAGGCAGAATATGAAGAAGCGATTCGGGACCAGGCCGAGGCTGAAGCGGGGCTGGTGTTGATCGAGACTCGTGAGCAGGCAATAGATGCGGAAAAGATCGTCGCGGCAGCGACGCGGAAGGTCGAAAAGAAGCTGCAGGCCCTTGAGCGTGAAAAGCGCTTGTTGGAGGCGCTCTACGTCAAAGCCAAGCAGGCGGACGATGAAATTCAGACTACCAGGGGCGCGCTCACCGCAGAGGCGAGCATTCTGGCCGAGAACTTCCGCGCTGATTTCGCTGAGCGCTTGGCGGTCCTTGTGGGGGGTGTTGTTGCACTTCTGAGGCAAGCGTATGCGGCGCAGACTGTGCTCCACAGTCAGTCCTTGGGGCGCGTCCTGAGTGAATTCAAAATCCCTGATCCGCAAGATGCAAGTGGGATGTATGCCCTTCTGGATGGAGGTATGGCACGCGTGGGCAATGCGCATGTATCGCTGGCCAGCGCATGGCGTGACGATCCGGACGCGGTTGCCGTTGCTGCGGCCCTCGCGCCGCTCAGCGAGGCGAGCAACAAGGGTTATGCGCATAAGAGTTTTGTTCCACCCAATCAGCGACCGCGGCCGTATGTCCTCCGAGGTTACGGCACGCAAGGTATTGGCAAGTGATTTGCCGAGTCTTTGGCTAGGTATTTTTGAGGAGGCCTATCGGTGGGCGTCCTCATTAGATTCAGGATGGGATTTCAATGAAAAACAAAGATGAAGTCAGGCTAATAATCGGTGGTTACGAAATATCGTCATGGACCAGCGTTGAGGTATATCAGGGAATGGAGAGCCTCCCCAATGGTGCAATTCTCGAACTCGCTGAGTTATACCGGGAAGACAGGGAGGTAACGGCTATCACTCCTGGTGATTACGTCGAGATCCGGTTGGGCGATGATGCCTTGATTAAAGGATATGTCGATGAGTATCGCATCGCCATGTCTTCCGGAAATCGTTCTGCTGCTCTGTCCATCCGGGGAAAGTGTCTGGATCTCACGGACTGCTCTGCTGAATGGGTCAATGGACAGCTTTCGTTTGTCAATGCGTATGAAATTGCAAAGAAGTTGGTCGATCCATATGGACGTGTCTCTAGTAGGTCGGGAAAAGGAAGGAAGGTCCATCCAATTGAGGTGATATCTGCGGTGGACCCAGAAGAGTTGCGAATTATTCAGCAATTGAATGTTCTGGTTGGTGAGACGCCATTCGATATTTTGTCGCGTGTCTGTCGCTATAGTGCCCTGCGTTTCTATGAGAATTCGGATGGAAATCTGGTTTTGTCTCGGGCAGGAACATCTACGATGTCAAGCGGGTTTGAAGAAGGCGTTAATGTGGAGTCTGCCTATATCTCTCGATCAGAAAAAGAGCGCTACAGCGAATATCGGTGCCACATTTCTTCCATCATGAATGGCCTTGATGGTAGCGATTTGGGGAATGTCTTGGGGGGGAGTTTCGATTTTGGTGTCAAGAGAAATCGAAAGAAATTCATTGTTGCAGAGGCTACCGCAGGCTTTGCTGAACTCTGTATCCAGAGAGCCGTCTGGGAGCGCAATGCGCGAAATGGCGCGTCAGAGACAATCCATCTTACTACCGATAATTGGCGCGACAGTGCAGGGCGTCTCTGGGAGCCCAACATGCTTGTTGATGTTTGGCTTCCGTCACTCCGAATGAGGGTGCCAGTAAGGTGGCTGATAAGTTCGGTGAATTTCAAGAAGGGTTTGAATGGAACTTATGCCGAACTGGAGATTGTTCATCCGGATACTTTTAGTCCTGCGCCAATGGCCTTGGAGGTATCCAATTTGGTGGATACGAGTTCGATTTTTAGCGCAGATTATGCACCTTCTTGGGAGCGATAATGGGTATTAAATTTGCCGAGGACACAGCTACTCAGCGCTTGTATCGGCGGCTGTTGAATGTGTTTGGGAAGGCGCGGGTAAAAATCGTAAATGATGCCGGGGATGCGCAGATGATCCAGGCGCGGTTTGGTGGGGATGAGCTTATCGATAGGCTGCCACGTTTCGCCGAGTTTGGATTTACCTCGGTCCCTCCGAATGATAGCGAGGTTTTGGCGATATTTTTGGCTGGTGATAGAAGTAACGCCGCTGTTATTGCGAGTCATCACAGCGGATCACGGCCAAGAAATCTGAATGAAGGAGAGAGTGCAATATTCAATCAAGTAGGAGTTCGCATTCTGCTGACCAAAGCCGGTTTGGTAATCGAAGGAGCCGGTTTGCCTGTAACGATAAATGGGACGCCGAACCTGACAGTTAACGCCAGCAATGGCGTTGCCTTGAATACGCCTAAACTTTCGGTCAGCGGAGATATTGAAGCGACTGGCAACATTACTGATCAGATGAGGACGGATGGAAAGTCCATGGCAAGTATGCGGCAACGTTACAACGAGCATACCCATCAGGTTAATGGAGTTCAGGCTGGCGGTTCCAATGTGGTTTCCGAGCATCCTGGGCAGCAGGCCTGAATCAAATATTCGGAGGAAAAGATGAATCAAAAGAATCAACCAGATGGTCGCAATAGGAATGATGGCGGCGTTTTGAACCAGAATCTGAAGGTGAAGGTGAAGTTGTGCAATTTGCCCGAGGGTGTTGCGGACCAAGGCTTGGCTGTGGCCATCCGTGAGACCGCCCCTGGCTTGACTAACCTACGGGTCAATCTTCGGACTTGTAATGTGTATTGGTAGACCTTGTTTTGCGGATTCTACTTGGTCGCTAGCGCATAGGCTCGAAAAGGAGTGTGAGAATGTTGAAGATTGATATCCAAACAGATTTGAGTAAGTTTAAGCAAAGCTTGGCGAAAGAAATGCAGAAGCAAGTCAGTTTTGCAGCTTCTCGCGCAATCAATGACACGCTGAAGATCGCTCAAGCAGACGTGAGAAAGGAGATGTCTTCTGTATTTGCCAACCCAGTCTCCCGCACACTGAATGCTGTGAAGGTGCGCTTCTCGAATAAATCGAGCCTGATTGGCAAGATCTTTATTGAGGACTTCGGAGGAAAGGGAATTGCCCCTGCGAAGTATCTCGCAGCGGAGATTCTGGGTGGTCAGCGTCATCAGAAAAGATTTGAAAGAGCGCTGCAGGCGCGCGGCCTCATGGGGAGCAATATGGTTGCTGTTCCCGGTCCTGGAGCGCCCAAGGATGGGAATGGTAATGTTCCCGGTAGCTTCATTGTGATGCTGCTCTCATATCTGCAAGCATTCGGTGAGCAGGGATATCGCGCCAACATGACGGCGAAGAGGATGAAGCGCATTCATGGCGTCGTTCGCTCTCCCCAAGGTTTTGTGAAGATTGGAGGCGTGGCGTACTTCATTTCGAATGGTGCTGGGCGAACGCATCATCTGCCGCCTGGTATCTACGCAAAGACTGGAACACATGGCGTGAACATCAAGCCAGTGTTTCTGTTCGTGAGTCAGGCTAAGTATCGTGCGGCGCTGCCGTTCGAGTCGATCATCAGAGCGTCCTTTGCTGCAAACTTTGGGCCACGGATGAGGGCGCGGCTGGATGAGGCAATTAGTTCTGCAAGGAAATGATTTGCTTCGGTGGCGCGGGTCCCTCTTGGCAAAAGGCACGATAAGGGTGATTCGCGCCGCGTTGTAATCCCAGCTATGAAGTTTTGAAATTTGGGTAACAAGGTAACAAACCATGGCTAGCATGAGCGCCAGTATCGGTAAGTCGATCTTCGCCATCAGTTGCAGCAAAGCCGCTCCAGCTATGGCGCAGGAGGATTTTCTATCGTCGGCGCTTTCGAATTCTACGAGGAGGGTTTTGTTACCCTAGTTGTTACCTTACCGATTAGGGTAACAACTAGGGTAACAAAACAGGGTAACAACTCAGGTAACAAACTGATCGGGGATGATAGGGCGTCAAGAGAACTCCGGAAAGGCAAACGCTAATTGGGCGTCCGTCAAAGGCAACTGGCTTTTCGAAAGCTTAACGCTCCCCCTTTTCGGAATAAAGGATCGGGGAATCCCTTCGATTCCATCGAAAATCGAGTCCTGAACTTTGAGGCTCGTTGCCGCCCTTGATATTCGTTGGATCAACGTGGGGCCAGATATGGCCAAGAAAGTGCTTAGACTGTTCACGTTTTCAAACTTCTCTAGGCTGATTGCATAGGCTGCCGCCTGAGAAAATGTTGCTGCCAATGATAAATCATTGGTATTGGCAATCTCTTCTAATCGCTCCAGGTGTAAGAGTGCTGTCAGTGGATCCGAATTTTCGGGCGCGGGCAGCGTATCCGCCAGGGCGGGTAGATCATCGTCGCCCCACGCCGCGGGCTGATCGATGCTGACGGCGTACCTAACTGATTTGCTGGGGCGGACAGACTGGTTGTAGACGGTGGCTAAGATCCAGTCTTGATCTTGCTTGTTCGAGAAGTCAATTTCTGACTTTCTCTTCTCTCCCAATTCTGCAGCGACGACCCACGCGCTGCTCTGGAGCTCTTCAAGTTCAACTTGTCCGCGAGCTTGTCGAACCATGCGGCGGAAGTCTGCAATCTTCTCGGATAGGAATTTTTTGAACTGCTGGTACATCAGTTTGCCCGAGGTCTATGAGTTGCCCCGCAGCATACTTTCTCGATGTTACAGGCGTATGAGCGCCTTGCTACCACGCTTTAGTTTGTGGGTGAATTTGTGGGTAGAAATGATAAACGGGCCTGAAAGGCCCGTTATATAAAGTGTCTTGGCGGAGGCTGTGAGATTCGAACTCACGGACGGGTCACCCCGTCGGCAGTTTTCAAGACTGCTGGTTTAAACCACTCACCCAAACCTCCTTGCGTGGCAGCCGGGCATGTTGCCCGTCGCACGAGGGCCGCATTATACATCACATCACTTGCTTTGCATCCACCCTTTCCGGCATGCAAGGCATCCGCCCACAAGACGACCCTGCATCCCGCTCAGAACGTCCCCGGATAAGCCCCCCCATCCATCAGCAGATTCTGCCCCGTGATGAACCCCGCTTGCGCACTGCACAGATAAGCGCAGGCATCCCCGAACTCGGCCGGATCGCCAAAGCGTCCCGCCGGATTGAGCTTGCGCCGGTCCGCCATCACCTCGTCCACCGTGCGCCCACTCTCCTTGGCCGCCCCCGTCGCAGTGGAACGCAGGCGATCCGTCTCGAACGGCCCCGGCAGGAGATTGTTGATGGTCACGTTGTGCGCCACCGTCTTGCGCGCCAGCCCCGCCACAAAGCCCGTCAGCCCCGAGCGCGCGCCATTGGAGAGCCCCAGGATATCGATCGGTGCCCGCACCGCACTCGACGTGATGTTGACGATGCGCCCGAAGCCGCGCGCGATCATCCCATCCACCGTCGCCTTGATGAGCTCAATGGGCGTCAGCATGTTGGCGTCGACCGCCGCGATCCAGTCATCCCGCGTCCACTCACGAAAATCGCCCGGCTTGGGTCCGCCGGCATTGGTCACCAGAATGTCCGGGGCAGGGCAGGCGGCCAGCGCCAGGGCGCGTCCTTCCGGGGTGGTGATGTCGCACGCGACCGTGGTGATGTTGGCACCGGTGGCGGCGGTCTCCGTGCGGATGGCCTGGGCCGTTGCTTCCAGTGCCTCCGCGCCGCGCGCCAGCAGGGTGACGTGCACGCCTTCGCGCGCCAGCGAGAGTGCGCACGCGCGGCCGAGGCCCTTGCTCGATGCGCAGACGAGTGCGGTTTTACCTTTGATGCCGAGATCCATTCTGTCTTCCTTTGCTTGAGGGGGGGGCAGGACAGCACAGCCGCCGGGACAGCCCGGTCCGCCTGCGCTACACTGTCGGGCCTGATCGGCGGCGCTATTTCTTCATCACCATGTAGATGGCCAGCGCAATGAGGGCTACCACGCCCATCTCCAGCGCAAACACGATGACGCCGCTCATGTCAGTCTCCTTTTTTATACTTCGATGCGGCCACTGCACCTTGCAGCCGGCCAGCAGAGGCATCACTGTACACCGATGACGGCTTCCTTGTTTTTCTCCGGCGTAGTCAACTTCCTGCTCGGCGGCCTGCTGGGCGCCATGGGCGGTCTCTTCGGGATCGGCGGCGGTCTCATCGCCATCCCCGTGCTGGGCTACCTCTACGGCATGGACCAGCAACTGGCCCAAGGCACGGCACTCGTGATGATCGTGCCCAACGTCGTCATCGCCTTCTGGCGCTACAAGCAGCGCAATCACATCCAATGGAGTACCGCCGCCATGATGTGCGTGCCGGCTGTCTTCACCACCTATGTCTCGGCCCGCATCGCCACGGCCATGGCGGCGCGCAGCCTGCATGTCTGCTTCGCCGCCTTCATGGGCCTGCTGGCGCTGTACTACCTGTGGACGCTGTTGCGCAACAAGCGCAGCGTGGAATCGTCCGTGATCCTCTCGCGTCGCTACATTCCGCTGGTGGGGATGGCTGCCGGCGCCTCGGCCGGCTTCTTCAGCGTGGGCGGCGCCATCGTCGCCGTGCCCTTGCTGACGGCCTTGTTCGGTGTGACGCAGACCGCAGCGCAAGGACTGGGGCTGGCCATGGTCACGCCCGGTACGCTGGTGGCGCTGTGGACCTACGCCCAGGCGGGTCATGTGGACTGGTCAGTAGGGATTCCGATGGCGCTGGGCGGCGTGCTCAGCATCTCCTGGGGCGTGGCGCTGGCACACCATCTGCCGGAGCGACGCCTGCGCATCCTCTTCTGCGCCGCATTGCTGTTGCTGTCGGTCTGGATGATGATCGCCGGCTGAGGGTCGGCCATCTCCGCCGCTCAGGCGGTCTTTCTGGCGTGTGCGGCGAGCTTGTCTTCGTCGCTCTCCTGCGCCATCTGCTCGCGGATGAAATCCACCAGATTGCGTGCATGCGGCGACAGCGTCTCCATGTTCTGGAACACCATGCTGCGCTCGCGCACGCTCCACGGATCGTTCAACTCCACCACCGCCAACTGCATGGTCTGCTGATGCCGCTGCGCCGCTGAACGCGGCACGATGCCGATGCCGACATTGGTCTCGATCATGCGGCACATGGCTTCGAAGCTGCGCACCTGAATCCGCAGCTTGAGACGCTGCCCCTGTTCGGAAACGATCTTGTTGAGGAAGTGGTGCAGGGTGCTGCCTTCGTGCAGGCCAATGTGTTCGTACTCCAGCGTGTCCTGGAAGGGAACGCTGCCGGCGCCCGCCAGCGGGTGTTCCAGCGCAGTGGCCAATACCAGCCTGTCCGTCGAGAAGTTGAGTACCTGCAGTCCATCCCCCTGCACCGGACCGGCCACGATGCCGATATCGGCCGTGCCTTCCTGGATGCCGCGCAGGATGTCATGGTTCAGGCGCTCTTCCAGTGAGACGTTGACCTGCGGATGTCTGGCCAGGAACTTGCCCAGGATTTCGGGCATGAATTCGGTCACCGCCGTGGTGTTGGCGAAAATGCGGATATAGCCCTTGATGCCGTTGTTGTACTGCTGCATGTCGCTCTTGAGGTGTTCCACCTGCTGCATGAAGAGCTGTGCGTGATGCAGCAGGGTATGCCCCGCCGGCGTGAGCTGCACGCCCTTGCTCTCGCGATAGAGCAGGCGGGTGCCGAAGCGCGTTTCCAGTTCCTTGATGCGATTGCTGGTGGCGGCCAGCGAGAGATTCATGCGCTCGGCGCTGCGGGTGAGGCTGTTGAGTTCGGCGATGAGGATGAAGAGGCGCAGGTCGGTCAGATCGAAAAGCATGATGTCTCCCGGAAAGATTCGGTGAGGATGGCGCCTGCACTGCGGCAAGCCTGGTCATCCTGTATTGCGGCACGCTTCCGCCATCGGTGCACGCGTGTTCTCGGTGGCTGCCCATGGTACGCCGAATCGCGTCGCTGCATGGCGTGAAATACGGACGAGTTGTGACGCGATGCCGCATCCCTGTGCTGCGCGTGACTTCAGTTCTGCGTAAGCCCCCCTTCCAAAAATACAGATTGTTCCCGGCGGGTGAACACCGCAGACTCTTGCCCAACCAACAACCACGATGCGAGGAGCCATGTCGCACCCCGACCTCGATCTCGCCCTGCTACGGCAGTGGCTGGACAAGACCGAAACGCGCCACGACCAGATCAGCCCGGCCTTCGCGGCAGCGCTGGCGGCCACGCTGGACGGGCCACGCCAGCCGCAGGCGGGCGATGCGTTGCCGCCGCTGTGGCACTGGATCTATTTCTGGAGCGTGTGCCGCCAGTCCGAAGTGGGCGCGGATGGCCATCCGCAGCGCGGTGGTTTCCTGCCTCCGGTGCCGCTGCCACGCCGCATGTGGGCCGGGGGAAGGCTGCGGTTTGCGGCTGCGCTGCCCATCGGCGCAGAGGCCGAGAAGGTCTCGCGCATCGCCAGCGTGGACGTGAAGCAGGGCCGCACCGGCGCACTCGCTTTCGTGACCGTGCAGCACACCATCCGTCATCAGGGCCAGCTGTGCCTGAGCGAAGAGCATGACATCGTCTACCGCGATTTGCCGCAGCCGGGCGCCCCGGTGGTGGTGCCGAAAAGCGCGCCCACCGATGCGCGCTGGTCGCGGCGCGTGGAGCCGGATCCAGTGCTGCTGTTCCGTTATTCGGCGCTGACCTTCAACGGTCATCGCATCCATTACGACCGCAGCTATGTCACCGAGGTGGAGGGCTATCCCGGCCTCATCGTCCACGGTCCCCTGATCGCCACCTTGCTGGCCGACCTGGTGGCGCGTGAAATGCCGCAGGCGGTGATGCGCGAGTTCAACTTCCGCTCGGTGGGAACCTTGTTCGATACCGAGCCCTTCACGCTGTGCGGCAAGCCTGCTGCCGATGGCAAGAGCGTGGCGCTGTGGGCGCAGAACGAACGTGGCGAGCTGGCGATGCAGGCCGAAGCCCTGCTGGACTGAAACTAAATAAATCATTTAAATAATATAGAGCCGGAGCCCCCTCATGTCATATCAAGCCGTCCCTGATGCCTACACCGACCTGCGCGATGCCGTGCGTGACCTGTGCCAGACCTTCCCTGTGGAGTACTGGCGCAA
>Ga0105240_10003202_pt1 | contig 25680 bp, 15 predicted proteins | sample KBSC54metaG_FD_80426 | JGI IMG/M metagenome (GOLD analysis project Ga0105240, IMG submission 80426) | Corn rhizosphere microbial communities from Kellogg Biological Station, Michigan, USA - KBS C5-4 metaG | ecosystem: Host-associated > Plants > Roots > Rhizosphere > Soil | place: Michigan, USA...
CCATTGCCCAGGTGGCTGTGGTTGAATTGACTGCTGCCGACGGAACCGTTGGCCTGGGTGAGGCCGCTCCCTCGGCCCGCTACAAAGAATCCGTCCGCACGGTCGAGGCTTTCCTCAAGAAAGTAGACCCCCGCGGCCTTTCTTTTACCGACGTCGAGGGCAGCATGAAGTACCTCGACACGCTTTCCCGCCAGGACTCTTCAGCCAAATGCGCCCTGAATATCGCTTTGATGGACGGGGCCGCGCGCCGTGCCAAGAAGCCGATCTACGACTTCCTTGGCCTCGGGTTCCGCGAAGCTCACCACCTCACCTCCTTTACCATCGGCCTCGATACACCCGAGGTCATTCGCAAAAAGGTCGCAGAGGCGGAATCGTACCCGATCCTGAAAATGAAAATGGGAGGGCCGGAAGATAAGGCCAGTTTGGCCGCTCTCAGGGAAATCGCCCCGGCCAAACCCGTTCGCGTGGACGGCAATGAGGGGTGGAAGACCCGGGAGCAGGCCCTCGAGGCGATTCAGTGGCTGGCCCAGGACGCTCACGTGCAGTTTGTCGAACAACCAATGCCTGCCAGTACATCACTTAAAGACTGGGCGTGGCTGAAGGAGCGGTCCCCCTTACCTATCTTCGGCGATGAGTCTTACCATTCGGCCGCCGATGTTGAACGTGCCGCTGCCTGTTTCCACGGAGTGAATGTGAAACTAATCAAAACCGGCGGGATCGGCGCCGGCCTGGCCGCTCTTCAGGCTGCCCGCAAATCAGGTCTTAAAACCATGATCGGTTGCATGATCGAAACCAGCATTCTCATCAGCGCTGCCGCCCACCTGGCGGAACTTTGCGACTATCTGGATATTGATGGAAACGTGCTGATTACTAACGACCCTTACCGCGGGGTGAACACACGCAGGGGAATGGTGTCGTTCGCGCAAGCCGCCGAGCCGTTCGGTTTGCGCGTGAGCGTCAAGATATAATAGCTTATCTTGCGGATGAAATAATGTTGACAATACGTGACGGATCTTTACAGTCTATATTAATCTTTTCCTCGCCTGAGGGTCGTTCTCGGGGTGGCGGATGGATTCGGTCAACGGCATGTTGATCGGCTACATGAGCTATGAAAACAGTTAAGACTCGGGTTCCGCTGAATTTACCTGCCGGGCGGAACGGGTTCACCCTCATTGAGCTTTTGGTTGTTATCGCCATAATCGCGATTCTCGCGGCGATGTTGTTACCTTCTCTGGCCAAAGCCAAACAGAAGGCCCAGGGTATCCAATGCCTCAGTAACCATCGTCAATTGGGCATGGCGTGGCGGATGTACGCCGAAGATAGCAACGATATTCTGACGTACGCCAGCACCAGTGGGGAGGCCAGCAACCCCAAGGACCAGTTTGCCTGGTCCGGCGCTCACATGGATTTTAGCGGGAATAACCGGGCTAACTGGGATCCCACCGTCGATTTGGTGAAGCGACCGTTATGGCCATACATCAAGAGCCTCGGCGTATACCGGTGTCCTTCGGATCATTCCACCGTCACATTCAACGGGGTCGTCCGGCCTCGGATTCTCACCATGTCGATGAATTGTTACGTGGGAGGCTTCGCTCCGGGGGCGAAGGATCCTTCGCCTTACGGAAACGACGGCGGCTGGGGATTTGCCGACAATTACAATGTCTATGGCAAGCTCTCGACCATCGGCGGCGCCTCGCCGGTATCCAAAATCTTTGTGTTTTTAGACATGCGCGAGGACCGGGTGAATTGGAGCAATTTCATGACGGATATGACGGGGTTCTCGCCGCCCAACCCGGGTTCCTACAAGTTCACTTCGGACCTGCCTGGCATGTATCACAACTTCGCGGCCGGATTTTCGTTTGCTGACGGGCATTCGGAAATGAAGCGGTGGGTGGACGCCCGCACGACTCCCCCGATAGTTGATGGTGGCAGCCCAACCGCCGTCGCGAGCACCCCCTCTCCCAACAACCCTGACGTCGCCTGGCTCCAGGACCATAGCACTCGACTTAAATAGCGCCCGCCCTCAGGAATGCCGCTCCGAAACCACAACGACCCGCAGAACTCCAGATCTCAATTCTTTCCATCCAGGGCCAGCCGCTCCGGTTCCCGGATGGGCATGCACACATTGCCAGCCTTAGTCGCCACAGATGGGTTGCAGTACCGCCTGTAAGCACCGAGCTGGTCCCCACGAGCCAAACCAAAGCACCAACCCACTGCGAAAAAGGACAACAACCATGAACATCCTCAACCGCCGCCTCTTGCCTGCCCGCCCTGCGGGATTGGCCTTGCTGGCGGCCACCCTTGCCTTTCGGGCACACGCGGACTACCAGTCCACGGTGATTTCCCAGGCCCCAGTCGGCTACTGGCGCTTGGGCGAAACCACCCAGCCGCATCCTCCCCTCACCACGGCGGCAAACCTTGGGACGCTCGGGAGTCTCGAGAACGGCACTTACAACGGGGACCAGTCGTTTTTCCGGGGCTTTCCGGGCGCTCTCGCCAGCAGTGACACCGCCGCCCAATTGAATATCGCGGCCAGCGATCAATCGGTGCAAGCCCCTTTCAACTCAGCGCTGAATCCCACCAACTTCTCGTTCGAGGCTTGGCTCGCTCCGGCGACCGACTCGCCTATTGGTAGTTTGACCTGCGCCTTGTCTTGCGGTGATTTCGGCAGCCCGCGGGCTGGCTGGCTCCTTTATCAGAGCACCACCGGCTGGGCGCTTCGGATGTACAATCATAACGGGCTGACCTTCTCGCTCAATTTGGCAATCACCACCAGTATTGTGCCGGGCACCTACTATCATGTGGCCGTCACCTTCGACGGGACAACCGCCAGAGCCTATGTGGACGGCGTACTAACGGCGTCCGGAAATCCGACCAGTTATGTGCCGGGGACGAACGGCGTTTTCTCGATTGGCACCCGGTCGGATGACGCATTCTTCTGGCAAGGCGATGCCGACGAGGTTGCGTTTTATAGCTCGGTGCTGAGCTCGAATGACATCGCCGCGCATTTCTCAGCCGCCACCACGAATGCGGCGGGTTACTCCAGCCAGATTTTGGCGCTCAACCCGTTGCTGTATTTCCGCTTGAATGAAGCCGGCGATCCTTCGGCGGCCAACCTGGGGACCCTGGGTAGCGCTGGAAATGCAGCCTATCTTGCACCTTCACACCCCGGGACTGCCGGCCCTACGCCTCCGCCGTTTCCCGGGTTTGAAGCTGGGAACAAGGCCGTCTCGTTTGACGGGACGGGTGGGTATGTGAGTGCGCCGCCGCTCAATCTCAACGCGGACACAGTTACCATCACGGCCTGGGTGAACGTCACGAATGCTCAAAAGGCAGGGACCGGCCTTGTTTTTTGCCGATCCGATTTCACCGTCGCGGGCCTCACAATCGATCCGAATCACGACGGGCTGGGGCTGGGCTACAACTGGGGTGGCGATCCGGCTACGACGGCCTGGAGCCCGACTCCCGATAGTGGGCTTCCCGCGTTGCCCGATTCGCATTGGGCGTTCGTGGCCTTAGTCGTGCAACCGGACCAAGCCGCGATCTATATCGCCAACGATACCAATGCGGCCTCCTTCGCGGGAGCCACCAATTTCGCTACTCATCCGGTGCAACCTTTCGAAGTGGCGACCCTGTTTGGCGCCGATTTGGGTGGGTCTCCTTCGGCCCTGTTCCTGAACGGAGCGATGGATGAGGTGGCGATCTGGGACCGGGCCTTGGGTGCAGGAGAGGTCTACAGCCAATTTGCTTCCGCGCTGGGCGGAGTTGCGCCGACCGTTTTCAATGATCCGCAGTCTCCGGCCAACAGTCTGTCGGAGGGCGACACGCTGGCCCTGGTCGTGGATGCGGGAGGCACTCCGGTGCTGTCCTATCAGTGGCGGAAAGGTGGCCAACCCATCGGTGGCGCGACCACCAGTGCCTTCGTTCTTTCAAACGTGGCTCTCACCGACGCTGGCAATTACGACGTCGTCATCACCAATGCTTTCGGAAAGGCGACCAGCCAGCCTGCCTCGGTTGCAGTGATCCCGGCAACTTCACCCTCGATTTCGCGCGGTCCCGTTAGCCGCGTGTTGTACCCCGGTAGCGTGCTGACGCTCAGCGTCGTGGCCTCCGGTGGGCAACTCACTTATCAATGGAACAAGGATGGATCGGCGCTTGCCGGCGCCACCGCCTCCACCTACTCGGTCGCCAGTGTTACGACCAATGATGCGGGTGCCTACTCCGTGACCGTTACCAACAAGCTGGGCAACGCCAGCGCTGGCCCGGTGACCATCGCGGTCGTGGTGCCTGCGTCCGGGACGTACGAAGACACTCTATTGTCGGATGCACCCGAAGCTTGGTGGCGCCTCGACGAGACCAGCGCGGGTGTTCTGTTTGACTCCATGGGCCGGCACGATGGAACCTACACCAATCTCACCGGGTCACCCGTGTCGCTCGGGGCGCCCGGCGCCATCCTGGGAAGTTCGGATACCTCGGCCTCGTTCGACGGTTCGCAAAGCTTCGGTTTGGTGCCTTACTCCCCGGCTCTCAACAGCCCAGAGTTCACCATCGAGTGCTGGGTTAAGAGTCCCGGGTCCACCGTCCCGCTTTGCCCGGTGTCCACCTTCAAAACCAAGTTCGGGTTCTTCTGGGAGATGCTGGCCAATGGAGATTTCCAAGGCTGCGACGGTTATGGAGCCAGCGACGGCTTCAACAACCGGGTGGCAACGGTTTCCGGCCACAACCAACCAGGCCAATGGGTTCATTTGGTGGGTTCCTACGGTTCCGCGGGCCACAAGCTGTATGTCAATGGCCGATGGGATGGGAACGGGCCATATGCTGATTTCTCACGCAACAACAGCGATCCGTTCCGCATCGGCGCCGGATTTGGTGGCAACGACGGCAACCTTTTCTGGAATGGCCAGATTGACGAGGTGTCCGTATATACGTACGCGCTCTCGGATGCTCAAATCGCGGCGCACTATGCGGTAGGCAAGTATGGGACCGTGACGGCCCCAGTCTTCACGCGGCAGCCTGGTTCGCAGTCCTTGATCGTTGGCCAGGCGCTCTCCTTGTCCCCCTTGGTCGAAGGCAGCCTGCCGATCACCTATCAGTGGCTGAAGAATGGGGTGGCCTTGGCAGGTAAGACCACCGTGGGGCTAAGCATCAGCCCCGTCGCCGAAACGGACGCGGGCTCGTACCGGCTCCAGGCGGCCAACTCAGCGGGGACCAACCTGAGCGCCGTCGCGGAGGTAACCGTCGCGCCGGAGCCCATCTATGCGAATGTGACCAACGGCCTGGTGCTCCACCTGAAATTCGACGGCGACGTTCAGGACGCCTCCGGTCATGGTAACAATGGCACCGTCCAGGGCTCTCCCAGCTTCGTCGCCGGCGCCGTCGGCAGCGGAGCGCTGCACTACAGCACCAAGACCGATACAGGTGTCTCGGGTGGAACTGTGACCGAAGCCAACTATGTCTCCCTGGGGACCCCGGCGGATCTGAAGTTCGGTTCGACCACGGATTTCTCCGTGGCGTTCTGGGTTCGTTTGCCTTCCGGGTACACCAACGGCGACCTGCCGTTCTTCGACAGCGCTACCAACTCCGATAATAACTTCGGGTTCACCTTCTCGCCCACCTATGGTCCAGGCGGGGGGACGCCCGGTGGGTGGCAATGGTGTTTGAGTGACAACACCAATACTGTCGACGTGAACAGCCCTGCCGACACCATCGGCGATGGGATCTGGCACAGCCTGGTGATGACCTTCAGCCGGACCGGGGACGGCATCACCTACCTCGATGGAACGGTGGTAGACACCACGTCCATTACCAATGTCAAAAGCTTCGATACCGCAGGCCCGATCGTCATCGGCCAGGATCCCACCGGCTTGTACCCCGAGCCGGGATCCGCGGACATCGACGATCTCGGTGTGTGGCGCCGTGCGCTCACACAAGCGGAAGCTGTTGATATCTACTACGCAGGCAAGCACGGCAACAGCTTCGACACCGTGTCACCGGCCCGGCCGACCTTGAGCATCACCTCGCAGGGCGGTGTTTGGAAAATCACTTATACGGGCGTGCTGCAATCATCCGCGACTGTCAATGGAACGTACACTGACCTCAACGGCGCCAGCAGCCCTTACCAAGTCCCGACCAGCTCCGGTGCGATGCAATTCTATCGCACGCATAATTAGCGAACGGCTAAGAGATTAAACTGGCCGCTTCGGCGGCACTCGCAGGCGACCGGGGGACTCCTCGGTCGCCTGTTTCCTTTCTGATCGCGATTTAATTTTTCCGCGGGCTTGCATTCGAGCCTCCTTTCCCTTATCCCAGCATTGAACTCGCCGACCGTTCGCAAACATGACCCTCGAACTAATTCTAAGGCAGGAAAGCACCGCTGCCGTTGATCACCTCGAAGATAACCTTGGCTCTAAAGCTGCCGGCGGGTTCTCATCGCCAGGCTTTCGCTGCTGGTCCCTATTTCTCACGGGGGTTGTCCTCGCGCTCACATTTCAAGCTCGCGCCGATTACCGATCAACTGTGCTCTCACAGAACCCGGCTGGTTTCTGGGAATTCAACGAAACCGCGCCACCGCCACCCCAGCCGATTTTGGCGACCAACCTGGGCACCTTCGGCGCCGGCCTCAACGGTGGGCTGCAAAATGGTGTTCTGCGCGGCCAACCCGGTGTGCTGAGCGGCACGGGTGATACCAGCGAAAAGTTCAGCAACCCCGACTGGACGGTGGCCATCGTAGGGCCATACGTGAATGTGCCCTATACGCCGGCCTTGAACCCAAGCGGGCCGTTCACGGTTGAGTTTTGGGCCAAGCCCTCTTCCACCCCTCCCGATGTTTTCTCGACCGTGTGCTCGCTGGACACCAGCACTAATTCCGGCAACAGCCGCGAGGGCTACGTGTTTTACGTCGACGGCCCGAACTCGGCTTGGCAGTTTCGGCTGGGAAACTACAGCGGTTATGCGGCGGTCGCCACCGGCGGAACGTTCACGCCCAATGCATGGTCTCACGTGGTCGGCGCGTTTAACGGTTCGGCTCTCCTCCTCTATGTCGACGGTCAACCGGTGGCCGTCACCAATTTCAACGGGGGCGATTTTACGCCGAATACGACTGCTCATTTTCACGTCGGCATGACCACCTTTCCCAATCGACCGTTTGATGGCTGGATCCAGGAAGTGGCTTTCTACACCAATGTCCTAGAGGCGACGGTCGTCAAGGCGCACTTTGACGCCGCGATCACCAACGGTCCGGGTTACGCCGCTCAGATCATGGCCGATAATCCGCTTGGCTATTGGCGATTGGGTGAGCCACCGGATCCGGCCGCGGCGAACCTGGGCTCGCTCGGAGCCACAGCGACCGGCAGCTATATCGCGCCCTGTACCCCGGGTGCACTGGGCCCCAGGCCGCCGATGCTCCCTGGGTTTGATCCCTCCAATAACAGCCTTGGCCTGAGCGTACCCGGCGGATACGCGAGTGTTCCTCCGCTGAACCTCAATACGAATACAATCACCGTCACCGGTTGGGTCAATGCCGCCGGGCCGCAGGCCTCTTTGGCCGCGGTGATGTTTGATCGATGGATTGGGACAGCGGCCGGGTTGACCATGGATGCCGCCGGCGGCCACGGGCTGAGCTATACGTGGAACAATGATCCCGCTACGTACAATTGGACCAGCGGTCTTTCCCTGCCGGATTCCGATTGGGCGTTTGTCGCGCTGATTGTCGAGCCCTCACGGGCCTCGCTGTTTGTGGCTCAGGACACCAATTACGCTACCTTTTCAGGTGCCACAAACTTCGCCAACCATGCGTCCCAGGCCTTTGATGGCCTTACCCTCTTCGGCGGGGATATTCAATACGCCGATCGCTACTTCGTGGGTGCCCTGGATGAGTTTGCTGTTTTTAACCGCGCTCTGAGCGTGGGCGAGGTGTTCAGTCAGTATGCCTCTGCCCTCGATGGAGTGGGCCCCCAGATTTTCGGGGGTCCGCAAGCTCCCACAAATCAGCTCTTCGTGGGGGATTCCCTGGCGCTGGCCGTCGACGCGGGCGGTACGCCGCTGCTGACGTACCAATGGCGACAGGATGGAGCCGACCTTGGAGGCGCCACTTCAAGCCGCTACGTTATCCCGAAAGTTTCGGCTTCCGATTCCGGCGCCTATGACGTCGTCATAAGCAACCAGTTCATGGTCGTGACCAGCGCCGTGGCGGTGGTCCAGATCAGCACTGAGACTGTCCCAACGATTTCACAAGACCCCATTGGCAGGGCAGTGTATCCCGGAGGATCCCTTGCCTTAACGGTCACTGCCACCGGCGGCAGCCTGCAATACCAATGGGATAAGGACGGCAACTCAATTGGCGGGGCGACCGACTCGACCTACGTGGTGCCGGCGGTCACCGGCACGGATGCAGGGGCTTACCGGGTCACCGCTCGTAACCTGCGTGGCTCAGTGACGAGTGGACCCGCCAACGTGAGCGTGGTGGCGGTTGTCCCTGGATCCTTCGAGGCTACGATTGTGGCGGATGCGCCTGAGGCGTGGTGGCGGCTGGATGACCCGACGAATTCCTCGACCTTGATGGATGCCATGGGGCGTCATGACGGTGTGTTCAATGGAGTCGTCGAACTCGGTGTGCCGGGAGTTGTCCCTGGCACGGCCGGCACCTCGGCCTCTTTCGGCAGCGCTGGGTATGCTAGCGTTCCCTTTGCTCCCGCGTTGAACCCTCCCGCGCTGACCTTCGAGTGTTGGGCCAAGACCAAGGATTTAACCGACAATCTTTGCCCGGCATCGACCCATTATTTGGGGAAGGGCACCTACTTCGTGACTGCGGCCCCGGGGTCCGGCCTGTGGGCAGCAGCGGTCGGATCGGCTGGTTCAGAATACTACATACCATCAAGTGCGCCGGCGGTTACCATGCAGCCGGACACGTGGACTTATTTGGTGATCACGTTCGATCCGACCAACTTGTTGCGATTATACATCAATGGGCAGTGGGACGGATCGAGCTTTCTCAGCTTCGATCACAATGCCGCTGGGCCTTTGCTGATCGGAGGTCGCGGCGGTTCGTCGGTCGTGCCCGCCGATCTGCTTTGGAAAGGTCAGATCGATGAAGTTGCTTTTTACGGCAGGGCCCTTTCTCAAACTCAAATACAAGCCCATTACGCTGCCGCTCTGTATGGCACGAACACGGCCCCGGTTTTCCAATTGCAGCCTCAAGCCCAGGTTGCGGAGATCGGCACAGCGCTCACGTTGCATACCCGAGTGGAAGGTAGCCTCCCCATCACTTTGCAGTGGTTCAAAAACGGAGTCCCTTTGCCGAATGCCACCAATGAAACGTTCACCCTGGCCAACCTCAACTACGATGACAGCGCCCGTTACCAGTTGATCGCCACCAATGCGGCAGGCTCTACGCCGAGCCAGTCGGCGAATCTCGCGGTCCTGCCCACCCCCGGATTTGCGAACCTGACCAACGGACTGGTGCTCCATCTGAAGTTGGACCAGGATCTAACGGATTCCTCGGGCCTGATGCATGATGCCATCACTAACGGCTCGCCCGCTTTTGTCCAGGGGTTCCTCGGCAGCGGCTCCATCCAGGTCAATTCCGATACCGCGGCGCCCATTTACAATTACGTCTCAATTCCTTACTCGTCGGATTTTTCCTTCTCTGGCTCCGATATGTTCTCGGTCGCCCTCTGGATCAACTACACCAATCCCTCGGCGGACCTGCCCTTCGTCGGAAATGCCGAGGGCTCGTTCCTCCGTACGGGATGGGTATTCACGGATCAAAATGGCCTGCTATCCTGGAGCCTGGTCGATACGAACGGCAGTTCTGTTCTTGCAAACCCGATTGGCGGTCCGGCGCTCAACGACGGACGATGGCATAGCGTGGTCTTTTCGTTCGATGGAACTATCGGGGTAGCCAATACGTACATTGACGGGTCACTCGTAGCTTTTCGCTCGATCGTCGGCCTCAAGTCCATTGATACCGGAAAGCCCATTTGCCTCGGCCAGGATCCCACAGGCACCTTTGCGGTCGATGGCTCCCTCCAAATCGATGATTTGGGACTTTGGCGGCGCGCGCTCAGCTCCTACGATGCGCGCGCCATCTTCCTAAGCGGCCAAAACTCCGGTGCCAGCTTCGATGCGTATGGTCCGGTCATACTCAGCCAAATTTCGGTCCCAGGCGGTTTTCGACTCATCTGGCAAGCCGGCACGCTGCTGGAGGCCGATTCTGTTGGCGGCGCCTGGACCCCGGTAACCGGGGCTGTGGCTCCGACGCACACGGTAAATCCAGGAGCCGGTAACAAGTTTTACCGAATCCAGCTTTAGTTCGCGTTTTGGCCCCCAACCTGCCCACTGCCTGATGAATAGTCGCTCTCGCCATAGAGTCGAACCAGGTGACACGCGGCGTAATCAAGCGTAGAGTGTCACAGGAACCAAAATGAAAAGCGGGATCTTTTGGAAATGGTACCTGGGGGTGGGCGTACTTCCCTTATTACTGGCCTACAGTTGCTTGGCGGCAAGCCCCAGTTCAAAACCTACAGAATCAATCGCCTCCGGCGCGGAACCAGCGCCCACGCTGAGCCCTGGCGCGGCAAGCAACAGTCCCGTGTTGATCGAGGCACCATCTGCGACCAACGACATTGCCGATGCCCCGGTGAAGGCGGTCTCCGCGGAAAAACCGTTGCCGCCCAATATCCGGCCCAGCAGCCCGGTGTCGGAGTTGGTGAAACTCGCCAATTCAGGGGTCGAGGAGGGGATCATGATGGCCTACGTCACGAACTCGACTGGCACGTTTAATCTAGGGGCTGAGGAGATCATTTATCTAAAGGACGTGGGCGTCCCTGACCCCGTCGTCACTGCCATGATCCTGCGCGACCAGGCCCTCCGGACTCAGCCAGCTCTCGCCCAGGCGGCGACGACTCCCTGGGTTCCACCTGCACCTGAAATCCAACCAGCTCCGCCTCCTGCGGAGGTGGCACCCCAGCCGGACGCGACCGCGGCGAATTATCCTCCGGAGCCGGGTCCTGCTGGTCCCGAGGCGGCCACGGATACGACGTTTTACAACGATCTGGCGCCGTATGGCACATGGGCCGATCTGGACGGTTACGGCCCCTGCTGGCAGCCCTCGGCGGCAGTGCTGAACCCAGGATGGCAGCCTTACTACAATTGCGGCCGTTGGGTTTGGACCGACTGCGGATGGTATTGGTATTCGGATTATTCGTGGGGTTGGGCCCCGTTTCATTACGGGCGATGGTTTCGTCACCACCAGCTGGGTTGGTGCTGGGCTCCGGACCATGTGTGGGGCCCCTCGTGGGTTTCCTGGAGATACAACGACGGTTACTGCGGTTGGGCTCCCTTGCCGCCCGGCGCGTATTTCGCCGCCGGTATCGGGATCACTTACCACGGGCACCACGTCGCTCATTGGGAGGATTGCGGGCTTAAGTCGGACCACTACCGTTTTGTGGCTTGGAATCATTTCAATAGCCGTAACTTGCAGCACGAACACCTGTCGACGGACCAACACAACCGCGCATTCCATGATTCAGTCGTCGCCACCCGGTTTAGCGGCGAGGGCCAAAGAATCATCAACCACGGACCTTCACCTCAGCAGGTTGCAGCGGCTACCCATGCCCCAGTGCGAACGACTGCGCTCCGCGATGGTGTCGCCGCCAGTAGCATTGGCCGTTCGGAGCACCTTGACCCTTCCGCCAGGACCCTCACGGTTTATCGACCCAAGTTACCGGCCTCTTCGCATGAGCCCGGTCACTGGCCCAGTGCGGACTCTGCGATGTCGGCCCCCAGCAGTCTTTCAGCGCCCAGCGCGCCGTCAGCCGACACGGTGGCCCATCGTTACCCTGGTAATCATGGCTCCACGACTCTGAATTCATCAGGTGGTCGGCCGTGGGAAACGACGTCTTCCCCACGACCTGGCCAAAATCCGCCACTCATCTTGCGCGGGCCGCAAAGCTCTGCCACGCGCGAAGTAGCTCCTCCGAGCTCGATGGTTATTATCGGCCGAAAAGATAACCAGCAGTCGCGGACCGTCACCCGGCCCCCATTGCCAACCACTTCGGCCGCGCCCGCGGGTGCGGCCCGCGAGCCCTTAGCTTTGAATAACCCGGCCACACCATGGATGCGGAGTAACGGCCGTGGCGAACCCAACGCGGAAAATTGGTCCAGAGGCCCGGCTCCCACTCGCCAGCCGGCAGCCAATCCCTGGAACAACAATTCCGGGAACGCTTACCAGCGATCCCAGCCGGTTTACCGACCGGCCCCGAGCTATCAGGCGCCTCCGCGCATGGCACCTGCAGAAGCACCACGCTCCGTGGCACCACCAGTTCAAAGTGCTCCGCTCGCCAACACGCCGCCCCCAAGTTCTGCGCCGGCGCGGTCAGCTCCTTCCGCCCCAGCCCAATCCGGGAGAGGCCAGCGTTAGCCACGAAGTCAAACGGCACCGCCGACTAGCTTTTCCAGCACCAGGCCCGCCCGACCTGGGAATCGGAAAGCCACCGATTCGGAGATTGGCGTTTCCTCGGGATTGATCTCGACGGTAGGTATGTCGCGGCGGGCTGCGGCCAGGACTGGCTCGACCACGTAGTTGAAGAAACTGGTGGTGCCGACCGAGAATACCAAATCAAAACCGGCGGCCTCCTCCTCTGCCAAAAGATCGAGCGCTTTCTCCGGCAGGCGTTCCTCATAAAGCACGATATCCGGGCGCAGTATCTCACCACAGGCCGGGCAACGGGGCAGGGCCGGCAAGGCATCGAATGAGACACGGTTTTCCGCCTGAGCGCAGCGGGTGCACACCAGTCGCCGCAGGTTGCCATGGAGCTCGATCACGAGGCTCGAGCCGGCTTGCTGGTGCAAGCCGTCGATGTTCTGGGTGGCCACGCATACCTGCCGGCCCCTCCCTTCGAGGGCCGCAATCGCCTCGTGCCCACGGTTGGGTTGCTTGCCACGAAGACTCCGCTCCAGCTGAAAAAAATACTTCCACGACAACTCGGGGTACCTTTGAAAACTGGGTCTGGAAAGGGCTTCCTCGAAAGGGATACCTTCCTCGGTGAGGCCGTGCTGAAACGCGGCGGTGCTTCCGCGGAAAGTCGGGATGCCCGACTCTGCCGAGATACCCGCGCCGGTGATGAACAAGATCCGCCGGGCGGCTTTCAGGAGTTCGGCCACTCTCTTTTCCGGCGCTTTCATCAAAAGTGAGTTAGCGTCGCGCCAAGCCGGCGATCGGCGGGTCCCAGGCTTTTCCCGATTCCAGATCAGGCGCCGGCCGGCCCCAAACTTCCCCAAATGGCTGCCCCCGAAAATGACTCACCACCAATCGCTGGGCGAGGTTCAAATTTGGGATACTGGAATGAAACCCGGTGCCCTCAAGAACGCGATCCTTGAATTCCCAGAAGCTGAAGTCGCTCGGCGTGACACAGACCACTTGCTCCGTCGGTATGAATTTGGAGCGCGCGCCCAGGTAGGGAACAGTGTTATCCCCGGTGAAAATCCGGCCAGTGGGGTTGGCGTTCTTCCACTCATTGCGAACTTCGGCATCCGCGAGGTCGAATCGCGGTTGGCCGGAGGCATCTTTTCCAATCTGCATCCGCACCCGGGTTGGGGCGTCCACGCCCACAACCGCGAGCCAGTTCTTTGAGTTTTGCAGCTGGAGCCTTTCGATCCGGGTGCGATAACGCCACGCCCCGTCCAGCATCGACTTGAGCAGTTCCTGCGCTTGCCTCCCCGGGTTTGCGGGTTCGATTCCATACATGCGAACGAACTCGCTCAGCGTGTTCAAAATCGACGGCTGCCAGCTTTCCGGCAGAAAAAGGTCGTTCGACAAACCCCCGGCCGCTTCGACTGCCCCTTCGAAGGAGGGTAGCAGGTAATAAAGAGCAGGGGTAACCCGGGCCGCCTCACGTTCCCGGGAGTTGCCCGGCGAGGTTCCCAAGGCAGCGACACCCAACGTGGTTTTCGCGATCGCTTCCAGCGATCCGCGGAAGGGCGTCGCCAGGGTGGCTACCCGGTTGACCTTTCTTGGTCCGGCCTTTTGCAGGTAACCCGCGATGAGCAGCCCACCCATCGAATGCCCAGCCAGGTTGACTTGTGCCGGAAAACCGCTGCTGCCAAAGCCGGCGTCGTGGTAGTGCCGAAGCAACTTCGTCCGGGCAATGACTTCGTCAATAAAATCGGCCAGCAGATTCTCCACCTGATCGAGTGGCTGACGCCAATCGTAGGCGAACGGATACACGGGTACCGGCTCATCGGCCTTCGATGTCAGGTTGTGCCGCAACTCTTCGATCAACTCACCATAAACCAAATCAAACACCTGGTCGGCACTGACGCGGGCTGGTTCCTGCAGTTCGAACCGCGGATCGGACGGGTGCAAGGTGATCCGATCGTAAGCCTTGACGAGGAGCTTCAAAGGGGACCAGACGGTTTCGGGTGAGACGGGGTACTCATCCCGCAAAGCGCTGCCCATGATGCCCGGGACAAATATGACAGGATTCGGAAGTTGGTTTGCCACTTGTCCTGAAAAACTTAATGACCGGGCGAACCGTTGTCCACTCGTTTACCAGGGCCGAGCGTGTCCGGCTTTTTTTCTCGCGTCCTTCTGACCGAGCTGAGACTCTGGAGCGGTTCCTAATGGGCGTTATCTTAAAGCTGAATTTGCTCCCGGGTCACCATCCGCGCTTGCGGATCCTCTCTCTCTGGCTGCTGCTCGGTTCCGTTATTTCAGCCGCCGCGTTGGACCTCACCACCGCCGTGATCGTCACCCCCCCGGAGCTGTCCCGCCCGGAGCGAAAAGCGGTTGCCATGCTGGTGGACGAGGTGGGCAAGCGCGCTCATATCCAATGGGAGGAAACTACGAACTGGCCCAGTTCGGACGCCCCGGTGATCGCGATCGGCCCGGTTTCTGCCCTCGGCCAGTTGGCTGGGCCTTACTCCACCGACTTAGGCCCAGCTCCCACGGATAAGCCTCCGGAGGGCTATCGGCTCTTGGTGAAGAAGGGCTCGCACTCCAGCGCAGTTTTCGTGTTGGGCAATGACGCCCGGGGCGTCTTGTTTGGGGTCGGGAGGTTGCTTCGCGAACTTCACCTCCGAACCGGAAGCATCACCCTGGCCGATGACCTGAACATTGTCAGCGCTCCCAAGTACTCGCTCCGAGGTCATCAACTCGGCTATCGCCCAAAATGCAACTCTTATGACGCCTGGGACTTGCCGGTTTGGGAGCAGTACATTCGCGATCTTGCGGTGTTCGGCTGTAACGCGATTGAATTGATCCCGCCGCGCTCGGATGATGACGCCGATAGCCCACACTTCCCCCGTCCTCCGATGGAAATGATGACGGGCATGTCCGGGATTGCCGACGCCTATGGACTCGACGTCTGGATCTGGTACCCGGCAATGGATAAGGATTACTCCGACCCCGCCACGGTCGAATCCGCGCTTCACGAATGGGGCGAGGTGTTTCGCCGGTTGCCACGGATCGACGCCGTGTTCGTTCCCGGTGGCGACCCGGGCCACACGGAGCCGAAGGTCCTGATGGCCCTTTTGGAGAAGCAAACCCGGAATCTTCACCAGTTCCATCCTAAAGCTCAAATGTGGGTTTCCCCTCAGAGCTTTAATCAGCCGTGGCTGGAAGAATTTCTTCAGATTTTAAATCGAGATCACCCCGCTTGGCTTAGCGGGATCGTCTTTGGTCCACAGGTCCGCATTAGTTTGCCTCGACTCCGCGAACTCGTTCCCCAGCAGTATCCGATTCGGCATTACCCTGACATTACTCATTCTCGCCAGTGCGAGTACCCCGTGCCGGATTGGGATGTCGCTTACGCCCTCACCGAGGCCCGCGAGTGCATCAACCCGCGTCCCGAGGGGGAAGCGACCATTTTCCGCCAGACGCAGCGATATACGATCGGATTCTTGAGCTACTCCGAGGGCTGCAATGACGACGTAAATAAGTTCGTCTGGAGCGGTCTGGGGTGGGACCCCGACGCGCCGGTGGTCGATATTCTGCGTCAGTATAGCCGGTATTTTATTGGCGAGCGTTACACGGATAATTTTGCTCGAGGCTTATTATCTCTGGAACAGAACTGGCGAGGCCCACTCCTTGCCAATCAGAATGTGGAAACCACGCTGCTTCAGTTCCGGGACATGGAGAAGGCGGCTGCGCCTGCCGACTTGAAGAACTGGCGTTTCCAACAAGCGTTGCTGCGCGCTTATTACGATGCCTACATCCGCCGCCGGCTCCTCCACGAAACCGATTTACAGGACCAGGCTTTTGAAGCCCTTCGCCGCGCCGCCACCGTGGGCTCGGTTTCCGCCATGACCGCGGCCGAGCGTATTTTAGAGCGGGCGAAAACGGAGACGGTGGCCCCGGACTGGCGCGAGCGAATCTTCGAACTGGGCGAGGCCCTCTTCCAAAGTATTGGTATGCAATTGAGCGTCGAAAAGTACCAAGCCATCGCAGTGGACCGAGGCGCTTGCCTCGACACTTTGGATTATCCGCTCAATGACCGTGTCTGGCTGAGAGAACAATTCTCCAGAATCGGCAGGCTGCCTTCCGAGCCGGAGCGACTCCAGGCGCTGGAGGAAGTCTTGCACTGGACTGATCCCGGCCCGGGCGGGTTCTACGATGATCTAGGCAATCCCGCCCGCCAGCCGCACCTCGTTCGCGGTGGCGGGTTCCAGGCAGACCCCGGTGCCATGGAATCACCTCGAGCCGATTTCGAGGAGGACCTGGTCGTCGACGAGCCGGATGAAAAGCCGGAAGGTGCCCGTCGCATATCCTGGATGGATCACGCGGAGTCCCTTTACGATGCACCATTGCAAATGCAATACACCGGGTTGGACCCGAAGGCGCATTACCGCTTACGCGTTGTCTATGCGGGCGACAGCCCGAAAAGGAAAATGCGCCTGGTCGCCGGCCCGGGCATCGAGGTGCATCCTTTGTTGCCGAAATCATTTCCCTATAAGCCGATCGAGTTTGCTCTCCCTCCGGGGGCCACTGCCGAAGGCAAATTGAACTTGAGCTGGTTTGGTGAACCGGGATTGGGCGGCAACGGGCGCGGCTGCCAGGTCTCAGAGGTTTGGTTGATTAAAGGGCCGCCTCAGCCTAAGCATTAAGCCCGGTGCGACTCGTTTCCTGCATCCGATCCCGCAGGGCGAGCGAAGAAGATCAAAATATGAAAGCGAAGACTAATCAAAAGAACCCATCCTCTTGGACAAATCCCGTCAAAGCGAAGCTGAAACGAGGCGAGGTCGTCATCGGCGTCGTGATCAGCGTCAATCACGTGGAGACAGCGGCGCAAGCGGCCAATCTCGGTTTCGATTTCCTCTGGATCGAAATGGAGCATTGCCCGATCTCATTGGAGGGCCTCCGGAACATCGTGCTCGCCACCCGCGGCCTGCCCGCGGTGCCGTTCGCCCGCCCACCGGTCAACGAACTCTGGACCGCGAAGCGGCTCCTCGATGCCGGCGTCCTGGGTGTGATCTTCCCTTTCACCCATAACGCCGAACTTGCGCGTCAGGCCGTAGCAGCCTGCCGCTACCCTCCGCTCGGGCTCCGGGGCTCCGGGGCTGATCTGGCCACCTTCCGTTGGCCCGCCCCCGGTGGCTACTACGATTTCGCGGATGAAAACGTGTTGGTGGTGGCGGTCGTCGAGGATACCACGGGCCTCGCCAACATCGATGAAATCGCTGCGACACCCGGCGTCGACGTGATCTTTATCGGCACCAGCGATCTGTCCTTTTCTTTGGGACTTCGGGGCGCGCAGAACCAACCGAAACTCGACGAGGCCGTCGCCAAAATCGCGGCCGCCGCCAGGAAACACGGGAAGGTCCTCGGCCGCCCGGCCCGCAGCCCTAAGGAGATCAAAGCCTTTTCCAAACAAGGGTTCCAATTCTTTATGACGGGCACCGAAATTGATCTCATGAGTATGGGGGCGGCCCAATTGCTCGGTCCGTTGGGCCGAGGCCGCGCGGTTCTGTCGACTGGCAGTCTATAAGGGATGGGACGGTGGTTATCACAGTTACAAAACAATAATATTCACTGTGGTATAGGTGATATTTTTTAATAAGTTTGGATCCGTGGTTGCAGGCTGCCCTCACCACCTCCATATTGTTTTACGCTGCTGCCGGGTAACACGCGACCCAGGCACAGATGCCGTATCATTTGTCGGGGTTTGGTTGTTATTGTTGTTTTATGAAAGCTGTGAAGGATGGGTCGCGCGTGTTGTGGTATGAATCGCTCGGTTTCGGACTGATTCTGCTCGTATCCTGGTTGAACCGTTTGGTCGGCTTGCCTCAAATCCTTATCGGGCGGGATCCCAATATCGAGAAATGGCGCGACGCCTTCATGGAGACGATGGTCATCCTGCTAATTTGGGCATTCGTCCACTCCATCACCAAACGGCTCGTGGACCGCTTACACCATCTCGAGGGGTTGGTTCGGGTCTGCGCCTGGTGCCGCCGAGTGGGGCACGGTGAGCGCTGGATGAAGATGGAGGATTATTTCTCGGAAGGGTTAAACATCGGAACAACGCACGGCGTATGTCCGGAATGTATGACGGACGTCCAGGAAGACACCAAACGCTTCTATCGCTCGAAGGAGGCCATCCCCCTGGGCGAACGGCCCGCGCCGATTAATCCAGCCGGGTAACGAGGCCGGCTCAGGTTCGCGAAATAACCGCGGTGTTGGTATTCGGCAGGCCGGCGCCAGCGCTGAGGTTGGTTCCCGGGTTGGTGGTGGGATTCGCCTCGAGACACCACCGGGCCGCGGCAACCAGCGTGCGCGCGTCCGCCCGCCATTGCTCCGTTCGGAAATACCAGTTGCCAACCTGCTTTCGAGGGGCGGTTCCCAATTCTGACTCGCTCATACCGAGGCCGGGAGGCTGGATCGAGGAGGGCTTGAACAAACCGACTGCGAGCAGGATCATCGCCGCTGCCAGACCACCCTTAACCAGGCCTGACCAGCGGACGTATCTTGATCGCGCGAGGACGTCTGGGTGCTTCATGCGGTGATTCTAGCACGGTTCGCGGAGGATTTCACGTTTCTCCTTTGTTATATCTTACCGGCTTATAAAAGCTGAGTGCTCGACCGTCGCGGGCAGAAGAGGTAAAAGGAGTCGGTCATGCGAAAACCCGCGTTCGCCCAATCCAGCGTGGTCCTGCCAGCCGTCCTCGGCCTGGCCGGATTGGTCGCGCTCGGGACCTGGTGGTTTGCTGTGTCGCCCCAGAGCCAGCTGAAGCTGCGGGTGCCGGGGACGGACCAGGCGCCGGGGAGCGAGCTGGGCACCAATGGGAATGCCGTTTTGGCCGGGCGGGTTCTGCCGGGCGAAGGCCAGCCAGCGGATCTTCCGGGCCTGTGGCCGCAATTTCGCGGCCCGGACCGCAACGCCGTTCTAACGCAGTCCGTCAGCCTTGCTCAAAACTGGTCCTCCGGCGGGCCGAGGGAATTGTGGGGTGTGGAGGTAGGGGAAGGATACGCCGGCGCGGTTGTGCTCAAAGGGCGGGTCTACGTGATGGATTATGATCGCACCAAACGACAGGACGCCCTCCGCTGCCTCTCGTTGCAGGATGGGAAAGAAATCTGGCGTTTTGCCTACCCCGATGCGGTGAAGCGAAATCACGGCATGTCCCGAACCGCCCCCGCCGTTACAGAAAAATTGGTGGTGGGGTTTGGGCCCAAATGCCATGTGGTCTGCCTGAATCCGATCAGCGGTGAATTGCGCTGGGGAATCGACCTGGTCCGACAGCATGGGGCGACGATTCCTCCCTGGTATGCCGGGCAATGTCCGTTAATCGATGATGGGAAGGTGATCCTGGCTCCCGGAGGAAAAGAGGCGTTGTTGATGGCGATCGAGGGCGAGTCGGGCGACGTCGTGTGGAAGACGCCGAATCCTCATGCTTGGAAGATGACCCATTCGTCGGTGATGCCCATGGAGGTTGGCAGTGAGAGGATGTATGTCTATTGCGCCAATAACGGGCTAGTAGGCGTATCGGCTCGAGACGGGTCACTGCTCTGGGAAACCACCGACTGGAAAATCAGCATCGCCACCGTTCCTTCCCCCTTGCTCCTGGACCAGGGCCGCATCTTTCTTTCCGGGGGCTATAACGCGGGCAGCCTCATGCTCCAGGTCAAGAAAGACGGCGAGCACTTCCGCGCCCAGACCCTCTTTAAACTGGCGCCTGAAATCTTTGGAGCAACCCAGCACACGCCGGTCCTTTACGAAAACCACATCTACGGTGTTCGGGCCGACGGTAAATTCGTTTGCCTGGATCTGGACGGTAAACCGGTTTGGTCCAGCGAGGCCGGTCACCAGTTTGGCCTCGGCTCCTTTCTCTTGGCCGACGGCCTCATTTTTGCCTTGAACGATTCGGGCCTCCTCCGCCTTTTTCCTGCCTCGCCCGCCGGCTATAAGCCCCTGGCCCAGGCGCAAGTGCTGCAAGGGCGAGAATCCTGGGCTCCCCTGGCGCTGGCCGGGGGCCGGTTGCTCGCGCGCGATTTGACCCGCCTGGTGTGCCTGGAGGTCGGCAAGCAGTGAAGCCGGCAGGCAAAGCCGTCAAGGGCCGCTCAACCCAGCTTCCTGATGAATTCTCCGCCACCGAGCCGTTGCAGCATCGAGAAGTAGCTCCACAGCGGGCCGACGATTCCACGCTGGCGCAGTCGCGCCACGAAATTCCGGTAATCGTGCCCGGGGCTTCCAGCAATCCAACTCGGCGACCGGCTTGAATAATCCCGGAGTCTTCGGAAAATCTCCTCCTCGATTAAGTTCGCCGCGAGGTAATACGTGGGCATCAGCAAGTTGGCGCCAGGTGAGACCTGGCCTTCTGCGATCGCCCAGTCGTATAACTTTGTCCCGGGATAGACTCGCATCCCGACCACGGCCATGATCGTCGCTTCCGCGAGCCGCTGTGAGTTTTCAAAACCGCGCTCCAGCGTTTGGAGGCGTTCTCCCGGTCCGCCGGCGATTAGAAAGTGGCAGAAATCTATGCCTTCCTTGCGGGCCATTTCGCTTGAGCGGAGGACGTCCTCGAAGGTGAAATCTTTGCCATACGAATCTAAAACCTCGTCGCAAAAGCTGTCGGAGCCAAACTCGATGTGAGCGAGGCCTGCCCGCTTCATGAGCCGGATCAGGTCCGGGGTCAATCCTTGCGGACGCAAAAAGCATCCCCAAGGCAGCTGGTTACCGCTTCGCACCAGCGCTTCGCAGATTTCGGAAACATGGCCGGCTGAAGAATTGAAGACGGAATCCACGATTACAGCGTAGCGCGCTCCCATGATCTGAAGTTGATGGAATTCCTCAACCACATAGTCCCCCGCCTGACGTCTGTGTTCCCGTCCTTCGATGAGCGGGTAGGTGCAATAACAACAGCGGTGAGCACACCCGCGTTGTGTTTGGATGTTGAGCATGCCCGTGGTTGCAAGGTAATGCCCGGTGATGCGAGCCGGCCGTTCCGCGGGGCACAGTTCCTGGTCCGGAGGGGCCGGTCGTGGTCGGTTGGTCACCACCGCCCCAGCCTGACGAAACACCAGCCCCGGGATGCTTTGGAAATCTTTTCCACCTTCTAACGCGGCGATCAGGCTGACCAGCGCATTCTCACCCTCACCAGCCACTCCATAATCCGCCTGCGAAAGTTCGAGGAGTTGCTTTGGAAAAATGCTGAAGCCGCTTCCGCCAAGAATGATGGGGCACACGGTTTGACGGCGTATGGCAGCAACCAGGGAGGTCGGGTGATTGTAGAACGTCTCCTGTTTACGGATCAAAACATCATCGATGTTTCGAAGCGAGATGCCCACGTAATCGGGCTTCCACGTCCTTAATGTTTGTTCCAGCGAACTGCTTTCCACCAGGGGATCGTGCCAGAAGCACTCGTGGCCCGCCCCCCGCAGCGCGGCGCTCAGGTAGGCCAGCCCCAGAGGAAAAACCGGGTCTGGCGTGTCGCAATGGTTAGCACTAACCAGCAGAATTCGGCTGGGCATGAGAACGGGCTTCCGTGCCCGCAACCGCAGATTAACTGCGGTTTAGCGGGATCACCAACGCAAAACCAACCTGACCAGATTCCGATAGGAAGAAGCCAAAAAACGACTGGTATTTGACAAAACCGTGGTAGCGATTTGACGCCCCCGGGCGGAGGCTGTTCCCGTCATCATTCGAACCGCCTGGGTATGCGCTTTTTGCCGGAATATCATGCAGACCGGCGCGAGTTTTTCCGCGCCGCAGCCCGTTACAGTTTTTTGGGCGTGTTGGCGGCGTTTGCCGCTCTTTCGGGAAGGAGCGTCGGTCTGCGGACGCGTTGCGTGAGCCGCGGGATTTGCGGGGGATGTCGCGCTTTTGTGGATTGCGAATTGCCCCCGGCGCTGACCGTGAAGGCCGCTCGGGCCAGGACGGCGGGGAAGCCCCCCGGGCTCGAGGGACGCCGAGATACCCGAACGTAGCGGAGGCCTATGAAAACCACACATCCACCCATCAGCCGGCGGGACTTTATCGAAAAGAGCGTTCGTGGCGCCGGAATTTTGGCGGTGGCGTCCACCGCCATGCAGCTCGAGACGCGAGGACGGAGCGCAGATTCGGCAGCAAACGCTTTTGCATACGATGTCGGGTCGCTCGCCAAAACCGATCCCGCATTGCTGAAGTACGAGGAGGTCAAGCGGTTCACGGTGCCGGGTTCTGAACCCCGCCGTCTTGAGCTCGGGCCGGAAGACAAAGTCTACGTTGCGACCAAGAACGGAGTCAGCATTCTGGACCGCGATGGCGGGCCACTCGGAGAAGTTGTTTCGTCCTCGCCCGCGCGTTGTCTGGCCGTGGCGGCGGATGGAACGCTGTACGTCGGACTTCGGGATCATATCGAGGTGTTCGATGCGAAGGGGAACTCGGCGGCGGTCTGGGAAAAGGCGGGGGGCAAGACGTGGTTGACCGGCCTGGCCTTGGGCGAGCACGACCTATTTGCGGCGGATTCAGGCAATCGTTTGGTCCTCCGTTACGACCGCTCAGGAAAGCTCAGCAACCGGGTTGGCCAAAAGAACAAAGAACGGAACGTCCCCGGGTTGATTGTCCCCAGCCCGTACCTGGATGTCACCTTAGCCCGGGACGGCCTGCTCCGCGTCACGGATCCTGGCCGGCACCGCGTCGAGGCCTACACCATCGACGGAGATCTCGAGTTTTCCTGGGGCAAACCGTCCAATGCGATCGAAGGATTCTGCGGTTGCTGTAACCCGGTGGCCTTGGCTTCCTTGCCCAACGGCAAGTTTGTGACATGCGAAAAGGGTCTGCCGCGCGTGAAGGTCTATGGAGCCGACGGAACCTTCGAATGCGTCGTCGCCGGGCCCGAGTCGTTTCAGGAAAATGCCAAGCGTGGTTCGGTGCACGACTTGTCGGATGGAACCATGGGGGACTTGGACGCTGCGGTGGATTCTCAAGGCCGGATCTACGTGCTGGATGTGGTGGCGCGTGACGTTCGGATTCTGCGGAAGAAATCTTAAACCCAGCGCTCATGAACCCTGATTCGAATCCCAAACCAATGGTGACGCGCCGCCAATTCCTGCGCAACGGTGCGCGGTTGACGGGCATGACCGGGGTAGGGGTCTTGCTGGGATTGGTTGCCGGGAAGAGCGCGGCGGCGGGCACCGTTTGGCAGATCGATCCACAAAAGTGTGTCCGCTGCGGCAACTGCGCGACGCATTGTGTTCTTGAGCAGTCCGCCGTCAAATGCGTTCATGCCTTTGCCATCTGCGGCTATTGCCAGCTCTGCACCGGCTATTTCGAGCCCGAGCCCAATGAACTCAACACCGGCGCGGAGAACTGCCTTTGTCCGACGGCGGCAATCAAACGGACCTATGTTGAGGATCCCTACTTCGAATATAACATCGACGAAAACCTCTGCATCGGGTGCGCTAAATGCGTCGAAGGGTGCAACCGATTCGGGAACGGCTCGCTCTTCCTCCAGGTCCGGCACGATCGCTGCCTGAACTGCAACGAATGCTCCATTGCCCGGGTCTGTGCCGGGGATGCCTTCCGCCGCGTGCCCGCCGCGCACCCTTACCTCCTGAAAACAATGAGCCACTGACATGGGCGGCCGTTGTTCACGATGTGTTAAGCGTTACCGGTTGGGCTGCGCGCTCTGCCGAGGTCGCTCGCGGGCAATTCCGAAGGCCCGCACTCCGCATCCGGCTTGGCACCCGTGGCTCCTTACCGTGCTGCGATGCGTGCCGTGGCTGACTCTCTTCGGCCTTGGAGTTTTGCTCTTCGGCTCCGCCGCACTCGGCGATCAACGCTTCCCACCACCGGAGTTTGAAACCGGCCATCAAATCCCCATCACGACCACCGCGGCAGCTCGCGGCTGGATGCTCCAGTATATGGATGTGGTCGTGCTGGCGGCTTGTTTGGCCCTGGCCAGTTGGCTCACCCTTAAAAAGCGCTCGCGCAAAGGCGTGGTGGCTCTTTCAGTTTTCTCGGTGCTGTATTTTGGCTTCTATCGCAAGGGCTGCATCTGCGCCATCGGTTCGACGCAAAACATCGCACTCAGCCTCGCCGATCCCAGCTATGCCGTCCCGCTCACCGTACTGGCCTTTTTTGTCCTGCCGCTCGCCTTCGCGCTGTTCTTTGGCCGCTCTTTTTGCGCCGGGGTATGTCCGCACGGGGCGTTGCAGGATTTGGTTCTCCTCAAGCCCATCAAGGTTCCTGCCGCGCTCGAACAAGCGCTGAGCATCCTGCCTTACGTGTACCTGGGCGCGGGGGTTCTTTTCGCGGCCACCGGCAGCGCTTTTATCATCTGCGAGTATGATCCTTTCGTTCCGATCTTCAGGCTGAGCGGCCGCACCTCCATGGTCATCGCGGGCGCCGCCTTGCTGTTGTTGGGAGTATTTGTGGGACGGCCCTACTGCCGATTCCTGTGTCCGTACGGTGCGTTGCTAAAGCTTGGGGCCATCGTGGCCAAATGGCGGGTGAGAGTGACGCCGGACATTTGCACCCAATGTCGCCTCTGCGAGAGTTCGTGCCCCTTCGGCGCGATGCGCGAACCGCAACTGATCGAAGCCGCACCGGTCACCCTCAGGCAGGATCGGCGGCGTCTGGGCCTGCTTTTGCTGCTCCTGCCGGCGCTCATGGTTGGCGGTGCGTGGTTGGGTTCCAGGTTTAGCGGCCCCGCTTCCAAAATGCATCCCACGGTTCAGTTGGCCGAAAACCTGGTCCGCTCGCAAGGCCTGCCCACCAGGACGGGCGCCTTGTCCCCGGACGATTTGGCTCTGGAGCGAGCTCGCCAATCTCCGGCCGAGGTTTTGAAGGATGCCATTTCCATTCGGCACAAGTTCGCGGTGGGTGGATGGGTTTTCGGTGCCTGGATTGGGCTAGTGATCGGCATCAAGTTAATCAGCCTCTCACTCCACCGTGGTCGGACGGATTATGAGCCCGATCGTGGAGATTGTTTCGCGTGCGCGCGATGCTTCGATTATTGCCCCAACGAACTCGTGCGACGAGGAGTCGTGGTGCCAGCGACCGCGTTGGCCACGCCGGCAGCCTCCCACCCGCAGATGGCCGCCGCTGGCTCCGCGTCCACCCGGGCCTCGGGAGGCGGACTCTCATGAACCCTGGGGCTTCCCCGCCTCTGCCGAATGGCCTCACCCAAGCCGCAAGTCGGCCCTGGCGCCTGGCGGCCTGGATAGCCGGGGTGTTTTCTGGATTGGTAGCGTTGACCATGGTCATCGGC